>ERZ827528.73-NODE-73-length-130817-cov-37.053387_pt1 | contig 130817 bp, 98 predicted proteins | sample MGYA00519768_ERZ827528 | MGnify/ENA primary metagenome ERZ827528 (study PRJEB31778, sample SAMEA3449343) | human gut metagenome | biome: human gut; feature: human-associated habitat; material: faeces | place: United Kingdom | collected 2010/2012 ...
GCAAAGCTACAACCAAACCTCAAAGTGTAAAAGGTGCATTTCTTCGAATGCTTACTTATGTGGGGAGCTCTTTTTGTAAAATATGATTTATTTCAAAGGATTAAGAAAGTTGTGAATTTGAATGTTTATGGTAATAATGTATTGATGAGTATTATATTAGTTAGTGCATTTCTATTAAGGGCAATGATACCTATTCATGCAGCTAGTGTCTTTTTTATGGTAATTTTTGCATGTTGTTTTTATATGATGAAAAAAAGCCCCTATGTGGAAAGCTTTTTTATGTTAATGGGGAAGCATTCTACAAATATTTGGTTAGTCCATACGTTTTTTTGTTATTATTATTTTCATGATTTTATTTATGGGTTGAAGTACCCTATTCTGATATATATTTTAACTTTAGGGTTAAGTGTCATTTCTTCTGTCGTAATAAATAAGTTATATCAGTTGCTATTTGGAAAAATTAGCAGTTATATACATTAAAAAGATACGAATATGGAAATCATAGTCAATATGGCTTGTGGGTTAGCTAACCGAATGTTTCAGTATAGCTATTATCTTTATTTGAAGCAAAATAGATATGATGTACAGGTTGACTTTTATCACTCAGCAAAGTTAGCTCATGAAAAGGTAGAATGGAATGGCATTTTCCCAAAAGCAAAGATTGAGCAGGCTTCCTTTTTAGATGTGTTTAAATTGGGGGGAGGAACAGATATCCTTTCAAAAATTCGTCGGAAATATTTGCCATTTCTTTCGGGAGTAGTTAATATGCCTACAGCTTTTGACGCAGGTTTACCTGTTAAGGGTAAGAAAAGCCAATATATAATTGGGGTATTTCAGAATGCGGAAATGGTAGAATCGGTTGAAGAGGATGTAAAGCGTTGTTTTAAGTTTCAACCCTTTGCTGATGAAAGAAATAAAATGTTGGAAGCAGAGATGGGGGCGTGCGAATCTGTTGCTATACATGTCCGTAAGGGAAATGATTATATGCAGCGTATATGGTATCAGAATACTTGTTCAATGGATTACTATAAAAAGGCTATTGATTTGATAATAGATAAAGTCGCTGTGCCAAAGTTTTATGTTTTTACAGATAATCCGGATTGGGTAAGAGAAAATTTTAAAGATATAGAGTATACGCTGGTAGAGGGAAATCCTGCTAGTGGATGGGGTAGTCATTTTGATATGCAGTTGATGAGTGTATGCAAGCATAATATTATATCAAATAGCACTTATAGTTGGTGGAGCGCATTTTTAAATGCGCATCCCCAGAAGATTGTTGTAGGACCAAAGGTGTGGTTTAATCCGAATAGCTGTGCAGAATTTACTTCTGAAAGAATTTTGTGCAAAGACTGGTTAGCTGTATAAAATAAAGATAGAATGGAGTATAAGGTTTCTGTAATTATACCTGTTTATAAGGTCGAGAAATTTGTAGAACGTTGTGTGCGGTCGCTTATGGAGCAAACAATGGATGGGATAGAGTATATATTTGTGGATGATGCTTCACCGGATGACAGCATATTAATTTTGCATAAAGTGCTTGTTGACTATCCTGAGAGAAGTGAACACGTAAAGATTCTAGTTCACTCAGAGAATAAAGGTTTACCTGCAGCCCGTAATACAGGTCTTGCCGTAGCAAAAGGAGAATATGTATTTCATTGTGATAGTGATGACTTTGTAGAAAAGGATTTACTTTCTACATTGTATGAAGTGGCATGTTGTGAGAAAGCGGATATTGTTTGGAGTGATTATTATGTCTCTTACCCTAACAATGAACGTTATATGCGGCAGCCTTCTTATGATACACCGGAAGCTGCTTTGAAAGGGATGTTACATGGGCGGATGAAATATAATGTATGGAATAAACTTGTTAAGCGTAGCTTATATACTGAGCATGACATCACATTTCCAACTGGATATGCCATGGGTGAGGATATGACGATGATGTTTCTTTTTTCATACGCACATAAGGTGGCCTATGTAGGAAAAGCGCTATATCATTATGTTTCTAATAACGCGTCAATGACAAATGTGCCTAAACCGAAGCATTTGATTGAATTAAAATATAATTCAGATCGTGTACTTTCGTTTTTGGAACAGCGTTATAAGGGAAAATGGCGTGAAGAAGGATATTCGTTTATGCTTCTAATGAAATGGCCGTTTCTGACTGGACATGATAGTAAATTGTATCCGCTTTGGAAAGAATGGTGTCCAGAAGCTAACAGTCATATCTGGAAACGAAAGGATGTAGCATGGAGGATACGTTTTGTGGAAGCTTGTGCGGCTCATGGGCAATTTTGGTTGGTAAAGTTGCATGACTGGATTGTTCTTCGTTTTCTTTATAGCATTATGTATAAAAAATAATTGTCTATAAAATTGTGGTATCTATTGGAAGTAAATTTCCACGTGTCAATACGATAAACTAGAAAATATGAAAATAATACAAGTGCTGTTGACTCTTGTTCTCACCAGTTTTTTCTTTTTCCCATTTTATCCTACATTTTTGCCGACGGTCAATACAAAAATGATGTTGGCAGCCATGGGAGGAATTCTTTTATTGATGAAATTAGCGAGAAATAGAAGTGCGCAGATTGATAAAGGTATTTTTTCAGTATCATTGTGGGCAGCGTTAGTTTCTTTGGCTAGTTTGATATCGATGGTGTTAAATAATACGCCGGATGACTCTTATCTGGGATATGTAGTATCCATGTGGGTTTGGTTAGCAGCTGCATATTTTGTGGTAAGTGTTATTAAATTTACACATGGAACAGTGACGGTGGAAAATGTTTGTACCTATCTTATTTCGGTTGGGGTGTTGCAGTGTTTTTTAGCAATTGCCATTGATACAATTCCAGCGGTTAAGATGGTTGTCGATAGTATATTGGATGGCGAAGGTTTTATGGGTAAAAACGAAAACCGTCTTTATGGTTTGGGATGTGCATTAGATGTAGCTGGTACCCGTTTCTCTACATTGTTGGTAATGATTGCTTTTCTGTTGCCTAAAGCAGCACAAAAGGAGAAGGGGGAATTTTATATCACATTGCTTTTAGCTGCATTTTGTGTTATAACTAGTATAGGAAGTGTTATTGGTCGAACAACTGTAGTGGGAGTTGGACTGTCGCTTGTGTATTTGTTTTATACGTGTTATTTTAAAAGAGATATTTCTGAATACGCTCGGATAAAATTGACGCGTTGGGTTGTAGGCGGAATGTGCGTAAGTATTATGGTTGCTATGGGATTATATAACTTCAGTCAGCAATGGCAGAATTATTTTCAGTTTGGATTTGAAGGTTTTTTCAGTTTGGCTGAGAACGGACATTGGGAAGTACGTTCAAATAATCAATTAGCTGCCCAGTTTATTTTTCCGGATAATATATGGACTTGGCTGGTTGGTGATGGCCGTATAGCTCCAACAACTATCGATCCCTATTATGTAGGTAAAGTATGGACCGGTTTTTATAAGGGTACAGACGTAGGATATTCACGGTTTTTATTTTATTTTGGATTAATGGGTTTAATCACCTTCTCGCTTTTTTTTGTAAAAGTATGTCAGGTATGTGCTAGTAAAATAAAGCCGTACAGGGATATGTTTATTATCTTTTTGTTAATAAATTTCATTGTATGGCTCAAGGTATCAACTGATATATTTCTTGTTTTTGCACCATTCCTATGTTTAGCAGCATCTGCGAACGAAGATAATAAAGAGTTAATAGAGTCATGAAAATCATCTATTGCACCCACTCCACATATAATCCCGGAGGAATGGAACGGGTACTCCTGAATAAGGTTACTTACTTTTCACACCTTCCTGGATGGGAGGTTTCTGTGGTTACTACTGACCAGAACCAACGTCCTCCTTTTTATCCGTTTCCGGAGAAGGTACGCATGACAGATTTGGGAATCAATTACTCGGAGGATAATGGAAAAGGAGCATGGAAAAAGATAACCGGCTATCTCCGTAAAAGAAAAGAGCATAAACGGAAGTTGACGGCATTGCTCCTGAAAGAGAAACCGGACATTGTGGTGTCGCTTTACCCTTCTGAATCTTCGTTTATCCCGGATATAAAGGATGGAAGCAGGAAAGTGCTGGAGCTGCATTATTGCAAGTTTTTCCGCTTGCAGTATGGACGGAGAGGGCTGCTGGGATGGATTGATAAACTGCGTACACGGCAGGATGAACAGATAGTACGTCGTTTTGACAAGTTTGTGGTGCTGACCAATGAAGACAGGGGGTATTGGGGAAATTTGCCGAACATTGAAGTAATTCCCAATGCGGCTATGCATGTGAGTGATGCTTATTCGGATGTGATGAATAAACGGGTGATTGCGGTGGGGCGACTGGATTACCAGAAAGGGTTTGACCGTCTGATTAAGGCCTGGCAGATAGTGCAGCATACCGGAAAGTTTCCTGACTGGAAACTGGATATTTTTGGTCAGGGAGAATGGCAGGAGATGCTGCAGCAAATGATTGACAAGGCGGGGCTGCAAGATTCGCTCCAGATTCATCAGCCTACCAAACAGATAGGGGAAGAGTACGTGAAGAGTGATCTGCTGGTGATGAGTTCCAATTATGAAGGTTTTCCGATGGTGATGATTGAGGCGATGGCCTGTGGGCTTCCCGTGGTATCGTTTGACTATAAATGTGGTCCGAAAGATATTATCCAAACCGGTATAAATGGTTTGTTGGTTCCGAATGGAGATATTCAGGCGTTGGCTGATGCGATGATGAAAGTGATGGAGGATGAAGCTTATCGGAAAATGTTGTCGCTGAATGCCCGAAAAGTGGTGGACACTTATTCAGAACAGGCGGTCATGTCACAATGGATTCGCTTGTTTACTTCAATAACTGCAAAATGAAAACATTGCTTCAGATAAATCCTGTGTTGCGTGTCTCTACTTCTACGGGGCGCATCATGCAGGAAATTGGGGAACTGGCTATGCAGAACGGCTGGCAGAGTTACATTGCTTACAGCCGTGGACGTGATGGCATAAAGCCTTGCCGTTCAAAGCTGGTGCCGGTAGGCAACAAATGGAGTGTGGCATGGCATGGGCTGGAAACGCGCTTGTTTGACCGTCATGGACTGGCTTCTTCATTGGCTACTCGGCAATTTATCCGGCAGATTGAACGGATTCAGCCGGATGTGATTCATATACACAACATTCATGGCTATTTCCTGAATTACCGGATTTTGTTTGAGTATTTGTCAAAATGCAATATTCCGGTAGTGTGGACTGTACACGACTGCTGGCTTTATACGGGACATTGTTATTATTATTCTTATGTGAACTGTAACCGTTGGCAGGATGGGTGCGGAGAGTGTCCTCAGCGTAAGGAATTCCCGGCAAGTTTGTGGGTAGACCGTAGCCGGCAGAACTATCTTGATAAGAAGGAGGCTTTTACTTCCATGCCGCAAGACAAACTGGTGATTGTACCGGTATCCAATTGGATAAAGTCGGAGATGCAGCAGTCTTTTTTCTGCGGATATAATTTCCGGGTGATTCATAATGGTATCAATACGGAGGTGTTTCGTGTATATGATGCACAGGAAGTAAGGGAGAAATATGGGCTGGGCGATAAGCATGTGTTGCTGGGGGTAGCCAGTATCTGGAGCCGGGAAAAAGGACTGGATGATTTCATTCAGATGGCTGCTCTTCTGAAGAAGGAAGAACTGATTGTGCTGGTAGGTATTAAACCGGAGGAAAGAAAGAGACTGCCTGAAAATATCATTGGTATAGCCCGGACAGAGAATATACAGCAGTTGGCCGGACTGTATTCTATAGCCGACGCGTTTATTAATCCTACCTGGCAGGATAATTATCCTACGGTCAATATGGAGGCGATAGCTTGTGGTACCCCGGTGGTTACTTATCGTACAGGAGGGAGTGTGGAAGCTGTGACAGATGAGACAGGCTTCATTGTGGAGCAGGGTAATTATAAGGGATTGCTGGAAGCGGCAAGAACTATACGGCAGCGGGGCAAGTCTTATTATCAAAGCCGGTGTCGGGAATATGCATTGATGCATTTTAAAAAAGAAGATCGTTATTCTGATTATATTCGTTTGTACGACGAACTGACGAAACGTGGTTAATCGCGTAAATTATTTGCTATGAATCTTTCTGAAGGCTTCGAGAGTGAGGCTGCTAAATATTGGGATGTGCTGATTGAAGGTGCATATCTATTATTCTAAATTAACTCGAAAACATACTCGGATACCCTGAAATGGTGAAAGTGAATGCTGGCCTATAAATGTGTAGGCAATAGCATTTTCTGGGAATAAATTGAAGTCTATGAATGTGGAAAATCTGAAAGTATTGCAACTAGGAAAATTCTATCCCATACGTGGAGGAGTTGAGAAAGTTGCATTTGATTTAATGAAAGGACTGTCCGAAAGGGGAATCGGATGTCACATGCTGTGTGCAGCAGAGGAAGGGGAGGACCGGATTATCTTGCTGAATGAGCATGCACAGCTGATTTGTACCCATACTTGGGTTAAAGCTTGTGCAACGATGATTTCGCCTTCCATGATTTTCACTTTGCGTAAAATTTGTGGAAAGTATGATATAATTCATGTACATCATCCTGACCCTATGGCTTGTTTGGCCTTGTTCCTTTCTGGATATAAAGGAAAAGTAGTGCTTCATTGGCACAGTGACATTCAAAAGCAAAAGATGTTGCTGAAGCTGTATTATCCTTTGCAGCAATGGCTGTTGAAGCGTGCTGATGTGATTGTGGGAACTTCTCCCGTCTATTTGGCAGAATCGCCTTTTTTACAACACGTGCAGCATAAAACGGTCTGTCTGCCTATCGGAGTAGAACCGATGCAACCTGTACCGGAAGCGGTGAAGGCCCTCAGAAGTGAGTATTCGGGCAAGAAAATCGTGTTTTCACTTGGTCGTCTGGTAGCCTATAAAGGGTACCGTTTTTTAGTGGAGGCAGCCCAATATTTGAAGGATGATTTTGTGGTGCTGATTGGGGGATCCGGGGCTTTGAAGGAAGAGCTGCAGAAGGAAATTGTTTCCTTGAATTTGCAGGAAAAGGTGAAACTATTAGGGAGAGTCAGTGACGAGGAACTGCCTGCCTACTACGGAGCCTGCGATGTATTTTGCATGAGCAGTGTGCAGAAAACAGAAGCGTTTGGTATTGTGCAGATAGAAGCAATGTCGTGCGGAAAGCCTGTGGTAGCTACCAGAATACCTCAGTCAGGAGTGTCCTGGGTGAATGAAGAAGGTGTATCGGGGATGAATGCGGAACCGGGGAATGCGCAAGATTTAGCCCGGGCAATTGAAGCGGTAACGGAAAATGGGGAGGTCTATCGGAATTTTTCGGAAGGTGCGACTAAACGTTATCGTGACATGTTTACGAAGGAATGTATGATTGATAAATGTTTAACCATATACTTGGAGTTATGAAAAATGTAAACAAAGAAGATGTCATGTCCAAAGCCATGATGGCTTATGTGGCAAAGGACCATTATTATTATCCGAGTGCGGGGATGTCGGTTACAGCTTGCAGAGTGAAACGTGTGGCTGATGTAATTGTAAGCTTGATAGCCTTGATTATTTTTTCTCCGGTGTTTTTACTTATTTCCTGGTTAATCAAGCATGAGGATGGGGGACCAGTAATTTTTAGTCAGGAACGTATCGGGTATGGCGGAAAGCCTTTCATTTTGTATAAGTTTCGATCGATGTCGGTCGATTCGGAATCGGATGGAAAACCGGCTCTTTGCCAGAAAAATGACCGGAGGCTGACCCGAATCGGACGTTTCTTACGGGTGCATCATCTGGATGAATTGCCGCAACTATGGAATGTGTTGAAAGGAGAAATGAGTTTTGTAGGACCACGTCCGGAACGGAAATATTTCGTGGATAAGATTAAGGCTATCAATCCGGATTATGAGTTGTTGTATCGTTTGCGTCCGGGGCTGTTTTCTAAAGCGACTCTTTACAACGGCTACACTGATACGATGGAAAAAATGCTGGAACGTCTTAGAATGGACTTGGAATATATGCGTACCCGCTCTTTATGGATGGATATTAAAATCGTATGGCTTACGGCCATGTCCATTTTTATGGGTAAAAAATTCTAATAGCTTTGATATGAATAAGATAGAGATACGTAAAGGAATTCAACTGCGTAAGATTGGCAATCGCTACATGATTGTGGATGCCTGCGCTGGTAATGTAAATATGAGTAAAGTGTATAGCTTGAATCAGACGGCAGCATGGATATGGCAGTGTGTAGCTGATGGGTGTACCACCTTGGATGAACTGACAAAACGTTTGTGTCAGGAATATAAAGTCGATGCAGAGGTGGCCCGCCGTGATTTGGAGAAACAGTTGGCAGACTGGCAGGCTTTTGGATTGATTGGTTAGGAAAGGTTTTACTGTGAAAAAGATATGAAGAAGGTACAGAAAGCATTACTTGTGTTGTTGAGAGCAGGATTATGGGAGAGCAAGATAGAAGATTTGTCTTGTTTTCCATTATCTGCAGGGGAGTGGAAGAACTTGTACCTTTTGTCAAGGCAGCAGACTGTTACTGGAATTGTTTTTCAGGGAATACAGTATTTGCCTGAACATTTTTTACCGGCAGAAGAACTGCTGGTTCGATGGATGGCAGAAACAGATGCTATTGAGCGTAAAAATATGCAGATGAACAAGGCGTTGGAATTATTGGTTCAATGGTTTACCGAAAGCGGAGTTCAGCCTGTATTACAGAAGGGGCAAGGAATTGCCTCGTTATATGAGAACCCTTTGTTACGCGAATGTGGGGATATTGATTTTTATTTCGATAGCCGGCAGATGTTTGAAAAAGCTTTTTCTCTTATCCGTCAGTGTGGCTTGCGGGGAAAGGTACAAGCCGATCAGAGTGTGACCTACGCATGGAAGGGAGTAGAAGTGGAGCATCATACGTGCTTGCTGGATTTGCATAATCCTTTTTTACAACGTTATGCAAAAGAGCTGGAACAGCAATATGGATATAATCACATGAGCTTGGAAGGAGGACAGGATGTAAGGATTCCTTCTCCTGTATTGAATCTCCTGCTTCAGAGCTTACATATTTTAAAGCATGCTTTGGGATGGGGAATCGGATTGCGTCAGTTGTGTGATATGGCCCGCAGTTGCTATAAGTTGCATGATGAGGTGGAATCTGAAGAAATGAAAAAGATTATATTAAAATTGGGAATGGACAGATGGCAGCAGTTGCTACATGCATTTTTGGTGGAGCATCTGGGACTTCCAGTGGCGTATCTTCCTTATCAGGAGGTAGCTTCAGATTCATCCCCTTTACTTGATATTATCTGGAGGGGCGGGAATTTTGGTTTGTATGTTCCCGGACATCAGCGGAAGTCACAGTCGCTTTTGGCCGGCAAATGGCAGACGGCATGTGCTTTTCAGCGTAATATTCGTTTTGCATTTCGTTATGCGCCCAAAGAAGGTTTTTGGGTATTTTCCAGTTTGTTGAAAGGACAATTGAAATGAGAATAGAACATCAGTTTTCTATCGCAGGATTTGAGGTGAGTGTCAGTCTTCCGGAAGGATGGGATGCTGATACCTTATTACCCTCTTTTCGCCCCTTCTATGGTAAGAAGGAGGGGCAGGAAAAAGCTTTGCTGAAGTGTACGGTGTGTACTTCGGTGGAAAATGAGGCTGCGATGCCTTCGGGTGAATTAATCGAGGATACGCTCAGCGATATGGGCTACGTTAGTTTGTATAAAGAAGCAGAAGGGTATTGTGTCACACTTTCTGCAGAACAGGGAGGAACATTGCATGTCATGCAGGCTGACAGACGGTTTTCAACTGTCAGGGTGTATTTGCACGAAGAAGACAAACGGGCTGGGCATGCATTGTCTTCCTTGCTTCGTATTGCTTATTCACAGGCCGTACTTTACCGGGATGCCGTATCCATTCATGCTTCGGCTGTCTTTTGTGAGAACCAGGCTTTCCTTTTTATGGGGAAGAGTGGAACGGGCAAAAGTACACATTCTGCGTTGTGGTTGAAATATATCCCGGGAACTGAATTGCTGAATGATGATAATCCGACCTTACGTATTGTGAATGGAAGAGTGTATGCCTACGGTACTCCTTGGAGTGGCAAGACTCCTTGCTATAAGCCGCTCTCTTATCCGGTAGGTGGAATGGTGCGTTTGAAACAGGCTCCAGTAAACCGTTTTGTCCGCCAGCAAGAGGTCGAAGCTTTTATTGCACTTTTTCCGGGATGCTGTGTCATTCATCAGGATGCGGAATTACGTGCTTGCCTTTATGACACGTTGATTCGGATGGTAGAACAAGTTCCTGTGGGAGTATTGGAATGCAGACCCGATGAAGAGGCAGCCCTGTTATGCCGGAACATGTTACTTCGAACAGACAAATAGAAATAAATTACTAATAACTTAACTATACCTAAACGTATGAAAAAACCAGTCTATTTATGGGCAAGCTTGCTTGCCGTGTTGCTGTTGACTTCCTGTGCGTCGCGCAAGAATTTCGTGTATTTGCAGGATATGGAAATGGGACTGAAATATCCCATTGAAACCAAGCATGAGGCAGTGGTGCATCGGGATGACCGTCTGAGCATTACTGTCAGCTGCAAAAATCCGGAGCTGGCCATTCCGTTCAATATTTATGATGGTACATTCCGTGTAGGAACGGATGGAAGCGTAACTGCAGATGCTTCGAGCAAGGTGAACGAGAAAGGCTATCGTGTGGATGTAAACGGTGACATTGATTTCCCTATTTTGGGTAAGTTGCACATTGAAGGAATGAAAGTAAGCGAAGTGCGCGACTTAATCAAGCAGAAAATTGAAGAGGGAGAATATATGAAAGACCCGCTGGTTTCCATTGAGTTCTTAAATTTTAAATATACGGTGCTGGGAGCTGTGGGAAGTAATGGAACCTATACCGTGGACGGGGATCGCGTGACATTGCTGGAAGCCATAGCCAAGGCGGGAGATTTGACTTCCAAGGCCAAAGTAGACCGGGTAGCTGTAATTCGTGAAATAGAGGGCGAACGTCAGATTTTTATGCACGACCTGCGTACCAAGGACATATTTGATTCTCCCTGCTTCTACCTTCAGCAGAATGACATTGTATATGTAGAGCCTAAGTACAAGAAAAAGGATGTGGAAGACCGGGGATGGCAGGTTGCTACAACTTTGTTGTCTGTCGTAACGGCCGTATGCTCAATCTTGTGGGCAATCAAGTAAGGATGATTCTAATTAATAGTTACAAAACGATATGCAGACGAACAATTCTTCTAACAAGAATGACCAAGGGCTGAATATAGTGGATTTATTCATGTATTTGGCTTCTCAATGGAAGTGGTTCTTACTTTCCATTTTGATTTGCGGTGGGATTGCGTGGTATAATTATGCCCGTGCTCCGCTGGTGTACTTTCGTTCGGCTACGGTCATTATCAAAGATCCGTCGAACAAAGCCAGTACTTCCGGTCTGGACCGCTTCGATAATTTTATTAACAAGGTGAATGTGGCCAATGAAATATTGCAGTTCCGTTCCAAGAAGCTGATGCGCGAGGTGGTGCAGCGTGTACATGCCGATGTGAGCTATCAGATAAAGGACGGTTTGCGCAGCAATGAGTTGTACAACGAATCGCCCGTATTGGTCAGCCTTCCGGATGCATTGCCCGAACAAAGCTTCTCTTTTACGATGACCCTGAAAGATGCAAAGACGGTAACCCTCTCTGATTTCTCGGGAATTGAAGCGAAACCGTCGTATGAGGTGGCGTTGAATGATACGGTGGCAATCATCGAAGGGATGAATGTGGTGGTAACTGCAACCAATTACTTGCGTGATTCCTGGCTGAATACGCCTATACGGGTACAGAAACTTCCGGTAGAATCGATGGTGAATTATTATAAGAATGCTTTGGGCATTCAGCAGGAAGAAGAGGAAGCTTCCATCCTTACTCTAGCTTTGAAAGACAGTTCACCAGCCCGTGCGGAAGATGTGCTGAATACATTGATTACGGTATACAATGAAGAGGCCATCAAAGAAAAGAATCAGGTGGCAGTGAATACCGCTAACTTTATCAATGAGCGTCTTATCATCATTGAACGTGAGTTGGGAAATGTAGAATCCAATCTGGAATCGTTCAAGCAGCGGAATCAGATTGTGGACATTGCTTCCTCGGCAGGTATGTATATGACTGAATCGCAGAAATACAATGCCGATGCCATGGAACTGGAAACTCAGCTTCGTCTGGCTAATTTTATTAAGGACTACCTGACAGACCCTGGTAAGGAAACCGACCTGATACCTTCTAACACGGGAATCAGCGATATGAACATTGAAAATCAGATTAGTCTTTATAATGCGGCAAAATTGAAGCGTGACCACTTGATTGATGACAGTAGTGTGAATAACCCTGTGGTGCAGGAACTCAACAATTCGCTTCGTGCCATGAAGCAAAGTATTATTCGTGCTGTGGACAACATGATTGTCAGCCTGAATGTGAAGCGCAATGATGCACAGAACCGTGAAATGCGTGCCCAGGACCGTGTGACGGCTATTCCGACAAAAGAACGGCAGATGTTGTCTATCGAACGTCAGCAGAAAATCAAGGAAGCCCTTTATCTGTTCCTGCTGAACAAACGTGAGGAGAATGCCCTTTCACAGGCCATGGCCGATAACAATGCCCGCGTGATAGACGGAGCAGAAGGAAGCAACGCACCGATTTCTCCCAACCGCAACCGTATCCTGTTGTTGGGATTGCTGGTGGGAATCGCTTTACCGGGAGCGGTTTGTCTGGCTATTCTCTTTATGGATACACGGGTTCACGGACGGAAGGATATAGAAGGAGTTACTTCCGTGCCTTATTTAGGAGAAATTCCATTGGATAAAGAAGCCATGAAAGACCATCGGAAGAAGGTGATGGCAGTGAAAGAGCAGGGTGATGACATTGTGTCGGAAGCCTTTCGTATTTTACGTACCAACATGGCTTTCCTTTCCAAAAAAGATAAGCCTGCGCAGGTAATTACCTTTACTTCGTTCAATATCGGAGCCGGAAAGACCTTTATTGCACGCAACTTGTCCATGAGTCTGGCTTATATGAAAAAACGGGTAGTCATGGTCGATTTGGATATTCGTAAGGGAACATTAAGCCGTCATTTCGGGCACTATCATGTAGGTGTTACCAATTATCTGTCGGACAATACGGTGAAGGTGGATGATATCATACAGCATCAGGAAGGGTTTGACCTGATTCCGGCAGGTATTCTGGCACCCAATCCGGCGGAACTGCTGATGGACAACCGTCTGGATGAACTGATTGATGAACTGCGTACCCGTTATGATTACATCATTGCCGACAATGTGCCGGTGGGTTTGATTGCCGATGCTACGATTGCAAACCGTATAGCCGACCTGACCATTTTTGTGGTACGTGCAGGTAAGCTCGACCGTCGTCAGTTGCCGGATATCGAGAAACTTTATCAGGAAAAGAAACTGAAGAACATGGCACTGGTTCTGAACGGGGCTAATCCGGAGCGTCATGGCTATGGTTATAGCTACGGGTATGGTTACGGCTATGGTTATGGAACTAAGAAAAAGAAAACGTTTTTTTTAAAATAAATGCGTATGAAAAAACAAAATGAGAGTTTAGTAAGGGTCTTATTTAGGGAGACCAAAGTTAATTTTTTAAATCTAAAAAGAAAGTGAGGATTTTATGAAGAATCAAAAACAAAAAGAGTATGAAGCTCCGCAAACCACCTGTCTGGAGGTAGAGCTGGAGCAGGGGTTTATGAAGGCCTCGGTGTTTGAAGAAAAAGAGAATACGGAAAGCTTGACTATTGAAGATCATAATGTGGACGAGACGTTTGATTTTTCTACTGATAGCTGGGACTAATATGTGTAACAAAAAATAAGACAATATGAAATATCTTAAATATATAACGAATGGAGCATTATTTGCTCTGTTGTTAGCAGGCTGTTCTGATGATTTGGATAATAAACCAGTAGTATTACCTGTAAGCGGTGACGAAATTGAGTTCGGAGCAGCTTCAGGTGGTTTCACTGATGTAAACCCTGAAAGCAGGACTATCTATGATGTTCCTGCCGGTTCTACTTTTGATAACTATCAATTATTGAATATCAAATGGCAATATGGTATTGACCAGGTGCGTGTGTATTGTCCTGAAGGAGCTGATGGATTCAGAACTGCCGACTATACGGTAGAAGCAACTGATGCTTCTTCCGGTACTTCTACGGGATTTCTTGTGAAGAACGGTGAAACCGGTGTGCGTTGGGGAGAGACAAACAAAACACACAATTTCTATGCGTTCTATTCTTTGGACAGGATGGATGAAGGACTTCAGAGCGGTACTAAAGTGACGGCTACTATCCCTACAGGACAGGAGGGTGGTCAATTGCTGTCTTATAACAATGATGGAACTGAAAGTTCGGATGGTACCGGTCCTTTCAAAATCATCACTCCGGATATGAGCTTCTGTCTGATGGCGGGAGAGGGAACATGGACTCCTGGTTCTGATAAAAATGTTGCCTTGACATTCACCCCGATTGCGACAGTGCTCGATGTGCTGGTAAACGGACCGTCCAGTGAACAGGCCGGTGGAATTGATGCCATGAAAATTGTTTCTGTTTCGGTAAGAAGCAAAACCGGTAAGAATATTGTGGGTACGTTCTCGTATGATTTGGCTACTAAAGAATATGATTTTTCTGCTACTGATGGCAGTCAGACTGCTACTTCAATCGCGACGGTACAGACTCTCGACCCTACAACCAAAAATCCGGTGGAGATTAAGACCGGTGAGCAGCTGAATGTTAAGTTCTTCCTGTTGCCGAGAGAAGTTCCGAATGGTGATTTGGTGGTTTCTGTATTTACAGAAGGTGGAGTTGTTTACAACAAAACAGTGTCGAGAACCGATGGCGGTACTGATGACATATTGAGTGCCGGTCTTATCACCCGCATTAAAACTCCGGAATTGGGTGGACAGGAAGCAAATAACTGGATGAGCCAGATTCCTGATAATGTACTTTTCTCGCAATTGTCTCTGCCAGGCACCAAAAACTCGTTTGCTTATAATGTAGATAATAGTTTCAACCCTAACAGCGGTATTTCACGTTTTTATCAGGCATTGCCGCCTTTGGGAATTAATGCTACTGCAGAAAACAGCACTCAGTTCGATGAAGGCGTTCGTGTTTTTGACGTGCAACTTAATCTTACGAGAGACAGCAGAACTGCTACTCCGGTCGTATATGCCGGTGGCGCAAATGTCGTTCCGCAAATTACTCTTGAAGATGTTTTGACTACACTGAACGGAAAGATACATCCGAATTCAAAACCGGTGACCGAATGTGCTGTGGTCTTCCTGAATTTCGTGAATGGAGCCTCTCAAGGAGGTACATCCAGCGTTTCTACTTGGTTGTCTGCCGTGATGAATGCACTGGATAGTTGGAATCAAAGTAATTCTGGTATACTGACTACTTTTGACGCCAATACTACTATGTTGGATATGAGAGGTAAAATAGCCGTTATTTTCAATCTTGAAAATAGCGATAACCTTCCATCGGGGTCAGCACCAGTGAACTATATTACCGGATTATCTACCAGTGTGCAGAACACTAGTATTGTTAATGCAACATTCAGCAGCGGTACAGGTGTGCGCATTCAGAATCTGCATCAGTGCAATAACCCGAATTTTGAGAGTACTGAAGCTGGAGACTTTGGATACCGCGAAGAAGGCATCGGACTTGTTCCTTATTTCATAACAAAGGCGAATTTTGATGACCCATCAGTAAGCTGTAATTTGATAAAAACAAAGGAAACTCTGATGAAGCAGATTAACAGTGAGATTGCTTCCAGCGCCGGAAAACTGTATATCAATGATTTGTCTGGTTTCTGTGTGACTGCGAATGAGGAAAGTACAGGTTATGAAACATTTGAATATAAAGAATGGAGTAGTATATTGGGCGTTTATGACTGGAGACCGCTAGGTAGTAATAGATGGGACGACGGACATTATTACGATTATCAAAAAGTTAGGGCTCTGCCAACAGAAGAATATAGCGGTGCTCAAAGTGGGGATAGGTATTTACGTCATTATAATAATGTGGGTACATCTTATAGCGATCTCGGTAACGGTGGCAACACCTGTCTGTTCGCCCAAATATTCAACGCAAAGGCTGTTGATGAATATTCATCGCTTGTAGGCAGCTTGCGCCAGCCGCTGGGTATCGTTTTGATGAATTTTGCGGGGGTAGGCTCTGTTACGACAAACAGCGGAAATTATTCTGTACAAGGCATACGTCTTCCGGGATTGATTATGATGAATAACTTCATGTTCCCTCTGAAAACTGGTACAACAACCACAAGGTCATCTTCTGATACCTCATATTCCAAAGAAGGAAACGTATGGGATTAATCCATGAGAAGAATGAATGAGATAAAGAAATTTTTACTTCCGGCAGCCGCAATGTTTATCTTCAGCGGCTGCACGGAAGAATTTCTATCCGATACAGAGGTGATGAGTAATACTACCATTGTAGGGCGCATGGCAGAGAAATCTCAGACGCGTACCTGCATTGGTTCTGACGGAACTTCGGATGTGAGTATTTATTGGTCTCCGGCTGATAGCATTGGTGTATATGGAGAAAGATCCAAGAATGTACTGTTCGTAAACCGTAATACAGTAGCTTCGGCAGAGGGACAATTTGTCGGTTATCTTTCTTCCAGTGCTCCGCTGTATGCCTATTATCCGTATAACAAGGAGAATGCAGGAGCAGACTATACTTCGCTGAAAGGAAACCTACCTTTGGTTCAGTATTTTGATATGTCAACCGGCTGTTTGCAGGGCGACTATAAAGTAGGTGTTCCGCAAAGTTCTCAGTTTGAAGACGGAGCGTATGTCTTTGATTTCGAACATCTGTTCTCTTTGTTGGAATTTGATATCAATGCAACCGGCACCGCTCTTGAAGGCGATCGTCTGGAACGTATTACACTGACTTTGCCCGATGGCCGTCAGGCAGGAGGTGACTTTACGTTTGATGCTTCTACGAAAAATGTTGTATGGGATGCTGCTCCGGCAAATGCCAATGTCATTGATATGGTATGGACTGACAAGCCGGCACTGATGAACGGTAACCAGTACACGGGTTATATCACATGTGCTCCGGTTATCCGTTCGGGTGATGAAATCAAGGTGACCATTCTTTCAGAGAAATATGAAGCGACCTTTACCCGCACAGCAAAAATTGATTTTGCAGCCAATGCTTGCTATACTTTGCCATTGACGCTTGCGAATTATACTGAAATTACGAACGGTTCCGGACTTACTCCGCGTGCCGGGATAAGCTCGTTTAAGTTTGAAGTAGCAAACAATGCCGGCAAGATATTGGATACCAAGCTTGTGGCTTGTGAACTGACTAACGGCGTGACAACAACGACTTCTCCCGTGACAGAAGAATCTTTGACTATAGGTGAGGATAATACCATCAGTGGTTGTATCCCGTATCTGTATGACTTTAACCTTGTGCCGACTTTTGATGTAGCAGAAGGAGTTAAGGTAACTGTAAACGGAGTGGAACAGAAGAGCGGCGTGACTGTGCAGAACTTCAGCAAGCCGGTGACTTATACTGTGATTTCCGGTACGGAGAGCCGTGACTATACTGTTACGGTTACTAATACAGGATTGCCTGTAGTCGTAGTGAACCAGTCGGCATCAATGGCTGGCGGTACTTGGAAGACATGGACTGAAACCGGATTGCAGATTCGTAGCAAGGACAGCGACTGGCCTGAAGACGACTATATCTCGGTATATAATGCCGATGGTACGGTGAATGTGGATAACAAGGCTTGCGGACTCCGCTTGCGTGGAAACTCCAGTCAGAGTTATCCGAAAAAGCCGTTTGCCATCAAGATGGTGAAAAAGGCTGCCATGTTGGATATGCCTGAACATAAACGCTGGGTATTGTTAGCTAACTGGATGGATCGAACAATGCTACGTAACCGCGTGGTGTTTGAGATGGCTCATCAGCTGGAAGAGAATAATGGCGGACAGCTGGCATGGAATCCGCATGGAAGAAACGTGGAACTGATTTACAACGGTATCCATGTGGGTAATTATCTGCTGGCCGAACAAATCAAGATAGACGGTGACCGACTGAATATCAACGATGCTTACGAAGACGTAATAGAGGATAATCCGGCTGCAGTTCCTGCGGATTGCGGTTACCTCTTGGAGTTTGACGACTATTATGACGAAAACTGCCGTTTCCTGACTTCTAATCTGCATTTGCCTTGTATGCTCAAGGATGATGTGCCTTGGGAAGATGGTTCTGCTTTCCGCTCTTATGTAGAAGATAAGGTAAACGGAGTGGACAAGGCGCTGAAACCAGGCTTGTTAGAAGGTGATGCTGATTATTCTGCAGCTGCTGCAATTCTGGATATTCCATCTCTTATTGACTGGTGGTTTGTGCATGAACTGGCTATGAATGCGGAATATCGTCATCCTAAGAGCGTGTATATGTATATTGATGGAAAGGATGGTAAGCTTTGTGCCGGTCCGGTGTGGGATTTTGACTATCAGACTTTCCCGAATCCTGACGGTATCAATTCAATAAGCCGTGAATTCGGTGGAAGTTATGCATCGTTAAGTTATGACGCATCATCTCTGAACAAGTGGCTTTGCAGTAACTCTTCGTTTGATAATAGCTGGAATCCTTCTACACCTAACTATGGCGACAAACCATATATGTGGTATCCGTTACTGTTGCAGCATGAAGAATTCAAGGCAGCCGTAAAGGCACAATGGCTTGTATCCTATCCGAAGCTGCAGCAGGTGGTGACTTCTATCCGTATGTTTGCGGAAGAAAATCGCTTGTCTGATTCATTTAACAATGCCATGTGGCCGCTACTTGACGGCAGACGTACTGCAGAGTTGTCGCCTTACGTTATCGATTTCAGTGGAGACGAGAAAATGACATGGAATGAAGCTATAGATTCTATGGTGAAGTTCTATCAGAATCGTCTGGAAACGATGAACGCATTGATTACCAATGGTAGTTTTTAATTGGATATTATAATGAAATTTTGGAAGTTATGATGAAAAAAACAATCTTTGCAGCCTTAGCTTTGGCGGCTGCAGGTCCTGCTCTGGCTCAGTCGGAGCAGACCATACAAAACGGTGATTTTACAGAAACCGTGGAGTACAGTAATGACAAGTACAAAGTGGAAACCAATCACTTCTGGGATAACTGGTTCCTCAGTGTGGGGGCCGGACCGCAGGTGATGTTTGGCGACCACGACAAGCAGATAGGTTTTGGCAAACGTATCTCGCCTGCACTCGACATTGCTGTAGGTAAATGGTTTACTCCAGGAATCGGAGTCCGGTTGATGTATAACGGCCTTTCTCTGAAAGGTGCAACTCGCTGGGGAGAAGCTCATTCTACTGGCGAACAAGTGCCTGGCTGGGGAAGCGGTATGAATTATTCGAAGTTCAAATATTACAACTTGCGTGCCGATGTATTGTTCAATCTGTCTAACCTGTTCTGCGGTTACAAGGAAAACCGTATCTGGAACAGCAGTTTCTATGGTGGTGTGGGCTACATGCGCACATGGGAAGCTCCTACCGCTGGTGATGTAACGATGAGTGCGGGTTGGTTGAACTCCTTCCGTTTGTGTGACGCGTTCGATGCTTTCATCGATTTACGTGCTTCCATGGTGGACGATGCCATTGACGGAGAAATTGGTGGAGCTAAGTTTGACGGTCTGCTGAGTGCTTCTGTCGGTTTGACTTACAAGTTCAAACGTCGCGGATGGGACAAGAGCAAGACTGTGGTTCGTACCAATGTGGGCGAAATCAATGCTTTGCGTGACCAGTTGAACCGTGCAAACGATGAAAACGCACGCTTGCGGAATGCCATCGACGAAAGCAACCGTAATCCGAAACAGGAAGTGAAGAAGACAGCTGCTTCTAATCTGGTAATCTTCCGCATCGGAAGAGCTGACCTGTCGAAGGAAGCTCGTGCGAACCTGGGTCTGTTGGCTGAGGCTATCAAGGCTTCTGATCCGAATGCAGTGTACACCATTACAGGTTACGCAGATGCCGGAACAGGTAGCAAGAAGACGAATGAACGTCTGAGCAAGAAACGTGCGGAAGCAGTTTATGACTGTCTGGTAAATGAATACGGTGTATCAGAATCACAGCTCAAGATAGACTATAAGGGTGGTGTAGACAATATGTTCTATGACGATCCTCGTCTGAGCCGTGCCGTAATTACACGCGCTAACTAATTTTATGTATCCCCTTTCCGGTGTGGTAGAGCCTGGAAAGGGGATTTTTTGTGTTGATTGCTATAGAATGGGGGCTGATAAATTACTGCTTAATAATGAGGCTTTTTTTATAGAAGTAAGCCAGATGCTTCAGAGCGGGAATTCGGTAACGCTGCGGGCAAAAGGAAACAGTATGTTACCGTTTATTATGGAGGAGCGTGACACGGTGGTATTGCAAAAGGCGGAAGCGTTCGCCGTGGGAAGTGTGGTGCTGGCTTGTTTGCCGGGCAATCGTTATGTGTTGCATCGGGTGTATAGAATAAAGGGAGAACATATCATGTTGATGGGGGACGGAAACCTCCATGCCACGGAATACTGCTGCAGGGAAGATGTGGCAGGGGTAGTGGTGAAGATTATACGCGACGGCCGTGTGATAGACATCACTTCTTCTTCGCAACTGTTTATGGCGGCACTTTGGCGTAAGCTGCTTCCTGTACGCCGTTACCTGTTATTTGTGTGCAGATGGTGGATGCGAAGGGACAGGAGAATGAAAAAAAGATAGTATTTTTGTCTGTATGAGGATAGGAAAGTGTATAAAGTGGCTTTGGAATATTTCCTGTGGCTTCCGGATACCGATAATGGTGTATGCTTTGACCGGGATGTTGCAGGTGGGGGCTTCTTTGTTTTTTGTGTTTGTCTGTAAGCACTTGATAGATATTGCCACAGGTGTGTCGGGAGATAATCTTGCCATATATATCGGATGGTTGGTGGGTTGTCTGGTACTGCAGCTGGTATTGTCTGCTGCCCGTAGCTGTCTGACCAGTCGCATGGAGATTGCGTTACGGAATGAATTGCACCGCAAGCTTTTTGTGCATTTGATGGAGAGCTGCTGGTCGGGAAGGGAGCAGCTGCATACCGGAGATATGCTGAATCGTCTGGAGGAGGATGTGCAGACCATAACCGATGCATTGTGCCGGATGCTGCCTGCGGTGTTTATCACGTGTTTCCAGTTGCTGGGAGCTTTGTATTTCCTTTCTTATCTGGATATGCGTCTGACCATTGTGCTGGTTTTTATCATGCCTGTCGCATTGTTGTTCAGTAAAGGATATATACGAAAAATGCGCCGTCTGTCGCGCGAGATACGTACGACGGACAGTGAGATTCAAAGTCATTTGCAGGAGAATTTGCAGCATCGTATCCTGCTTCGTACCTTGGAATATACCAGCCAGTCTGTACATAAGCTGGATGCGGTGCAGTCTGTACTGCAGGATAAGGTAAAGCAGCGTACTGATTTTTCGGTGTTTTCCCGCTCGATGGTGCAGGTCGGTTTTATGACTGGCTATGCCGTTGCCTTTTTATGGGGCGTATTCGGTTTGCGTGAGGGGACGGTAACATTCGGAATGATGGCGGCATTCTTGCAGCTGGTATCGCAGATACAGCGTCCGATGGTGGACTTGAGCCGGCAGATTCCGGCTGCTATCCGGGTACTTACTTCGGCGGAACGTTTGATAGAACTGACTGACTTGCCTTTGGAGGAACGGGGAGAGTCAGTTCGTCTGGAGGGAAACCTGGGTATCCGTATGCACGGAGTGAGCTATACTTATCCGGAGGGGAGCAAGGCTGTGCTGTCTGATTTTACGTATGATTTCAAGCCGGGTAGTCTGACGGCTATTGTGGGAGAAACAGGAGTCGGGAAAAGTACGCTAATCAGGCTGATTCTGGCTTTGTTGCGCCCTGATAGAGGAGATATTGTATTTTATAACGGGCAGCAGGAGGTGGTAGCTTCACCGCTTACACGTTGCAATCTTTCCTACGTGCCTCAGGGGAATACGCTGGTAAGCGGTACCATCCGGGATAATTTGCGGATGGGAAATCCTCATGCCACGGAGGAGGAGTTGAAAGAGGCACTTTATCTGGCGGTGGCAGATTTTGTATTTGATTTGCCGGAAGGGATGGATACGTTATGCGGAGAGCGTGGTTCGGGGCTTAGCGAAGGGCAGGCGCAGCGTATTGCCATTGCACGGGGCTTGCTACGTCCGGGAAGTATCTTGCTGTTGGATGAGCCGACTTCTTCATTGGATAGCGAGACGGAAAAGCTGCTTCTGGCGCGTCTGTCGGACCAGTTGCACGGTAAAACACTTCTTTTGATCAGCCATCGGGAAACGATTGCACAGCTTTGTACTTCTGTGGTCTGGATGAAAAAGCAGCAATAATTCTTATCAAGAATGAAGGCACTAAATGAAACGCCCTTATTTCCAGTTGCGCACTGGAGATAAGGGCGTTTGTTTTTAGGGGGCTATTGGCTGATGGTTTTGCTTATAGTTTCACAACCAGCTTCTTACCTGAATAAGCTACTTTCTTGTCAGCTTTAACCATGATGGTTTCTGCTGACTGCTTGCCAGGCTGCATCAGCGTGATGCGGAAGTTACGGCGTTTCAGCATCTTCGGGAATTCACCATTGCGGTCGCTGATGGTCAGTGTGCGTGAGGCATCGTCCCAGCTGAACTTGATGGTGGAGAACATACCCTTTTCGTAGTTATAGTTATCAAACTCGTCTTCGTAGAGCACGAATTCGCCATTGGCTCCCGGGTAAACGCAGATGTCCAGGTTATCCCATTTCTTTTCAGTAGCGTACTGTACTTTCGGACCAAGCGGAAGGATACTTCCTGCTTTGATGTAAAGTGGCAGGATGTCAACCGGACATTCGCGCTGGATTTCCTGACCGCCTTCTACGGTTTCGTTAGTCCAGAAGTCAATCCATTGAGTGCCTTTAGGCAGGTAGACTTTTACCGGAGCAGAAGCTTTAGCTACGTCGGGCACGGTAGTAACTCCCTTGTTGCCTTCTACTTTCTTGGTGTAAAGCGGTTCGGTTACCGGACATACTAAGATGTTTTTACCGAACATGTATTCATCGTCCAGCAGGATGGCTTTACGGTCGTTGGCAAAGTCCATTACCAGCGGGCGCATCATGGTACCGTCTTCCTGTACTACTGCTCCGTCTAAGCTGTATATATAAGGTAAGAGACGGTAGCGAAGTTCAATCATACGTTTCTGTGCATCATAAGCCCAGTCACCTTCTTTACCGAAGAGGTCAATTTCATTCATCATCGGTGATGAGCAGTGGTTACGCATCAATGGCATGAAGCAGCCCCATTGGAACCAGCGTACATGCAGTTCTTGATAAGCAACGTTAGTACAGTCATTGTTGTATTCCCATCCGAAGAAGCCTCCTAAGTCGGTGTTCCAGAACGGGATACCACAAAGCGTGTAGTTCAATCCGGCCGGAATCTGCTGGCGGAGTACATCCCAGCTTGATACCACGTCGCCACTCCAGCTCAGGGCACCGTAGTGCTGCTGACCCAGGTAACCGGAACGTGTCATCTGGAACACACGTTTATCGTCCGATACGGCACGCTGGTGTTCATAGATACCCCGGTTGTGGTCCAGCGGGAACGCATTGTGTACGGAGCGGAAAGAACCGTCGGCTGTCATCAGGTCGAAGTCGCTTTCTTTCGGGTTCAGATGGTCGGGTTCTGTAGAGTCGGTCCACCAGGCATCGATGTTCATTTTATGCAGGTGGCTGAGGTAACGCCAGTACAGGTCGCGGGCGTCTTTGTTGAACGGGTCGTAAGGATGTGCACCCGATTTCGGAGGCCATGTCTCAAATTTCAGCAAGGCTCCCATCTTGTCCAGTTCCTTGAACTGGTCGGTCCATGGCCCGAAGCTGGCCCATACGGAAATCATCAGGTGCGCATTGTTCTTATGTACGTATTCCACCATTTCTTCCGGGCTTTTGAAGCGAGGTTTCGGATAGCGTGCATTCTTGTCTTCTCCATTCGGAAGGTAGCGAAGTGCTTCCTTGTCGTCCATCTTGTTGATGTAGCGTGGATTCACGAATTTCATGGCATTCCAGTTGGAATCACATCCCCAGTACTGCCAGTCCTGTACGATACCATCCAGCGGAATCTGAAGTTTGCGGTATTTGTCGAGTACGCCGCACAGTTCGTCGGGACTCTTGTAGCGTTCGCGGCACTGCCAGTAACCCATGGTCCAGAGCGGGAACATGGTAGCCTTTCCGGTCAGGTCACGGATGCAGGCGATTACGCCATCCTGTGTGCCGTCTTCGTACAAGAAATAATAATCGGAGCAAAGTCCTACCTGTGAAGAGAAAGACGTTTCATACGGAGTATCGCTGAAGTCAGAGATACCTGGATTATCCCAGTACACGCCATATCCTTTTTCAGATGTAAAATAGGGGATACAGATATTGGTATTGCCGTTTGACAGGTGAATTTGCTGGTTGCGGTGGTTCATGGCTCCGCTCTGGCGCTGTCCTAATCCGTAGATAACTTCCTCTGGTTGCAGACTGAATGCCTGTTTTACGGTATAAGAATCTTTCTCGACATCCTTGCGTGGAATGAAGTTGGTACCTTCCACCTTTTCTTTCAATAAAGTTTCTCCTTTCTGGTTCGTATAGGTCACTTTTCCGGTAGTGACATCAAGTGACACGGTGATTTGTCCGGAAGTCATGCTTACCGTATTTCCATTTTGCTTGTAGGAAATCTCTACCTTTTCGGGAGTCTTGATGACCGGATAACTTTTCTTTTCGGGCATTTCAGCCGAAGGATACTTTACGATGCGCACAATGGAAGGAGAGTAGAAAATCACCTCCCCGTTCAATGTGGGTTGTGCAGTCTGAAACTTTCCTCCTTGAGCTGTTTTTTCAAAAGTTTGCCCGAAGGAAGACAGGCAAGAAGCCAGTGCAGTTAGGAATAAAATCTCTTTTCTCATTTTTATCAGATTGTTTTTACATACAAAGGTTGATGGTTCAAATGTAAAGAGATTCTTTTTAGAGCAGGAGAACAGAATGCGCCAAAGAGCGGTATGAAATGCTTCAGAGAGGGGTCTGATTCATTTTTACCCCTCTTTTGATTCAGATGTATCCCCTTTTTCCTGCTGTTTCTGAAACTCGCTGGGGGTCATTCCGTATTCTTCCTTGAAGCAGGAAGTAAAATATTTCCGGTTGTAATAGCCTAATGCCAGGGCCACTTCGTTCACGGTGGTATGAGGATCTTTCAACATGCGGCAGGCATGTTGCATCTTCACGCGACGGATGTACTCTAATGGAGTAAGCCCCGTAATGGCCTTGAGCTTGCGGGTCAATGTAGAGCGTGACATGTTGACTTTTTCTGCCAGATGCTGTACGTCAAAGTCGGCTTCACTCAGGCTTTCTTCCACGGCTTTCAGGATATTTCCTAACAGAATTTCATCCAGTTTGGCAAATTCCATTTCTGAAATACGGACTTCAGTTTGTGGAACAGGCTTTTCATCGAGGTAGGAACGCATTTTCATCAATTCCGCGCTGTCGGCATACAATTCTTCATTTTTCAGCTTCATCCGGCGGAGGTAGAAACGAAGTCCGACAAAGATTCCGGCTATCACTACCAATATATAGAAGGCGATGGCCCACCTTGTCTGATAGAAGGCCGGCAGACGCTCAATGTGAAGCCGTGTGATTTTTTCACTCCATATTCCATACCCGTCGGTTGCTTTCACTTCGAACACATAATTCCCGTGAGGCAAGTGTTTGTAGCTGACGGTATGTTGTCCTACGGTGGTGTAGTTCCATTCTTTATCCAGTCCGGCCAGGCGATAAGCATAACGTATTTTGCGGGTATTCAGGTAGTCAAGAGATGAAAAATGAATGTCCAGATCATATTCGTCCGGCTGAAGTGTCAGAGAATTTCCGTTCGCTATGGGTTTGCCCATGACGTACAGTCCGGTGATAAACGTCGGAATATCCTTGCTGGGCTGGTCAAGGCGGTCGGATGGAGTTACTGCACAGATGCCCGGAATGCCACCGAAATAAATCCGTCCGTCGTGTCCCTTACAGATGGCTGTAGGAATGAACCGGCGGAGCAGCATGGAATTGTCGGTAGTAAGGTAGGTGGAAAACGAGTGGTTTTTCGGATTATACTCAATCAGTTTCTGGTTGGTGTCTATCCACAGATGGCCGTATACGTCAAACTCCAGCTGGTTGACAATGTTTCCGTTCAGTTCGCATAGCCGGGTATGATCCGTCAGTTTTTTTGTCTGCACATTCAAGGCATAGACTCCTCCTTCCTGCGTGCCCATCCAGATGAGGCTGTCTTCCTGCACACTCAGGCAGGTGATAGAGAGGGGAGAAAGTATCTTTCGGCATTCCCCCTTGGGAGACAGCTGATAAAGCCCTTTATTCAGTGTTCCAATCCATAGATTTCCCCGCTTGTCTTCCTTGATGGCACTTATCAGTCCTAATGTATCGCAGACCGTATGCCATTGGTTGTTGTGCAGAGAAAAAGCAAACAGCCCGTTGTTGGTACCTGCCCAGAGTGTGCCGTTACGGTCCTCGTAAGTCTGGGTAAAATGTCTTTGGGCCTTTTCCGGAAGGCTCAGGGTGCGGAAATGCTTCATTTGCATACCTTCCCGTCCGAGTTCATAGATAAGGTTGCGCCCTTCAGGTATCACCCATACATTTCCTTCCCTCCGGGCCTCGCTCATTTGCTTGATGGAGCCGAGCGAAAGCGTTTTCAGCGCGGAGAAGTCGTGGTAGAGACTGACTGTATGGTTGGACAGGTCGTACAGCCCGAGTCCCGTCCGTTCCTGTGATATCCACATCTTGCCTTCTCCTGCATCGCAGAGGGCCATGATGGCCGGTTGAAAGCGGACCCGCTGTGGCAGAGCTGGCAGGGAAAATTCTTCCGGAGCGTTTTCCGTGAAATGGATAATGAAGCTTTTCCCGTCAAAAGAGGCGACCCAGAGATTACCGTCTTTGTCCTGGTAAATTTCATTCAGCATGTTTCCATATTCAGCCGGCAGACGAAAATCCGTCTGGCGCAAGCAGCGGCGGGCTTCATCGTAGCGCATGGCTATCAGAGAACTTCTGGTAGTCATCCAGAGAATTCCTTCGCGGTTATCCTGCTCCAGGTATAAGATGTCTCCTTCTGCTTCTCCCATAGGATTTACGGGAAGTGGAGAGTAGGTATAAATGGAATCTTTGGGTGCGGAAGGGTCGAAGAGCAACAGACCGTCGGAACTGGTGCCTACCCAGAAATAATTACGGGTACGGTCCTGAACGATGCAAGTCAGGTTTCGTCCTGAAGGCGGATTGGCATAACGGGTAAAAGTGTCTGTCTTTTTATCGTAGCGATAGATACCTTCCCTTCCTACGGTAATCAGAATCTGTTTCTGCCGGCTTTCGCAGAAACCGGCCATCCATGAGGGTTTTCCTTCATGGTCGTATAGCAGGTAGGTTTTCTGTAATTTTCCCTCAGTGTTGTATCTCAGCAGGTTATGCCCCGTAGCTATCCACATAGCCCCGTCGGATGTCTTTCGTATGCTGTAGATAAAACTTGTCTGTAGCCGTTCAGCGTCCAACGGTGTAACCTGTCTGCTGGTTTTGTCCAGCATGTAGGCTCCATGGTCGGTTCCAAACCAGATTCTCCCCCTTTCATCTTCGGCAATGGACTGGATAGTGTTGTCATTCAGCAGTCCCGGGGTATTGATGTCGGAACGGATGACATTAATCTGGTATCCGTCGTCGCAGCAAAGACCGTTCACTGTGCCATACCACATCAGTCCTTCGCTGTCCTGAAAAATGCGGTGTATGGCACTGACCGGAAGCTGGGGCAGGGAAGGGACGGGAGTAATCCGGATATTCGAAGCGGCTTGTATGGTAATTTCTATCAGGCTGAAAATGAGTAAAAAACAATATCTTTTCATGGGCTTTTTCAGGACGCTAAAAAACGCAAGTGCGTTTGCTCTAAAACGCAAGTACGTTTTGATTGAAACGCAAGTGCGTTTTACCTAAAACACAAGTGCGTTTTAATTCAAACGCTTTGGCGTTTTCCTTTAAACGTAAGTGCGTTTTTTCAGGTATTTTGAACGAAAATCTCTTATAATTTATAATCGTTTGTTTATTAGTGCTTTATCCGTTGTTTCGATATTCAAGCGGGCTCATTCCTACATAGCGTTTGAAGTATTTTCCGAAGAATGATACATTGGCAAAATTCAGTGAGTCGGAAATGTTCTGGATGGAAAGCTGGGAAGACTTCAATTGCGATTTGGCATCCATGATGACCATGGACGAAATGATGTCCACACAGGTTTTTCCCGTAATCTGCTTCACGGTAGTGCAAAGATGTGCATGCGTAATCTGTAGCTTTTCAGCATACCAGGCTACGTTTCGTGTCTGGTTGTAATGCTGCATGACCAGCTGGGCAAAGTTACGGCAAATCAGTTCACTTTTTGATAACGGATGTACTTCGTCGGTCTTGTTCCGATAGAGGATAGATATACCTTTATGTATGTCGGCATACAGATTGGTCGCGATTTCCGGTCTGATTTTCTCCGGAAGGAATTCATACATCTTGATAAGCAGCTGCATGTACTCCTCCATCATTTTGGCACCTTCCGGCTTTAGATTGATAACGGGACGCCCCAGTGTGATGTACATCGTATCCAGAAAAGAATGCGACTGAAGATTGTGTTCCATAAACTGAGAAGAGAATCCTCCGAAGTAGATGTTCAGGTCTCCCTTGATGTCGTTTATCTGAAAGATACTTCCTGGGGTAAGTACGATAAAGTCGTTGGGCTCTACTGTTATCTTGTTGAGATTGACCGAGGCTTCCACTTCTCCGGAAGTACAAAGTACGAAAATTTCGCATTTCAGGCGCACCGGATAGTTTCTGTACAGCCCTAACAGCTCTTTGCTGATGCCGGTACCTACCAGCCACTCTTCGGGCAGGTCTATTTTAGGTAATTCTTTTTCCATTTTATTCTGTTTTTATTTATTGCATGCTTCCACCACTCTTGTTGTCTCCGCCTGCCTTTACGTCATCGTTTGTAATGCTACGCTGTGTCTTTTTCACCTGGGTTTTTAACTCACCGAACCGCCAGCTGATGCTGATGCCGTATCTGCGTGAGGGATAACTGTTTTTCGACCATGAGCGGAACGTGTCTGTCCACACCTCATTGCTATAGGAGTTGTACTTCTGGAAGATATTGCTGGCAAAAAGCGAAATATTCAGCCGTTTGTCTTTCAGGAAAGAACGGTTCAGGTTGACACCGTAATAGTAGAAGGAAGAACCTTTTCCTTGCAGGGATATGTAAGGAGTGCTTCCTCCACCGTAAAAGCTGAGACGTAGCTCCCAGGGGATAGTCTGCTGTATGTTGGCAAACACCTCACCGGCAAATCCACTGTTGCGTGAGTTCAGCTCCTTACTCTGGAAGTCAGAATAGCTTCCGCTGGTATTGAGTGAGAGGCGGGTAGTGCTGCCCGGATTCCAGTTCATCCATAAGGCCAGGCGTGTGCGCTGGCTCTTGCCTACATTGCCGTAGGTGTTCTCCTGTATCCCATTGTTCATGAAGGAGTAGCGCTCAATACCGTTGTTGGTAAACGTATAAGTAAGGTTGGCATTCAGGCTGAACTTGGCACTGAAGGTATTGAAGGTCATTCCAAGAATGTGTGCCTTTTCCGTGTCCAGGTCAGGATTTCCGTAACTGACGGACGTCGGGTTGCTGGTATCGCGGAAAGGATTCAGGTACCATATTCCCGGACGGTTGATGCGCATGTTGTAGTTGGCACGCAGGGTAGCGCTTGAACCTAACATATAAGACAGATTCAGGGTAGGAACCACGTCGTCGAATCCGGCTTTGAAATTCCGTTCGGGCATATAGTCATATTCCACGTCCATGAACGTATGTTCGTAGCGCACACCGGCTTTTGCTCCGAATTTCTTCCATTTCAACTGATAGTCAGCGTATGCTGCCAGGATGTGCTGTCCCTGCTGGTACTTACTTGAAAGGTCCTGGCTGGCTTCCATTTCGCCTTGGCCATTTTCCAGGAAATACCGACTGTCACTGTAATTTTCACGGAAAATGTATTTCATACCGGCGTCTATGTAGTGTTTTTCGTTCAGCGGATTGACATAATCAACCTGTGCCGTATGCTCTGCCGTATGCGCATCGTTGTCGAAATACTGGTGAAGCAGGTTGAAGGGTACGTCTTTCATTTCGTCATAGTCGGTATCGGCTTCATTGTTGTTCGGCGAGTTGTTGAACTTGTAGGACAACGTGAGGTATTCTCCTTTCTTCTTGAAAGAATGCTGGTAGTCAGCATTGATACCGATGTTTCCAAACTGACTGATTGACCGGTTGAGAGTCTGGTAGCTATAGCGCTCCTTCCAGCCGTCGTCACTCATGACGGTACGCGAATCACCGTACACGTCGAACTTTCCTCCGAACATGTTGGCTGAAAACGTAATCAGGTTCAGGGTGTCTATCTCATAACTTCCTTCAATGTTGCCAAACTGGAAATTCCCTGTACTCTTGGAAGAACCTTGTGTCAGCAGATGGCGGTAGTCGGTAGACGTAAAATCTTCACGTTCGCTGTCAGAAAGGCTGAGAGGCTGGTTCTGATGGTTGTATGAGTAGTTTCCGGTGAGGGTAAGCTTTCCTACCTGCACGGTTCCGTAGCCATATCCCGACAATCCCATGTTATTGACATTGGCTCCGAGCGTAACATTGTATCCCTGCATTTTGGCATCGGTCGTAATGATGTTCAGGATACCTCCGATACCTTCTGCGTCGTATTTGGCTCCCGGTTCCGTTATCACTTCGATGGACTTGACGGAGTTGGCTGGCAGGCTGCGGAGCACCTCCTTCGGGTTGTTGCTCATCAGCGTATTGGGCTTTCCGTTTACATGTACCTTGAAATTGCTGGAGCCGTTGACTTGTATGTTGTCCTCTCCATCGACGGTGACGAGCGGTACCTTTCGCAGCATTTCGAGGGTGGTATTGGTTTTGGAGTCAGGATCATCTTCTATGCTGTAAGAAATTTTGTCAATTTCCGCTTTTACAAGGGGTTTCTGGGCTACTACTTCCACGCCTTTCAGCATTTGGGCATCATCGCAGGTATAAAGTGTGCCCAGGTCGGCCACCCGCTGGTTATTGGTGATGGTGAAACGGCGGACCACTGTACGTTTTCCTACCGAAGTGATTTGCAGGGTATAATTTCCGGTTTGCGGTAATTTCTCCTGAAATTTTCCTTTCGCATCGGTCACATTCATTCTGACCGGTTTCTCCGGCGATTTGTCGAGCGTAATGCGTATGGTGGCATAAGGCTCGCTTTCATGCGTCAGTGAGTCGACGAGTGTACCTTTTACGGAAAATTGTGCGTGAACATTACAAATGCTTAGAATCAGAAATGTAAAGATGCCTGTAAATTGTGCAAGAATTTTGTGTTTCATAAAAAAGGTGCGTGGTTGCGGTTTTTGGTTTCTTGTTTGTTTCAAGTTGCCCAAAGATAGGGAAAAAATAAACTGCTTCTGTAGGTGGTAATTTAAAAATATGAAAAGGTGTGATAAAAGAAGTAATGGTATATTTTAAAAATAGACCATTGATGGGCCGTAAAAGTGCTACTTTTTAGTTAATTATCAAGGCTATTTGGACATTTTCTTTTTGCTGGTTTTAAAAATCAGCCAAAAATAAAATAAATAGACCTTGTGAGGGTTTGGGAATTGGTGTTACTTTGCACGCGGAAAAATAGTTTTCCATCTAAGTTTAAAGAAACTGATATATTTGATGTTTGCTGCAATGAATTTGAAAAAGAAAGTAATACTCATTTACAGTTTATTATCCTTGATTTTTGTGTCCTGCGCTAAAGAGGATACAGCAAAGAATAATGGAATGGGTACTTTTACAATGAAGCTGAATGCGACTAGTGAAGTGATAGGTCTGAATGAAAAATCGCGCGCAGAAGAAGCTGGTGAAGGTGAAACATTGATTCTGCCCGATGTGAATGATTTCTCGGTTAGCATTTCTTCTTTAGGAGAACAGGTTTGTGGATGGAGTTCTTACAAGGACATGTGCGAAGAGGAGATGCCTGAATTACGTGTAGGTACCTATCAGGTAAAAGCATGGTACGGAGATGTGTCAAAAGAAGGGTTTGAGTTACCTTACTTTGAAGGAAATCAGGAATTTTCTATAAAGAAAAATGAAACGACTCCTGTAGAAGTTACTTGTTATTTGGGCAATGCTCAAGTGAAAGTTAACTATACTGATGAGTTTAAAAGCTATTTTTCTGATTACTCTGCTGTCATTGCGACCTCATTAGGAAATGAGGTGGAGTATGTAAAAGATGAGACTCGGGCTGCCTATTTTTCTCCTGGAGAGTTGACTGCTAAAGTAAAAGTGAAAAAATCTGGTCAGTCAACAGAGGCTGTTTATCAGGCTAAAGTGTTTACTGCAGAGTCTCGCCATATCTATACGCTGACGTTGGATGTGGATGCGGGTTCGGCTACTATGACGGTTTCTTTTTCTGAGGATGTCGCAGGAGAAGAAGTCCGATTCGACGTGTCGGATACAGCTTTGAATGCACCGGCACCTTATTTTAAAGCTAATGGTTTTACAGATAATGTTCCTCTTGAGCCGATTGAAGGTGCAGAACAGAAAGAACAGGTTACAGCTTATGTGAATGCGGTGGCAGGTATTCAGTCTTGTCGTTTGACTACTACTTCAGACTTCCTTTCAGAAAAAGGATGGCCTGCTGTAGTCGATTTGGCTGCTTCTGGAGAATATGCTTCCATTTTAACAGAGATGGGCTTGAAAACGAAAGGTTTGGAAGGAAATCGTGTCCAGATGGCTCAGGTAGATTTTACCACATTGATTGCAAATTTACCGACAGGTGGAACTCATGAATTCAAGCTGGAGGCTACGGATATATATGGCAAAGTTTCTGAAACTCAGTTGGTATTGACTGTGACTCCACAAGGATGTGAGTTCTCGGTGGCTGCGTCTACGGTAGAGGCTCCTTTTTACGGGAATACTTGTCAGGTAAATGTATCATTTAAAGATGGAGATCCGGCAAATGTACATTTTCAACTGGCAGAAGGAAAACAGGATTTGGAATTTGTGCGTGCTGAAGAATTATCTTCAAAAGATGGTTTGAAGGTCTATACGGTTTATTTGAAGGCTCCTGAAACGGTGAAGTTTATAAATCCATTTAAAGTTTCTGCATCTTACTTAAGTTATATAAAAGAAACAGGAGAACTTCCTGTGAGTATGGGTATTTTAGTGGATAACCCAGGGGACGTGTGGGCTAAGAAAGCTGTGTTTCATGTATATAATGAAACTGCTTTGGCTGATATAAAATTGCAGAGACAACAAGGAGATGTTTGGACGGATGTAACTACAGAATCTAGCGGAAGCTATAGTTTGGTAGCGAAAGGATTGGACTCTGGAATGTCATTGAAACTTCGTGCAGTAAAAGGTGAGGAGTATTCTAATTCTGTGGATATTACGACGGAAGAGGAGTTGCAGGTGCCTAATGCGGGATTTGAAGATTTTTATGATGAATATGTATGGAAAGGAATAAATGTTACAGGTGGTAATGTGGATATGTATACTTTTTATCCTTATGCAAAAGGAGAAACAGATCCTTGGTGGAGTAGCCGCAATGCTTTAACAACAGCCGAAGAGGGAGCTGGAGATTTCTCTTATTACTATATTGTTTATCCTGCCACAACTTATGTGAATTCATCTTGGGCTGCAAGTTCAAAAGTGGGGTTACCTACGGTGCCGTGTTCCGGAGATAAATCTGCGGAAATAGCTTCTATCGGATGGGGAAAAGGAAGCACTTGTACAACAGGATTGTTAGGTAATAAAATGTCTTGTAAAAAAACGATTGCAGGTGCTTTATTTATAGGTACCTATACAAATGGAGAGGAACATCATGGGCATGAGTTTTCTTCACGTCCTCAAAAAATGACTTTTTCTTATCGTTTCCATTCTTATAACTCAGAGTCTGCTTCCGCAACAATTCGTTTGGAACATCGAGATGGAGACCTGATATACGTGTTAGCTGAAAAAGAGTTAATACTTACTCCTGATATGGTTTCTAATGAGGTTCAAACTGGGGAGTTGGCGTTGGATTATAATGAACAGAGCAGTAAATATAAAGCTACTCATATTTCAATTTCATTTTTGTCTTCAACAGCTGATTCACCGGCTTATGAACCATTTTATGTAGCAGATAATTGGAATGGAAATCGTTATTCTCGGGCAATAGGTAACGTATTGGTTATTGACGATGTAAAACTAATTTATGAATAAAATAAACCTAACTTATATGAAGAAACAGATTTATTTCTTATTAAGCTTGTTCGCAGTTGTTTTATTGACAACAGCTTGTCATAGTGAAAAGGTGGATTATGAAATAAAGCAGGAGGGGCAGTTGAATTTGTCTTCTTTGCAGTTGACTCCTAATACGGACCCGTTGGTTACAGAATCACGTGTAGCGGCAGAATTAAATGATTATATTGTGGAAGTGTATACTGAAGCGGGAGAACTTATGAGTTCATGGAAGTACGCTGAGATGCCGGAAGTGTATACACTGAAAATAGGGAAATATAAGATTGTGGCACATGCTCCTGTTACGGAAGGCGCGGCTTTTGATACACCTTATTGTGAAGGAGAATCAAAGGTATTTGAAATTACGCAAGATAACTTGACGGATGTGGGAGAAGTAGCATGTACACTGCATAATGTGAAGGTAACTATCAATTATGCTGATAACCTGAAACCTTTATTGGGCGATGATGTGAAGGTGACAGTTAAAATAGGTTCGGAGTCACTGGAATATGGAAAGGATGAAACTCGTTCGGGGTTCTTTCATTGTACAGAAACGAATACGGTTGATGTGATTTTTTCTGGTACAGTGGATGGAGTTGCGGAGAATGTAACCAAATCGTATACAGGTGTAGCGTTGGGCACAGAACTGATAGTTACATATAATTTGATTGATGCGGTGTTTGTGGATCCTGGTACAGGAGGAAGTACTTCTGTAAACGGTTTAAAACTGGATGCGACTTGCACATCGGTAACTATAGAGGGATCGGTTCGTCCTGAAGAAGATGAAATTTTAGATTTTGGAGCTCCTTCCATTGTAGGAGAAGGGTTTGATTTGAGCCAGCCTGTCACGGATTTGTCTCAGGAAGTGGTGGTAGACTTACTGGCTCCAGAAGGGGCAGCACATGTATTTGTGGAAATAACTTCTGATAATGCGGAATTTAGTGGAGTAATTGCAGAAATGTTTCCTCAGAATCCTTTTGATTTGGCTGAACCCGGTGAGGCTGAAGAAAACTTAAGTAATTTAGGTTTACCTATAAAGGAAGAAGTGATTGGTCAGCAGAAAGTTGTTTTTGATGTGACTCAGTTTGTCGGCTTGCTGGATGGGTTCCCAGGTGTTCATCAGTTTAAGTTAACTGTAGAAGATGTGAATGGAGAAAAAGCGGAAGCTACTCTGACAATTGACAGTAGTAATGCACAGTAAATTTAGGGAGTGATGAAAAAAGTATTCTTAATAATTGGAATCATCTCTTCGCTTTGTGCTTGCCGGCAGGAAAATCGTTATTTGGGTGAAGGAGAAGGGGCATTGAGCCTGCAAGTGACGATGGGAGAAGCTGTGGAGGTAGTATCCAGGACATCTCTTGGAAATGAAGAGTTAGAAGCCTTGAAAAATGATTGCAAGGTACGTATTTATGAAGGCGATAAGTTAATACGAAAATATTCCTCCTGGAGTTCTGTGCCTGAGAAAATAGATTTGTCAGCAGGTACAGATTACCGAGTTAGGGTCGTTGCGGGTGATTCGGTCTCAGCTTCATTGGATAAGAAATATTATGAGGGAGTAGAGACGTTTTCTGTGGTTGATGGCCAGACAACTTCAGTGGAAGTAAACTGTAATATTGCCAATACGTTGGTGAAGGTGAATTTTAGTGAGGAGCTGAAAACGTATTTGGCTTCAGGCGCTGTGACTGTGTCAGTTGATGTAGCCAATGGTGCTTTAGATTATAATTGGAGTGAAGAAGGAACGGAGTCTCCTGTGGGATATTATATGCTTCCTTCAGGGAAAGAATATTTGACTTGTGTCTTTAATGCTACCACAAAAAATGGGAAGAAAATAACTCAGACAAATAAGATAGAGCCGGCTAAGGCTTCTACCTTATATACGCTAACCTATACGCTTAGTACTGAGGAACCTGAGCATCCTACTGATGAAGGTGGAGCGTTTTTTTCATTGAAAGTAGATGAAACTCCACTTTATACACAAAAGGAAGAGATTGGCATTTACCGTCGTCCGGTAATTCGCGTAATGTCGGGAGAAGAGGAAATCAATACAGATTCTCCTTGGTTTCTTAGCTTGAACTCTTCTGTATCTCCCAAAATAATTATGTCTGGTTCGTCAACTTTGACGACAGCTTCTGTAGAGGGAACATTATTGGAAAAGTTGGGACTCTCAGGAATTATTGATTTGTTATCGGAAGAGTCAGTTGGAGCGTTACAGCAGAAGGGAATTACCTTGACAATTCCTGCGGAAGCTCAGGGAAAACAGATTGTCATGGATTGGGGGAAGAACTCATGGAATGAACTGCTGAAAGAAGAAACAATGTATTCATTGAGATACGTACTGGCAGATGAACAAGGAAAACAACGTGAACTTGACTGGCAGATTGTGGTATCGGATATGAATGTTCAGGCGGTTGAAATCCCACGTTTTGAGACTTGGGCAGATAGAACGGTCTTTTATGGAGAAGTGATTGAAGGGCATACTCCAGGAGCAGAAACGGTATATAGTTTCCAGTATCGTAAGAAGGGAGAAGAAGCCTGGAGTCAGAACATTCAGGCTGTTCTTTCTGGGCAAACAATCAAATCGGATGTATTGAAGGGACTTACTCCGGGAACTACATACGAATATCGTATTTTAGAGGATACGAAGATTTCAAATATGATTTGTGAAGTGACCACAGAAAGTGTTTTTCTTTTAGATAATAATAGTTTTGAGTACACTTCAAGAGATGGAGATGTTTTGAGAATTAGTCAGGATCCTTCTAATTATTGGTGGGATAGTGGTAATGAAGGTTCTGCTACATTAAATAAGGACGTGACTTATCCGGATACTTCCGTAAAACATTCTGGTAGCCAATCCTTGAAATTGCAATCTCAGTATGTGGCATTTTGGGGGATTGGAAAATTTGCAGCAGGAAATTTGTTTGCAGGTGAATTTTTAGGTACAGAAGATACTTATTATGGGATACTTGGATGGGGAAGAACTTGTACGACGCGTCCGTTGGCTTTACGGGCGTGGGTTCGTTATACTCCAGGTACAGTTGATTATACAGAGACTGATAAAATCAGTAAAGGTGATAAGGATAAAGGTATCATCTATATTGCTGTAGGAGACTGGGTTTCTGATGATGCAAAGTATGGATCACAATGGCCGGTTGTGGTTCGCACAAAGGGACCTAAGTTGTTCAATCCTAAAGATACAGGCACTATAGGATATGGTGAGATGATATTTACAGATAATGTAGGATTAGATGAGAATGGAGGAATGAAAGAAGTTATCATTCCATTGGATTATGATAATTATGGAGGAAGAACGCGTATACCTACCCATATTATAATAGTTGCTTCTGCAAGTCAGTACGGTGATTATTATTCTGGAAGTACTAGCAGTGTGATGTGGCTTGACGACCTCGAGCTGATATATGAAGAAAGTAAATTACCTGAAAATTTGAGATAAGTGAAGAAATTTATATTCCTTTTAAGTCTCTTGTGCTTGACCTTGTCGGTTCAGGCACAAGAGGGAAAGAAAAAGATAGCCGATAACGTATTTGTGCCTAAAGGACAATGGATTGTGGGTAGTTCTGTGTCATATTCTGAGCATACAGAAGAAAACTATCAGTTTTTGATTATTGATAAGTTCAATTCCGATGGATATTCTTTTAAAGTAAGTCCGTTGGTAGTTTATGGTTTGAAAGATAATTTAGCTATGGGAGGACGTTTTTCTTATGGGCGTACCTTGACCAAATTTGATAACCTGAATTTTGATTTGGGAGATGATCTTTCTATTAACTTGAACGATACGTATGAACTGACTCATTCATACACTGTAATGGCTATCATGCGAAATTACATAACTTTGGGAAGTAGCAAACGATTTGCATTGTTTGCAGAAACACAGTTGAAATTCGGAGGTAGTCAGTCAAAACTTGTGACTAAATCAGGGCAGGAAGTGAGTGGAACCTATTCCACTTCTACTGATTTGGGTATTGGTGTTTCTCCGGGTATTGTTGCTTTTGTAAATAACTATACGGCTGTAGAAGTGAGTGTGGGAGTGCTTGGTGTGGATTTTGGCAAAGTACATCAGAAAAAAGACCAGATTTATACTGCGGACCGTTCTTCCAGTTCTGCAAATTTTCGTATTAACTTATTTTCTATTGGCTTAGGTATAGCCTTTTATTTGTAACAGAATGAGAAAGATAATATTATTCCTTTTCTTGTGCTTGGGAATAGGTGTGCAGAAAAGTTTGTCTCAAGTGCGTGATACGATTGTGATACATGATACGGTATATCTTGAGAAACCTAAGAAAAAACCGATAACTGTAGAGTCGAACAATCTGATAAAGATGAAAGCGATTGGTCGTTATGATCGTGGAATCTTAAACTATCGTTTTGTTCCTAAAGGGAAATGGATTGGAGGATTAACCTTCTCGTACGTGAACTTGGATAGTGATAATAGCAGTATGTTGTATGCTATTTTGGGTGATATGGATGCTACGTTTACAATGAAGTCAATTCATCCGTTTGTGGGATATGCACTGAGAGACAATGTGGTAGTGGGAGCTAAGTTTGGTTACAGCCATATTGTGGGTGATTTGGGTAATATAGATTTGAATCTGGGAGATGATTTGAGCTTTAATATAGGAAATATGCGTTATACGGAAGATATGTATTCTTTCGGGGTTTTTAATCGCTCTTATGTGGGATTGGATGAAAATGGAATATTCGGATTGTTTAATGAAACAGCTTTGACTTATAAGCGGGGAACCTCGAACTTTTCAGATGGAGAAGGAGATAGTATGACTCATACGGAGACAGATGTGAATGAGATACATCTGGGGATTAATCCGGGAGTAGCTGTTTATATTACTAAAAATGTGTGTGCGGAAATGTCCTTTGGAGTTGCCGGATTTAAGTATCGTTGGGAGAAACAACGGGATGACTCAGGAGCGGTAGGAAAAAGGAATAGTAGTGGCGCTAATTTTAAGATTAATCTTTTTAATATTAATATTGGTATAACCTTTTGCATGTAGTTATGTGGAATACATTATATAGAATTACTATTAGTATAATGCTGGCTGGTACTCTAAGCTGTTGCATCAAAAATGATATACCTTTTGCTAAGGTACCTCTTTCTATTACAGGTATAGAAGTTGAGGGACAGTCGGGAAGTGCGGTCATCTCGGAAAGTGAAAGTACTGTGACGGTTACTTTGCAGGAAACGGTAAACCCTAAAAAGGTAATGTTGAAAACTTTTACTTATACAGAAAAGGCATCTTCTACTTTGACAGCCGGTACAGAGATAGATTTAAGTCAGCCTTATGAGGTTACTTTATCCCTTTATCAGGATTATAAATGGAAAATAATTGGGAATCAGCCTATAGCTCGTCGTATGATAATTGATGGGCAGCTTGGAAATTCAGAATTTGATACAGAAAATCATTTAGCTACTGCTTCAATTCGAAAGAGTGCTGATTTAAAGGATATTGTTTTATCTGATTTAAAATTGGGACCAGAAGGAGCTTTGAATGACGGAGTGAGTGGAGCTCCGGAGGTTCAATGGACATTTTATCGTGATTTCGCTCAGGCATCTGTACATGTGACTTTTAGTGATTTTGTGGATGAGACTTGGACTCTCCGCGTCTACAAAAGTGATAAGGATGTGGTTACGGAATCAGCTGATGGATGGGTTAATGTGGCATGGTTATATGGTGCTGGTGTGGCCGATACGGAATGTGGCTTTGATATTCGTGAAGATGGAAGTGAAGACTGGACACGCGTAGATCAGAAGTATGTGACCATGGATGGAGGTAAATTTACAGCTCGTGTTCCCCATTTGAAGGCGAATACTACTTATGAATGTCGCGCTTACTCTGGCAATCAGGTCGGAGATGTGGTAACTTTCTCTACCACGGAAACAGGGTCTGTACCTAATATGGGATTTGAAGACTGGATAGATAACGGTGGTAAGAATGGTAAAGCTATATGTCCTTGGAGTGGAGATGGTGCTAGTTTTTGGGATACGGGAAATCATGGCAGTACGACAGTCGGTACTACAAATGTAACAGTATATACAGAAGATGCCTGCCAAGGAAGTAAAGCGGCAAAGTTAAGTTCACAAAATGTATTTGGAATTTTTGCAGCAGGAAATTTATTTGTAGGTGAGTATAAAAAAACTGATGCTCCCAATGGAGTTTTAGGATTTGGACGAGAGTTTAAATCTTATCCTACTCGTTTAAAGGGAATGTTTAAGTATCAGACTGCTTCCATTACACAGGCAGGACCACGTTTTGAGAATTTACTTGGAACTACTGATGAATGTATTGTTTGGGTTGCACTGGGAGATTGGAATTTGCAAGAGAATGTTGAAACAGGTGTAAGGACAGCTGTTGAAGTCCGTACAGATAAAGGAGGGAATAATGGTCAATATTTTGATAAAAATGACCCTCATATTATTGCATACGGTGAGATGACATGTGGAGAAAATGTAAATGAATACACTCCTTTCTCTGTGGAACTTGAGTATAGAGCGACGAATCGGAAACCTACAGCCTTGCTGATTGTTTGTTCTGCCAGCAAATATGGAGATTATTTTACAGGGGCTCCAGGGGCTACTATGTGGGTGGATGATTTTAGCTTGGAATATGATTATGATGATTAGTCAGTAAGGTTATTGTAAAAGAATTGTAGCTGAATTTAGCTATACCATGGTAAACAAGTGTATTACTTTATTTGTTAGTAATAGATAAAGATAAACTTGTTTACCATGACTTTTATTATACGTAACCTATTTCTAATTTTCGTGTTATTATGTGCTGTAGCTTGTTCTTCAGATGAGAATTTCAATCCGCCTTCTTTGGAAAATATTGATTTTAGAGTCTCTCTGACAGGACAGTCGCGTGTGGTGATACAGAAAGACGGGAGTGGAGACTTTCAGGTAGGGGATGAGGTGGCTTTGCGGGTGTATGAATCGCAGCCGGATAAGCTTCAGGATAAAACGCTGCTACATTGCGAAGGAAATCGGTGGACTTCTTCCTTATATTGGAAAGACTGGGAAGGGACTCCTCATTTTTATGCGGTCTGGCCTTCTGCTACTCAGATTGAGCTGTGGGAGGGCACCTGCTGGTATGTGTATCGGGTGAATCAGAACCAGTCGTCAGAGAAGGATTTTTTATCTTCTGATTTATTGGTGGCTGAATGCGAATCGTGGTTATGTGGAACGTTATCTGGAATACAAACGTCGTCTGAACCCGGATTTCTCGATTCCTTCAGCTTATCCGGACTCAAAGCATAGTGAGATTTATCAAGGATTCAAGAATCGTTTTGGCAATAAGTCGGGGTATATCGTATCGGGTGTAAACTGGTTCTTGTCAGGAATCTGCAACTGGGTGATGTATCCTCAGAATGTGCCGGAACAGGAAAATGCGGGCTTCTTTTTTGAGGTGTTCGGTCGAAATTCGCTGGTGAAGCAGTATGGCAACGGCTATATGACGAAGGAGGAGTTTAATAACGCCATCAAATTGGCAAGGAAGCAGGGAATGGCCGTCGGACTGGATATTTTTATTCAGGGAGGCGGGCATGCCATAAATCTTTGGGGAGCTGAGTTTGATGAGAAGGGAGAGGTGAGTACGATTTACCTTGTAGATAACAATGACGGGAATTTAGGTGACTGGATTTACAAGGCTAAAATTGTGTATGAACAGGATGCTTTAAGCGGAGCATTGTTTACTTATATGAAGTGGGTTTATAATGAAGACTTGAAGATAAAAATTATGGATTTGGTACTGTTGGATAAAGGTACTTCTTATTGGGAGTCATTCTTTAAAAACAAAAACGGGTGAAACTTGAAAGTTCAAGTTCCACCCGGATTTATAAATTAAGAATTAAAGTTTTATACGATTCCCTGAGCCATCATAGCGTTAGCTACTTTCATGAATCCGGCTACGTTAGCACCCTTCACATAGTTGATATAACCATCGGGTTCTGTACCGTATTTCACGCAAGCTTCGTGGATGTTCTTCATGATGCTCTTCAGTTTTTCGTCTACTTCTTCCTGACTCCAGCTCAGTTTGATAGAGTTCTGGGTCATTTCCAGGCCTGATACAGATACACCACCTGCATTGGCTGCCTTACCCGGAGCGTAAAGAATCTTCGCATCCTGGAATACACGGATTGCTTCTGGAGTAGAAGGCATGTTAGCTCCTTCTGATACTGCAAATACACCGTTTGCTACCAGTGCTTTCGCATCATCACCGTTGATTTCATTCTGAGTGGCAGAAGGAAGAGCGATGTCTGCTTTTTCATTCCATGGACGAGCACCTGCTACATATTTGCAACCGTATTTTTCTGCATATTCACGGATACGTCCGCGGTAGAGGTTCTTCAGTTCCATGATGTAATCCAGTTTCTCGCGGTCGATACCATCCGGATCATAGATGTAACCGTCAGAGTCGGACATGGTAACTACTTTAGCACCCAACTGAATCAGTTTTTCTACAGTATACTGTGCTACGTTTCCTGAACCGGATACCAGACAAGTCTTACCCTTGATGTCAATGTTACGGGTTTTCAGCATTTCCAGCAAGAAATAGATGTTACCGTAGCCTGTAGCTTCCGGACGGATAAGTGAGCCACCAAATTCACGGCCTTTACCAGTCAATACACCGCTGAATTCGCGAGTCAGTTTTTTGTACATACCGAACATGTAACCTACTTCACGACCACCTACACCTATATCACCGGCAGGAACGTCAGTTTCAGGACCGATGTGGCGCCACAATTCCAGCATGAATGCCTGGCAGAAACGCATTACTTCTGCATTTGATTTACCACGTGGAGAAAAGTCTGATCCACCTTTACCACCACCCATCGGAAGGGTAGTCAGTGAGTTCTTGAAGGTCTGTTCAAATGCCAGGAACTTCAAAATTCCCAGGTTTACAGAGCTGTGGAAACGGATACCGCCTTTGTACGGGCCGATAGCGTTGTTGTGTTGTACACGGTAACCCATGTTGGTCTGGATGTTACCTTTGTCGTCCATCCAAGTGACACGGAACTGGTATACGCGATCAGGAATACACAGACGTTCAATCAAGTTTACTTTGTCGAATTCAGGGTGTTTGTTGTATTCCTCTTCGATAGTTCCTAACACTTCTTCTACTGCCTGATGATACTCAGGTTCATTGGGGAATCTTCTTTTCAGATCTTCCAGAACTTTAGCTGCATTCATAATTAAAAAAGATTATCTGTCTTATTTATTGGTTTTGAAAAATCACAGTAATATGTTTCTTCTTGTTTGATGTGCCAAAAATATAGATAAAAATTTATTTATGCAACAATAAATCAAGAAAAGTGAGAAAAAAGCGTCAAAAATCCTTTTTTATCTATTTATTCGTGTTTATTTGTCTCTGTTCTTAAGTGATTTGATAACAGGAATAAACACCAAAGCTCCTGATATGAGAATCATAATGACAAGCGGACCGTCAATTTTGGGGGTAGAGGTGAGTACTAAAAAGCAAAGTGCAGCCCAGCATAAAGTAAGTACGACACATTGTGTATGATTGAGTGGTTTTCTCATGGCTTTTAGAAAAATAATACACGGAGGAACGGTGGCAAGGGTGAATGTTTTGGCTTGCGGCTGCTCCTCCGTGTAAGGTGAAATAAATCAGTAATGTTTATTGTGCTTTCTTCTTCTTGTCGACAATGGCATCAATGCAGGCGATAGCTGTGATATTGACAATGTCGCGCACGGAGCTTTCAATGTCGGTGAAGTGAATTGGTTTGTTCAATCCCATCTGAATCGGGCCGATGACTTCTGTTTCACTCATGCTTTGGATGAGCTGATAGGTAGCATTGGCTGAACTCAGGTTAGGGAATATCAAGGTGTTGACTTCCTTGCCTTTCAGGCGGGTGAACGGATATTTTTCATCACGAAGGGCATTGTTCAAGGCAAATTTCACTTGCATTTCACCGTCAATGGCCAAATCCGGATATTCCTGGTGCAGCTGGTTGATGGCTTCGTGTACCTTTGCCGGACTTCCTTCTGCATCAGAACCGAAGTTAGAGTAAGACAGCATGGCCATTACCGGTTCCTGGTTGAAGAAACGTACAGCCTTAGCCGACAGTTTGGCAATGTCTATCAAGGTATCGGTGTCCGGATGGCGGTTAATCAATGTATCGGCAATGAAATAAGTTCCTTTCTTGGAGTTCAGGATGTGCATGGTTCCGAAATGCTTGTATCCCGGTTGGATGCCGATAACTTCCTTGGCGACCTTGATGGTATTGGAATATTTGGTGTACAATCCGGTTACAAAGGCATCTGCTTCGCCGGTTTCCACCATCATCATACCAAAGTAGTTGCGTTCGAACATCTTATCGTTTGCTTCCTGGAAGTTGGCTCCTTCGCGGGCGCGTTTTTCGCAAAGGATGCGTGCATAGCGTTCGCGACGTTCTGATTCGCGGTCGTGGCGCAGGTTGACTATTTCAATGCCTTCCAGGCTCAGGTCAAGTTCCTTGGCCAATTTTTCGATGCGTTCTTCGTTACCCAAAAGAATCGGATGGCAGATACCTTCTGCTTTGGCTTCTACTGCTGCTTTCAGCATGTTCGGGTGAATACCTTCGGCAAATACCACACGCTGCGGGTTGCGGCGAGCTGTTTCATATAACTGGCGGGTCAGCTTGTTTTCCTGTCCCATCAGTTCTCTCAGGTGATTCTTGTATTCATCCCAGTTGGTAATCTGTTTGCGGGCTACACCTGATTCCATGGCAGCCTTAGCTACGGCCATAGATACTTCGGTAATCAAACGTGGGTCAACTGGTTTCGGAATGAAGTATTCAGGTCCGAAAGTCAGGTTGTTTACATGATAAGCTTCGTTCACTACGTCGGGTACAGGTTTCTTAGCCAGGTCGGCAATGGCATGTACGGCTGCCAGCTTCATTTCTTCGTTGATGGCAGTGGCACGCGTATCAAGTGCACCGCGGAAGATATAAGGGAATCCGATAACATTGTTTATCTGGTTCGGATAGTCAGAACGTCCGGTTGACATCAGTACATCCGGGCGAGAAGCCATGGCATCTTCGTATGAAATTTCCGGAGTCGGGTTAGCCAGAGCAAATACGATAGGATGAGAAGCCATGCTGCGTACCATATCCTGACTCAGCACGTTACCTCTGGAAAGACCGAGGAATACATCGGCTCCCTTGATAGCTTCTGCCAGTGTGTGGATGTCGGTGCGGTCAGTAGCAAAGAATTTTTTCTGCTCGTTCAGATCTGTACGTTCTTTGGAAATCACTCCTTTACTGTCGAGCATGACAATGTTTTCCAAGCGTGCACCAAGGGCTACATATAATTTAGTACAAGATACGGCAGATGCGCCGGCACCGTTGACTACGATTTTTACCTCTTCAATTTTCTTTCCGGCTACTTCCAGCGCATTCAGCAGTCCGGCACTGGAGATGATGGCTGTACCGTGCTGGTCGTCGTGCATTACCGGAATGTCCAGTTCTTCCTTCAGTCTCTGTTCTATTTTGAAGCATTCAGGAGCTTTGATGTCTTCCAGGTTGATACCTCCGAAGGTAGGAGCAATGGCTTTTACCGCTTCGATGAATTTGTCCGGGTCTTTTTCGTTTACTTCGATGTCGAATACATCAATGCCCGCATAAATTTTGAACAACAGTCCTTTTCCTTCCATGACGGGTTTTCCGCTCATGGCACCTATATCACCCAGTCCCAATACGGCGGTTCCGTTAGAGATAACGGCTACCAGATTACCTTTGTCGGTATAGTCGTATGCGGTATCCGGATTCTTTTGGATTTCCAGACACGGTTCTGCTACTCCCGGTGAATAAGCCAATGATAAATCTCGTTGAGTTTGATAAGGTTTGGTGGGGACCACTTCTATTTTCCCCGGTTTGCCTTGTGAGTGATAGAGCAAGGCTGCTTCTTTCGTTATTTTTGTCATATTTCTTCGCTTTTTAGTTGTTTCAAAGAATAATCTATCGCGCAAATGTAGGAATAAAATGACAAATGGACTGTTTTTTTATGAAAAAAACTATAAAATGAACGAAGGTTGTGAGGTGTATGTTTTTTTTGTCGATATTTTTTGTCGATTGGTCTGATATTCTCGGCTATATGTAATGATATTGTGTCATTATGGTTATTCTTAGTTAAAGCCCCTTTTCAGGGCTTGATTTTTTTCCTATATTTGCACGATAAAAAACTAAAGGAGGCCGTAAAGTTTTCAGTGGGAAACTTTAGAAATAGGATTAACGAGAATAAAAACCAAATTTTATATATGAGTATAAGTATGAGCACAAAAAGAAACAGAAGTTTTTCTTCTAGCCGAGTGGCATTCTATGCATTGACTCTTTCGATGCTGACTGCTTGCGGCGGTCAAAGCGGTAAAATGGGTGATGACGAATTCACAGTGCAGGAAGTGGTCTCTACTTCCAGCAACCAGGTGACAAAGTACCCGGCAACTATCAAAGGTTTGCAGGATATTGAAATTCGTCCTCAAGTATCAGGATTCATTGTGAAATTGTGCGTAGACGAAGGTGCTACTGTACATAAGGGACAGGCATTGTTCCAGATTGACCCTACTCAGTATCAGGCGGCATTCGATCAGGCCAAAGCGGGAGTTGAGTCTGCAAAAGCAAATTTGAAGACAGTGACTGAAACGGAAGCCAACAAGAAAATGCTTCACGAACAGAAAATCATCAGTGATTTCGAATACCAGACGGCTGTCAATAATCTGTTGACGGCAAAAGCGAACCTGGCGCAGGCTGAGGCTTCGTATACGGCTGCCAAGCAGAATCTGGGATTCTGTACGGTGACAAGTCCTTCTGACGGTGTGATCGGTACGTTCCCTTACCGTATCGGTGCGTTGGTAAGTGCGTCGATTTCAGAACCGTTGACTACGGTATCTCAAATCGGTGACATGTACGTGTACTTCTCGCTGACAGAGAAAGAACTGCTGGCATTGACCAAAGCAGAAGGAACACTGAAAGAGCAATTGGAAAAGATGCCGGAAGTTCAACTGGAACTTTCAGATGGCAGTATCTACGCTGAGAAAGGTAAGATTGACGCCGTGAGCGGGGTTATTGACCAGACCACAGGCTCGGTGAGCATGCGTGCCACTTTCCCGAACAAGCAGAACATCCTGCGAAGCGGAGGTATGGCAAATGTCATCTTCCCTTACACGATGGAAAACGTGTTGCTGGTTCCGCAGTCGGCTACAGTAGATATTCAGGACAAGAAGTTCGTGTATGTGCTGCAACCGGACAGTACCGTAAAATATACTGAAATCCAAATCTCAAACCTGAATGACGGAAAGAACTATATCGTGCTTGACGGCCTGAAGTCAGGTGACAAGATTGCCGTAGAAGGCGTAACCCGTTTGAACGACGGTATGAAGATTACTCCGATTACTGCGGCACAGAAGGAAGCCAAATACCAGCAGGCTCTGAAAGACCAGCGCGAAGGCAACATAGCCAGTGCATTTAATTGATAAACGTGAATCGTTATATATAATAAGGTATATATAGAATGAGACTAGATAAATTTATTAACCGTCCGGTATTATCAACCGTAATCTCCATTTTGTTGGTAATCTTGGGTTTCATCGGGCTTGCCACACTGCCTATTACCCAGTATCCGGACATCGCACCTCCTACCGTTTCGGTGAGCGCGACTTATACGGGCGCCAATGCGCAAGCCGTATTGAACTCTGTGATTTCTCCGTTGGAGGACCAGATCAATGGTGTGGAAAACATGATGTACATGCAGTCTACCGCTACCAATAACGGCTCGGCAAGTATCACAGTGTATTTTAATCAAGGAACTGACCCCGATATGGCGCAGGTCAATGTGCAGAACCGTGTGACTCAGGCTCAAGGTCTGTTGCCTGCTGAAGTAACGCAGGTCGGTGTGACCACCATGAAGCGTCAGACCTCTATGTTGATGATTTTCTCTATCTATGATAAGGAAGACAAATACAACATCGAGTTCCTCGAAAACTACGCAAGTATCAACTTGATTCCGGAAATCAAGCGTGTAAGCGGTGTGGGTGATGCCAATGTGATGGGTACCGACTACTCCATGCGTATCTGGTTGAAACCGGATGTGATGGCGCAGTATAAGTTGGTGCCGAGTGACATTACGGGAGTATTGGCAGAACAGAACGTGGAAGCGGCTCCGGGACAGTTCGGTGAACGCGGTAACCAGTCGTTCCAATATACCATCCGTTATAAAGGACGTTTGTCGAGCGAAACAGAATTCGGCGATATTGTCATCAAGTCTTTGCCGAACGGTGAATTGCTTCGCTTGAAAGATGTAGCCGAAATGGAATTGGGCCGTTTGACTTACAACTTCAACAATACGGTAAACGGTCACAAGGCTGTATCTTGTATCATCTATCAGATGGCAGGAACCAATGCAACGGAAACCATTGCTAACTTGGAAAAAGTGCTTGCCAACTATGAAAAGAACCTTCCCGAAGGTTTGGGTATCAATATTGCGCAGAGTGCCAACGACTTCTTGTTCGCTTCTATCCATGAGGTAGTCAAGACCTTGATTGAAGCCTTTATCTTGGTGTTCATCGTGGTGTATATCTTCTTGCAGGATATGCGTTCTACGTTGATTCCGGCGATTGCTATCCCGGTAGCGTTGATTGCTACCTTCTTCGCCTTGAAGTTAATCGGTTTTAGTATCAACTTGCTGACCCTGTCCGCAATGGTGCTTGCGATTGCCATAGTGGTCGACGATGCCATAGTCGTCGTCGAGGGTGTCCATGCCAAGTTGGACCAAGGATATAAGTCGACCCGTGAGGCTTCTATCGATGCCATGAGCGAATTGGGTGGCGCTATCGTTTCCATTACCTTGGTGATGATGTCCGTGTTTATCCCGGTAAGTTTCATGAGCGGTACGGCTGGTACTTTCTACCAACAGTTCGGTTTGACCATGGCTATCTCTATCGGTTTCTCGGCTTTGAACGCCTTGACGCTTTCTCCGGCACTGTGTGCCTTGTTCTTGAAGCCGCACAATTCAGAGGCTACGTTGAAAGAACGCATGGGTACAGCCTATAAGGAATCTCGTAAGATTATGGTGGCACGTTATACCGATGCGATTGGCAAGTGGATGAATCCGAAGATTGTCATTCTCTTTACAATAGTTGCCATTTTGGGTATGATTTTCGGTCTATTCAGTTTCGAAGAACATCCGGTAATCTGCGTGCTGATGATTATCATCGCTATCTTGGCTTTTGCCGGCATGACGACTGATAAGTTTAAGGCTTCGTTCAACAAGTCGTATAATTCGTTGTTGGGCAAGTACAAGAAACGTGTTGTGTTCTTTATCCACAAGCGTTGGCTGTCTATGGGATTGGTTGCCGGTACGATTGCTTTGCTGGTTGTCTTTATGAGCATTACGCCGACCGGTATGATTCCGAATGAAGATACGGGTACCATCATGGGTTCGGTGACTTTGCCTCCCGGTACTTCTCAAGAACGTGCGCGTGAAGTGTTGGCACAGGTGGACAGTCTGATTGCAGCCGAACCAGCTGTTCAGTCACGTACCGTGATTTCCGGATTTAGTTTCATCGGTAGCGGTCAGGGACCTTCTTACGGTTCTATCATTATCAAGCTGAAAGACTGGGAAGAACGAAGTACGCAGCAGAGTTCGGATATTGTGGTCGCCACGTTGTTCATGCGTTCACAGAAACTCTTTAAGGATGCGCAGGTATTGTTCTTCGCTCCTCCGATGATTCCGGGATATTCTATTTCAACCGATATCGAGTTGAACATGCAGGATAAGACCGGTGGTAGTCTGGATCACTTCTTCCAAGTGGTAAATGATTACATTGCCGCTTTGCAGGAACGTCCGGAAATCAATTCGGCTTCTACCAACTTCAACCCGAGCTTCCCGCAATATCAGTTGGATATCGATGCGGCTGCTTGTAAGAAAGCAGGTATCAGCCCGAGCGACATCTTGACCACGATGCAAGGTTACTTCGGCGGTATTTACGCTTCAAACTTCAATAGCTTCGGTAAGATGTACCGTGTCATGATTCAGGCAGAACCCGATGCTACGAAGAATCTTGAATCGTTGAACGGCATCAAGGTACGCAGCAGCGACGGTGAAATGGCACCGATTTCGCAGTTCGTATCGTTGAAGAAGATTTACGGTCCGGATGTCATCAGCCGTTTCAACCTGTATACCTCTATTCAGGTGATGGTTTCTCCGGCTGCCGGTTACTCTTCCGGTCAGGCTTTGCAGGCGATTGCCGAAGTGGCTAACGATAACTTGCCTGCCGGTTTCGGTTACGAGTTGGGAGGTATGGCACGTGAAGAGGCTCAGACTACCAATACAACCGGAATCATCTTCGTACTCTGCTTGGTATTCGTTTACCTGTTGCTGAGTGCGCAGTACGAAAGTTACTTGTTGCCATTGGCTGTGTTGCTCTCTATTCCTTGCGGTCTGTTGGGTAGCTTCTTGTTTGTCAACGGATTCTCGGCATTGGGCAGCATCCCGGCATTGAAGATGGTATTGGGAACTATGTCGAACGACATCTATATGCAGATTGCGTTGATTATGTTGATGGGTCTGTTGGCTAAGAATGCCATCTTGATTGTAGAGTTCGCGCTCGACCGCCGTAAGCAAGACATGAGTATCTCTTGGGCGGCTGTCCTTGGTGCTTCTGCCCGTCTGCGGCCTATCTTGATGACTTCTTTGGCAATGATTATCGGTTTGCTTCCGTTGATGTTCGCCTTCGGTGTAGGTGCCCACGGTAACCGTACATTGGGTGCTTCTGCTATCGGTGGTATGTTAATCGGTATGATTTTCCAGATTTTCATCGTGCCTATCTTGTTCGTGGTGTTCCAGTGGTTGCAAGAAAAGGTTAAACCGATGGAATGGGATAGCTTGGACGAAAGCGAAGTTGAATCCGAAATTGAACAGTATACTCCTACTAAATAAGATGATAATGAAGAAACAAATAATAGGAATTGTGTGTGTAGCTGCTATGATGAGCAGCTGCCACATCTATAAATCGTATGACCGTCCGGAAACGATAGATGCTTCAGGCATCTATCGTGACCCGGCTTCGCCTACGGATACGTTGGCTGTTTCCGATACGGCGAACATGGGAAACTTGCCTTGGCGGGAGGTGTTCCGCGATGCCAAGTTGCAGGCACTGATTGAAGAAGGACTGGCTAACAATGTAGATATGCAGGCTGCCGCTCTCCGTGTACAGGAAGCGAAAGTAATGCTGACTGCCGCCAAATTGTCTTATTTGCCTTCCATTAATCTGGCTCCACAAGGTACTACGACCAGTATGGGAGGTGGAAACTATGTAAAGGCATACCAGCTTCCGGTTGCAGCCAGTTGGGAAATTGACTTGTTCGGAAAGATTCTGAACACCAAACGTGGTCAGAAAGTTGCCTACGAACAGAGTCAGTATGCAGAACAGGCTGTACGTTCACAGATTATTTGTGGTATAGCTAACGTGTACTATTCTTTGCTGATGCTCGACCGTCAGGTAGAAATTACGACCGAAACGGCTGCTATCTATAAAGAAAACGTACGAGTAATGGAAGCCATGAAAATTGCCGGTATGACAACCGAAGCTGCTGTAGCACAGATGCGTGCTGCCAGTCATCAGGTAGAGGCTTCATTGATGGATTTGAAACGTCAGGTGCGTGAAACAGAAAATTCACTTGCTGTACTATTGGCTAAGGCTCCTCAGACCATCGAACGCAGTACATTGGATGAACAGGTTATGCCGGAAGAACTGGCAGCGGGTGTACCGATGCAGTTATTGGAAAACCGTCCGGACGTAAAGATGGCTGAAATGACGCTTGCGGCTGCTTATTATACAACTAATTCCGCACGTGCAGCTTTCTATCCGGGCTTGAACATTACAGGTATGGCAGGATGGACAAACGGATCAGGTATTCAAGTTTCTAATCCGGGTGAATTTATGCTGCAGGCTTTGGCTTCATTGGCTCAGCCTATTTTCAATAACGGTAAGCTGATTGCCAACCTGAAGGTTTCAAAGGCAGAAGAAAAGATTGCTCAGATGAATTATCAGCAGACTATTCTGGAAGCAGGAAAGGAAGTGAGCGATGCTTTGTATCTGTTCGATACGCAGAATAAGAAACTGGTGGAAGACCGTGGACAGGTAGAGCAGTTGGATAAGGCAGTGACTTATACCAAGGCCTTGTTCCAGAGCGGAGATGCCACTTATCTGGAAATCCTGACCGCACAGCAGAATCTGCTGAGTGCACAGTTGTCAGAGGTAGCTGATAATTTCCAGCGTATGCAAGCTGTCATCAACTTGTACAGTGCGTTGGGAGGAGGAAGAAATTGATTAACCTTAAAATGAGAAAACTATGATAAGTCCTTTAGCTTATGTAGATCCGTCAGCCAAATTGGGTAAGAACGTGACGGTTCATCCATTTGCCTATATCGACAAGAATGTAGAGATAGGCGATGACAACGTGATTATGCCCTATGCCAGTCTGATGAGCGGCACACGTATGGGAAATGGAAATACAGTTTATCAGGGAGCTGTTGTGGCAGCAGTTCCCCAGGATTTTGCCTTTACAGGTGAAGAAACACTGGCTATTATCGGCAATAATAATGTGATTCGTGAAAATGCCGTGATTATTCGCGGTACACATGCTTCACATGCTACGAAAGTAGGTGATGGCAACTTCATCATGAGTGGAGCCCGTCTTTCTCATGACGTGGAAGTGGGTAACCGTTGCATTATCGGTAACGGTTCACAGGTTTCGGGCAACTGTATTATCTATGACAATGCTATCCTTACTTCCAATGTGTTGATGCAGGGAAATACACGTCTGGGAAGCTTCTCAGTAGTGCAAGGCGGATGCCGTTTCATCAAGGACATTCCTCCATATATTGTAGCAGCCCATGAACCGATTGCATTCTATAGCATCAATACAAAGGTGCTGGAGCATACCGGTTTTTCTGAAACCATTATCAAACACATTGCACAGGCATATCGTATCCTTTATAAGGCAAATACTTCATTGCATGATGCATTGGGACGTATTCGTGAACAGATTCCTAACGGACCGGAAATTGAAAACATTATCCAGTTTGTGGAAACTTCAAAATTAGGAATTATTCATTGATGTAGATAATGGCAGGGCGAAGAAAGGAAAACGACCGTGAAGAGTTAAAGTTGCGTGTGGTGGAAACAGCTTCCAAATCTTTTATGACTTTGGGGATTAAGGCTGTCCACATGGACGATATAGCAAGTTCGCTTTCTATATCCAAGCGTACGCTTTATGAACTGTTTGGAGATAAAGAAGAACTTCTGCTGGAAGTTTTCCGTTTTTATCGTCATTGTATGAATGAGTATATGCAAGAGATTGCTTCCAGCGCGAATAATGTGCTGGAAGTAATCCTTACATTTTATGAGCGTAAGTTCAATGAGTTGTGTTCGGTAAACCCTCTGTTCTTTCGTGACTTACGTAAGTATTCCAAGGTGTTGGACTATATACATGATGACCGTCGCAGGGGAGATGCTGATGCACTGGCCTATTTTCAAAAGGGGGTAGAGCAAGGTATTTTTCGCAGCGACATCAATTTCCAGATTATTAACCAGGCCATGGCCATGCAGATGGACTTGTTGATTTATTCAGACATTACCGACCATTATCCGCTGGCCGAAATCTATAGTGAAATCACTATTCTGCACATGCGGGGAATTACCACGGAAAAAGGTTACCGCATGGTCGATGATTTCTTGAAGAATATTCGAGAGAAACATACCAGATAATTTTGTACTTAAACTCCTCTATCTTTGATTTCTCGAAGATAGGATGCGGTTCGGCAATACTTGCGCTCAAAAGCAAGCTTTTGGCTTGGTATTGCTCTCACCTTTCACTATCTTTGATTTCTCGAAGATAGGATACGGTTCGGCAATGCTTGCGCTCAAAAGCAAGCTTTTGGCTTGGTATTGCTCTCACCTTTCACTATCTTTGCACTCGGTTTTAGAGGAAAGTTCATGAAGAATAAATTGTTATACACTTTTCTGTTCACCCTTCTGGTGGTGGCAGGTCTGTTTGCCATGCATTTTTTGCCGTCTGTTTCTTTTCGTGGCGAACCTTTGAGAAGGGTTGATTTGCTTTCAGACATTCGTATAAAGAAGGAAATAGCAGAACCTATGGATTCTGATACCTTGGTGTTGCCGCTTCCCGTAAAGCCCGCTTTTGTGGATACCTGCAAGAGTGGAATGGTCTGCATTGAAGAATATGCTGATTCTGCAGGGCGTGGAATGGAGTATTTCTATGAAGCTTTGGGAAAGGTGTCTTCTTTGGACCGTCCGGTACGTATTGCCTATTTCGGAGATTCATTTATTGAGGCCGACATCCTGACCGGTGACTTACGTGAAATGTTGCAGAAACGTTTTGGCGGATGTGGGGTGGGATATGTGCCCATCACAACGAAAATAGCTGGTTTCCGTCCTACGGTACACCATTCGTTTGGTGGATGGGGCAGTCACTCTATTACGGATTCCACGTATTTCGACCGTTCCCGTCAGGACATTTCCAATCATTATTTTATTCCTTCTTCAGGAGCTTATGTAAGCCTGAAAGGTGAGAAACGCTTCTTGTCGCATATTGATACCTGCGAAGTGTCTACCTGTTATTTCCTGACTTCCGATTCTTTGCGGTTGGCTGCATCTGTCAATGGAGGAGAGGCACAGCCATTTTCTGTGGGTGGAAAAGAAGAGTTGCAGTCTGTGTCTGTGAACGGACGTATCGGCTCTGTGCGCTGGAAAGTGGAACAGCTGGATTCTACAGCTTTGTTCTATGCCGTGACGATGGATCCGCGTCAAGGTGTGGTAGTCGATAATTTCAGTACGCGCGGAAGCAGCGGACAGCAGTTGGGTAATATTCCGATGTCGATACTTCGTCAGTATAACCGTCTGCGTACATACGATTTGATTGTGTTGCAGTACGGGCTGAATGTGGCTTCGGATGAGGTGATGAACTATACCTATTACAAGGACGCGATGAAACCTATAGTAGAGCGTTTGAAAACTGCCTTTCCAGAGGCTTCTGTCCTGATTGTCGGGGTGGGAGATAGAGAAAACAAGGATGAAAACGGCGAATTGCGTACCATGCCGGGTGTGAAGCGTCTGATTCGTTACCAGCAGGCACTTGCGGCCGAAACGGGTGTGGCATTTTGGAATATGTTCGAAGCCATGGGAGGCGAAGGTAGTATGGTAGAGATGGTGAACCACAAGCCTCAGATGGCCAATTATGATTATACTCACATCAATTTCAGGGGAGGAAAGCACATTGCCGGACTTTTGTTTGAAACGTTGATGTACGGCAAGGAACAGTACGAAAAACGAAAAGCTTATGAAATGGAGTGAGATACGTTTTTGGGGGATACTCTTCGGGTTCCTTTTGGGAGCATTGCCGCTTTTAGCACAGGATGCTTTGCCGGAGAAATCGCGTCCTGACCGTCATTCCGGACATGTGTCCGACAGCGAGGCCATGCAGCAGCTGATGCGTTTTGTGGAAGTCAGCAATCCGATGCCTGCCGGATTTAAGGGAACAACTGAAAATACGATTATAGACCCAACGCATGAACTGGAGCCTTTCTGGCAGAAGCTTTCCGTGCTCGACCGTCCGTTGCGTATCGTGCACATAGGCGACTCCCATGTGCGGGGGCATGTGTATCCTTATATTGTACGGCGTCAGCTGGAAGACGATTTCGGACGGGAGGCCGTGCTCGATATGCAGGTGAGTTACCGTACTTCGGGACTGGCGCAGGAAACGGGGGCCGCAGGAATTGTGTATCACATAGTAGGAGTAAACGGAGTGACTTGTGCTTCTTTTACTACACCTGAGAATATTCGTCAGATTATCGAACTGAATCCGGACCTGGTTATTCTTTCGTTCGGCACCAATGAAGCGCATGGCCGCCGTTATTCTTCGGCGGAGCACTTGGCACAGATGGATAACCTGTTGGAAGAATTAAAGAAAGGATGTCCGCAGGCGGTGTATCTGCTGACTACTCCTCCCGGAGCGTATGTCCGTAATGGCCGACGGGGCGCAAGAGTAATCAATCCTCGCACGAAATTAGTGGTAAAGACAGAACTGGATTATGCGGCTTCGCGGAAACTTGCTATATGGGATATGTATCACGTGGTAGGAGGTGAACGTTATGCTTGTCTGAACTGGAGTAACGGAAACTATTTCCAGCGCGACAAGATTCATTTTACACAGGACGGATATATTTTACAGGGATTATTATTGCACGAAGCGATTATCAAATCATACAACAATTATGTGGAAACTCAACTGGACGGAACTTGGAATTGACTGGGACAGACTTAAGGATGTGCTGACGTACGATGCGTCGCAACCGATGATTTTCAACAGTGGCTTTTTCTTGCTGCTTTTTCTCGGATTCAGCCTGATTTACCTGATTTTGCAGAAAAAGACTACGGCACGTCTGCTGTTTGTTACCTTGTTTTCTTATTATTTCTATTATAAGAGCAGCGGGTTTTATTTCTTTCTACTGGGTATTGTCACGGTGTCCGACTTTCTGTTAGCTCGCAGGATGGAGCAGACTGTACAGCCTTGGAAACGGAAGCTGCTGGTGGTATGCAGCTTGTGTATCAACCTCGGATTGCTTTGTTATTTTAAGTACACCAACTTCTTTTATGAGATGCTGGCTCCGTTGTGGCACGGGCAGTTCGAGCCGCTGGACATATTCCTTCCGGTGGGAATTTCTTTCTTTACCTTCCAGTCGCTGAGTTATACCATTGACGTGTACCGTCGTGACCTGAAACCGCTGACAAACTTGCTGGATTATGCGTTTTATGTGTCCTTCTTTCCGCAGTTGGTGGCAGGGCCCATCGTTCGTGCACGCGACTTTATCCCGCAAATCCGTCAGCCCTTGTTTGTGTCGTCTGAAATGTTCGGCCAGGGCGTTTTCTTCATTGTGAGTGGCCTGTTCAAGAAAGCGGTGATTTCAGACTATATCAGCGTGAACTTTGTAGAACGTATATTCGATAATCCGGGATTGTATTCCGGACTGGAAAACCTGTTTGGTGTCTACGGATATGCCTTGCAGATATACTGTGATTTCTCGGGTTACAGTGACATGGCCATCGGTATTGCTTTGTTGTTGGGATTCCGTTTCCCGCTTAACTTCGACTCCCCTTATAAGTCGGACAGTGTGACCGACTTCTGGCATCGCTGGCATATTTCCCTGTCGTCCTGGTTGCGCGACTATCTTTATATCTCCCTGGGCGGTAACCGAAAGGGAAAAATCCGTACCTACATCAACCTGATACTGACCATGCTTTTAGGTGGTTTGTGGCACGGTGCTTCGTGGAACTTTGTGGTGTGGGGCGGATTGCACGGAGTGGCACTGGCCTTGCATAAGTTCTTCCGTAACCTGTTGGGCCGGCCCAAGCAATATCGCAGCCGGGGAATACGTAAATTCTTTGCTGTGGTGCTGACCTTCCATTTTGTATGCTTCTGCTGGATATTCTTCCGAAACTCCACGTTTGAGGCTTCGGTGACCATGATTCGCCAGATATTTACAGCCTTCCATCCAGAGTTGCTGGAACAGCTCTTGACGGGCTACTGGAAGGTGTTTGCATTGATGGGAGTAGGCTTCTTGCTTCATTTCTGTCCCGACAGCTGGCAGAATGCATGCAGCCGGGGCATGGTGCGTATGCCCCTCATAGCGCAGGCACTGATAATGATTGCGCTGATTTATCTGGTCATTCAGGTGAAAAGCAGCGATATTCAGCCGTTTATCTACTTCCAGTTCTGATGCGTGAGGTTGTATAGGCGTGTAAGGGTACAACTATTTTAGTTTTCACTCCCTATTTTTTCAGGAAAAAATTAGGAGAAAAGACTGAATAATTGTATTTTTGTCACGCTTTCGAAATATCCTTTCTCTAAAAAGGACGTTGGAAAGTGTGCTTATTGATATTTGCGCCCGTAGTTCAATGGATAGAATAAAGGATTCCGGTTCCTTCGATTGGGGTTCGACTCCCCACGGGCGTACATAAAGCTTATTAGACTGAAAAAGAACGGTTTAATAAGCTTTTTTGTTTATAGATACCAGCCTTCAGACATCGCGATTTGTACTTTCGGAAAAAACGCTCCTACGTTTGTGCTAAAACGCCTTTGCGTTTGATATAAAACGCACTTGTGTTTTAAGTAAAACGTACTTGCGTTTTGATTGAAGCGTCAAAGCGTTTTCCGGTAAATGCAAAAGCCTTTTCTGAGGGTGAAAAAAATCACTGTTTAAAGTTGACTGAGAGATGAAAAACTACATGTTTGAAATTTGTGCGAACTCTGCAGAGAGTTGCGTGGCTGCCCAGCAGGGAGGTGCTCATCGGGTAGAATTGTGTGCCGGCATGCCGGAAGGTGGAACTACTCCGTCGTTGGGCGAGATAAAAGTGGCCCGTAAGTTGATTGACATCCGTCTGCATGTCATTATCCGTCCGCGTGGAGGAGATTTTCTGTACACGCCTTCAGAACTGGAGATTATGGAAGAAGATATTCGGGCTGCCCGTCAGGCGGGAGCCGATGGGGTGGTGTTCGGTTGCCTTACACCGGAAGGCGAGCTGGACAAGCCGGCCATGCAGCGTCTGATGGAAGCTTCTAAAGGACTTTCGGTGACTTTCCACCGTGCGTTTGATTATGTCAAGTCACCCCGTGAGGCGCTTGAAGAACTGATAGGCATGGGCGTGAACCGTGTGCTGACTTCCGGCCAGATGCCTACGGCCATGGAAGGGGCACCTTTGCTGGCTGAACTGGTGAAGCAGGCGGGCGATCGCATTATCATCATGCCGGGTTGCGGAGTGAACGAACATAACATTGCGGAACTGGCCCGTGTGACGGGAGCCGGTGAGTTCCATTTTTCGGCGCGCGAACAAAAAGAAAGCCGGATGCTTCTTCGCAATCCGGCTTTGTCGATGGGAAGTACGGATATGGATGAATATGCTCATCCGGTCACGACTCCCGAAAAGGTGCGTCGTACCATTGAGGCGCTTACAGTCCGTGGATAACATGGAGCAGTTGCTCGCCCATGCCGATGGTGTATCCGTGTGATTCGAAGACTACACGGTTGAACGTATCGCCCAGGATAATCACCGGCAGGGTGGGTTTGCTGCCCAGCTTCATATTTTCAGCAATCATTTTCAGAATGCTTCCGTCTTTGTCTATACCGAACACTACGTTCGACGGAAGGTTGGGGAATTCCTTGCGGTCGAATTTCTTATAGGCTGCTTCGTCAGTGAAGAGCAGTACAATCGTACGTCCCCATTTCTCAAATTCCGCTTTCTTTACTTCGATGTCTTTCAGGGCATGGTTGGTCGGTTCCTGACCTACGCCCAATACGCCGACAATGTAATATCCTCTTCCGGTAGTGTTGAGTACAGATACTTGTTCGTCTGTGCCCGGACGGGTGTAGAGTGCTTCGGAATTGAAGCTGCCGATAACACGTACTTCTTCCGTATTGTTGCGCATGCAGAGAGGAGTCACTGTGGTCTTTCCTTTGTCGACAGTGAAGAATGAAACCTGGCTCAATACACCTCCGTTGGCCATACGGCTACCCGTTACCATCATGTAATAACCGGTCGACATGCTGCTTCCGTTTTTCAGCAGAGAAGCCCAGCTGGCATCTTCCGGATGGTTCTGCAACTGGAATGTGCCGTTGTCATACTTCGACAGGGTGAAGTGAGTGTAATATTTCGGATTATCCAGTCGAGGAATAGCCTGGTAAGTAGCTTTCAATACACCTTCCGACAGACTTCCACCTTCCGAACTTTCAAAGTCCACCAATACCGGTTTTCCGTTGAGGCGGTAGCAGATATTGCCGTTTACTTCATCCTTCCAGGCAGGGATACCTAAGCTACGGGCAGCAGCAACAAAGAAAATGTCTCTGGACTGTGAGTCGGTCACACGGCTGCGCCATACGCCCTCGGGTGAAGTAATAGTGAATATCGTACTCAGGTCGTTGCGGATAGACAGGCTGTCCTTACACCATTTCACGAGCACCTGTGGGTCGGCTTTGATTTGTGCGGCCAGTTCGGCAGACAAGGCTTTCTGCAGGTAGGTACGGTAAGGAGTCAGCATTTCAGTGGCAATACGCGGTGCAAGCACTTCTTTTACGTCAGCTTTCGCATCGGTAGCATACAAATGGTCTTCCAGAATGCTGCAGGGTGTGTCGCGCAGGTCTTTATCAGCCAGTGTGCTGAGCAATTCCAATGCACGGGCCCCTTGTCCCTTTTCTGTTGCATTCGATAGGAACAGCATGATGTCCGCATGGTTTCCTCTGGATTTCAGAATGTATGTACTTGTCTTGTTCACATCCAGTTTCAGTCCTTCTGCAAAAGCCTTGGCCTTTTCTTCGGTCGGGAATCCTGCTACGTAGGCGTTGCGGATAGAATCTTCCTGAGCCATACGAAGTGTGTTTTCCTTACGCTGTGCATCGGTCACTTCCGGGAAGTTGGCTTTTTCAGCCGGTGGCACAATGTGCAAGGTATCGGTAAATACATCTCCCGGACGGTGAGAAAGCGTCAATGTGACTTCTTTATCTTTTCCGAAAGAAACTTTCTGCAAGCCGAAGTGGTCATTTGCCGAAGCGTAGACTACCATGTCGCCCAATCCGGCAGAAAGAGACGCTTTTCCTTGTGCGTCGGTCGTTTTGTTGGCTACGGTGAAGAATTCAGCGTAATTGTAAATTTTGAACTCTACGTGTGCACCTTCTACAGCCTTACCCTGAGCATCTACCACTGTAACAGTGACAGGGGCACTCTGTCCGTAGTTGTCGATGATGTTGATTTCCGTATAGTTGGCCGTGGTTTTCATCACTTCTTCCGGTCCGTCGTATGCACCGAATACTTTGGTGTGCATCAGCATACCTCTGCTGGCAGGGGCGTTGAACCATCCTAGGTTCAGTACCGGTTCCGGTTCGCAGGCACCGAGGAAGTACCATTTGCCGTCCACCCAGGCTTCTACCCAGGCATGGTTGTCGTCAGTATGCGCCCAGCGCGGGGTGTACACCTGACGGGCAGGGATACCTACGGCACGGAGAGCGGCTACCAGGAAGGTAGATTCTTCACCGCAACGTCCGTAAGCCGTTTTTACAGTAGCCATCGGAGCACTGGTGCGGATGTCGGTCGGGGTATAAATTACTTTTTCATGGCACCAGTGGTTTACTTCCAGCACGGCATCGTACATGGATAGTTTTTCCACACGCGGCATCAGTTCCTGGCGGAACACTTCGCGTGCATTATCCAGGTTTTCGTTGTTCACTCTGACAGGGAGTACAAAGTGACGAAATATCATGTCGGGAATTCCGGCTCCCCATGAAGTCTCTTTTCGGTTCTGAAGTGCCAGACGTACATTTTTCAGGTAGAATTCTCCGGAATAGTCGGAAATATCGCCCGGAGTCATGTAGGCATACAGGAACATCATGGCTTCCCGTTCCTCCAGCGACATGTCTTCATTGAAGATGTCAAAAAGATTTCCCCGGTTGAGAATCTCCTTCTTCTGTCCGAAATCAGCTTCCACTTTGTTACGGTAGTCGGCCTCTTTCAGAAAATGGTTGGGAGAAGTCGAGGTACACGAGGGGAAGAGGCAACTGAGCCAAAATGCAAATGCGGGAATGAGTAGTTTTTTCATGCAGGTAAAAAGATTTGGTAAATACAGAAATAAAAAAGACACGGAAACGAGAAGTTCTTCCTCTCGGGGTGAACTTCTGCGTTTCTGTGTCTTTTGGCTTAAAATGTAATATGCACTTAAATAGGTTTATATTCTACAAATGCTTCCATAGCTTCATAGCAAGCCAGACCTAACTGGTCGTAAAGTGAAGCGGTTCCGCGGTTGCGGTCTTCACTTCTTTGCCAGAACAGACGTTCGTCATTGCCCAAGAACGGTGCACTTTCCATCTGAGACTGATGTTTCAGGATAGAGTTACGTTTTGCACGAAGTTCTTCCGGACTCAACGGTACGGCCATTTCGATGTTTTCGATTTCCCATTCTGCCCATGCACCACGGTACATCCAGATGCGGCAGTCTTTCAGCCATTCCGCACCGGCATTCTTTTCCTCATCAATAGCGGCAAAAACGGCGTCCGTACATACACGGTGGGTACCATGCGGGTCGGCCAGGTCGCCGGCTACGTAAATCTGATGAGGTTTCACTTCGCGGAGCAAGTTGAGCACGATTTCTACGTCGGCCTCGCTGATCGGGTTCTTTTCAATCTTTCCGGTTTCATAGAACGGAAGGTCAAGGAAGTGACAGCGGCTGAGTGGAATATGATTGAATGTACAAGCGGTGCGAGCTTCACCACGACGAATCAGACCTTTGATGGTCAGGATGTCGCGTGTATCCATGTCGCCTTCTTTCTTGGTAGAGAAGAACTGTTTGATTTCAGCATATTTGTCGCTGATAACCTTGTCCTCACTATTTTCGAACAACTGGTTAAAGCCGTTGATGAAATGCATGAAGCGTACTACTTCTTCATCGCCTACGGCAATGTTTCCGGAAGTTTCGTAAGCCACGTGTACTTCATGTCCCTGCTGAACGAGACGGCGCAGTGTACCTCCCATGGAGATTACATCGTCATCCGGATGCGGAGAAAATACCACCACACGTTTCGGGAACGGTTTGGCACGTTCCGGACGATAGGTGTCGTCGGCATTCGGTTTACCACCCGGCCATCCGGTAATGGTGTGCTGCAGGTCGTTGAATACCTTGATGTTGGCATTGTAGGCAGAGCCGTAAAGAGCCAGCAGTTCGCTCAAGCCGTTTTCATTATAGTCCTTGTTGGTCAGTTTCAGAATAGGCTTGTTCAGTGTAGTACACAACCATACGATGGCACTTCTTACCAGTTTGTCGTTCCATTCGCAGCTGGTTACCAGCCATGGACGCTGGATACGGGTCAGGTGAGCTGCTGCAGCCAGGTCTACGCATATAGAAGTGTTGGTGTGAAGCTGCAGGTAAGATGCCGGCAGTGTATCACTTACCTTGTCTTCTACTGCACTTCGGATGATGTCAGCTTTGTCTTCACCCCAAGCCAGCATATAAACTTTTCTGGCTCCCATAATGGTGTTGATACCCATGGTGATGGAGCAGGGAGGAAGATTGTCTACACCGATATTGTGTGCAGCTTCAGAGCGAGAAGTTGCATCAATCAAAATCAGGCGGGTAGTAGAACTGGCGTGTGAACCCGGTTCGTTCATACCGATGTTTCCTTCACGACCGATACCCATAATCACGATGTCGAGGCCTCCGAAAGTCTGAATACGTTGTTCATACAAGCGGCAGTGCTCGATGATAGCTTCCTGAGGAATGCTGCCATCCATTGTGAAGATGTTCTGGCGGTCGATGTCGATCTGTGAAAGGAAAAGCTTGTTCAGGTGGCTGAAACTGCTTCCAGCACCTTCGGTCAGCGGATAATACTCATACAGGTTGAAGAATACCACGTTACGGAAACTTACGCCTTCGTCTTTGTGTTTCCGAATCAGTTCGGTAAATAGCGGACGCAGGGATGCACCTGTACCTATGGCAATGGTACAGAATTTTCCTTCACGCTGTCTGTCCTGTATTTTTGCGACGATTTCATTGGCAATCTGCACCACACCTTCTTCGCTTGTTTCGAAGATGTTGGTCGGGATTTTTTCCAGTCGCGTCAGGACAGAACGTTCTACTGCGTTTCCCGGACGATAGTAACGTGGGGAAACGCGATTCAGTGAAATTTGAGAGCTAAGATTGGTTCTCATGATTCAGCGAATTAGAGGTTGTTCTTTTCAATATCTTTGAAGTACTTGTAGGTACCGACTTTCAGTTCGTCAGTAGCTGCTTCGTCACATACGATGATACCGTGCTGGTGCATCTGTAATGCGCTGATAGTCCACATCTGTGTGATGCCGCCTTCTACTGCATGCTGCAATGCACGTGCCTTGTTGTGGCCGTTGCAGATAATCAGTACTTCTTTAGCAGAAAGTACAGTACCCACACCTACGGTCAATGCTGTCTTAGGCACTTTGTTCACGTCGTTGTCGAAGAAACGTGAGTTGGCGATGATGGTATCAGTCGTCAGTGTTTTCACACGTGTGCGTGAAGTCAGTGAAGAGCCCGGTTCGTTGAAAGCAATGTGACCGTCAGGACCGATACCTCCTAAGAACAGGTCGATGCCGCCGAACTTTTCAATTTCTTTTTCATAGTTGGCACATTCAGCTTCCAGGTCGGCTGCGTTACCGTTCAGGATGTGAATGTTTTCCTTGCAGATGTCAATATGATTAAAGAAGTTATTGAACATGAATGAATGGTAGCTTTCAGGATGAGATTCCGGCAAGCCTACGTATTCGTCCATATTGAAAGTCACTACATTCTTGAATGATACCACTCCCTTTTTGTTTAATTCAATCAGGGCTTTATACATGCCCAGAGGAGATGAACCTGTGGGAAGTCCTAATACAAACGGTTTTTCTTTAGTAGGATTAGCTGCGTTGATTTTTTTTGCAACATAGTTTGCTGCCCAGTTGGACAGAGAACTGTAATCGGGTTCAATGATTAATCTCATGGTGGTTAGAATTTTGAATATTGAAATTAAATTAACTTGTTTCTTTCTCCTTTGTGATAAGAATTTTCTTACTCCATGCAAATATATCAAAGCTTACTCAGAAAGGCAAATAAAAAAATAGTTTTTTTATGCATGAGTTTTTAAAGAAAAATTCTACATTTGTAAAAGTTTCTATAAAAAATAACAAATATGGGTCAGACTCTATTGAAGAATATACAGAAAGGCGTAAAAAGTGCATTGGTAAAGCAGCGTATCATTACGCACCTGATTTATGCGGGAAGCACTACAATCACAGATTTGTCCAAATCGATGGGACTAAGTGTGCCTACCGTGACAAAGTTTGTGGATGAAATGTGCAAGGAGGGATATGTGAACGATTGTGGAAAACTGGAAACCAGTGGAGGTCGTCATCCAAGTTTGTATGGACTGAATGCGGATTCTGCCTATTTTATCGGGGTAGCGATGGCGGTGCAGTCGTTAAGCCTGGGGGCAATCAACTTTAAGGGGGATGTGCTTCAGACCAAGATGGAAATTCCGTTCAAGCTGGAAAACACTCCGGAATGTTTGGAACATATCTGTCAGGAAATAGAAACATTTATCGATGAACTTCCGTGCGACAAATCAAAGATTCTGAATATTTGTATTGGTATGACTGGGCGAGTAAATCCGGAAACAGGCTGCAGCTATACGCATCTGACTTTTGGTGAGAAACCTTTGGCAGAGATGTTCTCCGAACGATTGGGTATAAATGTGTGCATTGATAACGATAGCCGTGCAATGGCTTACGGAGAATATATCATGCGCTCAGAGAAATGTCCGAAGAACCTGATTTATGTGAATGTAAACTGGGGGCTGGGACTCGCTATCATCATTGACGGTAAACTGTATTCGGGAATGTCTGGTTTTGCGGGTGAGTTTGGACATAATTACGGATATGATAACCAGCAGATCTGTTATTGCGGTAAAAAAGGATGTATTGAAACAGAGGTATCCTGCTCGGCTTTGTATCGGAAGTTTATTGCCCGTTTGCGTCAGGGAGAAAACTCTGTGTTGCTGAAAGAGAAATCCATCGATGAAATAACTTTAGCGGATATTATTTCTGCTGTTCGTCGTGAAGATGTGCTGGCCATTGAGCTGGTAGAAGAGATTGGCGCGAAACTGGGACGTCACATTGGTGACCTGATTAATGTGTTCAATCCGGAACAGGTAATTATCGGAGGGGAATTCTCGAAGGTAGGAGAGTATTTGTTGCCGCCGGTTATTTCGGCAGTCCGTAAATATACACTGAATTTGATGTATAAGGATTCGGATATTGTATTGTCGGAACTGAAAGAAAAGGCAAACGTCATAGGATCTTCTCTGTTGTCAAGAAGCAAGTTGTTTGCATTGGAATAAAAGTTGGTTGAGATAAAAAATCCCCGGAAAGTGAAGTTGTACTTCGGTTTTCCGGGGATTTTTCTTTATAGGGATGTATCTTGCAAGCTTTGACGGTATGTCTCCCAGTTTTCGTTGAAAGCGGCCATGGAGGGGAACAAGATGTTGGCACCTTCTTGCAGAAGCACCTCGTCTGGAAGCGGGCCGGTGTTCAGTGCAATGGTGAAGATACCGGCAGCTACTCCAGCTCTGACTCCTAACGGCGCATTCTCAATGACTACCGCTTCGTTGGCTTGTATGCCGGCTTTCTGCAAAGCCATCAGGTAAGGTTCAGGATTGGGCTTTCCATATTTTACATCAAAAGCGGTTACCATCAGTTCTCGCTGGAAGATGTCGGGGAAGTAGTGGTTCAACTTGTCCAATAACGAGAGTTGTCCGGAGCCGGTTACCACCATCGGAATCAGTCCGTCTGCTTTTATTTTTTTCAGGACCTCGAAGGCACCGGGCATAGGGTCGGCTTTGGGCAACTGATTGAATATGTCGCTCTTGGTCTGGTAGATTCGTTTGATTTCTTCTTCATCGGCCTCATAGCCTCTTTCTCTTTGGCTGACGATGTTGATGGTTGCCGCACCGGTACGTCCTTCGTGGAGGTAGGCTTCCTCTTTGCTAAGGCTCATTCCGTATTGCTTCATTGCCTCATGCCAGGCGGTGGCATGGTTCTTCATGGAGTCGAACAATACCCCGTCCATATCGAACAATACAGCCTTTAAGTCGATGTGTGTATAATGATGGGTGGTAAGATATTGGTTGATTTCTTGTTGGAACATGATGATATGGTTTATAATATTCAGGCACGCATTACATGAATGCACTTTCCTTGTAGAAGAAAGAGTGCTTTTCATGTAATTCGTGCCTGTCAGTCAAAAAACGGAGTGATAAACTCTCGTTTATTTATTTTTTCAGACGAGCCTGGATTGCTTCAGATTCTTTTTCGTATCCCGGCTTGTTCAGAAGAGCAAACATGTTTTTCTTGTAAGCTTCTACGCCCGGCTGGTTGAACGGATTTACTTCGAGCAGGTATCCGCTGATTCCGCAAGCCTTTTCGAAGAAATAGATAAGCTGTCCCAGGTAGTATTCGTTCAATGAAGGAACGCTTACACGCAGGTTAGGAACTCCACCGTCTACGTGTGCAAGCTGTGTACCGAGTTCGGCCATCTTGTTTACTTCGTCGATGCGTTTGCCTGCCAGGAAGTTCAGTCCATCCAGGTTTTCTTCATCGCTCGGGAAGTGAAGTTCGTGGCTTGGAGTTTCTACAGAAACTACTGTTTCGAAGATGCTGCGTTCACCCTGCTGAATCCACTGTCCCATAGAGTGCAGGTCAGTAGAGAAGTCTACAGAGCTCGGGTAGATACCTTTCAGGTCCTTACCTTCAGATTCACCGTACAGCTGTTTCCACCATTCCATGAAGTAGTGAAGTTTCGGCTGGAAGTTTACTAAGATTTCAATTTTCTTTCCGCTCTGATACAGTTCGTTACGAGTAGCAGCATACAAAGCAGCCGGGTTTTCGTACATGTTTTCGTTGGCACAAACTTTTTCCATTTCGCAAGCACCGGCAACCAGCTGGTCAATGTCGATTCCTGCTACTGCAATAGGAAGCAAGCCTACCGGAGTCAATACAGAGAAACGTCCGCCTACATTGTCAGGAATGATGAATGATTTGTAACCTTCCTTGTCGGCTGTTGTACGGGCTGCACCTTTCTTGGCATCTGTAACAGCTACGATAACCTTGCGAGCCATTTCCTTACCTCTCTGGTCTTCACACTGCTTTTTCAGCAGACGGAAAGCAAGAGCGGTTTCAGTAGTTGTTCCAGATTTAGATATGTTGATTACACCAAATTTTTTGTCTTTCAGGAATTCAGTCAGTTCGAACAGGTAGTCTTCGCTGATGTTGTGTCCGGCAAAAATAATAGTAGGCTGTCCGGCTTTTTTCTCCTGCAACCAGGCAAAGCTGTTTGACATAGCTTCGATGACAGCGCGTGCGCCCAGGTAACTTCCTCCGATACCAGCTACGATTACTACGTCGCAGTTTTCGCGAAGTGTCTGTGCGGTAGCTTTCAGGTCATCCAAGTGTTCCTTTGTGATGGAAGAAGGTAAATGCAACCAACCCAAGAAGTCGTTTCCTAAGCCTGTGCCTTTTTCCAGCGTTTCCATACAAGCTTTTACCTTTGGTTCATAAGAAGCCAATTTTTCCTTAGATATAAAATCTAAAGTCTTTTCAATGTTCAGTTTAATGTTTTCCATAACTGTTTTCTGATTTTATCTAAATGAGTCAGTTAATAATTTGATTTCAATCATTGGTGATATACGTTCGTAAAGAATATTATAGACGGCATCCACAATGGGCATATTGACATGCAGGTGCTTGTTCAGCTCCTTGATACATTTGGTGCCATAATATCCTTCGGCAATCATTTCCATTTCAATCTGGGCACTTTTTACGGAATATCCCTTACCAATCATAGTACCGAACACGCGGTTACGGCTGAAATTGGAATAAGAAGTCACGAGAAGGTCGCCCAGATAGGCTGAATCGTTTGTACAGCGGTTTACGGGATGTACGGTATCTAAGAACCGGTTCATTTCCTGTAGGGCATTGGAAACCAGTACGGCCTGGAAGTTGTCTCCATATTTCAGACCGCTGCAGATTCCGGCTGCAATGGCATATACATTCTTCAACACAGAAGCATATTCAATGCCGGCTACGTCCGTATTGACTGAAGTCTTGATGTAGTGACCGGCCAGTTGCCGTGCAAACATCTTGGCTTTTTCAATGTCTTTGCATCCCACGGTGAGGTAAGAAAGCCGTTCCAATGCCACTTCTTCCGCATGACAGGGACCTGCCAGTACGGCTATGTTGTTTTCAGGAACGTCATAAATCTTATGGAAATAATCGGATACGATAAGGTTTTCGTCGGGTACGATACCCTTGATGGCAGTAACGATGAATTTATCCTTCAGCTTGGTTTTTAGCTTTTTGAGGTGACTTTTCAGATACGGTGAAGGGGTGACAAAAATCAGGGTATCCGACTCTCTCACTACCTTGTTGATGTCTGATGAAAAGTTGATGCATTTCATGTCGAAACGCACACTTGTCAGATAGGCTGGATTGTGACCCAGACGCTTGAACTCTTCAATTCGGTCGTCACGGCGCATATACCAGTTTATGGATTCAGCCTGGGTTAAAATGATTTTAGCTATAGCAGTGGCCCAGCTGCCTCCCCCCATAATCGCTATTTTCCCGGGTAATTTCATACTCTTATATTTAATGAAAAACAGATATGAAGGACAAGACATGTGCTTTGTCCTTCATACACTTTCATTCATTTATTTAATCTTTTCTATCCAGCCAGCTACTTCGTCTACTGTGGGGTTGGCAAGTTCCAGTTTGTATTTCTTGTTGATGCCACAAATGTCCTGATGAAGTTTCTGCGGATTCACGTCCTTCATGTCAGTTACGAGGTTGTATCCGGCTTTCTGAATTACCGGAACCCAGTCTTCTGCGATTCCTAATTCCATGAATTTAGCGGGCGCATCTTTCGGGATTACTTTTTCCGGACGCATCTGCGGGAAGAACAACACTTCCTGAATGGTGCTCTGACCGGTCATCAGCATTACCAGACGGTCCATACCGATACCCATACCCGAAGTAGGAGGCATACCGTATTCCAATGCACGAACGAAGTCCTTGTCGATAATCATTGCTTCGTCGTCTCCCTTTTCACTCAGTCTCATCTGCTCTTCGAAGCGTTCCAGCTGGTCAATCGGGTCGTTCAATTCAGAGTATGCGTTACACAACTCTTTACCGTTCACCATCAGCTCAAAGCGTTCTGTCAGATCCGGATTGCTGCGGTGTTTCTTTGTCAGCGGAGACATTTCGATAGGATAGTCAGTGATGAAAGTCGGCTGAATGTAGTTGCCTTCGCAGAATTCGCCGAAGATTTCGTCAATCAGCTTGCCTTTACCCATGGTGTCGTCAATTTCCATGTTGAGCTTCTTGCAAACTTCACGAATCTGCTCTTCGTTCATGCCTGTCAGGTCATAGCCTGTGAATTCCTTGATAGAATCCAGCATGGTTACACGTTTGAACGGAGCTTTGAAGTTGATTACGTTGTCGCCTACCTGTACTTCTGTAGTACCGTTTACATCCAGACAGATTTTTTCAATCATGTTTTCTGTAAACTTCATCATCCAGTTGTAATCCTTGTAAGCTACGTAGATTTCCATACAGGTAAATTCCGGATTGTGTGTACGGTCCATACCTTCGTTACGGAAGTTCTTACCGATTTCATACACACCTTCGAAACCACCCACAATCAGTCTTTTCAGGTACAGCTCACTGGCAATACGCATGTACAATGGAATATCCAATGCGTTGTGGTGAGTGATAAACGGACGTGCCGCAGCACCTCCGGCAATAGACTGAAGAATCGGAGTTTCTACTTCGATATATCCTTTGGAGTTGAAATACTCTCTCATAGAGTTGTAGACCTTGTTCCGTTTCAGGAAGATTTCTTTAACTCCGTCGTTTACTACCAAGTCTACATAACGCTGACGGTAACGGAGTTCAGGGTCTTCAAACTTATCGTAAGCCACTCCATCTTTGTATTTTACAATCGGGAGCGGACGGATTGATTTCGACAATACAGTCAGTTTCTGTGCATGGATAGAGATTTCGCCCATCTGGGTACGGAATACAAAACCTTCGATTCCTATGAAATCGCCCAAATCCAGCAAGCGTTTGAAAACTACATTATATAAATCTTTGTTTTCATCCGGACAGATATCATCGCGGGTTATATATACTTGTATACGGCCTTTAGAATCCTGTAATTCAATGAAAGACGCTTTTCCCATTACACGACGAGACATGATACGTCCTGCAACGGATACTTTGCGAGGTTCAGCATCATCTTTGAATTCGGCTTTTATGTCAGTCGAAAAAGCGTTGGTTACATACTCGGCAGCAGGGTATGGTTCAATCCCCATTGCTCTCAACTCATTCAGACTGTTGCGTCTGATTATTTCCTGTTCGCTTAATTCTAATACGTTCATTTGTTCGTATATTAACTCATTTTGGTTACAAAAATAGAAAACATTTTGCAAATAATCCCTATTTATAAGGTTCTTTTAGAATAAAAACCCATGGCTTTTTTTCTTAAAAATGGTCAGGGGCTTTTGCTTGTTGGTCAAATAATTCTTTACATTTTCCTAAAAATAGAGTTAAATTTACCTCGACACGTACGTGACGAGGTCTTGACACGTACGTGCTGATGTCTCGTCACGTTCGTGTCGAGATATTGACAGCTACGTGTCGAGGTATTTTGTATAAGCGTTTGTGATATTTAGATAAGGAACCTTGCAAAAATATACAATTGCCCATGTCTTTAAAGTATTTTGATGCTAATTTTTGGTTTCTATGATTAATTTGTTACCTTTGGGCGTTTCTAATGAATGAAAAGCATGAAAGTTATTTTACTACAGACAGATATTCGTTGGGCCGACCCAGCAGCCAATGTGGCTTACATGGATAAACTTATCAGTGCCCACGCACAAGGAACAGACTTGTTTGTTCTTCCGGAGATGTTTTCCACCGGGTTTTGTACTTCGCCGGAAGGCATTGCAGAATCATCCGATAGTGCTACCCTTCAGTGGATGAAGCAAAAAGCAGCCGAACATAATTGTGCGATTGCCGGAAGTGTTTCGGTCGAGGAAAACGGAAAGTTCTATAACCGCTTCTATTTTGTGCATCCTGACGGAAACGTGCAGTGGTACAATAAAAAGCATCTGTTTACGTATGGAGGAGAAGACAAACACTATACGGCCGGACAGGAACGGGTGATTGTGGATTTCCGTGGCGTGCGTTTCCTGCTGGAAGTCTGCTATGACCTGCGTTTCCCGGTATGGTCACGCAACCGGGGCGACTATGATGCGGCGGTTTATGTAGCCAGCTGGCCTTCGCCCAGAGTGGAAGCCTGGAAGGCTTTGTTGCGTGCCCGTGCCATCGAGAACCAGTGCTATGTACTCGGGGTAAACCGGGTAGGGAAGGACCCCTATTGTGAATATAGCGGTGGAACGGCGGGCATTGACCCGTATGGCAAAACACTTTCTGCCTGTGCGGATGGGGAAGAAGGCTTTGCAGAAGTCATGATTGATATGGAGGAACTGCAATCGTTCCGGAAAAAATTCCCAGTATTGAACGATGCCGACTCTTTTACACTGAATTAATTTCTATATTATATGAAAAATAAACGCTTATTGTTGGGCGACCAGGCTATTGCGCTGGGAGCCATTCACGCGGGGATTTCGGGAGTGTATGCTTATCCGGGAACTCCCTCTACTGAAATTACGGAATATATTCAAAACTCTCCGATAGCAAAAGAACGTGGTTTGCACAGCAGCTGGTGCACCAATGAAAAGACAGCCATGGAGGCTGCATTGGGTGTTTCTTATGTAGGAAAACGCGCCTTGGTCTGCATGAAACACGTGGGAATGAACGTGTGTGCCGATGCATTTGTCAATTCTGCCATTACAGGCGTGAACGGAGGTGTAGTGGTACTGGCTGCCGATGACCCGTCCATGCACTCTTCTCAGAATGAGCAGGATTCCCGTTTTTACGGCAAGTTTGCCCTGATTCCGATTCTGGAACCGTCTTCCCAGCAGGAAGCTTACGACATGATGTCGTATGCATACGACCTTTCGGAACAAATGCGTACGCCGGTACTGATGCGCATTACTACCCGCATGGCACACTCTCGTGCGGCAGTCGAAGTGCAGGAGTCTGGAAAGGAAGTGACTTGCACGGGGCGTCCGTCGGTTCCTTCTGATTGGGTACTCTTGCCCGGCAATGCCCGGCGTCGTTATGTGGAAGCCATCGCAACTCAGGAAAAGTTGCGTGATGAGGCTGAACAGTCTGCATTTAATCGGTTGGCTGGTCAGGAAGGTGTGGCTGAGAAGGGAATCGTGGCTTGTGGAATTGGCTACAATTACGTGATGGAAACCTATCCGGAGGGATGTCCGTATCCTTTGCTGAAGATTTCACAGTATCCTTTACCGGTGGAAGCCTTGACTCGTCTAGCCGACTCTTGCAAAGAGATTCTGGTAGTGGAAGACGGACAGCCTTTTGTAGAGGAACAGCTGAAAGGCATTCTTCCTTCTAAATATGTGGTGAAAGGTCGTTTAAGTGGTGAGTTGCCCCGTACGGGAGAACTGACACCGGATAATGTGCGGCAGGCTTTGGGACTTTCTTGTGAACCGGTTTATGCTGCCGCTCAGAATGTAGTTCCCCGTCCTCCTGCCTTGTGTAAGGGGTGCGGACACCGTGATGTGTACGATGCACTGAATAAAGTGGCTGCCGAATATCCGGATGCCAAGATTTTCGGTGACATCGGATGCTATACACTGGGCGCACTTCCTCCGTTCCGTACGTTGAGCAGTTGCGTGGATATGGGAGCTTCCATTACCATGGCGAAAGGGGCGGCAGATGCAGGCTTGTTCCCGTCTATTGCAGTGATTGGTGACTCCACATTTACTCACTCCGGAATGACCGGCCTGCTGGATGCCGTGAATGACAAGTCCAATATCACGGTGGTTATTTCTGATAACTTGACTACCGCCATGACCGGAGGTCAGGATTCAGCCGGAACCAATAAATTTGAAGCCATTTGTTTAGGTTTGGGAGTAGAACCGGAACACGTACGGGTAGTTGTGCCGCTTCCTAAGAACATGGAAGAAATTACCCGTGTCATTCGTGAGGAAATAGAATACAACGGTGTATCTGTCATCATTCCGCGTAGGGAATGTATGCAGACTTTGAACCGGAAACTGAAACAGCAAAAAGCACAGAAACAATGAAAACAGATATTATACTTTCAGGAGTGGGCGGACAGGGAATCTTGTCCATCGCTACGATTATCGGAGAAGCTGCCCTTCATTTAGGGTTGAACTTGAAACAAGCCGAAGTACATGGAATGAGTCAGCGCGGAGGGGATGTGCAGTCTAACCTTCGCTTGTCGGATGCCCCGATTGCTTCCGACCTGATTGCCTTGGGAACGGCTGATATGATTATCTCACTGGAGCCGATGGAAGCTTTGCGCTACCTGCCGTATCTGTCGAAAGACGGATGGATTATCACTTCGGCTGCTTCTTTTAAAAACATTCCGAACTATCCGGACGAAGAAAAGCTGATGCAGGAATTGAAGTCACAGCCTCATGTGGTGGTGCTGGATGTGGAAAATCTGGCGAAAGAAAACCACATGCCTAAGTCGGCTAATGTCATTCTGTTAGGGGCTGCCGCTCCTTTCCTGAAAATCCTGGATGCAGAAGTCTTGCGCAAAAGTGTAGGCCGTATTTTTGCGTCAAAAGGCGAAGAAGTGGTGCAGATGAACTATCGTGCCTTCGATATAGGTCATGAATATGTCAAACAGTTGAAATTCTGAGAGCCTATGAGTCGCGTGTTTAGTGAAGAACTGGTAAATTCCGTAGCGAAAGAAATGAAAGTGGCCGATTTGGCCAATGCAACCATAGGGGATGTGTTGCTGGTAGCTTCCCGTCTGGAAGAACTGACCGGTATTCCTTTTATCCGGATGGACCAGGGGTCTCCTGGTCTTCCGGCCAATAAAATAGGTATTGAGGCAGAGAAAAAAGCTCTCGATAGAGGAGTCGGTTCGCAATATCCGGCAGCTGCCGGAGTGGGAGAACTGAAACAGGCGGCGTCTCGTTTCGTGAAAGCGTTTATCGATATTGATATTTCTCCGCGAGCTTGTCTGCCTACCACCGGTTCTGTGGCTGCTTCATTTGGTGCCTTTATCGCCTGTACTCAGCGAATTCCGGGAAAAAACAAGGTCTTGTTTATCGACCCGGGTTTCCCGATACAAAAATCCCAGTTGCGCATTTTAGGCATTGAGTGGGAGTTGTTTGACATTCATGATTTCCGTGGCGAACCGCTGCGTGCCAAGTTGGAAAGTTTCCTGTCAAAGGGAGATATTGCCGCTGTGGTATATTCTAACCCTAATAATCCGGCATGGATTTGTCTGGAAGAAAGTGAATTGAAGATTATCGGAGAACTGGCTACGCAGTACGATGTGATTGTGCTGGAAGACCAGGCTTATTTCTGCATGGACTTCCGTCATGCGTTCGGCCGTCCTTGCCAGCCGCCTTTTGTACCTACGGTCGCACGTTATACCGATAATTATATTCTGATGCTGTCGGCATCCAAAATTTTCAGCTATGCCGGCCAGCGTATAGCTTTAGCCTGTGTGTCTGATAAATTGTTTGATACGCAGTATCCGGCCCTGGCAGCCCGTTATGAAGATTCAGGCGTATTCGGACCGACTTTCATCGCTTCTATCATGTATATGATTACCTCCGGTTGTACGGCTACTACCCAGTATGCCATGGCCGAGATGTTGGAGAAATCCATTTCGGGAGAAATCAACTTTGTAGAAGATGTGCGCGAGTACGAACGTCGGGCACGCCGGATGAAGCAGATTTTCACCGACCACGGTTTCTCGATTGTGTATGATAAGGATGTCACCCAGCAGGTGGGCGATGGCTTCTTCTTTACCTTGGGATACCCTGGACTGACAGGAGGCGAATTGCTGCGGGAACTGATGATGTATGGGGTGAGCAGTATTTCCTTGTCTACCACCGGAAGCGAACAGCAAGGAGTGAGAGCCTGTACGTCGCGCATGCGTGAAGAACTTTATCCGGTGCTGGAGGAACGTATGAAAGCGTTTCAGGCCGACCATCCGCTGAAATAAGAAATCACAAAACTACTACTAAATAAAGAAAAACACAGCTTATGATTTGGAATCCGAACAAAGAGTGTATGCCGCGTGAACAGATGCGCGAGCTGCAAGGAAAACGCTTATGCAAACTGGTGCAGTATGTGTACCATAATGTACCTTTCTATCGTCATAAAATGCAGGAAATGGACCTGACTCCAGATGATATCCGGAGCATAGACGATATTACCAAACTGCCTTTTACTACCAAACAGGATTTACGTGACAATTATCCTTACGGATTGATGGCGGCTCCTCCTTCAGAGGTGGTGCGTGTACATGCTTCTTCCGGTACAACGGGTAACCCGACGATTGTGGGCTATACACGTCGCGACTTGTCCATCTGGTCGGAAGTGATGTCACGCTGTCTGTCGGCATACGGAGTGACCCGTGACGATACTTTCTCCGTAAGCTATGGCTATGGATTGTTTACCGGAGGATTGGGCGCACATTATGGAGTAGAGAACTTAGGAGCTACCGTAATTCCGGCTTCTACAGGAAATACGGAAAAGCATGTACGTTTGATTCGCGATTTGCACATCACGGGTATTGCCTGCACCCCTTCGTATGCCTTGTATCTGGCAGAGGTGGTAGAAAAGATGGGTATCCGTAAAGAGGAATTAGGACTGCGCATTGGTGCGTTTGGAGCAGAACCCTGGACGGAAAACATGCGTCAGGAAATACAGAACCGTTTGGGTTTGAAGGGATACAATATTTATGGGCTAAGTGAGATTATGGGCCCTGGTGTATCTTACGAATGTCAGGAACAGTTTGGTTCTCACATCAACGAAGACCATTTCTATCCGGAAATTATCGATCCGGTTACCCTGGAATCCCTTCCGTACGGCACACAGGGAGAACTGGTATTTACCACATTGACCAAAGAAGGCATGCCGCTGTTGCGTTACCGCACGAAGGACCTGACTTCGCTGATTGCTGACCCGTGTCCGTGTGGCCGTACCAGTGTGCGTATGACGCCGATTATGGGCCGAAGCGATGATATGCTGATTATCCGTGGTATCAATGTCTTCCCGTCGCAGGTAGAAAGTGTTATCCTGGGCATGAAAGAGTTTGAACCGCAATATATGCTGGTGGTAGACCGTAAGAACAACCTGGATACTCTAGAAGTGCAGGTAGAAGTGCGTCGTGACTTCTTCAGTGACGATATCGGTTCCATGTTGAAGCTGAAGAAAACACTGTCCGACCGCTTGAAGAGTGTATTGTCCATCAGTGCCGACGTGAAACTGGTAGAACCGAACAGTATTACCCGTAGCGAAGGGAAGTCCAAGCGTGTGATAGATAAACGAGTATTGGTATAACTAAAGCAAAAAACTATGATAATTAAGCAATTGTCTGTTTTCTTGGAAAACAAGACCGGAAGAATCAATGATGTAGTGCATACTTTGGGAACAAACGGCATTAATATGCATGCTTTCAGTATGGCTGAAACAGCCGATTTCGGTATTCTGCGACTGATTGTGTCCGATGTGGACAAGGCAGTGGAAGTATTGCGTGAAAAGAACTTTGCCGTGATGTCGACCGATGTGGTTTGTCTTTCGTGTGCCAATGTGCCTGGCTCGTTGGCAGTGGTATTGGAATACCTGGCCGAAGAGCAGATTTTCATTGAGTATATGTATGCCTTTGCGCAAGCCGATCAGGCTCATGTGGTTATCAAGCCGAATGACATGTCGCAATGTCTGAAAGTGCTTGAGGCACATCATTGTCATGTATTGGCAAAAGACGAATTGTAGTCCACTTATACATAATAAGAAAGGCCGTTTCATCTGGATGGTGAGACGGCTTTTTTTGTGCCTTTAAAGTAGCTGTGTGAAGAAAGAATCCTTTTGGTTTCATTGGGTATTTTTTGTAATTGTTGTTGATTTTGCCTAAACCTTATTGTGACAAAGGGTGTTTATTTACTTTGCAAACGTTTTTATATAACCAATATAGATTCTCTAATAAAGTGTTATGAGTATTGAAACATTGAATTTACGAAAAAATGTGTGGTGGATGTGTATGATGGTATGGGTTTCCTTGTTTTCATCTTGTTCAGTAGAGGATGATCTTACTCCATCGGGTGATGAGTATTTGTCTTTGATTTTTACGAAAACACTTTCTCGTGCTGATTTGTCGCAAGAGGGTGCCGGAAGTTTCAGTGAAGGAGACTGTATTGGGCTTTATGTAGCATGTGAAGGAAACATCTCTTATCGGGAACTAACCTTGACGGGAGGTGAGTGGTATCCTCGTTTGAAGCGTTCTGAATTTGGAAAAGGACGTTTGACTTTATCGGCGCATTATCCCGTTTTGCCGGAATCTTCAAGAATATCTCCTGAATCTTCTTCATTTTCGGTGGCTTCCGTACAGTCGGGAACTGGAAAGGATGCTTCCGATTTACTGTTTGCTCAAACCGTATTGGAAGAAGGAAATTATCAGTCAGCATTGACGTTTAACCATGTTTTACACCGTTTGAAAATACAACTTCAAAATGATGTGGAAGATGTGGAGGTCTTTGTGCGCAGTAAGGTAGATGGGAAGGTGAATCTGCTGACGGGAGAAACTTCTTTACGTACTGACGAATATCAGTGGATTACCCCACAGAAAAATGCAGATGGAAGTTTGGAAGCTGTTATATATCCGCAGGAGGCAGCTCCTTATCGGGAAGGAGATGGTTTATTGAAAATCATTACTCAAGGCCAGGAATCTTTTTTTAAAGCTCCTGAAAATGCGTCAGGTGGAACCGTGTTGTCTGACTTTGAAGCCGGAAAACAAGTGACCATTCGTTTGTCACTTAAGGAAAGTGATGCTTGGTGGGCGAATAAAAAAGTCTGGGTCCATGGAATTACTGCCCCCGATGATAAAGAATGGAAATCGCTATCTTCTTTGTATTCCTCTACCGCCTTGGTGTGGAAGAAAGAGTACGGCTGGTACGATTGTAACAAGCTAAATCCTACTGCGAGGCCGAATGGAGTGCCTGATGGGTATATGTGTTGGGCTGCTACAGCTTCAAATATGTTGCAATGGTGGATTGACCAGAACAAACGTTATATCGACATGTATGGGGATAAATATACAGGACCGGATTATACATACCCATCTGGTAATAAACAGGAAAGTAATATTTTTCAGTGCTTTTTAGATGCTTTTCCCAATAAGGCTGGAAAAGGAGATGAAGGTGCTAATTGGTTCATACATGGAATAGCTCCTTCATCTCCTCATAATAAGCCCTTAAATCCTGCTGGATATTTTAAGGATGTTTTTCCGGAAGGGGTGCGTTTGGGAACCAATGTAGGAGGGCTTGGTAAGGAACGTTTCAATGAAGTGATAAAAGATGCCTTGAGTACCAAGAAAGCCATAGGACTTTCTGTAGGTCTCATAACAGAGGGGCATGTGATAACCATGTGGGGAGCGGAGTTTGATGAAAACGGTGATGTGTCTCATATTTATGTAGCGGATAATAATGACCGGGATACTTATGAATTTTATAAAGGAGTAGGATGTTTCAGGTATCAGGTCAGTTATGAAATAAATCCTGAAGGGGCCACCTATACTTGCTATAAGGAAGGATATATTCCTTACGATAGACCTATTGTAATCAATCGCTTAGTATTTCTTGATTTAGGAGAGAAATACTGGAAGCAATATTTAGGTATTGAATAAATCATATCTCTTGTTATGACATGAAAATACCCCGAATCTGACAGCTTGATTAGCTTACGGATTCGGGGTATTTTGCTTTTATTCTAGTTTATCAGAATAAGCTCCATGAAACGGTCAGTCCTGCCATGACGATGGCTACCATACTCATCAGTTTAATCAGGATGTTCAGGCTTGGGCCGGAGGTATCTTTAAACGGGTCACCTACCGTATCGCCTACGACTGTGGCCCGGTGTACTTCACTGCCTTTCCCGCCAAAGTTTCCTTCTTCCACGTATTTCTTGGCATTGTCCCAGGCACCTCCGGAATTGGCCATGAAAATCGCTAAAATGAAACCTGAAGAAAGTCCTCCTATCAGCAGACCTATGACACCCGGCACACCAAACAGCAGACCTGTCGCAATGGGGGCGATGATGGCCAGCAGTGACGGGAATACCATTTCTTTCTGTGCGCCAAGGGTAGAAATCTGTACACAGCGTGCGTAGTCAGGTTCAGTCTTTCCTTCCAGAATACCTTTGATTTCACGGAACTGCCGGCGTACTTCCTCTACCATGTGGGCAGCTGCTCTTCCTACAGCATTCATGGTCAGTCCGCAGAACAGGAAGGCCATCATGCTACCGATAAACATTCCCGAAAGTACCTTGGGATTCATAAGCGTGACATCGTAGAACATCATGAAGTCCGTGAATCCGGCTTCCTGAATCATTACTTCCAGTCCGTTGGGAAGTTCCAGTACGGTGGTACCGATACGTTCCAGTCCGATGCGTATTTCTTCAATATAAGAAGCCAGTAGTGCCAGTCCGGTCAGGGCGGCAGAGCCGATGGCGAAACCTTTACCCGTAGCGGCTGTAGTGTTGCCCAGTGAATCCAGTGCATCCGTGCGTTTGCGGACTTCAGCTCCCAAACCACTCATTTCCGCATTACCACCTGCATTGTCGGCAATCGGCCCGTAGGCATCCGTGGCTAATGTGATGCCCAAAGTGGACAGCATCCCCACCGCAGCGATACCGATGCCATAAAGTCCCATGCTGATGTTGGTAAAGTCGAATCCTGAAGCCAGCCAGTAGGACAAGATAATGCCGGCCACTACCGCAATGACAGGAATCGTAGTCGACACCATTCCTAATCCGATGCCCGAGATGATGACGGTAGCTGGGCCTGTCTTTCCGCTTTCTGCCAGTCTTTGAGTAGGCTTGTAAGATTGAGAAGTGTAGAACTCAGTAGACTGTCCGATGACGATACCCACAATCAGTCCGATGACTACAGCCAGTGAAATATACAGCCAGTTATCAATTTGCAGTACCCAAAGAATGCTAAAGGTAGCGATGACAATCAATCCCGCACTGAGGTTGGTGCCTGTAGACAAAGCTTTGAGCAATTCCCTCATGCCTGCATTTTCTTTGGTGCGAACAGCAAAAATACCGATGATGGACAAGATGATACCTACGGCTGCAATCAGCATCGGGGCGATGACGGCTTTAAATTGCATGGCGGTATCTCCCGTGCCGATATAGGCAGCAGCTCCCAGGGCAGCGGTAGCCAGAATCGAACCGCAGTAGGATTCGTAGAGGTCGGCTCCCATTCCGGCCACATCACCTACGTTATCGCCTACATTGTCGGCAATCGTAGCCGGGTTACGTGGGTCGTCTTCCGGAATGCCCGCTTCTACTTTTCCCACCAGGTCAGCTCCCACATCGGCCGCCTTGGTATAAATACCTCCTCCTACACGGGCAAACAAAGCCTGGGTGGAGGCGCCCATTCCAAAAGTCAGCATCGTGGTGGTGATAACGCATAACTTGGCAGTGGGATTCAATGCATCTTCCGGAATGCAGAAATCCAGCAGCAGGTACCAGAAAGAAATATCGAGCAATCCCAGTCCCACGACCACGAGTCCCATAACCGCTCCACTGCGAAATGCCACCTTCAGTCCCTTGTTCAGTGAATTGCGTGCAGCATTTGCCGTACGTGCGGAGGCATACGTAGCGGTTTTCATACCTAAATAACCCGACAGACCGGAGAAGAAACCTCCTGTGAGGAATGCCACGGGTACCCAATGGTTTTGTAAGTTGAACCCGTATGCCATGATGGCGAACAAGGCAGCCAGTCCGATAAATACAAGGGTAACTATTTTATATTGCTGTTTCAGGTAAGACATGGCTCCTTTCCGGACATACGATGCAATTCGTGCCATGGTAGGTGTACCTTCACTTTCCTGCTTCATTTGCCGGTAGAAGTATCCGGCAAGTGCCAATGCCAGCAGCGATGCCGCCGGGACCAGCCAGAATAGATATGTTTCCATAATACAGTTGAATAAGAGTTTCTCCAAACTTACAAAAAATCCCGAAGAAAACGAATAAAATGCGGGAGATTCTACTGGCAGAAAAGGCGGATAATTTGGCTTTTATGTGATGGCTCTGCTTTTTTCTAAATTCGGTAAGTTTATTCGGAAACTTTTCAAGTTTTTTTATGTTTCCCGTCGCGGAACCGTATGTTTTCCGTTCGGGAACCCTACGTTTCTGCGACGGGAAACATAGGGTTTGCGGTAGGAAAACGTAGAAAACGAACAAGGAAAATAGCAAGAATATGCAGGTAATTTTCAATTTAAGGATAATGACGTGTCAAAAAGTTTTCCGGAATGCGGTAAAAACCAGCCCTCTGTTATAAAGGAATGAGGTTTTGTGGCAGATTGTTGTTTTTTATTTGATATAAGTGTGATATTGTGAGATATTTTCAATATATTTGCGCACGAAGTTATAAAAGATTGTTCAGATGATTTACGACATGGAAATGCAGAAGACGTTCTATGCGTCGTATGCAGAAAAAGTAGAAAAGGCCCGTAAGAAACTGGGGCGTGCCATGACTTTGGCTGAAAAAATATTGTATGCACATTTATACGACGAAAACACGGTGGCAGCTTTCCGTCGGGGGGAAGAATATGTTAATTTCCGTCCGGACCGCGTAGCCATGCAGGATGCGACGGCCCAGATGGCGCTGTTGCAGTTTATGAATGCGGGAAAATCCGTTTCAGCTGTTCCTGCTACCGTACATTGTGACCATTTGATTCAAGCATATAAAGGAGTGGAAGAGGATTTGCCTTCTGCTTGCACTACTAATAAAGAGGTATACGATTTTCTGAAAAGTGTGGCTTCGAAGTACGGCATCGGCTTCTGGAAACCGGGAGCAGGTATCATTCATCAGGTTGTACTCGAGAACTATGCGTTTCCGGGCGGCATGATGGTGGGAACCGACTCACACACCCCGAATGCCGGTGGATTGGGCATGATTGCCATTGGCGTGGGCGGTGCCGACGCAGTGGATGTAATGACCGGTATGGAATGGGAATTGAAGATGCCGAAACTGATTGGTGTGAAGCTGACCGGTGCGTTGAACGGGTGGGCTTCGCCAAAAGATGTGATTTTGAAACTGGCAGGTATTCTCACCGTGAAGGGAGGAACGAATGCCATTATTGAATATTTCGGAGAGGGAACCCGCTCGTTGTCTGCTACCGGAAAGGCTACTATCTGTAACATGGGAGCTGAGGTGGGAGCTACGACTTCCGTTTTCCCTTACGATGAGGAGATGAAGCGCTACCTCTGCGCTACCGGACGTGAGGATATTGCCGCACTGGCTGAGGCTAATGCGGCCGATTTGCAGGCAGATGCGGAAGTGGCGCAGCAGCCGGAGAAATATTACGACCGTTTGATTGAAATCGACCTTTCTGCACTGGAACCGTATGTGAACGGACCGTTTACGCCCGATGCAGCTTGTCCGGTATCGGAGTTTGCTGCCCGTGTGAAGAAGGAAGGGTTCCCGCAGAAGATGGAAGTGGGATTGATTGGTTCTTGTACCAACTCTTCTTATCAGGATTTAAGTCGTGCAGCTTCGGTAGCCCGTCAGGTAAAGGCAAAAGGTTTGAAGATGCAGGCTTCGCTGATTATCAATCCGGGTTCGGAACAGGTATATTGCACGGCTCAGCGCGACGGCATGATTGAGGATTTGAAGAGCATCGGCGGTGTAGTGATGACCAATGCCTGCGGTCCTTGTATCGGACAGTGGAAGCGTGTGACCGACGATCCGCTTCGGGCCAATTCTATCGTGACTTCGTTCAACCGTAACTTTGCCAAGCGTGCCGATGGCAATCCGAACACACATGCGTTCATTGCTTCACCGGAAATGGCTGTGGCGTTTGCCATCGCGGGCGACCTGTGCTTTAATCCGCTGACGGATACCCTGAAGAATGAGAAGGGAGAAGAGGTCAGACTTAATCCGCCGACAGGGGAAACACTGCCACAGAAAGGATTTACAGTAGATGACAATGGTTATGTGGCTCCTTCGGCCGACGGAGGAAAGGTGGAAGTGACCATTCAGCCGGATTCACAGCGCTTGCAGAAACTGGAACCGTTTGCTGCATGGAATGGAGAAGACTTCATGGAACTTCCGCTGTTGATTAAGACGCAGGGAAAATGTACTACCGACCACATCTCTATGGCCGGACCGTGGTTGCGCTTCCGCGGACACCTGGAAAATATTTCCGATAATATGTTGATGGGGGCTGTCAATACATTCAACGGTAAGACTAACTGCGTATGGAATCAGTTGACTGGCGAGTATGAAGCCGTTTCAGCAGTGGCCAAGCAGTACAAGGCAAAGGGCATGGGCTCTATCGTAGTGGCAGAAGAAAATTACGGAGAGGGTTCCAGCCGCGAACATGCTGCCATGGAACCGCGTTTCCTGAACGTACGGGTAATCCTGGCCAAGAGCTTTGCCCGTATTCATGAAACAAACTTGAAGAAACAGGGTATGCTGGCACTGACTTTTGCCGACAAGAACGATTACGACAAGGTACGTGAGCACGACCGGATTTCTATCTTGGGATTGCAACGCTTTGCTCCGGGTAAACCGTTGCATGCCGTATTGACGCACGAAGACGGCACGACAGAAACATTCGAAGTGCTTCATACCTATAATGAAATGCAAATTAACTGGTTTAAGGCCGGTTCAGCCTTGAACACCTTTAAAAAATGAGAGAAATGAGCAATAAGATGTATATGCAGGACGGGAAACTAGTGGTTCCCGATCACGTAGTGATTCCTTTTATCGAAGGGGATGGAGTAGGAGCAGAAATCACTCCGGTTTGTCAGAAAATTGTGAATACCGCAGTAGAGTTAGCTTACGTAGGCAAGCGCCGCATTGAATGGAAAGAGGTACTGGCCGGTGGAAAGGCTTTCGAGCAAACCGGTGAGTGGTTGCCGGAAGCTACGTTGGAAGCATTTAAGGAGTATCTGGTAGGTATCAAAGGTCCGTTGACCACTCCGGTGGGCGGTGGTATCCGTTCGCTGAACGTAGCATTGCGTCAGACACTCGATTTGTATGTCTGCCTGCGTCCGGTGCGCTGGTTCAAAGGAGTCGTTTCTCCGGTGAAAGAGCCGCACAAGGTGAACATGCACATTTTCCGCGAAAATACGGAAGACATTTATGCGGGTATCGAATGGGAACAAGGTACACCGGAAGCACAGAAATTCTATGCTTTCCTCCGTGATGAGATGGGTGTGACCAAGGTACGTTTCCCGGAAACCTCTTCATTTGGTGTGAAACCCGTGTCAAAGGAAGGTACCCAGCGACTGGTACGTGCAGCCATTGAATACGCATTGCAACACGGCTTGCCGTCAGTGACACTGGTGCACAAAGGAAATATCATGAAGTTTACGGAAGGAGGTTTCAAGCGCTGGGGATACGAAGTGGCCGAAACCGAGTTCAAGGACCAGACTTTCACCATGAACGAATATGACCGCCTGAAGAAAGAGCTGGGCGAAGAGTCTGCCAAGGCTGCCGTAGCCAAAGCCATCAACGATGGAAAAGTGGTGGTGAAGGATTGCATTGCAGATGCTTTCCTGCAAAATACCCTGCTCATTCCAGAAGAATATTCGGTCATTGCTACGCTGAACCTGAACGGTGATTATGTGTCCGACCAGCTGGCAGCCATGGTGGGCGGTATCGGTATCGCACCGGGAGCCAACATCAATTATAAGAGCGGACATGCCATCTTTGAAGCTACTCACGGCACGGCACCGAACATTGCCGGAAAGAATGTGGTGAATCCGTGTTCCTTGCTGCTCTCTTCTGTCATGATGCTGGAGTACATGGGCTGGAAAGAAGCTGCCGAACTGATTGTGAATGCCTTGGAGAAAGCTTTTTCGAAAGGGGAGGCTACTCATGATTTGGCGCGTTTCATGCCGAATGGCCACGCGTTGGGCACGAATGAATTTGGACAGGAAATCATTTCTTTGCTGTAATAGTCGGAGGATTTTCTTGTCGGAGTGTTTTAATGGATAAAAAGAGAAGTTTATGAAGAAAGAATATATAGTTTACAAACTTTCCGAGTGTGCCAAGCAGGCATGCCGCATCGACAATGAACTGTTCACGAAATACAATGTAAAGCGGGGTCTGCGTAACGAAGATGGTACAGGTGTACTCGTGGGACTGACAAAGATTGGTAATGTGGTAGGTTATGAACGCACAGACCAGGGATTGAAGGCTATTCCGGGTAAGTTATTCTATCGCGGATACGATTTGGATGACATTGCTCATGCCTTGCTGCGTGAAAAGCGTTTCGGCTTTGAGGAAGTGGCTTACCTGTTGTTGTCGGGTGAACTTCCGGACAGCGAACAACTGGCTTCGTTCAAGGAGCTCATCAATGACAATATGCCGCTGGACAAGAAGACGACCATGAACATTATCGACCTGGAAGGGCAGAACATCATGAACATCCTGGCACGTAGTGTGCTCGAAATGTATACGTTCGACCCGAATCCGGATGATATTTCACGCGACAACCTGATGCGTCAGTCCATCGAACTGATTTCAAAGTTCCCGACCATCATTGCGTATGCGTACAGCATCTACCGTCACAGCATACACGGACGTTCGCTGCACATTCGTCATCCGCACGAGAATCTGTCGCTGGCCGAAAACTTCCTTTACATGATTAAGAAAGAGTACACTCCGCTGGAAGCGCGTATGCTCGACTTGCTGCTGGTGCTTCAGGCAGAGCATGGAGGTGGTAACAACTCTACATTTACCGTACGTGTCACCAGTTCTACTCGTACGGATACTTATTCCAGCATTGCAGCCGGAATCGGTTCGTTGAAAGGTCCTCTGCATGGAGGTGCCAACATTCAGGTGGTCAAGATGTTCCATCACTTGAAAGAGGTGATTTCTGACTGGACGAATGTAGACGAAATCGATACTTATCTGACCCGCATGCTGAACAAGGAAGCGTATGACGGTACGGGCTTGATTTATGGTATCGGTCATGCGGTGTATACTATTTCCGACCCGCGTGCCGTATTGCTGAAAGAACTGGCTGGTGAACTGGTGGCAGAAAAGGGGTGTGAGAAAGAATTTGCTTTCCTTGAACTGCTGGAACAGCGTGCCATCGAATGCTTCAAGAAAGTGAAAGGAACCAAGAAGCAGGTTTGTTCGAATGTGGATTTTTATTCAGGCTTTATCTACGAACTGATGGGCTTGCCGCATGAAATTTATACGCCGCTGTTTGCCATGGCCCGTATTGTGGGATGGACGGCACACCGTATTGAGGAACTGAACTTCGAAGGTCGTCGCATTATTCGTCCGGCATACAAGAACGTACTGGAGGAAGTGGACTACAAGCCGATAGGAGAAAGATAAAAGTTCAAGTGATTTTATATGGAGGAAGCGACAGAAACCCGATAATGAGGTATCTGCCGCTTCTTTTCTTTTTAGGAATGTCGGCCAAATTGTGTACCTTTGCGGCGTTTTTATCGTAAAATCAGAAAATATGAATAGTTTGAAAGGTTTTTTCTATGGGATTGCCACTTCGGTAACGTTTGGTTTGATACCCTTGTTTACGCTGCCTTTGATGCAGAAAGGGATGATGTTTGATTCGATTCTTTTTTATCGTTTTCTCTTTGCCACCTTTGCATTGGGTGCCATGATGAAAATAAAGAAGGAGTCATTTCGTATAGAGAGCCGTGATATTCCGATGTTTCTTTTGTTGGGACTGCTGTATACTGGTTCAGCCATGTTTCTGTTCTGGGGATATGGGTTTATGGGAGCCGGGGTAGCCACGACGCTTCATTTTACCTATCCCGTGTTTGTGACTTTGCTGATGTTGGTATTGTTCCGTGAGAAAGCTTCCTGGGTAACGTGGGTAGCTATTCTGCTGGCAATATATGGCGTATCTGAACTTTCGTTGAAGGGAGATGAGTTGTCGGCCGATGCGACGGGAGTGATTATTGTCCTGCTTTCGGCTGTATGTTATGCCGGATACATTGTGGCAGTCAATAAATCAAGATTGCGTGATATGAGCGGACGGAAATTAGCTTTTTACGTATTTATCGTAAGTACGGTGCTGTTTGCCATAAAGGCGTTGACTAATCAGGGAATACAGCCGGTACCGGATGCGGTTTCAATCGGTAATCTGTTCTTGCTGGCAGTGGTGCCTACTGTCATTTCCAATATTACTTTGGTCTTGGCCGTACAGAATATTGGCGGAACAATGACTTCGGTATTGGGAGCCATGGAACCAGTGACGGCCGTATGTATCGGTGCCTTGATTTTTGGGGAAGAGTTTACCATGCAGGAAGGCTGGGGAATATTCCTTATCTTGGTGGCTGTTACCTTAATTGTGCTGACCCGGACCATCCAGAAAAGTTTGTCGACGGTAGTACGCAAAATTCGTCCGCGTCATGCTTGACACGGACGAACCTTGCGGTGGAAAAATCACGATTTCCCGTATAGCTTGTTGATAAGGTCGTTTCGACCGATTTTCCGTAATTCGTTGATAATGGCCTTCCGTTCCTCAGGTTTATACCAGAAGAAGAACATGCGCTGGGCCAGTTTTTCACGAGGGGTCTTGGCCGAGAATACCGGTTCCAATGTATAGGGATGTACGCCTGTGTACCATGCTTCCGTAGAGACGGTCATGGGGGTAGGCGTAAAATCCTGTACCTGCTCCAGGTGGAAATCCAGTTTCTTGGTGATGACCGCCAGTTCGGCCATATCCTCTTCCGTGCAGCCAGGGTGACTGCTGATGAAGTAGGGGATAATCTGTTGCCTTAATCCCGCTTCCTTGTTGATTTTATCAAAGATACGCTTGAACTCGTAGAACTGCTCGAACGGAGGCTTGCGCATCAAGTATAGCACTTTGTCGCTGGTATGTTCCGGAGCCACTTTCAGTCGTCCGCTTACGTGGCGTGTAATCAGTTCGCGAGTATATTCCTTGGTACTTTGATTAGTCTTTGCGTCTTTACTCTGGTGTAGAAGCAGGTCGTAGCGCACTCCGCTACCGATAAAGCTTTTTTTGATGCCCGGCAAACTGTCTACTGCATGGTATATCTCTAATAATGGCTGGTGGTCAGTGTTCAGGTTCGGGCAGACTTTAGGATGGATGCACGACGGACGTTTGCAGCGACGGCAAAGAGCCGTATCTTTTCCACCCATTTGGTACATGTTGGCCGAGGGACCTCCCAAATCACTCAGATACCCCTTGAAGTCGGGCATTTCAGCGATGGCTTTTACTTCCTTGAGAATACTTTCCTTGCTTCGGCTGACAATGAACTTTCCCTGATGAGCCGAGATGGTACAGAAAGCACATCCGCCAAAGCATCCCCGGTGGATGTTGACAGAGAACTTGATCATTTCATAAGCCGGAATCCGCTTGTTTTTGTATTTAGGATGCGGAAGACGGGTGTAAGGAAGGTCGAACGACATGTCCAGCTCTCCTTGCGTCATGGGAGGATAAGGCGGATTGGTTACCACCGTCTGCTTTCCTACCTGCTGAAGGATGCGGGCTGCTGCATAGCGGTTGGATTCTTCCTCGATGTGCCGGAAGTTCTGTGCCTGTTTTTTCTTGTCCTTCAGGCATTCTTCATGCGAATAGAGTGTCAGGTCGCCTTTCCCGTTCGGATTTTCCGGCAGAGCGGCTACCTCTTTCTGTGGAATCAGGTAGGCTGTTTGTGGAATGTCGTGCGGCAAGTCCCCAGCATGAACTTCTCCTTCTACTTCAAGCAAGCGCTCGCTCAGTTCTGTAATAGGTTTTTCTCCCATTCCGTAAATAAGTAGGTCGGCTCCTGATTCTACCAAGATGGACGGACGTAATTTCTCTTCCCAATAGTCATAGTGCGTCAGGCGTCGAAGAGAGGCTTCGATACCGCCTAAAACCACTGGTACGTCAGGGTACAGTTTTTTCAGAATCTGCGTATAGACAATGCTGGGATATTCCGGGCGCATGTCATGGCGTCCGTCGGGCGTATAGGCATCTTCTCTTCTCAGCCGTCGGTTGGCCGTATATTTGTTGACCATACTGTCCATACATCCGGCAGATACGCCGAAGAACAGTCTTGGTCTTCCCAGTTTCTTGAAGTCGCGCAGGTCATCGCGCCAGTTGGGCTGGGGGATGATGGCTACTTTCAGTCCTTTGGCTTCGAGCATTCGTCCGATGACGGCAGCACCGAAAGAAGGATGGTCCACGTACGCATCTCCACTGAAGATGATGACGTCAAGTTCGTTCCATCCCCTCAGTTCAGCCTCTTTCTTGGTAGTAGGCAACCAGTCGGTCAGCTTGTATTCTTTCAAGGCGTTTCTTTAATTGTGGTTTTCTTCAGTTTCTTCTTGTTCCTCTTTCTCTTCTTTTTCTCTTTCCCATTTGATATAAAGAAGGATGAGCTGGTGTAAGCCGAACGCTTTCATGTTGTTGTGATAAATCACGTCAATGCACAGGTCGAGCAAGTCCTTGCTGTTTTCTTCCATGGACGCAATGAGCGAACGAATGTTCAGTTTCAGTTTGTCGAGCACGGTTTCGTCCACAATTCCGTTGCTGTCAATAAGCTGTTGGAAGAGCGAATATTTTTCAATGGTTTCCAGATGCTTTTCAGAAATTTCCATGCTGCGTGTGCCGGAAGCGTTGGTCTGTATGGTATACATAATATGATAATTTTAAAGTTTATGTAACAAAGGTATTTTTTTTCTGGATACGATGGCTCGTTTTCTCTCTTTTCTTTAGGGATTTTTGTGTATTTTCGGCTGGTGGAAACGCCGTGCCTGCCTTATCTTTGCCTGACAGATATGTTTCAGACAATATACCTACAAATGGTGATTGCCGGTGTGGAAAGGATTCTCTTATTTTGCAGTGTGAATTTATGAATACGATATTTATGTGTAACAATACTACGCGAATGTATAAACCCACCGACAAGATGGGCGACTTGATTTGTGAGAATTATGCTCTTCTGCAGGTGATGAGCCGTTTTGGCATCTCATTAGGGTTTGGTGACAAGTCCGTGCAGGAAGTGTGTGACATGAATCAGGTGGATTGCAATACATTCCTGATAGTGGTCAATTTCCTGGGCGAGGAGAGCAATCATATTCACGACCATTTGCAGGGACTTTCCATTCCTGCATTGGTAGAATACCTTAAAAAGGCTCATTCCTATTTTCTGGATTTCCAGTTGCCTACCATCCGGCGGAAACTGATAGAGGCAATCGACTGTTCATCGGAGAATGAAGTGGCTTTTCTGATTGTGAAGTTTTTCGATGCATACGTGCACGAGGTACGCAAGCACATGGAATATGAGAATGAAAAGGTATTTACTTATGTGGAACATTTGCTGAAGGGAGAACGGCTGAAAGATTACAGCATCGGAGTTTTCGCTCGTCACCATGACCAGATCAATGCCAAGTTGACCGAACTGAAAAATATTATTATCAAATATTATCCGTCGGGTGGGGACAACCAGCTGTTGAATGCTACCTTGTTCGATATATTTAGTTGTGAGGAGGATTTGGCTTCGCACAACCGGGTGGAAGATTTTATTTTCGTGCCCGCAATCATGGAGTTGGAAAAGGAGATAAAATGAAACCGCAGGAAACAATATACATTGCTGTGGCAGATACGTCGATGATTATTCGCAGCGGACTCGTGTCTGTGTTGAGGCGTCTGCCTGATTTGCCGGTACAGGTAATCGAGGTTTCTTCAGAAGAGGGCCTGAAGCATTGTATGGAGGCACATACTCCACAAATTCTGATTATAAACCCTCAATTTGGAGGATGGTTCGATGTGGCCGCTTTCAAGCAGGAATATCCGGAAGCTGCCATGAAATTTGTGTCGTTGATTTACACGATGGTGGATGCCAACCAGCTCAAAGGCTACGATGACTCGGTCAATTTATTTGACGACGTGGATTCTTTGTCGCATAAAATTTCGTTGCTGATGAACGTAGCGGATGAGGAAGAAAACGACCAGGATTCATTGAGTCAGCGGGAAAAAGAAATCGTAGGTTGTGTGGTAAGAGGAATGACCAATAAAGAAATTGCCGAAAAACTCTATATTTCCGTGCATACGGTCATTACGCATCGCCGGAACATTACGCGAAAATTGCAGATTCACTCGGCCGCCGGACTGACCATTTATGCCATCGTAAATAAGTTGGTAGAGTTGAGTGAAGTGAAAATGAATCTTTAGAAAGGTTGTTATTTGGATTAATTCTAAAATACCTACATTTAGGTATTGCGGGTACAGCCTTTAACACCTATCTTTGCAGTGTTAGTCATATAGAAATTACGTAAACCACAAAAGTAAAAGAAGTTAGTTATTAGTTGGGTGCGCCCTGCGAAGTGATTCGCGGGGCGCACGCATTTTTTACATTTTGTTATGGTGGTTTAAATCGTTTTCAAAATCTGAAATAAAGTTTTCATTTCCCGAGAAAACCTTTTACTTTTGCTCGAAAGAAGACGAATAACAGATTTTAAGTATATGAAAGTAGGATTATTTATTCCCTGTTATATCAATGCCGTTTATCCGCAGGTGGGAGTGGCTTCTTTTAAGCTACTGAAAAGCCTGGGGGTGGATGTAGATTATCCGCTGGACCAGACTTGCTGCGGACAACCGATGGCGAATGCAGGATTTGAAGAAGAGTCAGTAGAATTGGCCAAACGTTTTGACCGTCTTTTTGAACAGTATGATTACATTGTAGGCCCGTCGGCCAGCTGTGTGGTATTTGTGCGTGATCATTATGGACAGTTATTAGCCAAGGAACCTCATCGTTGTGCCAGTGAGGGCAAAATTTATGACATCTGCGAATTTATTCATGACGTGGTGAAACCCACTTCCTTGCAGGCTTCTTTCCCTCACAAGGTCAGTATCCAGAACAGTTGTCATGGAGTGCGCCTGATGCACCTTTCTTCACCGAGCGAACTGAATATTCCGTATTATAATAAGCTTCGTGATTTGCTTTCCTTGGTGAAAGACATTGAAGTGGTAGAGCCGGAAAGACCGGATGAGTGTTGTGGATTTGGAGGTATGTTTGCGGTAGAAGAACACGCTGTTTCCGGACAGATGGGACGTGACAAGGTGAAACGTCATATAGATACGGGGGCAGAATATATCGTTGGTGCCGATGGCTCCTGTCTGATGCATCAGAACGGGATAATTGCCAGAGAGAAGTTGCCCATCAAAACCATTCATATTGTAGAAGTTTTAGCTGCAGGACTATGAGTACGAAACATTCAAAAGCCGCCGAAAAGTTTCAGGAAAATAAGGAACTGGCGGGATGGCATGACCAGACCTTGTGGATGATGCGTGCCAAACGAGATAAAATTAGCCGGGAAGTACCGGAATGGGAACAGTTGCGCGACATGGCTTCTGCCATCAAGATGTACAGCAACAGTCACCTGGATTTGCTTTTGCAGGAGTTCGAAAAGAACGCACAGGCAAACGGAGCCCATGTGTATTGGGCAAAAGATGCCGATGAGTATTGTTCTATAATTTATAATATTCTGCACGGACACAATGTGCATCGCTTTATCAAGAGTAAATCGATGCTGGCCGAAGAATGCGGACTGAATGAATTCCTGATTCAGAAAGGAATTGATGTGGTAGAAAGTGATTTAGGAGAAAGAATTCTTCAGCTGATGCATAAGAAACCCAGTCACATCGTGGTGCCAGCCATCCATATCAAGAAGGAGGAAATCGGTGAACTGTTTGTGAAAGAGATGGGCACGGAGCCGGGTAACAATGACCAGACTTATTTGACCCATGCGGCGCGTAAGAATCTGCGCCATAAGTTTATTGAAGCAGAAGCAGCCATGACAGGTGCTAATTTTGCCGTGGCTTCTACGGGTGAGTTTGTGGTGTGTACCAATGAAGGTAATGCGGATATGGGTACCTCACAACCTAAATTGCAGATTGCTGCTTTCGGATTGGAAAAGATTGTGCCCGACCGTGAAGCACTGGGTGTATTTACCCGCTTGCTGGCACGTTCTGGTACCGGACAACCCATCACTACCTATACTTCACATTATCGCAAACCCCGCAAAGGAGGTGAACTGCACATCATTATCGTAGATAACGGACGTAGTAATATTCTGGCCGATCAGGAGCATGTGAAGACGCTGAACTGCCTGCGCTGCGGAGCTTGCATGAATACGTGCCCGGTGTATCGTCGTTCTGGTGGATATTCTTATACCTATTTTATTCCGGGCCCGATTGGCATTAACCTGGGAATGCTGAAAGCACCTTTGCACTATTATGATAATGTGTCGGCGTGCTCTTTGTGTTACTCTTGCCAGAATGTGTGTCCGGCGAAAGTAGACCTGGCAGACCAGATTTATCGTTGGCGACAGAAACTGGATGGCTTGGGAGTAGCCAGCTCGTCCAAGCGTTTGATGTCGGGCGGTATGAAGGTACTGATGGAACATCCGTCTTTATTTAATTTGGCTCTGGCACGGGCTTCGTGGGTGAATTCTTTCCCTCGTTCACTGGTGTACAATGGATTGAATGACTGGGGAAAAGAACATGAAATGCCACAGTTTGCCAAGGAAAGTTTTAATGAAATGTGGAAAAAGGGTAAAGTAAAATAGGTAAGCTATGAGTAGTAGAGAAGATATATTGCAGAACATACGTCGTAATACGCGAGTACGCTATGAAAAGCCGGACTTGTCTGCATTGGAACAAGGAGCAATTACGTACGCTGATCAAGTAGCACAATTCTGTAAGGTTGTGTCAGAAGTCGGCGGACGTGTGGTGACGGTCAATGAGGGAGAAGATGTCAATGCGCTGGTCCGTAAATTGTATCCGGATGCCAAACGCATCGCTTCCAATCTGAAGAATATTACCTGTGCTACTTTTCATCCTGACGATGTGGAGGCTTCTGCTGATTTGGATGGCACAGACCTGGCTGTAGTAGACGGGCGCATCGGAGTGTGTGAAAACGGCGCTGTCTGGGTGCAGCAGGATGTGGAACAGCGTGCGGTGTACTTTATTTCTGAGGCCTTGATACTTCTGCTCGACCGGAAAAATCTGGTAAACAACATGCACGAGGCGTATCAGAAAATAGATACAGGAGAGTATGGTTACGGGGTATTCATTTCTGGTCCATCAAAAACGGCAGATATTGAGCAGGCGCTGGTGATGGGAGCACACGGAGCGCGTGAGCTGACAGTCTTATTACTGTAGATGCAAATAGAATACAAAAAAGAAGTCCTGGCATTTTGAGTTGAGATGCCAGGACTTCTTTTTTACCTTTTCCCCTGAAAAGGGTTATTTGTGCTGCATGACCTGCTGATGGAAAGGTCTTGCAGTTTCTGTGATATTGTGGTTATTGTTCAACTCCAAGAACTGTGTACCTGTCCACCACAATATGTTCATGACAATTACCGCCAGTATGATAGTGAAGGCCGTAATTCTCGCTTCCAGTTGTTTGCTGGAAATTTTCTTTGATTTTTCTTTTTTCATCTCCGCACTATTCACTAACCTTCTTTTCTCCATATAGCAATTATAGTCTTATTGTTTCTTGTTGTTTGACTAATAAATAACGTATATATGTAAATACTGCACGGGATGATGATTTTTTTTTTCAGAAAAAAGTTTTTTATTGGGTAGTTAGAGTCGGTTTCAGTACTTTCTAAGAAGTATCGTAGTACTTCCACGGGAGTACTTCAGTACTTGCCTGAAAGTACTCCAGTACTTCTTAGGGAGTACTGAGATGGGATAATATATTGTAAACTAACTGGTCAGTTTACATAAACAGTCTTGAAGTATTTTTCAAACAACTCTTTTGCTTCGTCCAATTGCGCCTGTGTGTTGAGTTGTACATCTTTCAACTGGTAGTCCATTTTCATGGCTTCATATTTATGTACACCCAAAGTGTGATAGGGGAGTATTTCAACCCGTTCAATCATGCGATAGTTTTTGAAATGCTCACCGAGTGCTTCTATGTCTTCTTTAAAGTAGCTGTACTTCTGCACCAGTACATAACGTAGCCAGAATGGTTTCTGGTTTTCTTCAAGCCAGGCTGCAGTTTTCAGGGTTTGTGCATTACTTCTGGAGGTGAGCGCTTTATGACGTTCATCATTGAACTCTTTTACGTCAAGCAGAACGAGGTCTGCCAGCGAAAGCAGTTCCTTTACATCTTCGTTCCAGATTCCTCCATTTGTGTCCACGCAGATATGAATGCCCGCTTCTTTCAGCATGCGGAATAAGGGAACCAAGGCTTTGGCCTGAAAAGTCGGTTCTCCTCCACTGAAAGTAATACCTCCTTTCTTCCCGAAAAAAGGTTTCTGGCTCACAGCCATCTTGAGAATCTCTTCAGGAGCAGTTTCTTTACTTTCACCTTTGGCATCAATAGTATCGGGATTAGCACAATAAAGGCATCGGAAATTACAGCCTTGCAGGAAAACAACGAGACGTATTCCCGGACCGTCGTATGTGCCTAATGATTCGTATGAATGTACTCTAATCATGATAGGATAAAAAATAATAGACACAAACTACCGGACTGAAAATCCGGGTAGCTTGTGTCCAGTTAAAATTATATACTCTTTATGCAAGAATTACATGCGTTCGTGGAAACTGCGTGAAATTACTTCCAGCTGATGCTCACGGCTCAGTTTGATGAAGTTTACCGCATAACCAGATACACGAATTGTCAGCTGAGGATATTTTTCCGGATGCTCCATGGCATCTTCCAGCATTTCCCGGTTCAATACGTTTACGTTCAGGTGGTGTGCACCTTTCACGAAGTAACCGTCCATCATCGTTACCAGATTCTCGATACGGTTTTCCATATCTACTCCCAAAGATTTCGGTACGATGGAGAAGGTGTTGCTGATACCGTCCTGTGAGTCACGGTAACGCAATTTAGCTACAGAGCTCAGAGAAGCAATGGCACCGTTCTTGTCGCGTCCGTGCATCGGGTTGGCTCCAGGAGCGAATGCTACACCTTTGGCGCGGCCGTCTGGAGTGGCACCTGTTTTCTTACCATACATCACATTTGAAGTAATGGTCAGGATAGACAAGGTCGGTTTGGCATTCTTGTAAACCGGCAATTTCTTCAACTCTTCATCGAAGTAGTAAATCAAGTCTACAGCCAGGTGGTCTACGCGGTCATCGTCATTTCCGAAGCAAGGGAATTCACCTTCGATGTCGAATCCTTCTGTCAGTCCGATCTCGTTACGACGTGCTGTTACCTTTGCATACTTGATGGCAGACAATGAGTCAACAGCGATAGACATACCTGCCACACCGTAAGCCAGGTTGATAACCGGGTCAGTATCTACGAAAGCCATCTGAGCCTTTTCGTAATAATACTTGTCGTGCATGTAGTGGATGATGTTCATGGCTTCGTTGTACACGCGTGCCATTTCTTTCAGCACTTTCTTATAGTTGGCAAGCACTTCTTCAAAGTTCAACACATCACCGCTCAATGCCGGAATATCCTTCACCATCAGTGTACCGGTGTTTTCACAGCGTCCGCCGTTGATAGCCAGCAGCAATGCCTTAGCCAGGTTACAGCGTGCACCGAAGAACTGGATGTGACGGCCGATGTCCTGATAAGATACACAGCAAGCGATACCGTAGTCGTCAGAATTACGTACTTCACGCATCAGGTCGTCGTTCTCGTACTGGATAGAAGATGTATCGATAGAGACCTGTGCACAGAAGTTCTTGAAACCTTCCGGCAGTTCCGGACTCCACAGCACGGTCAAGTTCGGTTCTGGTGAAGGACCGAGGTTGTACAATGTCTGCAAGAAACGGAATGAAGTCTTGGTTACTTTTGTACGTCCGTCGTTGAAACGTCCGCCGATAGACTCAGTCACCCATGTCGGGTCGCCGGCAAAGATGTCGGTATAAGCCTGCATACGCAAGTGGCGTACCATACGCAGTTTGATGACAAACTGGTCAATCAACTCCTGTGCATGTGCTTCGTCGAGCAGGCCATGAGCCATATCATATTCAATATAGATATCCAGGAAAGACGATACGTTACCCAATGACATGGCAGCACCATCCTGTTCTTTTACGGCAGCCAGGTAAGCCATGTATACCCACTGAACAGCTTCCTGTGCATTGTGAGCCGGACGTCCCAGTTCAAGACCGTATTGTTCTCCCATGATCTTGATTTCCTTCAGGGCCTTGATCTGCTCTGCCACTTCTTCACGAAGACGGATGCGGGCATCAGTCATCGGACCAGTCAGGTGACGCAAATCATTCTGTTTAGCTTCAATCAGTCTGTCCAGACCATACAATGCCAGACGACGGTAATCACCGATGATTCGTCCGCGTGCATAGTTGTCAGGAAGTCCTGTCAAGAAACCAAGTGAACGGAAAGAACGGATTTCTTCTGTGTATGCATCGAAAACTCCGTCGTTATGAGTTTTGCGATAATGAGTGAAAATATCTTTAACCTTCGGGTCAACTTCTACTCCGTTTTCACGGCAAGCTTTTTCTACTACCTTGATACCTCCAAAAGGTTTGATTGCACGGCGCAACACTTCGTCAGTCTGCAAGCCGACAATGACTTCATTTTCCTTATCAATATATCCCGGTGCGAAAGAAGTGATGGTTGATACTGTGGACGGATCGAGCGAGCGTACACCATTGTTTGCGCGTTCTTCAGCCAAAGCTTCCAAACATTTGTTCCAAACAGCTTTTGTACGTTCAGTAGGACCGGACAGGAATGAAGCGTCGCCCTCGTAAGGCGTAATGTTTGTCTTTACGAAATCGGTGACGTTGATTTCATGGTTCCAACGGCCTTCTTTAAAATTCATTGCCATAAATTTGAAATATTAAAAAGTTATGTAAATGTGGTTCTCTAAACCGAGTGCAAAGGTAGTGAAAAACCTTGTGTTGTACAATACCTATTTTGTGGTATATTATTATTTTGCATTAATTACAAAGTAGTACAGGCTATAGAAACAGGTTAAGGGAAAGGTGTGTTTGCGAAAAAATCTTTGCAAAAGTTTGCACAACTCAAAAAGTCGCTCTATATTTGCACCGCATTTGAGAGAAGATGCGTTCCCAAAGAAGATTGGAAGTTTGGGTGAGTGGCTGAAACCAGCAGTTTGCTAAACTGCCGTACGGGTAACCGTACCGGGGGTTCGAATCCCCCAGCTTCCGCTTCTATATAAGGAAAGAGAATGGCGCTTTCGTCTAGTGGCCTAGGACGCGGCCCTCTCACGGCTGAAACACGGGTTCGATTCCCGTATGCGCTACATCAGCTACTGGAAGTTTGGGTGAGTGGCTGAAACCAGCAGTTTGCTAAACTGCCGTACGGGTAACCGTACCGGGGGTTCGAATCCCCCAGCTTCCGCTTTTTTATAGAACTCCGTCAACTGGCGGAGTTTTTTTGTGCCCTTTTATGGGCTGATAATAATAGAATTGTATGAAAATTTTATATATTTGCCATATATAGAATTTTCTAATATTTAGATAGAAACTTGTTTAACCTTATGTATAGTCGTTGGGGTAACATGTATGCTTTTGGCCTCGTCTGAGTGAATTGTTTTGTTTTATTAATATTTTATTTACCAATTATGCTAAACAAGCAGATTATAGCTTTGTGTATGGCTTTTTGTTGTGCGGTTGTGCCTGTCATGAGTCAGACACCGGAAAAATCACAGCAAGATGCTAAGAAAGAAAAAAGGATGGAGTGGTTCTCAAATGCCAAGTTGGGTATTTTTATTCATTGGGGCATTTATTCGGTGAAGGGGGTTTCCGAAAGCTGGTCTTTCTTCAATAAATACCTTCCGTATGAGGAATATATGAGCCAGAAGGATGGATTTACTGCCTCAAAGTATGATCCTAAAGCCTGGGTGGACTTGATAAAAGAGAGTGGAGCCCGCTATACGGTGATTACGACGAAGCACCACGATGGAATGGCTTTATGGGATACAAAGGCGGGTGAGCTGAGTACGGTAAAATGTACGCCAGCCAAGAGAGATTTAATCAGTCCTTTTGTAAAAGAAGTCCGCAAGCAGGGACTGAAGTTGGGATTCTATTATTCCTTGTTGGACTGGTCGCATCCTGATTACCCGAACATGACACGTACGGAAGTGCGTTATACGAATGATTCCGTGCGCTGGAAACGTTTCGTGAATTTTAATATGGCGCAATTGGCGGAGTTGAACAAGACTTGGAAGCCTGACTTGTATTGGTTTGATGGCGACTGGGAACAGACGGCGGAGGCATGGAACTCTAAAGGAATCGTGGATTTGTTGCGCTCGGACAATAAGAATGTAATTATCAACTCGCGTATCCAAGGATATGGAGATTATGCTACGCCGGAGCAGGGAGTTCCTATTGTACGTCCGGAAGATAAATATTGGGAGTTGTGCATGACAATGAATGATTCGTGGGGCTATCAGCATACGGATACCAACTATAAGTCTCCTTATATCTTATTGCGGACTTTTGTGGATTGCCTGAGTATGGGAGGAAATCTGTTGCTGGACATCGGTCCGAAAGAGGACGGTACGATTCCGGAAGAGCAGGTAGCTATCTTGAAAGAGTTCGGACGTTGGACGAAAAAGCATAAGGAGGCGATTTATGATACGCGTGCCGGTATCCCGACAGAACACTTCCAGGGATATACAACACTGAATAAAGGGAGAGATATTTTGTATCTGTACTTGCCTTATAAGCCTAATGGTCCTATTGAAGTGAAAGGGCTGATGAATAAGGTCAACCGGGTATGGGTGGTAGGCAATGGCTCCATGTTGTCTTATAAGGTATATAATAAGAACTATTGGAGTGAAGTGCCTGGTAATCTTTATATTGATGTGCCCGATCATGTACTTGATTCACAAATCACGGTAATTGCCGTATTGTTGGATGGACCGGTCAAATTGTATCGGGGAGCGGGACAGGTTATTGAAAGTAATTAATGAAAAAACCGATTATGAGAAAACAATTGATAGGTAGTTTGTTTGCATTTGCAATGGCAGGACAGCTCTGGGGGCAGGGGCTATATGAAAAGTATGAACGTATGCTGACGCTTCCCGAAGGTTATGTATGCTATCGTGTGGATGGAAAAATTAAAGTAGATGGAAAACTGAATGAGGCAGACTGGCAAAAGGCGCAGTCCACTTCTTCTTTTGTAGATATAAGTGGAGAAGGATTTGCCAAACCTTGTTATGATACTTCTGCCAAAATGTTGTGGGATGATAATTATCTTTATGTGGGAGCCGTGTTGCAGGAGGATGACATCAAGGCAAAACTCAGTCAGCGGGATACGATTATCTATTATGACAATGACTTTGAGGTTTTCCTGGACCCGGATGGGGATGGGCAGAATTACTTTGAAATAGAAACCAATGCGAAGGGAGTTATTTTTGACTTGATGCTGGACAAGCCTTACCGTTCGGGAGGTAATTTTATGATTCAGTGGGATTGTCCGGGACTTCAGCTGGCTATTCATCGTGAAGGAACCTTGAACAAGTCGAAAGATAAGGACAAACAGTGGAGTGTGGAAATGGCTATTCCTCATAAAGCGTTGACAGTGAATTTCTCCAACCCGGCTCAGGCTGGAAACTGCTGGCGTATCAACTTCTCACGTGTGCAGTGGTTGAAGCCTGGACAGCGTGAAGAAAACTGGGTATGGATGCCTACCGGACGCATCGATATGCACATGCCCGACAGATGGGGATTCTTGTATCTTTCCGATAAGGTGATAGGAACGGGTACTGATTCCTTCAAGTATCCTTACAATATGGCTGCCTATAAGTTGCTTTGGGCCATGTTCTATGCACAATTGGATAATTATGCCAAGGAGAAAAACTACATTCGTTCCAAAGAGAATTTCTTCCTGACCGAGGCGGAATTGAAAGACTTGCCTGCTGGTGCTGAAATCTCGGTAGAGGCTACACAGCGTACATTCTGTATGTCGGTGAGCGTGCCTGAAGAAAAAGTACGTTATGTGGTAGACCATAACGGTAGGTTTACTCGTGAAGCCATTACTCCTCGTCAGGTAAAGAACTGGGTATGGATGCGCATTAATAAGGAAAAGGGAGATGCGTACTATAAGAAATACTTTGCTCTGATGAAAGAATGTGGCATCAGTGGAGTCATGTTTGAGGGGTATGATGAGGCTACTTACCGGATGTGTAAGGAAGCGGGGCTGGAGGCGCATTATTGGAAGTGGACCATGAATCGCAGAGAAGTGCGTGAGACACATCCCGACTGGTTTGCCGTGAACCGCAAAGGGGAGTCATGCTATGACAAACCTGCTTATGTAGATTATTACCGCTTCTTGTGTCCGAACCATGAAGGTGTGGCTGAATATCTGGCTGCTGATTACCTGAAAGAAGCAAATTTGCCTTATGTGGATGGAGTGCATTTGGATTATGTGCGTTTCCCGGATGTCGTGTTACCGGTGAGCTTATGGAAAAATTACGGAATTGAGCAGACTTCTGAATTGCCGGAATATGATTATTGTTATTGCGAGGTATGCCGGAAGATGTTTAAGGAGCAGACCGGTAAAGACCCGCTGGAATTGAAGTATCCGATGGAGGACCAGTCATGGATAAATTTCCGTCTGGATGCCATTACGCGTGTGGTCAATAAGATTACGCAAACCATCAAGGCAGATGGCAAACGTATCTCTGCTGCGGTATTCCCGGGACCTTCTATGGCTCGCAAGATGGTGCGTCAGGATTGGGGACAGTGGTCGCTCGATGCCTACTTCCCGATGATTTACAATGGTTTTTATTATGAAGGACCGGAGTGGATTGGACGTTCGGTGAAGGAAAGTGTACAGACGATTAATGGCCGGGCTAAAATTTATGCCGGATTGATGTTCCCTGATATTAAAAATACCTTTGAGCAGGCATTGGATGAGGCTTTCAACAATGGAGCTTCAGGGGTTTCCTTCTTTGACGGGCCGGACGAAGAGTATTTGCATAAGTTTAAGGCTTACTTGGATAAAAGAGGTTTTGAGGTTGCAAAATAATAAAATGAGTATATGAAGATAGTTAGTATGTTTGTTTCCTTATTCGTGGCGTTGAACGTATGTGCGGCAGGACATAAGGAACTTCCTGCAAAAGGAGATTTGAATTTGACGGTATTTGACAAGGAGAATATTCATTTTGTACCAGATACGTATGCAGGGTATTCTGCAGCGGGTGCGGATGGAGTCATTCATCTGGTGAACGGTCGTATTATTTTGAAGAAGATTCAGATTCCCGATTACCAGCGGGATGTGACAGTCAGCTTGAAGGTGACTGTAGCCTCTAATGGTGACCGCTGGGATAAGTCCGGTTCTTGTTTTGTGCTTCCCAAGAATTCGGCTGTGAATTTGCTGAGTATTGCACAGGGAAAAAAACAGTTTCCGGCAATTGACAGCTTGAAACTGGAAAATATGATTGGAATTGTACCGGGAAAGGACTATTTGCCTACAATAGAGCTGATGCGCTTCATGACACCTTTCGGAGTAGGGCATTTCAGTGAAGATGATGATTCTTTGTCCAGCAAGCGTCGTCCGGTTTATATTCCTAAGTGGGAGAAATGTGTGCAATGGGAGCAGGACATTACCGATTTATATTCGGCTCTTAAAGGTGAAGTGTATGTCGGTATCTTTATTGACACGTGGACAAAAGAAGGGTATGTGGCCAGCATGGAGTTGAAAATCAAGGAAACTCCGGTAACATGTGAAAAGCTTGTCCGCCGTCATGTGGAACCGCTGATGAACACGGTATATTATATCGGTCAGTCTTATCCGGACATTTTTGCCCGTAAATCTGTTTCTACTGATTTTGTGCTTCCGAAGAACGCGAAAAATGTACGTTTGAAATACATTGTAACCGGTCATGGAGGTCATTCAGGTGGTGATGAATTTGTGCAGAAGCGCAATATTCTTTCCGTGGATGGAAAAGAGGTTTATAGTTTTGTTCCTTGGAGAGATGACTGTGCTTCTTTCCGTCGTTTCAATCCGGCTACTGGTGTCTGGCTTATCAAACGCCTGGCTGCCTATATTAGTGAAGATGGCTATAAGACCAAGGAGGTAGAGGAACCATTGGCATCTTCTGATTTATCCCGTTCTAACTGGTGTCCCGGATCGGATGTATTGCCGGAGGTAGTTGAACTTCCAGGTTTGCAAGCAGGAAAGCATACATTCACTGTCAGCATACCTGAAGCCCAGCCTGTAAATAAGGATGAGTTGAACCATTGGCTGGTGTCTGCTTATCTGGTATGGGAAGAATAAGAATGTGTTTGAATCATAGATGATTGTATAAAAAAGTTCGCCAGATTCTTTTGCGGAGTCTGGCGAACTTTTTATTGAATCATTATTTGGAGTGTGAAGAAACGAATGATGGAGTCAGCTGGATACGTTTTCCAAAGAGTGGTGTTTTTACAGGCGGGAGTGCTTTGAAGTGTGGGGAAGCCGCACTACGGCTGTGTACACCGTCAGTTTCGTATGAACGTCCGGCTTCCGTGAGTGCCTGTTTCAAGAGAGGCTCGTTGACGTCCCCTATTTGATAAGCCTGTATCGGGTCATCCTCAATCTGTATGTCTGGGATGAGTCCATCAGGCATACAGGGCGTTTTTCCATCGGCATTCTGGTAAATGCTGACCATTACATAGATTCCCCAGTTCTTCAGTTCTTGTGGGCATTTCTCGTACATCTCTTCTGCGCTAAGCATCCACCCGGTGCAGTACTTGCCGTGTGTCTGTGTACCGATGAGTCGAACGTTCGTATAAGGCATTAATCCACCAAGCAGTGCTTCGGATGCCGATGCCGATCCAGAACCGATTAATCCGTAGATTTTTTTCAATCCGATGTTGGCATCTTTAGTGCTTGCATTGACTTCCACTTCCGGGTAATTGAATTCGGTGGTGAAACGGGTTTCCAGACTTTCTCCTTGTTTCTGGTAGCTTTCGCTCAAATAGCTGTTGTAGATTTCCTTTTCGAATACTTTCTTGCTGCTGACAGCTTCTTGCGGAGCAAACATAGAGGCTAACACGTTTTCAGTAATAACATAACCTCCTCCGTTGTACCGGAGGTCTAAAACCAGTTCTTCAATACCTTCTGCTTTAAACTTTTTCCCAATTTCAATCAGTGGATTGATGGATTTCAGGTCAAATCCGGTATAGGCCAGATAGCCCACTTTTTTCCCGTTAAACTCATATATGGAGTCGCAAATGATAGGATTTTCGTACATGTTGACGGCTGTCAGCTCTATTGACTTGTTCTGGCTGACAATAGTACTTTCTTGCAGTTTTCCGAGGGAAACCTTTAAGGTAGGTTTGTAGTATAAATCCTCATAGTTGTCGGGGGTGATTTTTTCATCATTTATAGAAAGGATAATGTCTCCTCGTTTAAATCCCGCTTTTGCAGCAGGACTCCCTTCATGGACAAAGTTTACTGCTGCTGCATATTGATTCTTTTCTTTGTTTACAGGGTAGAAAGTAAGGTTCCAGCCAAATGTAGTAGAAACCCCTTCCACACTGCTGTTAAAGGAAGCCATGTCGTCGGTGAGCATGGACCATTTGTCAATGTATTTATCTCCTTGGTGGTACCTTATTCGGTCAACGGTGCCGATCGGGTCATTGTTGGTCTCGATGTTCCAGTTGTCCAGGTCACTACTGATTTCCTTATTCCAGTAATAGTAGATACTCATAGCCTCCTTGCCGAACATGTTGGCATAATAGAGTTCTGTAGGGTTCTTTGATGTGGGATTTTGATCACCTTCTCCGTTTGTCGGTTTTGGATTTTCCTCCGAACATCCAGTCAGTACGGCTCCTCCCAATAGAGTGGAGAGCAATAGCCATGATAGTTTTTTGTTCATAGTTTAATTTTTGAGAATTAGTACAAGGTTTTACTTGACAAAAGTAACAAAAACTATCTGTTTCCTTTCTAACAAGAAGGAGAAAGTAAGGATTTTTAAGGTTAACTTCCGGCTTCTCATGTGTTGGGCAGGTGAGAAGCCAGAAGAGGGGTTAAATTAGAATTTATAGTTCAGACTTAATCCGAATACTTTGTTCGTACGGTTGTAAATGTCAGTTCCTTTCAGACCTGTACCGTTGTAGTTGTCTGTTTCTTTGGTGTATTTGTTGTAATGTGTCCAGAAATAGGCCACATCAATGCTCCATGCTTGTGTAAGGTTGACTCTGGCACCAAATCCCAATGAGTAAGAGTCGCATGAGAAACTGGTGTCAGTCTGGAAATCATTGCTCAGACCATAGTTGGTTTTTTGGAAACCACCACTGACAGTCAGTCGTTTGGTAATGTCCCATTCCATACCGGCAAGGTATTCGTGAGTACCGTGCTTGAGGGTTTTCTGTTTTGCCACACTGGTTCCATCTGGAAGAGTTACATTTGCCATGCCTGCATGTTTGTCATCGAAAAAGTGATATTCAACGGAGGCACGTAGGGTGGGAAGAATTTCATAACCGATGGCAGCAGAGAACATAGATGGAATGTCGCTCGGCGTATTGACTCCGTCTTCATAGTCTGCCAAATATTTTCGGTCTACATTAATCAAGTCCATCTTTTCGGTTATATTTTCCAGGTTCAGGTTGGCTTTAAATTCATACTTTAATCCTATATTAAGTTTGTTGAATTTAAGGTCTGCTCCAATGATTGGAGTAATTCCCCATCCGGTTTGTTTGCAGTCCAAATCGATACTGGCCAGTGTTTTTCCATCAGGAAGCCCCATCATCTGTCCTATTTGTGTATAATCGTTTTTGAGTTCTGTTTTCAGGTAGCCCTCATATCCACCTGTAAAATAGTTCATTCGGCCGCCGGCAAATACACTCAGCCAGTCGTTGATTTTGTAGCTCAATCCTAATTGTACTCCGTAAATGTATTGCTTTCCATCCATAGAAGTATTAATGTCGTACATCTGGGGAGTTACTTGCCCGTCAGTTTGCTTGGTAATCATTCCCATAGCTAATGCATCGAACATTGGAAGACCGTTGCTGAATGAGGCTTTTCCTCCACCACCCGTAATGGCAAAGCTGGCAGAGATTACCCAATTATCCTTTTTATATAATCCTTGAAAGCTCGGAATGAAGGGAGCAGAGGCCGTTCCTTTGTACAATCGGCTGCCGTTTGTTCCGTCAGCTTGTTTAAAGAGTGGGAAATTAGCGTCAATTTCACGGGTCTGATAAGCACTTTGTCCGGTCAGTGACAGGTAGAATCCCTCGTGCGAAAGAAAAGAAAGTCCTGCAGGGTTACTATACACACCGTCTATATCAATAGAAGCTCCTCGGGCTATCATTCGAAGGAAAGCGGCGTTTTGATTGGTGTTGGTCAGATAATCTCCCGCGAAAGTCGGGAAAGAGATACACAGTGTCGCTGCACTGATGAAAAGAAATTTTTTCATTCGTTTTTAGGTTGTTTGTTAAAAATCGGCTGCAAAAATAGTGCTAAATTGCACACAAACCAACGAAATGAGTAAAAATTATTTTATTTGAAATTGTTTTATTTGAAACTAAGTAGTATAAGGGAGGTATTTAAATGCTTTTTATGTAGTTCTGGTTTTAAAAGTGTATCTTTGCAAAAGTATGCAATTTCCAATCATTTTTATTCTTTTGATGTATGTACACCAATAAGGAAATCTGGCGTGTTACTTATCCTATTTTTCTGGGCCTGTTGGCACAGAATGTGATAAATGTGACCGATACGGCCTTTTTAGGGCGTGTGGGTGAAGTCGCTTTGGGAGCAGCTGCCATGGGCGGTTTGCTCTACATTTGTGTCTATACCATAGCTTTCGGTTTTAGTGTCGGTTCACAGATTCTGATAGCTCGTCGTAATGGAGAAGGAAACTATCGGGCAGTAGGCCCTATTATGTGGCAGGGAACGGCTTTCAGTTTCGGAATGGCAGTCTGTTTGCTGATACTGATGTATTTTTCTGCTGCTCCGTTGATTCGGTTGCTGATTACTTCGGATTCTATTTATGGGGCTACCTATGAATTTTTCACCTGGCGTATCTGGGGATTTCTTTTTGCTTTTGTGAATGTGATGTTTCGCGGGCTTTATATCGGTATTACGCGTACCAAAGTGTTGACGATGAATGCAGTCGTAATGTCTTTGGTGAATGTGGTGCTTGATTACGCCTTGGTATTCGGAGAATTAGGCCTTCCGGAAATGGGGGTACGTGGTGCCGCCTTGGCTTCTGTCATCGCTGAGGCTTCTTCACTGCTCTTCTTTCTGCTTTATACTTATTATAAGGTGGACCTGAAAAAATACGGACTGAATCGTTTTGGACAGTTCGATTTAAGTATGGTGTTGCGCATCCTTCGCATATCTTGTTTCACGATGGTACAGTATTTTCTGGCCATGGCCATCTGGTTTGTCTTTTTTATGGCTCTTGAACGACTCGGACAGCGGCAACTGGCGGTGGCCAATATCGTGCGAAGTGTGTATGTAGTGTTGCTGATTCCCGTACAGGCACTTTCTACTACTGCCAATACGTTGGTGAGTAATCTGATTGGTGCCGGCGGTTCATCGGGGGTAGTTACGTTACTGCATAAAATATCTCGGATGTCGTTTTTGATTATGGTAGTGTGCGTAGGCTTGTGCGTGGCGTTTCCCGGGAGTATCTTGTCGGTTTATACAAATGAAGAAGCCTTGCTGGTAGAGTCTGTATCGGCTTTGTACGTGGTATGCGGGGCTATGCTGATTGCTTCGCTGGCCAATGTGTACTTCAATGGCATATCAGGAACGGGAAATACGCAGGCGGCGTTGGTATTGGAAGTGTTTGTACAAGTTTTCTATGCACTTTATATCATTGTGGTGGGCATGGTTATCCAGGCACCAGTGGACGTATGCTTCACTACGGAATTGATTTATTACGTATTGATGTTAGGTTCCAGTCTCATTTATCTGAAAAAAGCAAAATGGCAGAACAAAAAGATTTGAGCATACTGATTTTTTTGTAATTTTGCACGCTGGAAATTTTTGATAATAAATAAAAAAGCAACATATATGTTCGATAATTTAAGTGAAAGACTAGAACGGTCGTTTAAGATATTGAAAGGTGAAGGTAAAATCACCGAAATCAATGTGGCCGAAACCTTGAAGGATGTACGTCGTGCATTGCTGGATGCGGACGTGAATTATAAAGTAGCAAAGAACTTTACAGATACGGTAAAGGAAAAAGCGCTGGGGCAGAATGTATTGACGGCTGTCAAGCCCAGTCAGTTGATGGTGAAGATTGTACACGATGAGCTGACTACCTTGATGGGAGGAGATACTGCCGAAATCGAATTGAAAGGTCGTCCGGCTGTTATCTTGATGTCAGGTTTGCAGGGTTCTGGTAAGACTACCTTCTCTGGTAAGCTGGCCCGCATGATGAAATCAAAGAAGAACCGTAAACCTTTGCTGGTAGCGTGTGACGTGTATCGTCCGGCTGCAATTGAGCAGTTGAAAGTGCTCGGCCAGCAGGTAGAAGTTCCTGTATATAGCGAACTGGACAGCAAAGACCCTGTACAGATTGCCTTGAATGCCATTCAGGAAGCGAAAGCAAAAGGGTATGACCTTGTGATTGTCGATACAGCTGGTCGTTTGGCTGTAGACGAGCAGATGATGAACGAGATTGAAGCCATCAAGAAAGCTATCAATCCGGATGCTACATTGTTTGTGGTAGATGCCATGACCGGACAGGATGCGGTAAATACAGCTCGTGAATTTAATGAACGTCTGGATTTCACCGGTGTAGTATTGACCAAGTTGGATGGTGATACACGTGGTGGTGCGGCGTTGTCTATCCGTACGGTAGTAAACAAGCCGATTATGTTCGTGGGTACCGGTGAGAAACTGGATGCCGTAGATCAGTTCCACCCGGCCCGTATGGCTGACCGTATCCTGGGTATGGGTGATATCGTGTCATTGGTAGAACGTGCACAGGAACAGTACGATGAAGAAGAAGCAAAACGCCTTCAGAAGAAGATTCAGAAAAACCAGTTCGATTTCAATGACTTCCTGACTCAGATTCACCAGATTAAGAAGATGGGTAACTTGAAGGAACTGGCTTCCATGATTCCGGGTGTAGGAAAGGCTATTAAGGATATTGATATCGACGACAATGCATTCAAGAGCATTGAGGCTATTATTTATTCAATGACTCCGGAAGAACGTACTCATCCGGAAATTCTGAATGGAACACGTCGTACACGTATCGCTAAAGGTAGTGGAACCAGCATTCAGGAAGTAAACCGCCTGTTGAAGCAGTTTGACCAGACTCGTAAGATGATGAAGATGGTAACTGGCAGCAAGATGGCTGGTATGATGCAGAAGATGAAAAAGAAATAATCGCGCAGATTAAGATAGTAAGAAGCGGACAGCAGGAGGCTTGAAAGAAGCAATCTGCTGTCCGCTTGTTTTTTATTCATACAATAAATATTTTTCACGTAAGGAACGGTAAGCTTGCAAGTCCTTCTCCCATGCCTGGCGTATTTCGGATTCCGTTTTTCCTTGAATCATATCCTTTCGTACCTGTGAGGTACCCATCAGCAGGTCAAACCATTGGGAACGGCTGAAGAAACGCTTTTCGGCATCTGGATATTGCTTCTGATAGAGCTGATAAAACTGCAGGAGGTATTTTAGGGAAAAGCCTTGAGGTAGCTCTTTTTTTGTACGCAAGTCAAGGCCGAAGCAGGCCTGATTCTGATGAAGCGGATGCTTGTCGAACCCTTTTAAAGAGCGTGGGGTAAACTGAAACTGGAAAAAATCCTTTAGTGCCGGAGAACCGATGACTTGGAAAGGATAAGTAGTTCCTCTGCCGATGCTTACGGAAGTTCCTTCAAAAGGACAGAGTGAGGGGTAGAGCGCAATGGAAAGATTGTTTGGCAAATTGGGAGAAGGTTTTACCGGAAGCGAGTAAGGCTGTCCGTGTTTCCATCCTTCCACTCGAATTACTTGCAAACGACATTGCAGACCTTTACCTAACCAGCCTTCTCCATTAATCATTCCGGCCATTTCGCCTAAGGTACATCCATGAAGCAGGGGGATGGGAAGCATACCTACAAAGCTTTTGTATGCTTTTTCTCGTACCGGACCGTCTACGTAGTCACAAGGATTGGGGCGGTCCAGCACAATCAGTTCTTTCTGGTTCTCGGCACAAGCCTGCATCACGTAATAAAGCGTACTGAGGTAAGTATAGAAGCGGGTACCTACGTCTTGTATGTCGAACACTACCACATCCGTGCCAGTCAGTTGTGACGGTAGCGGTTTCTTGTTTTTTCCATAAAGTGAAAGGATGGGCACCCCCGTGCGGGTATCTTTTCCGTTTTGAATGTATTCTCCGGCATCTGCATCTCCTCGAAATCCATGTTCAGGAGCAAATACCCGTACGATTTTTACTTGACTGGCCAGGGTGTCCAGCAAATGTTTTTTCCCACAAAGAGAAGTATGGTTTACCACCAGAGAAACCCGTTTTCCTTCAAGCAAGGGAAGCAGTTTTTCCAGTTGGTCAGCTCCGTTGCGTACGGTGGCATGTCCTTGCAGGGCCATAAAACAGCTTATACATGCACCCAAAATGTATTTCAAAAAGATTCTTTTCGTGTAACTCATGGAATTTTTGTAGATTTGTGATACTTTTTACAAATATAGCCACATTTATTTATGAATCCACTTGCATTGATTGACAAATATTATCCGGAAGATAATGAGTTAAAACATATTTTGCTGGTACACAGCCGTTCGGTAGCAGACAAGGCTTTGGAAATGGCACGTAAGCATCCGGAACTGAATCTGGACTTGACTTTTATAGAAGAGGCGGCCATGCTTCATGACATTGGTATTTTTATGACGGACGCAGATGGCATTTTCTGCTTTGGCAAATATCCCTATATTTGTCATGGATATTTAGGTTCGGAATTGGTGGCTCGTGAGGGTTATCTGCGTCATGCGCTGGTGTGTGAGCGTCATACAGGTGCCGGACTTTCCCTCAAGGCGATTCTGGAACGTGACCTTCCGGTGCCTCACCGTGAAATGATTCCAGTCAGCCTGGAAGAGCAGATTATCTGTTTTGCCGACAAGTTTTATTCAAAGACCAAATTAGATAAGGAAAAGAGCGTGGAGAAGGCCCGAAAGAGTATTGAGAAGCATGGGGAAGAGGGCTTGGCACGTTTTGATGCCTGGTGTAAACTCTTTTTGTAGAACTAAAAATACATTAAAAAGGAAAGCGTTGACGTTTATTTGTAGGATAATGCTTACTTTTGCACCGCATATTGCGTAAAAAGACGGTGATGACATCATTTAGAAGAACTACATATTTACTGCTATCTCTATTTGTTTTTGGCTTTTTTTGCTCATTCTATGCCGAAGCACAGCGGGTGAGAGGAAAACGTATGCGGGGAGGAGAGAAGACCGATTCCCTTCATCGGGACTCGCTGGCGTTGGATTCACTGGGCATGGACTCGCTGGCCGCAGATACCACAAAGAAAAAAGAACCGCTGGATGCGCCGGTCATTTATGAGGCAAGCGATTCGATTGTCTTTACAAAAGAGGGCTATGCACATCTTTATGGGGAAGGTAAAGTAAATTACCAGAACATTGAGCTGACCTCTGCAGTAATTACAATGAATATGGACAGCAGTACCGTCTATGCCACAGGAGTGACCGATACGGCAGGAGTGGAAACGGGTTCACCGATTTTCAAGGATGGAGAAACACCGTATGAATCTAAAATCATGCGTTATAACTTCAAGACCAAGAAGGGTTTCATCAATAGCATTGTTACACAGCAGGGTGAAGGATATGTCACCAGTGAGGAAGGAAAGAAAGGGGCAAACGATGAAATTTACATGCGTCATGGTAAATATACTACTTGCGACAATCACGAACATCCTCATTTTTACTTGAAACTGTCCATGGCAAAGGTGCGTCCGAAGAAAAACGTAGTATTCGGACCTGCACAGCTGGTGGTAGAGGATGTGCCTCTGCCTATTGCCGTACCTTTTGGTTTCTTCCCGTTCAATAGCAGCTATTCTTCCGGTTTTATCATGCCGACATATGGTGATGAAATGAACCGTGGTTTCTATCTGCGTGACGGGGGTTATTATTTTGCCATCAGTGACCAGATGGACTTGAAGGTGTTGGGAGAAATCTTTACGAAGGGTTCTTGGGGATTATCGGCTGCATCTAACTATAACAAGCGTTATAAATTCAGTGGTTCGTTTAATGCCAGCTATCTGGTGACAAAAACGGGTGAGAAGAACATGCCCGACTATTCTGTGTCGAAAGACTTCCGTATCCAGTGGAGTCACCGGCAGGATGCCAAGGCCAATCCGAATAGTTCGTTCTCGGCCAGTGTGAACTTTGCCACCAGTAGTTACGACCGTTCCAGCTTGAGTAGTTTGTATAACCCGCAGCAGTACTCTCAGAATACCAAGGCTTCTAGTGTGAGCTACTCACGTAACTTTCCGGAAATCGGGTTGAATATCTCTGGAGCATTCAATATCACTCAGAACACGCGTGACTCTTCTTTGAGCATGACGCTTCCGGACGTAAATATCTCATTGAACCGTATTTATCCGTTCAAGCGTAAAAAATCGGCAGGAGATGAGCGCTGGTACGAAAAGATTTCATTGCAGTACACCGGAAGTATCACCAACTCCATCAGCACAAAGGATAATCTGTTGTTCAAGACGCCTTTGACACAGTGGCAGAACGGTATGCAGCACAAGATTCCGGTTTCGGCTACATTCAACTTGTTCAAGTACATCAACATCGTTCCTTCGTTCAATTACACGGAGCGTTGGTATTTGCGGAAAGTAAAGCAGAGCTATGATGCGAGTCCTACCTCGCGTGATCATGTGAAGCGAGATACCATCAACGGGTTCAACCGTTTGTATGATTACAACCTGTCTTTACAGATGAATACCAAGTTGTATGGTATGTACAAGCCTTTGTTCATGAAGAGCAAGGAGCTTCAGATTCGTCACGTCTTTACACCGACCGTCAGCTATACTTATACGCCGGATTTTGGAAAATCACGTTACGGCTATTACGACACCTATACTTATACGGATGAAGACGGTGAGGTGCGTACCGTAGAATACTCTCCTTATGAAGGAGCTGTATATGGCTATCCGGGAAAGAATATGTCACAGAACATCAGCTTCTCAATTGATAACAACATTGAGATGAAGATGAAGTCGGATAAGGATACTACTGGCTATAAGAAAATCAGCTTGATAGACCAGTTGGGTGCTTCTCTTTCTTACGATGTGGCCAACAAGCGGTGGAGTGACTTGAGCATGAATCTTCGTTTGAAGCTGACCAAGAGCTATACGTTTAATATGAATGCCTCATTCGCTACGTATGCATATCAGTTCGATGAAAATGGTAATGTAGTGGTGGGTGACCGTACAGAATGGTCTTACGGACGTTTCGGACGTTTCCAGGGATACAGTGGTTCATTCTCTTATACCTTGAATAACGATACCTTCAAGAAACTCTTCGGAAAGAAAGATGAGGATGAAAAGAATAAGGATAAAGAAGGAAAAGAAGGTGGTGAAGACGAGGAGACAGAGGAAGAAACGGAAGAACAGAATAACAACTCCAACATGCGAAAGACGGAGAAAGCTTCTGTCGATTCAGACGGTTACCTGGCTTTCAAATTGCCTTGGAGTGTCAGCTTGAGCTATAGCTACAGTATTCGTGAGGACCGTTCGAAGGACATTAACATCAAGACCATGCGTTATCCGTATTCATTGACGCATTCATTGAACGTGTCGGGTAATTTCAAGATTGGTAGCCGTTGGAATATGACGTATTCTACCGGATACGACTTTACCTCTAAGGAGATGTCTATGACAACCTTGAATATTACCCGTGACTTGCATTGCTTTAATATGAGTTGCGGATTGGTGTTCGGTCCGTTTACTTCTTATAACTTCTCTATCCGTGCCAACTCCAGTATGCTGACCGATGCCCTGAAGTGGGATCAGCGAAGCAATACGGGTAGTGCAGTTACCTGGTATTAATCTTTCAGGAATTCTTCGGCCCGGGCCAGCGTGTCCGGTTTGCCGATGTCAATCAGTTGCAAGTCTTCCTTGGTGTATCCTCCGAGCTGGAGTTGCCGGCAGGTGTACAGATAAAAATCCATGATGGGAAATTTACCGTTCCATACCTCTCCTTCCATGTAGCGAAACAGTTCCGGTGAAATTACATGGATGCCGCTGAACGCATATTCGCGGTATTGGCCCGGTTCGTACACAAATCCTTCCGGTTTGGTCTGCAGGGTATCTTTATGAATCCAGCCCTGCAGGCGGTTGTCCGTATCAAACAACAGGTAGCGCGAGGTCTTGCGCGGGCTGACCAGCAGTGTGGCCAGATTCTGACTTTTCCGATGAAAATCATAGACTTCTTTTAGGTCGGCATTCGACAGGATGTCCACATTGTGTACCAAAAACGGTTTCGTTCCTGTAAAGAAAGTTGCCGCTTTTTTGATACCGCCCCCTGTGTCCAGCAACATGTCACGTTCATCGCTGATATGAATGGTCAGTCCAAAATTCTGGTTAGCTTTCAGAAAATCGATAATCTGTTCTCCGAAATGGTGAATGTTGATGACCAGTTCGGTAAATCCCGCTTCTTTCAGTTTGAGAATCACATGTTCCAGCATGGGACGTCCGGCCACCGGAACTAAGGCCTTGGGCATGTGGTCAGTCAGCGGTTTGAGCCGGGTACCCAGTCCGGCAGCAAATATCATGGCTTTCATTTGGCTTTTAGTAATTGGTCTATTTGTTGTTCCCGATGAATCAGGTGTACATTAATTTTAAATTTTTCATGCAAGTGCATTGCTGTGTGTTGGGCAGAATATACGGAGCGGTGCTGTCCTCCGGTGCATCCGAAGCAAATCATCAGGTGCGAGAATCCACGTTCCAGGAAACGCTGCACGTGGGCATCCACCAGAGAGTCGGTATGACGAAGGAACTCTGTAATCTCTCCGTCCTTCTCTAAAAATTCGATGACCGGTCTGTCCAGTCCTGTGAGCGATTTGTATTGTTCGTAGCGGCCGGGGTTGTGTACGGAGCGGCAGTCAAACACGTATCCTCCACCATTTCCGCTTTCGTCTGCCGGAATTCCTTTCCGGTAAGAGAAACTCATCACCGTGACCGTCAAGTTACGGCGGTTGCGTGCAGCGGCAAACTGTTTCAGTTCTGTCATGCGCTGCAAAACCTCGCAGAGATAAGGATATTCCGGAAATCCTTCCTGCAGCAGTTGGCGCAGATTTTCAATGGCAAAAGGAATGCTCTCAATGAAATGAGCCTTTTTCTCGAAGTAGCCGCGGAAGCCGTAAGCTCCCAGTACTTGTAGCGTGCGGAACAATACGACATGACGCAGATGGGACAGGAACACTTCCTTTTCTATTTGTTTGTATGGACGCAATGCCTCCAGATATTCGTCAATCAGTTCCTGGCGCAGGCTGTCCGGATAGTTGGCCTTGGCTTGCCAGAGGAAAGAAGCCACGTCGTAATACAGCGCTCCTTTCCGTCCTCCCTGGAAATCAATCAGGTAAGGCTCTCCGTCCTTCACCATGATATTACGGCTCTGGAAGTCGCGATACATGAATACCGGTTGGGGTTCCATGCTCTTTATCAGTGTCTGGCAAAGGGCTTCGAAATCGTCTTCTAACAAATCCTCTCTGAATTCCACTCCTGTAGCTTTCAGAAAACAGTATTTAAAGTAGTTCAAGTCCCACAGAATGCTTCTGTGATTGAACTCTACCGCCGGATAGCATTTCCCGAAATCCAGTCCTTGTGCCCCTTCAAACTGTATGTGGGGCAGCAACCGGATGACTTTCTTCAGCAAGTCCTTTTCAATTGAGTCAAACTCTCCGGTTTCTCTTCCGTGTGCGATAAGCTGAAACAGAGAATCTGTTCCTAAATCATCCTGTAGGTAACAGAGTCCGTCGTTGGAAACGGCATGCACCGCCGGTACCGGAAGATGCTGTGCCTGAAAATGGCGTGACAGGTAGATGAAGGCCTCGTTTTCTTCGCGTGAAGTACCGCATACCCCGATAAGAGTCGGAGTACCCTTCAGGCGGTAGTAGCTTCTGTTGGAACCGGCTCCCGGCAATGCTTCCACGCTTTCCGGAGCATGGCCGGTGAACTGGCTGTATAGGGTTTCAAGAGTTTGAGTCATGTGTCTGTTCGTTAAGATTACTGATTGAGTTTTTCTGCCAGGTATTGTCCCGTATAGGAAACCGCACATTTAGCCACTTCCTCCGGTGTGCCGGTTGCCACGAGATTTCCTCCCATGTCGCCACCTTCCGGACCGAGGTCAATCACATGGTCAGCGCATTTGATGACATCCATGTTGTGTTCGATGATGACCAGCGTATGTCCCCGACTGATGAGGGCATCGAAAGCTTCCAGCAGTTTCTTGATGTCATGGAAGTGCAAGCCAGTCGTCGGTTCGTCGAATACGAAGATGGTAGGTTGTGCCTTTTCGATACTGAGGAAGTACGCCAGTTTCACGCGCTGGTTTTCTCCTCCCGAGAGGGTAGACGAAGACTGTCCCAGTTTGATGTAACCCAGTCCCACATCCTGTAGCGGGCGCAACTTCTTGACAATCTTCTTCTGGTTGTGTTCCGTAAAGAACTCGATGGCCTGGTTGACTGTCATTTCCAGTATGTCGTAAATGTTTTTTCCTTCGAACTTCACTTCCAGCGTGTCGTTCTTGAAGCGCTTGCCGTGGCACGACTCACATTCCAACACCAGGTCGGCCATGAACTGCATTTCTACCGTTACCGTACCTTCTCCCTTGCATTCTTCGCAACGTCCGCCTTCCGTGTTGAATGAGAAATAGCCTGCACTGTATCCCATCTGCTTGGCCAGCGGTTGGTCGGCAAACAGTTTCCGGATTTCGTCGTACGCCTTGACATAAGTCACCGGATTACTTCGGGAAGACTTTCCGATAGGGTTCTGGTCTACAAACTCGATATCGTTCACCTGACGGATGTCTCCTTCCAATGAGATGAATTCGCCCGGACGTTCACTCGATTCACTGTATTCCCGCTTCAGAGCCTTGTAGAAAATGTCGCGTACCAGCGTACTCTTTCCGGAACCGCTGACACCTGTCACTACCGTCATCACGTTAAGCGGGAAGCGCACGTCGATGCCTTTCAGGTTATTCTCACGTGCTCCCTTGATTTCGATGTAGTTGTTCCATGGACGATGGCTGGCAGGCAGGTCGATGGTCTCTTCTCCTAACAGGTATTTCACGGTATAGCTGTCGCTTCCCTTCTGTAAGTCTTTCATGTCGCCCTCATACACCACTTGTCCACCCAGTCGTCCGGCTTTCGGGCCGATGTCGATGATATAATCTGCTGCACGGATGATTTCTTCGTCGTGTTCCACTACCACTACTGTGTTTCCCAATTGCTGTAACTGGCGCAGCACCTTGATAAGGCGGGTAGTGTCACGGCTGTGCAGACCGATACTTGGTTCGTCAAGAATATACAATGAGCCTACCAGACTGCTTCCTAACGAGGTGGCCAGGTTGATTCGCTGACTTTCACCTCCCGAAAGCGAGTTGCTCAACCGGTTCAGCGTCAAGTAACCCAGTCCCACATCCGACAGGAATGTCAGACGGTTCTTGATTTCACTCAGTAGGCGTTGTGCCACGAGAGTGTCGTGCGCATCCAGTGTGAGCGTACGGAAAAACTCCTGCAACTGGGTAATCGGCATTTCTACCAGTTCCGAGATATTCTTTCCACCCACTCGTACATAGCTGGCCTCCTTTTTCAGTCGGCTTCCGTGACAGGTAGGGCAAGTCGTTTTTCCCCGGTAGCGGGCCAGCATCACGCGATACTGTATCTTATATTGGTTTTCCTCCAGCATCTTGAAGAAAGAGTCGATGCAGACCTTCTCCCTTGGCCCGTGCCAGAGGTAATCTTTCTGTTCCTGCGTCAGTTCATAGTACGGTGTGAAGATGGGAAAATCATGAGCCGGCGCTTCCCGCAGGAACTCGTTCAGCCATTCTCCCATTTTCTCACCTCGCCAGCAGAGTACGGCCCCGTCGTACACGCTCAGTGCCCGGTTGGGGATTACCAGATGTTCATCGATGCCGATAATCTTGCCGAAGCCTTCACACGTAGGACAGGCTCCCAGCGGCGAGTTGAACGAGAACATCTGGTCGTTCGGTTCTTCAAACTTGATGCCGTCAGCTTCAAATTTGGTGCTGAACACATGCAGGCGGGTGTCGTCCGACAAGTAAAAACGGAGCATGCACGTGCCGTCGCCTTCGTACATGGCCGTTTCGGCAGAATCCGTCAGTCGGCTGATGGCATCCTTGCTGTCGTCGCAGCTCATACGGTCTACCAGCAGATACACCTTGTCGCTCTCGTGGTAGGTATAGTCCTCAATGCGTACCATTTCGCCGTCCACCTCCAGTCGGGTGAATCCTTGCTTCATGTCCATGTCCAGCTGTTCCGCCACGGTTCTTCCGTCGCGGGGAAGGATGGGGGTCAGCACCGTGTAGCGTGTACCCTTCGGATACGACAGCATGCAGTTCACAATGTCTTCCACGCTGTCCTTCTTCACCAGTTGTCCGCTTATGGGCGAATAGGTTTTTCCCACCCGTGCGAAAAGCAGACGCAGGTACTCATAAATCTCGGTCGATGTACCTACGGTAGAACGCGGGTTGCGGCTCGTCACCTTCTGTTCGATGGCGATGGCCGGCGGAATCCCCTTGATAAAGTCACATTCCGGTTTGCTCATACGTCCGAGAAACTGGCGGGCGTAAGAAGATAGACTTTCTACATAGCGTCTTTGCCCTTCGGCATACAGCGTGTCGAATGCCAGCGACGACTTTCCCGAACCGGACAGTCCGGTAATGACTACCAGCTTGTTGCGGGGGATACGTACGTCGATGTTTTTCAGGTTATTCACCCGGGCACCCTTTATGGTAATAAAATCATTTTCTGACATGTGTCTCTTCTTGTTAGATGAACGTGCGAAGTTACGAAAAATAGCTGGAATTATCAAAGCGAATACTTTCGGAGGGAAAGAAGTCTTTTACGTTTCCCTGCGCGGAACCGTATGTTTTCCTTATGCGAAACGTACGGTTCTGCATCGGGAAACGTAGGGTTCACGGAATGGAAACGTAGAAAGTATGCTGAGGTTTGTCGGATATTGCATCATAATTTCCGTAAAACCATTTGTTTGTTCAAGAAAAAAAGTTATTTTTGCTGTACTACTTTAATGGTACAGTATAACGATTTTTAATTTAAAGGTTATGGTAGAATTGAGAGGTGTTTCATTTGGGTATCAGTCCGATAAAAATGTATTGGACAATTTGAATCTCCGTTTGAAGGAAGGGAGATTCTATGGTCTGTTGGGAATGAACGGCTCAGGCAAGACCACACTCTTGAAACTGATTGCTGGTAAGCTTTTTGCTCACGGCGGTGAGATTTATGTGGACGGTCGTAACTCCCGGAAAAGGAAGGTAGAAACTTTGAGGGAAGTATTTATGTTACCAGCTGATTTTATTTTTCCGGATATGAGGCTGGAGCACTTTCTTACCATTTATTCCAAATTCTATCCCAAATTTCGTGCAGAAGTGCTGGATGACTGTCTGGTCAATTTTGAAATACGGCGGGATATTGAACATTTGGATAAATTGTCGTTGGGAGAGAAGCACAAAGTGGCATTCAGTATTGCCTTATCGTTAGGAACGAAAGTTCTATTACTGGATGAGGCTGCTAACGGAATGGATATTCCGGCACGAAAGATGTTTCGTAAGTTACTGATGAAGCATGTTCGTGAAGATCAGATAGTGGTTTTGTCTACACACATTGTGCAGGACATTGAAAATCTGTTGACCGATGTGATTGTGTTAAGAAAGGATGCTCCTGTGTATGCGGCTTCTTTGGAGGAAATCGCTAGTCGGTATTCGTTCGGAATCCAAAATAATGAAGAAGGAGTGCTATATGCAGAAGCTTGTGCCGAAGGTTACCATGTAGTCACTCATAAGCAGGAAAACATGGATACGGAAGTATCTTTGGAACTGCTGTTTAATGCATTAATCAAGGGAGGAGGAAGGATATGAAAAGTTTTGCAATGAAAGAAATGTGGAAGTTTAGTCAGTTTCAGTTAAAGGAAATGTTTGGCTATGGAAAAAAGAAAGCGTTTATCCAGCTTTTGTTTTTACGCTCTTTTAGTATCTGTGTGTTTTGTGCCTTGGTGTCAGGAGATAGTTTGAAAGAATGCTTGTCACTCATAGAGCAATTGCTGATACTCCTATCTTATTATTTTACGTTCTGGAGCCTGGTGGAAGATATGCGGAATGACAGAGGTTTGATAAATAAGTTCATGCTTCCGGTCACATTGGCAGAAAAATATGTAAGTTTGTTTTTCAGTACTTTTTTGATAGGTACGGTGATGTTGTTGGGATGTGCGATATTATCGAATATCTTCATGCAACTGGCTATTCCATTGTTTTTTACAGAGGAAACGGACGAACCAGTTTTTCTCTTTTTGGGAGGAGGCTATGATTTTAAACAACTCATAGTTCAGATGGTGATTGCTTTTTATGTAGCCCTGTGGACTGTAGTGGTTATGTTGAGGAAACAATACAGCAAAACCCAGTTTTGGCTGATAGTTGTTTTATGTATTTTTTCTTATGTGTTGCCGGTATTGTGTATGTATGGATTAGGTGCTCCCAAAAGTATCATCAAATACACATGGTCGATAGTTTCCGTGGTTTGGAGCATGGTAGCTGTTGTTATGGCCTATAAAGGTTTTAGAAAGTTGGAGTTTAGATAGTAAGATGGTAGATTTCAAGCAAGACCGAGCTATTTATCTGCAGATGGCAGAACGAATCTGTGATGAGATACTGGCAGGAAAGTATCATCCAGATGACCGCATACCCAGTGTGCGGGAGCAGGCTGTTATGTTCGAAGTCAACACCAATACCGTAGTGAAGACTTACGATCTGCTGTTGCAGTGGGGGATTATCTATACCCGGCGAGGGCTGGGGTATTTTGTGACTGTTGATGCCCTGGAGAAGATAAAACAGACCCGAAGCCTGAAGTTTATGACAGAAAACTTGCCGGAACTGTTCAGCCAGATGAAATTGCTGGATATTTCTATTGATACGGTGGTCAGGAAGTGGGAAGAGTTTAAGGATGGGGAGAAGCTATGAATGGGCTTCCTCCATTACCCATTTTTCGATGTTGCGTGTATGATGGCTGAAGTTTACTCCCAGTTTATATACTTTTCTCGTATCCGTGGCAAAAGGCAGTGCATATTGTTTGTCATTGATTTGTTTCAGGGCTTCTTCCGCACTTCCGTCCAGCTTGAACTCCATGACGTAAATATACTGCGCTGTTTTCACTACCAGGTCAATGCGTCCTTCTGAGGTATGGTATTCTGCCTGGGTATAAAAGCCTAACAGTTTGAAAACAATAAACAGCACATTCTGATAATGTAATTCCAAATCTCGTATCAGTTCATAAGGAGTGTCTGTAAAGAAACTTTGCAGACGTTTCATAAAAGCATCTATGTCTCCGTTTCGAACCTCTTTTACGAAACACATGAGTTCAAAGGACGGATTGCCGGAAGGCATATAGGCATAACAAGGCAGCAAGAAGCGGGTAAATCCTTCTGCCACTTCCTTATTGGGGAATCCCAGTTTGTACACCTTGAATTCTTTGTCGTATCCTTTAATGGTGAGGTAGCCACTTTGGTAGAGAATGGGAACGGGGTTGGTCTCCATTGTGTCAATGCTTCCCAATGAATCGGCGGTGGCTATTTCCTCCGTGAGCCGTTGCAAATTATATTTGCTGCGTTTGATTAATTCTACGAGAAAAGTCGGTGTGCCTGTTTCAAACCAATAACTTCCGAATTCCCTGCTTTTCATGGCGTTAAGCAGACTGAAAGGATTGTAGATGTCTTCCGACCGGTAGGCAAAATGGTATCCGTCATACCAATCTTTCAGTTGGCTGCAAGTTTCCATATAGGTCAGTGCGTTGTTGTCGGCCAATAGCTGGATGTCTTCTGCAAAGACTTCCGATAATTCCTTTTCTGTGATTCCGCATAGATTGTTATACATGGACTGTAAGGAAATGTCTTCCAGGTTGTTCAGGTCGCTGAATACACTGACCTTACTGAATTTGGTCACACCTGTCAGCAGAGCGAACCGGAGGTACTTGTCGCAGGTCTTCAATACTCCGTAGAAAGCTTTCAGTGTGTTGCGGTAATTGCGGAGAAGAGTCTCGTTACCGATGGCCTGCAACATCGGTTTGTCGTATTCATCGACTAATACGACCACATTCTTTCCGGTGGTACGGCTGATTTTTTCTATCAGGTAGGCAAAACGTTCTTCCGGTGCCCGATTCTTTTTTTCGTCTCCATAGATTGTTTCCCAGCTTTCCAAATGTTGGTTAAGTATAGCATAAAGAGAGGCTTCATTCTCGTATCTTCGTGCATTCAGGTCAAGATGCAGCACAGGATATGCTGTCCATTCTTTTTCCAGTTGTTCCATGGCAAGGCCCTGAAACAGTTCTTTTTTACCGGAGAAATAGGCTTCAAGCGTGGAGATGAGCAGGCTTTTTCCGAATCGTCTGGGACGGCTCAGAAAATAATATTTACCACTGTTTACCAGCCGGTAAATTAATTCAGTTTTGTCTACATAGCAGTAATGATTTTTGCGTATCTCTTCAAAACTTTGTATGCCTACCGGATAAATCTTGCTCATGGTTCTATGATTGTGTGATTCAGATAATGCAAATATAAGTTTTTCTTTATAGATAGGCTTTGATTGGTGGGAAGAAATCGTGCGAAATATAGTATTCACTATAAACTCTAGTAGAATCTGTGATATTTAAAGAATGTATAAAGTAAATCTGTTGTGTTTAAATATAATAAAAACAAGTTCATTTATAGTGGTAAATCAGTTATTCTAAGTTTTCTTAAAAATACGAATTTATCAATCACACTTGTACATGGACATCAATACAAAAATATTCAGAGATAATTTCCTTCAATATTATCGTCCGCTCTGCCTGTTTGCACTTCATTATCTGAAAAATATAGATGATGCGGAAGATGCGGTGCAGGACTGTTTTATGGAATTGTGGAAACGGAAAGAGAAAGGATTTGAAGTGAGTGGTCTTAAATCTTATCTGTACTCTATGGTGAGAAACCGTTGTATAGACATCTTGAAGAAGGATTCACTTATTGATGGCAATGTGCAGCCATCAGACCTTGAGGAAATCCTGTCGGACGAAGAGTGTGAAGAATGGTCTTATGAGGAGGCTCGTATCTGGACTGCTATAGAGGCCTTACCGGAAAAATGCAAGGAGGTGTTCTTGCTGGCCAAGAGGGATGGTATGAAATATGAAGAAATAGCCGTAAGATTGCACATCTCTGTCAATACGGTAAAGAACCAGATGAGCAAAGCACTTAAAACGTTGAAGGAAGGTGTGAGTAGGGTGTACCTGTTCTTTTTCGGATAATTTTTTGGTTTCGGCATAGTAGTTTTTATGGTTCATTCAGTCTTAGCTAAAAACACATTCAATCATGAAAGATAAAGAAGAAAGAAAACTCCAGTTTGTCCTTCGGTATTACGAAGATGGGAAGCTGGATACAAAAAAGGCTCTGAAGAAAATAACAGGGATAGCGCATCAAAATAAAGTAAGCGGATTTTGGGCTTGTTTTTCAGGAATCGCTGCGACTATCCTTATCTGTGTGGTGAGCTATACCTTGTTAAGCCGGAAGGAGCATCATACTGTGTCAATTACGGCAGATGCGATGGTGACAAGATATTTTCTGCCAGACAGTACGCTGGCTATACTTTCCCAAGAGGCGACTTTGGAATATGACACCGATAACTATGGAAAGGCTAACCGGGAAGTCAACATGTCGGGAAAAATTTATTTTAGTGTCCGAAGAAATGCGTTGTCTCCTTTTATTGCCACCACTGAATACGCTCAGGTGAAAGTACTTGGAACCGAGTTTGAAATGACTGAATGCAGAAAGGATACGGCTACCCGTGTGTATGTAAAATCTGGTAAAGTTGTGTTTAAAGGAAGGTATGGAAAAAATGGAATTGTCCTTACAAAAGACATGTGTGGCATGCTGACACATGGTGATGAGATGCCTGTAGCGGTGCATGCTGTTTCTCCAAATCCTTCGGCTTGGGCTACTGGAAAATTCATTTACAGGAATACGCCCATTGATGAAGTGTTGAAAGAGCTTTCTTTCTATTATGGCACACTGTTGTATGCGTCGGAACATGAGAGGACAATTACCGGTGAATTCAAGACGGACAACTTGGGCGAAATCATCGCATTGATTGAAAAGACACTGGATATAAGAATAATACAGAAAGAGTGATGAAAAGAATCATATCCTTATTAATTTTAGCTTTCTTGATGGATGCTTCTTTCCTATATGCGCAGCATCGGGTTACCCTGGAAGACATGATGGAGCAGGTGAAACAGATGTATTCTGTCAGCTTTGTGTATGATGCATCCATCAGGCTTGACATTCCGTATACTGGCAAGAAACCTGATATGGTCAGTCTGGAAAGTGCTCTTGAAACTCTATTTCATCATACGGGTATCAAGTGGGAAATAGATGGCAGTTATGTCATCCTTAAAAAGTTGTTGACTTATACGTTAAGCGGATACGTCTATCAGGAAAATGGAGAAAGTGTGATAAATGCAACCGTATGGGACATGACTTCGAATGTGGGTACGCTGACTAACGAGCACGGGTTTTATTGCCTTACGTTAAGTGAGGGAAGGCATAAAATCCGGTTTTCGCACATTGGTAGTGGAGAACATCTGGAAAATGTTATGTTAGGTGGAAATAAATCAAAAAACATTACTCTGAAGTCTGATTACCAGCTCAATGAAGTGGTGGTGACAGCTGATTTGAACTCGTCTCTTCATACCACTCAGACAGGAAAAGTTTCGCTTACGGTGAAGGACTTTGTAAATGGAAACAACTTTATGAGCTCGCCCGATGTGGTAAAGAAACTTCAAGGCTTGTCGGGAGTAGCCAGCGGAACGGAGCTTATCTCCGGATTGTACGTACATGGTGGAAACAATGATGAGAATTTGTTTCTTTTGGACGGTACATCCTTGTATCAGGTAAACCATGCCGGAGGGTTGTTTTCTGCTTTCAATACAGACATTATCAAGAATATAGATTTTTATAAAAGTGGTTTTCCTGCCCGTTATGGCGGACGGCTCTCTTCGGTGGTTGATGTACGTACTAACGACGGAAACATGAAGGAATATCATGGTAGTTTTACGCTTGGACTTCTGGAGGGCAGGATACAGTTTGAAGGACCGATAGTGAAGGACCGTACGTCGTTCAATGTCGCCATGCGCCGCACTTGGATGGACTTGCTTACCGCCCCAGCTATTGCCATTATGAATACCAGTCGCCGGAACAAGCAAAATGTGAGATATGCTTTTCATGACATTAATGCGAAAGTAACTCATGTATTTTCCGAAAAGAGTCGTGCAGATATCAGCCTTTATTCAGGGAATGACCTTTTTAAGTTCAGACATAAAGAATATCTGTTTGACCCAGAACCTACCAATATAGACAAGTTCAATCTACAATGGGGTAATTTTACCGCTTCTGCCAATTGGAAATACATTTTCTCGCACAACATGTTCGTCAATATTACAGGAGTTTATACTCATAATCGTTCCAGGTTCGATTACTTGAGTGAAGAACGCTTGGGATATATCGAAGGAACGAAGGGTGGTATTGTAAAAGAGCAGAACAATCATTCCACCATCAATGACTTCGGTTATCGGATGGAGTTTGACTATCGTCCAAACTCCTGGAATCACATCCGTTTTGGCTCCAATTATATACGCCATCTTTTCGTACCCCAGAATTATTATTCGAAGTATGACAGTACATCGCAAGATGAGTTGACCGAGAAAGTGGATAGCCGGTACAAGAGCAATGAGTTTACGCTGTATGCAGAGGACGAGATGACGTTATGTAAAAGTGTGAAACTGAATGGAGGGTTGCATTACACGTTGTTTGGTATATCGGGTACGAAATATCATTCGATAGAACCACGTGCGGCAATCAATTTCAGGTTGTGTGATAAAGCCAGCCTGAAAGTCTCGTACACCGAAATGAGTCAGTTCATGCATCAGCTTTCGGCCACCTATTTGAATTTGCCGACTGACTATTGGGTACCTTCCACAGCCCGCATCACTCCCATGAAAGCACGCCAATATGCAGTGGGAGTATATACCCAATTGCCGTATAACATCCGATGGAGTGTGGAGGGGTTTTATAAAACCATGGACAACCTGATAGAATATGATGGCAATAGTGGCATGCTTAATCCGATGGCAGACCGATGGGAGGAAGAGGTACGTACAGGGAAAGGAAAAGCTTACGGGATGGAAACTGACATCCGTTACAGTAACGGAAAGACTTCGGTCAATGCGTCCTATACACTTTCGTGGAGCAAGAGGTTTTTCCCTGACTTCCATTCTTCATGGTATCCGGATAAGTTTGACAACCGGCATCGGTTTTCTGTCAATATCAGTCATAAGTTTAATGAAAGAATTGACGTATACGCCTCATGGAATTATCATAGCGGGAACCGCATGACCATTCCGACACAGCAGGTAGATGCTCCCGTTATTCCGGGAGTAGAGAAGGCAAATGAAGGGATGATGATTTATGAAATGCCCAACAATGTTTCCCTTCCGGCCTATCACAGACTGGATTTGGGGATTAATTTCCGAAAAACCACGAAAAGAGGTTTCGAACGTATCTGGAATATCAGCCTGTATAATGCGTATTGCCGGATGAATCCGCTCTATGCCACTGTCCAGCAAAATCCGGACGGTACGTTTGTGGGAAAAGCTCATGGAGTGTTTCCTATTATACCCTCTTTCAGTTATACACTTAAATTTTAAATCCGTATGACATACCGACTTTTATTTATAGCCTTATTGATTTTTGTGATACCATCTTGTACGCATGAGTTCAGTCTGAATGAGGTGGATGCCGAGCGTAAAATTGTGCTTTTCTGTATGCCTTCTACATTAGGCGATACAACGCTGATACAGGTGGCACGAAGCAGGGTGATTCACAATCAGGGAACAAACACAGACAGCAAGCCTTTCCTTGTATTTAGGTTGAACGGAGAAGAGAAAGAGATTTACTACACGGAAGTTTCTACCGGTTTGCTTCCGGCCCGATCGTATTATGTAGTGGGAAAACTGGAAGAAGACGACCAGATAAGTATGGAAGTGTCTTATCCCGATCTGCCGGTTGCCAAGTCGCAAACGGTGATACCGCAGGCGTTTCCACTGGATAAGTCGGAAGTTGTATTGATGGATGGGGAATACGGCAGGAAAATACAGTTCCGTATTGCTTTTACAGACCCTGCCGGAGCAGAGGACTATTATGGAATGAGAGTCATAAAAAAGACCAGCACAGCGTTTTTACAACCTGAAAACTCAGATTCTGATACCATAAAATATACTTCTGTAGACCTTAACCTGGACAACGAACCTTTATTTTCGGAAAAGACAGGATTTGATGACATTTTCGATATATCGAAAGAATATTACCGTAATCTGTATATCTGGGATGACAGCAAGATAAACGGGAAAAACTATACGTTGAAGGTAGATACCTATTATGATGCCGGGTATGAAGATGAAGAACGGAAAGAAACCATCGAGTTTAAAATCTATTTGTACAAATTGTCGAAAGAAATGTACACTTACCTGAAGTCGCTCAATCGCATAAATAATAATGACTTGGGAGGATACGGGCTTGCTCCCATCCGTAGCCACTATACCAATGTGGAAAACGGAATCGGTCTTTTAGGAGGATGTAATGTGTATGAAAGTGAATGGATAAGCAATCCGAAAGAGTGAGAAGAATTTTATTTACAAACTAAAATATAGACTTATGAAGAAAAAATTTTTATTTACGCTGGTAATGGCGGTATCATTGTGTGTAGGTGTACAAGCGCAAGAGTTCAGATATGGACTTTCAGGAGGGTATAACTATAATTCCACGAAAGAAAGTATTTCCAGATCTGGTTTTCATGCCGGACTGAAAGGGGAATATGCCTTCCGTGAGGCTGCAAAAGGGCTGTATGCAGATATGGGACTGATGATTTCCTCATACGGTTGGAAAAGTGTTCCTTATTATGTAATGAATGAGAGAACCCACGAATATGAAAGTACGCCTTATTATCTTCATATTCCCATTCACTTAGGCTATAAGTTGAAAGTCGGGAGAAATGTCAGTTTGTTTCTGGATGCCGGACCTTATTTCAATGTCGGTTTGTTTGGTCAAATGAAGCAAATTGCCAGTCTTCCGGGAGAACCGGATATTGTCACAGTGGCCTCACATAATATGTTTAAGGAGGGAGTGATGCCGCGCTTTGACTGGGGAGTAGGCTTTCGTGCTGGGGTAGAGATAGCCCGCCATGTACAGATTGCCATAGGATACGACTGGGGTATGACCAAAACTTATCAGCATAATCCCGATACCAAGTTCCGGACTTTTGTAGCTTCATTAACGTATTATTTTTAGTCAGAATGAAAAATAAACTAACTTTGAGGTGATTGCTTTTTAATCTTTAAGTTATGAAATCGGTAGTGGTTTTTCTTATGGTTTTGGGACTATCCTGTATGCAGATCTTTGGACAAGAAAGTATCAAAAAAGATACGATAAAGCTTGGTACAGGGTTGAAAAAAGATGTGGGTGGGGAATTCTTGTCAATTAACCCATCCACGGATAGAGTGAAGATAAAAGACCATGAAGTAGATCAAGATATACAATCTGATTCACCCGTAGATTTTGATTTTAGACAGGAAAGGCCTTTTTATGTTCCAACCTATTATGTGAATCCGTCTCCCATGTTTATGGGTGACTATAATGCATTCGGGCAGTTTTCTCCCTATTTTTATGGCAGGGGAATGCAGACTACCATTCCAGGCATCGGTCGGGTGAACCAGATGATGTTTATATACCAAAGGGAAATCAATGATTTCTTGGATATATATGCAGGAGTGAATGCGGCAAAATATACTTTCCCCTATAGTGTCGGTCAGTCGTTTGATGTGTCAGGAGGCATGGCACTTCATCCGGCAGATGATCTTCATCTTACCGTGTTTGGTGCTTATAGTCCGGATAACAGGTATAATCTCAACCGTACGTATTATGGAGCCACCGTTGGTTACGATTTTACAAACCGTTTTGGAGTGGACGTTGGTGTACAAAGGTATTATGATGTGCGACAAGGATGGAAGACTGCACCGATGGTCGTTCCATCCTATAAATTTCGTAAGTTTAAACTAGGCATAGATGTGGGAGGCCTGTTTTATGAAGCAGTGAGAAGTGCGATTGACCGATAAATGTCCTTTTATTCTTAATTAAACAATTATAGATTGCTGAAAGGATAATTTATGAGAAGGGTGGGGTGGAGTTTCGGGTATAATATCTACTTTTGAGGGCTATTCTTAAAAATAATATCTTATAATTGTATATCTCTTAGTAAATGACACGTTGAATCCAGTAGGAGATATGTGTTTTGCAGGGAAGGAAATAGTAAAGATTTCATTTAAAGCCTATAATGGATAGATCAATAGTTCGTTAAAAATTAGCCCAGCCTAAGCGGCTCTGGCAGTAAATAAAATGAGTTCTTTGAAAAGTTTGTCAATT
>ERZ827528.74-NODE-74-length-130785-cov-6.822229_pt1 | contig 130785 bp, 68 predicted proteins | sample MGYA00519768_ERZ827528 | MGnify/ENA primary metagenome ERZ827528 (study PRJEB31778, sample SAMEA3449343) | human gut metagenome | biome: human gut; feature: human-associated habitat; material: faeces | place: United Kingdom | collected 2010/2012 ...
GAAAGCTACAAGCGCGTATTGTAAAGGCTCAGAAAGAAGGCAGACATAACAAGGTAAAGGCCTTACAATAGATGCTTACTCACTCTTTTTACGCCAAGGCATTGGCGGTAAAGAGGGTTACTTCCAACAAAGGAAAGAATACGTCTGGAGTAGATAAACAGCTTTGGGATTCTCCCAAGCGCAAGTACAAAGCAATTGATGAACTCAAACGCCGTGGTTATAAACCTCAACCGCTCCGTAGGGTTCATATCAAGAAAAAGAACGGCAAACTTCGACCGTTGGGAATACCGACAATGAAAGACAGAGCGATGCAAGCATTATACCTAATGGCTTTGGAACCGATAGCCGAAACGACAGGCGACCGTTTTTCCTATGGTTTCCGCAAGAAACGCAGGACAATGGACGCTATCCGTCAGATTGACACGGTTCTAAACCGCCAACATTCCCCCGAATGGATTTTGGAGGGAGATATTAAAGGCTGCTTCGACCACATCAGCCACGACTGGCTTCTTAATCATATTCCTATGGATAAGACGATACTCAGAAAATGGCTGAAATGTGGAGCTGTATTCAATGGTAAACTGTTCCCGACAGAAGAGGGTACACCACAAGGAGGTATCATATCACCGACACTTGCAAATATGGCACTTGACGGACTTCAACCACTCTTGGCTGAAAGATTCAAAAGACGTTTCATCAACTATAAGACATTCCACTACAAAGTGAATCTTATCAGATATGCGGACGATTTTATAATCACTGGTCGGGATAAGGAGCTTTTGGAAAACAAGGTCAAACCTATAGTAATAGAATTTCTCAAAGAAAGAGGTCTTACTTTATCCGAAGAGAAAACTACCATTACAAACATATACAAAGGTTTTGATTTCTTAGGTTTCAATATAAGGAAGTTTGGCAAAAGGCTATACACGTCACCGTCAAAAGAGGCACAGAAACGCTTTAGAGCTAAAATCAGTGACATCGTTAAAGGACATAAAACGTGTAAGCAGGAATCGCTGATACGAATGCTCAATCCTGTAATTACAGGCTGGGGAAATTACTACCGATATGGTGCATCAACCGCTGCTTTTCATGATTGCGACTACCACATTTATAACCTCACGAAACAATGGGCTTTACGCCGTCATCCGAAGAAACGCATAACCTGGGTGGCAGACAAGTATTGGCACGAAATTCGGGGGCGTAAATGGACATTTGCATGGAAATATGAATCAAAGAACAAGAAAGTAAATTACTTGACTCTTAAAAGGTTGTCGGATATACATTATACTCCGTATAAACAAATCAAGGGTGAAGCAAATCCTTTCGACCCGGACTATGATGATTATTTCTCTCAGCGAAAGGAACAACAAATGCTGGAATCTCTCAAAGGACGTAAGTCTCTCTTATATTTATGGAACAAGCAGAATCGGACATGTCCGTTATGTGGAAAAGTTATAGATTGTACAAAAGCATGGAACGTCAACGAAATACATGTTAATGGTTCAATTGTACGATAACTTGTCCACAACAACTGCTACAAGCAAAATAAACGAAAATGTTGAAAGTATGAGCCGATTTCTAATAACAAATAGGAATATTGAGTTGCTTGAGCCGTATGAGGGGAAACTCTCACGTACGGTTCTTAGGGGAGGAAGAGGCAGCAATGCCTCTGACTTACCCGATATTGAAAAACAGGGAGATTTTTTTGTGGAATCACCCATCATTCTTCTGGCGGCAATTATCTGGTATTTAAAGATTTACAAAAATGGCATCTATTGCACATTCCCTCATGCAGTGGAACTGCTGAACAAACCGTATTCAGATTTATTTACTATATTAACCTCTTATCCGGAGCTGGAGAACTACCTTTCACCCTTTATGGACGCCTGGAAATCCGGAGCGCAGGACCAGCTCCAGGGACAGATTGCCAGTGCAAAAATCCCGCTCACCAGAATGATTTCTCCACAGCTTTACTGGGCAATGACAGGTAATGATTTTTCCTTAGATATTAACAACCCGAATGAGCCGAAACTGCTGTGCGTAGGCAATAATCCCGACCGGCAGAATATTTATTCGGCAGCCCTGGGATTGTACAACTCCCGCATTGTAAAGCTGATTAATAAAAAAGGACAACTGAAAAGCACGGTAATCATTGACGAATTACCGACTATATATTTCAGGGGACTGGACAATCTGATTGCCACGGCACGAAGCAACAAGGTAGCAGTCTGTCTGGGCTTTCAGGATTTCAGCCAATTAAACCGCGATTATGGTGAAAAAGAATCCAAAGTGGTGCAAAACACTGTGGGCAATATTTTTAGTGGCCAGGTGGTCGGGGAAACCGCCAGGACACTTTCAGAGCGGTTCGGGAAAGTACTCCAGAAGCGGCAGTCCGTATCCATCAACCGTCAGGATGTGTCCACCTCTATCAACACGCAACTCGACTCTCTTATTCCTGCTTCCAAGATAGCAAACCTCTTGCAGGGGACCTTTGTCGGTGCCGTATCGGATAATTTCGGGGAGAAGATAGACCAGAAAATCTTTCATGCGGAGATCATCGTCGACCATGCAAAGGTCAGCGCGGAGGAGAAGGCATATAAGCCGATCCCTGTCATTAATGAATTCAGGGACAGGGAGGGAAACGACATCATGATGCAGCAGATAGGGCGGAACTATGACAGGATCAAGGCGGATGCGCAGGCAATCATCAACATGGAAATGGAACGCATTAAAAAAGACCCGGAACTCTGCAAACGACTGGGACTGGAGAATAAAGATGACCAAAAGAAGAAAAACGGGGAACAGGAATAAATGCGCATTCCCCCTCCATGATTTTGAAAGATGAAACAGACCCCAGAAAACGAGGCCTGTCCTGTATATCATGTTCCCTTATTCACACAATCCCGTATTTCTTCAGCTTGTAATACAGGGCAGTCCGGCTGATGCCGAGTATACGGGCGGCAAGGGTGCGGTTGTTGCCGGTCTGCCCAAGTATCCGAAGTATCTGCTGCTCCTCCTTTTCCGGACGGATAATCATATTTCCCAATTTCACGTCCTGATCCAGATTCAGTTCCTGCGCGGATATCCGCCCCTCCCCGGCAAACACGACGGCACGCCGGACGGTATTCTTCAGCTCACGAATATTCCCTGGCCAGCCGTATTGTCGTAACACGGCAGCCGCTTCCCGGTCGAAGCCCTGAACCGATTTCCCGTATCTCGCGGAAAACTGCTTCAGAAAGAATTCAGCCAACGGAAGGATATCCTCCCCGCATTCGGAGAGCAGGGGAACCCGGATAGTGAACTCGTTCAGCCGGTGGTACAAATCCTCCCGAAAACTCCCTTCCGCTATAGCTTTCTCCAGATCCGCATTGGTGGCGGCGATAAGGCGGACGTCAAAGGGACGTTCCCTGACTGTCCCGACCGGCAAATAACGCTTCTCCTGCAGAACACGAAGCAGTTTCGTCTGATTCACGGGAGCAAGGTTACCGATTTCATCAAGGAACAACGTACCACCTTCGGCAGCCTGAAAAAGTCCCGCCTTGTCACTGTCCGCACCCGTAAACGCCCCCTTACAGTGTCCGAAGAACTCGGATCTGGCAAGATCATCGGAAACAGCACCGCAATCCACGGCAACAAAAGGCTTGTGTCTGCGCAGGCTCCGCTCATGAATCTCAGCAGCAATATGTTCCTTACCCGTACCCGATGCTCCGCGAAGCAAGACGGACATGTCGGAACGGGCCACAGGGCCTATCAGCCGGTACATTTCACGGGCCTTTTCACTTTCACCGCAGTAGAATTCTGTGCTGCCATGCTGCGAACGGCTGAGCTCTTTTTCTATGACTTCCCAAAGCCGGTCCGGTTGTACCGGCTTGCAAAGGTAATTGGAAGCCCCAAGCTGCATGGCTTCCACTGCATTCTCCACCTGACCGTAACTGGTCATGATAAGGAACGGGATGGAATAATGTTTTCCTTTCATCCACTTCAGCAACTCCATACTGCTGCCGTCCGGCAGGCGTAGGTCTGCCAGGACAAGGTCGAACTCTTTAGCCTGAAGTTCCTTACGGGCTGCCGAGAGTGTAGCCACATGCCCGGTTGTCATACCCTTTTTCTTCAACCAGTTACTGATACTGCGGCTGAAGACAACATCATCCTCTATAATCAGTATATTTTTCATTTACTTATTTTATATTCTTCTTTATATTTTCAGCACAGGTAGTTAGTTTCCCTGCTGCTTCCCCTATCTTATAGATACACCTTATCTGTTCTTCCGTCCAGAGTTCCGGATCGGACAGCACAACTGTTTGCAGTTCCTCTATCGGATAATCAAGGCGGACACTTGTCCACAAGGGAAGGTTCTTGTGCAAGATCTCACGGACTGTCTGGCGGTCATCCTTTTCCAACGCCCCATGTAACCTGTCAAGGTCCTTGCGGCTTTCCGAGATAAAGACACCGAGCATCTCATCCTTATTGTCTTCTTCCGAAAGAATCAGAGAGAAATCCGGTTGCCATACCGTCCGTCTTGTCTTTCCGACAATTCGGGAAACGGTTTCCAACAGGTCATTCATCAGGAAAGGCTTACGGACACATCCGGAAAATCCCCGGGAAAGGTACTCTTCTTCCGGATCCATATCGGCAGTCACGGCTATGACCGGAATTGTTCCAGCCCTTTCCATATTGGATGAACGCAACAACTCCAGCAACCCGAAACCGTCCATGTCAGGCATGCGGATATCCGTCAACAACGCGTCATAATCCTCATCCCGCAATTTTGCAACCACCTGCCGGAAATCGGTATAACAGTCACATTCAACCCGGTTTCGCCTGAACATCTCCCGTGTTACGGAAAGTTGTCTCGGGTCATCGTCAAGAAGGAGAATACGCAGTCCTTCCGTTTGATAATCAGACGGAAATTGTAACTCCTCCTTCAAGGAACTACTGTCGGCAGGGTAAAGGGGCAGAGATACGGTAAAACAGCTGCCTTTCCCCGGGTGACTCTCCACCCCGATGGAACCGCCCAGCTGTGAAACAAGCCGGGAAACGATAGCAAGGCCAAGCCCGAAACCTGAAATGCCGCGGGCATTGTCAAGCCTTTCGAACGCATCGAATATCCGTTTCTGCTCCTCATCATTCATCCCCGCTCCCGTATCCTGCACTTTGATACACAGTTCTCCGCTACTGAATGTCGCTTCCAGCCGGACATATCCTTTCCCGGTAAATTTCAGGGCGTTGGAAAGCAGGTTGTTCACAATCTGCTGCAAATGTCCCTTGTCGCAACTGACAACAACGTTCAGACCGGAATACCGGGGAAACAGTTGCAATCCTTTCTTTTGGACGAGCGGCATGTAATTGTTTGCAATCTCCCTGAACAGGGTTTCCAGACAAAAGACGGAGATATTCTCTCGTGCCTGCCCTGTATCAAGCAGATAGAAATTCATCAGCGTGTCAACCAGAGAAAGCATATAGTCCGATGCATGCCGGATATTTTCAGCGTATTCCGCCTGTCCGGCCCTTTCCTTTTCATCGGGCAACAGTTCTGCCGTTGCTCTGATGGTGGCAAGGGGAGAACGCAGGTCATGGGCGATAGTCAGCATCATACACTTCCTGGATTGGAGAAGTTCCGTGTTTTCCCTGTTGGAAGCTTCCAACTGACGCCGGTATCGGTTCCGTCGATTCAACTCCCTATGTATGATAATATAAAGGAGAATAGTCAGCAATGAAATAAAGACGGCAAGGGTGGAAACCGTATAAAAGGACCGGTCTCGTGCCCAAAGGAACTGCATGTAACGTTCTTCAAGGCGCCGGTCCGTTTCCGATTCAAAATCCCTAATGATACCGTACAATCTGCAGTTTAATGCCATATTATTATTGTACAGACGCTCCATTTGTGCCAACAACCTTTCACGCTCAGTCTCCTGCCTGCCGGTCAGTTCCCTGTTCAGAGAATACAGCATACCGGCAGTTGAAATCTGCCGGTCCATTTCCGCTGGATGCAGCCGTTCCCGTTTTTCTTTCTGTTCCAAATAAACGGATTTTCTCTTCTTGCGTTTGAGGAAGGACCAGAAACTTTTCTTCGGAATTTCCTCTTTTACTCCAACAAGCGTTCTGTCATCGCGGGCACGGGATGCAATCATCGGAATTTTCCGGTTTATGATTTCACCAACCGAACGAAAACGACTGAACGTATGCATAACCGTGTCAAGCAACTGCCCCTTTCTCTCCAAAAGCAGGCACAGCGAATCTATACGCACCCGTTGTTCAGATGTATGAACATATTGCTTCAAGGACTGTAATGTGCCGCATACTTCATCTCTCCTTTTCTGGTAAGTACTCCGATCGTTCTCGTCCCACACACTGACCGTCTCTCCATAAGTAGCAAGATCCAACAGACCGGCGTAGGCTTCGCCGGTCAGATGCCAGAAATGAAGAAGTTCCTGTTCATCCTGTTGAAGCATAATACGCTTTGTCTGTTCTTTGCGGAAAAAATAAATGGTAAAAGTGAGCAGGGCAATCAGAGTGATATATCCTACAAATATTTTAAATCTCAGCCACATGATTCGTTTTGTTTTTCTTTCTCCTTTCCTTCTCCTGTTCTACCGACTCAGGAAAAGGAAAGGCAGATAATACCGCTGAACATATCAGGCGCTCATTACCCGCCCATCAATTATACCATTATAATCATTCTGCTTCTAATAATCTATAATAGCATACACAAAAGTTGTCACTACAGCCTGTTTTTTTCATATAATATCCTAAACTTTCGTTTGTTTACAGGACACAATAAAAATATCACATGACAGTGGAATGACCATGGTCACGTTAGCTTGTTCACCAACATCAAAATTTATATTGTTCCTTTTTACAAAACACAATTATCGGCGGACAACCAAGCTGTAGTCTAGTTATCCTGACAAATAACCCTACAATCAACAAGGAACTTGCCGGATCAAAACGGAAGTGTTCCAGCCCTACGCTCCTCCATCTATTGTAATTATATTACCGTCCATATCATATTCCAGTTCCGTTACTTTCAGACTACGAAGCCAGGTTTTCCCACCCGAAGGCACACAATCATGATGAAATAAATACCATTTGTTCTGATATTCAATAATGGCATGATGAGTGGTCCAGCCTACCACTGGCGTAAGGATCACACCTCTGTAAGTGAACGGCCCGTAGGGATTGTCACCCACAGCATAGCACAAACGATGTGTATCTCCCGTAGAATAGGAAAAATAATATTTCCCCTTATATTTGTGCATCCAGGACGCCTCAAAGAAACGACGTCCATTATCCCCCTGGGTTAATGGACGACCTTCTTCATCCAGAATCACAACCGGACGGGGCTTCTCTGCAAATTCCAGCATGTCTCGGCTTAGCCTGGCCACCCGTGCGGGAATGGCTGGTTCGTTGTCAGCCGGAAACGCGGCACTCTCCACAGCCTTGTTATTATGATAACGTTGTAGTTGCCCGCCCCAAAGGCCACCAAAATACATATAGTAATTTCCATCACCGTCATCCAATATGGCGGGATCAATACTGTAACTCCCTCTGATAGGATCAGATTGCGGAATAAACGGACCTTCCGGTTTGTCACTAACTGCCACACCAATATGAAAAATGTCGTTTTTATCCTTCAGTGGAAAATACATGTAATACTTTCCATCCTTCTCAGCCACATCACAATCCCATAACTGGCGGCCTGCCCAGGGAATATCCTCTACCTGCAGGACAATGCCGTGGTCAGTGACTTCTCCATGCATTATGTTGTCAGTAGAGAAGACATGGTAATCTTTCATATTAAAGTGATCGCCATTATCGTTCTCCTCTACGCCGCTTTCCCAATCGTGGCTGGGATAGATGTAAACCCTACCATTAAAGACATGTACGGCCGGATCTGCCATATAATCACCCGGAACCAGGTATCTCATTTCTTTTTTCATATTTAGTCTATATTGCAGATTAAACAGATCATTTTATTTTTTATCAAAGAGCAGTTCTTTCACAAACGGTTTCGGTTCATAGTTACGATCAAAAAGAAGCGGATAATCATGTCGACCACATACCGGAAAGTTGTTTTTCCATGAGTCTTCGTCTGTTACTCCCCATACTGTCACTCTGGATACGAAATTCGAATGTTTCACAAAAAGGTCAAGGAACATTTTCATACGAAAATTCCATGCCTGAGATACCGAATCGGGTAATCCCACTGGATAGGGATTCAATTCTTTTCGATATGCAGCCGTATCCGATACATTGGCCGTCATGCTGATAGTAGGCAGAGCGCTCATGTCCCATTCCGTAACCATCACCTTCACACCGGCTTCGGCAAAAACCTGCATACTTTCTTCAAACTCTTTTATATCAGGATAATCCATGCCGATATGCCCCTGCATACCTATGGCATCAATACGCAGTCCTTTTGTTTTCAAGGAATGTACCAGTTCTACCACTGTATTTCTGCGACCCGCTACATGCATATTATAATCATTATAATAGAGTTCGGCATCCGGATCAGCCTCATGCGCATAACGGAATGCCAACGGGATAAATTCCTTACCCAATATCTCATAAAACTTACTCTTGCGGTAAGAACCGTCTTCCACAATAGCCTCATTCACGACATCCCACCCTTTAATCCGTCCTTTATAACGGCTTACAATTGTCGTAATATGGGCTTTCATACGCTGCTTCAATATTTCGGGAGTGACATTATTGCCCGCATCGTCCACACAAAACCAGGGTGCAAGCTGTGAGTGCCAAATGAGGCAATGCCCGATAACAGCCATTCCGTTCTTTTCACCAAATTCCACAAATTTGTCAGCCTGAGTAAAATCATATCGATTCTCTTCGGGGTGAATCACTTCACATTTCATACAGTTCTCCGCTACCACCGAATTGAAGTGGGTACGGACAATCTGTAAAGCGGCTGTATCCCTCCCAATAATCTGGGCGGTATTCAGGGCTGTTCCAATCAGAAAGCGGTCACCGAAGAGAGACCTCAGTGTAGTTTCCTGATGGTCATTTCCTCCTGCCGTACTGCAAGAAGTCAGCATAGTGATCATCAGCAGTACCAAAATCATTTTTTGTTTCATATCAGTTACTATTCTATTTTTAAATTTTCGTTCTTGTCTCTATTTCTTTATTGATACGTTCAACAGTCATATCGTCCAGTTCATATTTCGAAATGATGAACATGGCCAGCAAAAGCAGCAAAGCGGGAATTACGGCTACCAACCATAAAATACCCTGTTCGGCAAAAGCGGACTGGCTGACGGTATTCTTCTGGTCGAAACCTACATAAGCCAACACCAAACCGGGTACTACACCGCCAAGGGCCATACCCGCCTTATAGAAAATACCCGTCAATGCGTTCACAATGCCCGAAATGCGTTTACCCGTGGTATATTCACCATACGAAATGACTTCAGGAACCAATGCCCACATATAACCTGTAGCTACGATGACACCTGTAGATTTGACAAACTGAGCCACATAAACCAGCCATATCTGATTTTTCAATGATGGTATCATCGAAATGACGTAGAGTAACGCCATTCCAATAATAGCCACCGACAAAAACACAGAAAACATAGCACGTTTTCCTATCCTGCGTTTGATCCACGGTACCAAAGGCATGAATATAAAGGCCGGAATGGAACCAAGAGCCATGAAATTGGCCATCTGGTCGCTCGTTCCGTGTACATTATATAACATATAATAGGATCCTGCCGAATTTCCCACAGCCATCATAGCGAAAGCCGTGATAAAGAAAAAGGCCAGAATACGTAGCGGGCGATTACGACGAAACTCTGTCCAAAGATCGGACACCTGCACATTCTCCGTTTCTTTCGCATCCATTACCACCCGCTCTTTACATTGTGTGAAACAGAAAACCAGCAGCAACAATCCTACAATACCGTAAATAGTCATTGTGGCAAACCATGCATCGGCACTAGCTGCTGTATTCGTCAGTCCGTCAGGTGATAAACAGGCCACCAGTTTAGGAATACCGTAAGCCACAGCCAATCCTCCGGTGTTAGCCAAAAACATACGCACACTGGTCAGTGTCGTGATCTCGTTCGTATCACGGGTCAGTGAGGCATTTAAGGCTCCATAAGGCACATTTATTAAAGTATAGAGCATCGACAACCCCACATAAGTAATATAGGCATAAACCAGACTACCCGAAAATCCATTCCAGAAGCAAAGAATGGCAAATCCGGTAAGAGGAATACCTGCAAGCACCAAATAAGCACGATATTTACCCAGGCGTGGATTATGTTTATCAACAAAAGTACCGACCAGCGGATCCCAAATTACGTCCACTATTCGGACAATGAGAAACATTACAGCTACCGTTTCGGGCTTAAGGCCGTAGACGTTGGTATAAAACAATAGCAGATACATGCATACTGTCTGATAAATCAGATTTTGTGCCAAGTCACCTGAGCCGAAACCTATTCGCTGAAGCCAGGAGAGTTTATGAAAATCCTTTATTTTATCCATTATAACATAAAAAATTAGATTTTGTTAAATTTTACTCAACAATAATTCTATAATTGTCAGTTTCTCATCTACCCAAAAACGATATCAATTCACTGTTTCTACAGAACTTTCTATTATAAAAATCCTTTCTACCATTTTTTGAATAAATCTGTTATCTTAACTTTCATATATGTTAACCACTACTTGAATGGCATATCCATAATTGTTAAAATTTCACTAGCCACAAATATTTTGAAGCAAAGAATCTACCATAATTGTAAATATCCCGGATTCCACACCGTGTTTCTCTACACGATTATAGTAAGTTTATCGTTGTATCCTACCTCAGATATGTCAAGTTCTTCACATCGGGAATCCCCGGTAAGGAAAATCATGCCTCAATCGATAAGCAAAACAAAACCTCCTCGGGGTAATGTAGATACTTGTATGGATGCAGTGACCTTTAATGTTTCAATACGGAAGCTGTGTGGAGTCTGCCCGTCGGCCATCAGCGTGGCTGTACGACCTTCAAGCCCCAACTGCTTCAAGTTCATCTTTAACTCTTGAGCAGATTCTGTACCATTTATCCCAGCCACATACCAAGCATTTCCTTTACGACGAGCCATCACGACATGATGGTCTGGATAACCATTCAAGAGACGAGTTTCGTCCCAAGCGGTAGGGAGTTGGCTTAGCAACTGCTTAACTTCTTTTGGCAATGAACGATAGACAGATGGTCGATCGGGCATATGCTGCAAAGCAGATTCAAAAAGGATAGGCAATGCCAACTCATGGCCATGCGTAGTGAAATGTGGGTGTTGGCTATCACTAAACGTACCTGGAGTATAGTCCATGGGCCCTATTACATTGCGCGTAAAGACCAAGGTACAATTGTGAGCTGCTGCACGGGGTCCTAATCTCTTGGCATTGTTATACCATTCTGCTCCATACACAGCTTCTACTGTCATCAGATGGGGATAAGTGCGTTGCCATCCGCGCGGTACAGTTGCACCATGGAAGGTAATGAGCAAGCGTTGGCGAGCCGCTTCTTCAAGCAAGTCGAGATAATAGTTTACACTCTTGACATCATCTCCTTTGAAAAAGTCTACCTTAATTCCAGCCACCCCTTTTTCCTTCAGCCAAGTCATTTCTTTTCTACGAGCATCGGGCGTATTCAGTTTGTATAGCGGACCTGGAGCGCCTTTCCCTATCCAATTGGTAGATGAATTGTACCATAGTAAAGGGCTCACCTTATGTTCATGGCAATAACGCAAGGCATCGTCAATATTACCGCCATTACCCATGACATCCCATTCCCAATCAATAAGCAGATAGGGCCATTTCATATCCACGGCAAGATCTGCATATTCTTTTACAATTTTGTAATCTTTGGAACCGTGATTATAAGCCCAGTAGATCCATGAGGCAGGTGCGGGGTTTATCCAATCGGTTGATGTCATTTCGGAGGGGTCAGATACATCTGTAACCAAAGTGGACTCCACTATATCAGCCATCGTTCCTGTAATCAGCACACGCCAAGGCGAGGTGTAACCTGCTTTTATTGGCAATGACTTGTCACCATATGTCACCTGATATTGATGGGGCTTAACCTTATTGTTCAAATAGCTGGCAGCATGGTCGCGACGTAACCCAGCTTCCGTAATGAGCACAAACTGTTCCTGGGCTGCTTCAATCAAAGACGGATACCCCCAATCGAACTTTTTTGATTCGTTGGGAAGTGATCCGTCGGTTATCAAGGGATAGAACCGTTCATAACTTGTAGGATCGTAAGTCTGCATCCAGCGTTTAGTTCCTTGAGGAATATTGTAGGTAGTATGTTCGGACAACAGAATTTCAGTTTTTCCTTTGGTAGCATCTATGTGTTGTGGCAATTGATAACGGAAAGCTACTCCGTCGTTATATACACGCAGAGTGAACTGCAACAGTTGCTTCTTGTCGTTTTCAAAGGTGTAGGTTCGTTCTACTCCATGGTTGACACAGTGGCTTCGTTTTCCAGTAATCATCACATAGTCATCGGTTATCTTCCTTTCATCTGAGACCGCTATCAACCAGACGCGTCGCGAGAAATCTCTTTGATTAGTCTTTAAGCCCAAAGAAATGGCAGACATCAACTGAGTAGGTGTTTGTCCTTGATGTGCGAAAGATACAGCTAACGAAGCTATTCCCCACTTTCCTGTTGAAATAGTGGGGATGGAAAGCGAAGCCGTTAATTTTCCATTCGGTGAAGTCAACGTAGTAGCTTCTTGGAGCATCTGGGGAGCATGGATAGGGGTGATAAATGCACGCCCTATAGCCTTGCGATTTTGCTTCAAAATAACCGATACTTTTCCTAACTCTTGCATCTTTCCTAACGTTAGGGAGACAGCAGGCTTGAAGTACACTTCTGTTGATTCATAGGGTTTCAAAGCGGACACTTCAGCAGAACCCAACATTTTTCCACGTCCTTTTCCATCGGTATATTCCACGCAAACGGTGCTGGGTTCTGCCGTTTCAAGACCAAAATTTTCAACTGTAATCCGGCAGTTCCCATCGGCAGTCAAACGAGGAGCACGAGCAGATAGTAAAGGGGAGTGAACCGATGCCTGAGGCAATCGCGCATAGCCATACGCAATGCTTCCGTCTTTCTTCTTTCCTATAAGTTTGAGAACAAAATCGTTGGAAGTAAGTCCATTTCCTTTTCCATCAAAGGTAAGTATCAAATCATTCCCCACCCGTTCGTGTTTCTTGACCAGACATCCTCGTCCATAGTCCACTTCTGTTGGAGCTCCCAGACGGAGCGAAGCAATATCTAAATCGCTGTAAGGAGCGAAATGTTTTTCGGATGATACCTTGACACGAATGTCACGAGACATACGGTCGATTTTTTTATTTCCTTCAACATGGAGCAGAAGACCGGGATTGAGAGGGATGGTTATATTTTTAGAGCTATGGTTATCGCAGGCATCATCAGCAAACTTGAGTGTATCAATTACTGCAAAATTGGCCTGTACAGCACGTCCATATTCATCTTGCAAGACCTTAGGCCGTTCATATTTAAACCAATCTTCTTTTTTTCCATCTGCATGGCGGGCAAGGCCCGGCATATACGCTTCTCCTGCATCCGTTGTCCAATCTATACCATTAGCCGAACGAAGGTGGTAAGCTATGCGACCATACCAATCATTTACAATCAAATTATACTGCACACTATCTTTCCAAACGACAGGGTCTTCAAAGCGACCATCTACCTTGGGGTAGACGGATTCATTGCTTACCTGACTGAAATGAAAGCCATCTCGACTCACCCAAATACCACCACCACGGCACACCATCAGAAAAGAGCCATCTGACCTACGCGCAAACGATAGGTTGGATAGTCCTTCTACTATGTTGCGGTCGCGCGAATCGAAAGTGAGTTTTGACTTTTGCCATTTTCCGTTCAAGTTGTCGGTCACATAGCATCCATCGATTACATAGAGTACATAGCGTCCGTCAAGCAAACGATAAACTTCGGGGTTGTGTCCACGACCTATCATATTGCGCAGCTCAAAAGGTCCATACGGAGTATCGCTAACGGTATTGAACACATAAGACCTTGACCATTCCATATGACCGGCAGGTGAGCTTTCAAGCCATCCACAAACCATCAGATGGTATTTCCCATCGTCTGCCTTCACGATGTTTCCACCCCAAAATGACCAAATACGACTTTCTATTCCATTATCTGCCAATCTTAACTTGACCCCTTTAGCCCCCCAACTATCAGCTACTAACCTACTGCCTTGCATAGGCAGAAATCTATCCATAAATCGGGCACCTGGCACCAACTGTTCCCAAGATACAGGACGGGGACGTTCTGTTATTTGTGCTAAGACCGTAGTTGTAATGCCTAAAAATGTAGCCAGCGCTAAAGCCTGTATAAGTTTTTTATTTCCCATCTTATAAAATATAATTATTTCAATTATTTAGGGTTTGCACCATAGAAGTAAAGTGCTCCGTAACTCCAGTTGGGCTTCGGGGTACCGGGGAAATTTGGACGGTCCATGGTCAGCAATACATATTTATAGGGATATCCCTCTGGCAAAGGAAGCAAACTGGCCCATACACGTTGCGCGGGTTTCGGCCAATGGGGTTGTAAATCCAAATTCAATTCACCTTTCAACTTAAGGTCTGGATAGGAATGGCAACGCAATTCGCCCAATCCACCCATGAAAACATAAACTTTGCCATCTATGCGTTGCATAGAGGTACCTGTAGAGTTCATCTTAATAGGATCTGCAACGGGGGTAAATATGCCATTCCAAGAATCGCTTTCAAAAGTACCTGATACAATACCATTTTTAAACACACTAGTGAGTAAACGCCATTTCTTCACATCGGTATCATAGAAGATACAAGGATCCTCATTGTGATGTTTCACATGTGTAGGCTCCACCTTGCGGGCTTTCATCACCGAGAATCCACGACGCGGATCACGTTTAGAAGTGCCTATCACTAATCCTGTACCTGAACGTCCATCGCGATTATAGGTGCCACCAAAATCGCAGGCATAGGCACACCATTCTTGCGTTTGACGATTATAGAACAAGTGCGACGCATAGTCATTTCGCAGCAAGCCATCACCATGATCGTACATAATCATACCTTCAAAACGAACATCAAATACCGAAGGATCCACACTCAATACCCCTTGTGCAGACTGGAAAATATCTATACCACGACATGAAAAAGTGAACCACAAGCGGTTATCGTCCATATAAGGGCTAAGGTCTTCATTTGAAATCAAACGGATATCTGCCTGACCGATACCAGATGAAAGATAAGAACGAGCACCACCAACTGCCGAACACCCTTTTAAATTGGAGATAACGTTAAAAGTAGCTTGTGCAGCATCCGTCTTACGACGAAAATCAATCGTCTTACTGAAGTTATTCTTCACAGATACATAACCGATATAATCCGTATGTCCATTTTCTTCAATAAAAGCACCCCACGAATGTCCATAGAGTTGGGCGCGAAGTTTGAAGGGACCATCTGGCAAATCATCCGTATAGCATTCCTGACGAACCAACTTACCATCTTCATAGATGCGTAAATACACGCCCTCCTTTTGAGTAGAACGATGAGCCACAAGCTGTACACGATCTTGCAAACCCAAACGAGCCAACTCAAAACCCACTTCCACACTGTCAGCCTTAATACCTTTGTCTCCCTTCAACGTTAGTTGATTGATGTCGACCTCATAAGTAGCAAACGGATTGACCGAACCTACATAGAAAGAAACAGGTGTTTGTCCACACTGATTAGAGAGCACCAACTGTCCCTTATTGATAACAGGCTTGAAATTTTTATCACATTCAGCTTCATCCATACCCTTGGTAGAAGGAAGAAAAGCAGGATGCATAGATTCGAAAGCCACGATTTCTGCAGGAACAAACTCTGACAGCGGAATATTATTAGAGAAGATAAAACGGCGCGAAGCCAAACGATGAAATTCCAAGTCAAGTGGATTGAGCTGCGCCCAACCATTCACAAAGGTTGCGCAGACCAAACCAAACGTTATAAATATTTTCTTCATAAGATATGTTTTGAGGTAAAGTTTATAATTCTACACTGGGTTTCCCCATATAGCTATAGTGAGCATTATCGGGATTAACCACAATTTTTTCGAGCACTAACTCGGGGTCTATCATAATGATCTTGAGGGTGTGAACTCCAGCCTCCAATCTATCCATTTGCTGATCCACCCAACGTAAACCATCGAGAATGTCAGAACGACGCGGCTTGCCATATCCGGCTAGTGCAAATTTACGGTCCACTTCGGGTAGTGGTTTGAGTTTTTTGGAACGACTTAAACTCTCAGGGGTATATTCCTTGAAAATATTATTCATGTTCTTACGCATGTCTATAATCACCGGTTCACCACCATCAATAGATACAGCCATTCGCAAACCACGAGCGGGATTAATGTCTTGTGTGGGCAGAATACCCAAGGCTAGTTTAAAGTCGGTTGGTTCGGGCAGAAAGAAGTCATACTCCATAGAAGGAAGTTGATCTATCTTCTGCAAACAGCCTTTCTTCAATGTGGCACTTGGAGCCAGCACATTATTGATGAGCATGCAACTCTGTTCACGTCCAAGCCCTGGAGCTTCCACCCATTGGGCATACTTGCCAGCATGGATGCGGCTATAACCAACAGCCATCATAGAAAACTCGCCACTACCGCCATACAACTTCTGACTATGATCAGGTATTTGGAAATTGAGTGCATCAACCATCACATCCACCACAGCAGAAGAATGACGAATATTGACACAACCCTGATGACGACCAACAGGCAGTTGCTTCCAGTCTATCGTCACCCGCAGTCGTATTTCGTCTATTCCCTCCACAGACTTCTCTGTATTCACTTTAATCCACGACTCAGAAGGCACAGCCTCTACCTTGCCCTCCAAAACGCCTTTGCCACGATTAAAGACATCAATATAATAGCTGTCACTACCTGCAATGGGTTGAAACAAAGGCAAGGAAGCCGTAGCTACATTGGCAGCGGGATAAGCTTGTTCACTTCCCTCCAAAGCTACACCCATACTTGACCGTGAAGCAGGCTTCACTACCTGGAATGGAGGCAGTTCATTCTTCTTGGGAATAGGCCAGCTGATGTAACCTATGTGGTTATCACTCATCATATACTTCCATTTTCCGTCGGCTACACAGTGGTTATAATAATCACTCATCTTCCTATCTTGTTCAAAAAGCACACAAGCACGTTCATACCAATAATTAGCTTGTAGACGTTGCTGTTTGGCATACAAGTTGTTTTTACCTGCTGCAATATACATTTCTGCCACACCTGCCGCAGCTTTAGCCGGATAGAGAACCAATTGATAATAGGCATCGCGCACTTCTTCAGGGAGTTTATACTCCAAAACCTCCGCTCTGCGCACCAATCGGTGCCATTGCGCCAACTGACGATCACTCTCATTGAAGTTTACATGGCTAAATATCAGCGGATTTTGCACTTCTGCCTTACGTGTGAGGTGATAGTTGGAATAAGTTGCTACAATATCCGCAATCTCAGCTGCATAGGTTTTACCAAAGATACTTTCTGCCCAAGCCAACGTATAAGAAGCCTCGTCTCCCACTTTTATCGCATCAGGATTCCAAGCATAGCGCATGATGAAATCAATGGGATATTCCTTAGGCTTGAGATCGCCCACGTTAATAATCCAAATACGGTCAATGCCTGATTGATAAGCCAAGTTGAGCTGTTCGCGCAGTTTGGGCACTGTAGTGGTGTTGACCCATCGATCGTTGGCGGGTCCCCCATTCATATCAATGTGATAGTATAACCCCATGCCACCGGGACGTTTGAGTTCCTCCTTCGGACCCGTCCGACGAATCTGCCCCCAATTGTTATCACAGAACAGAAGAGTTACATCTTCGGGTACTGTGAAACCTGCGTCGTAGTAACGCTGTACTTCTGTGAAGATAGCCCACAATTGAGGAACCTCAGCCGGATTGGTCTGGTATACCTCCTCGATAATGGCACGTTGCCCCTTGATGACCTCTTCCAACACTCTCACATTCTCCACATCATCACCTTTACCCATGGGCGAATCACCATCGCCACGCATGCCAATGGTGACAATGTTTTCAAATTTTTTGTTTCGTTCCAGACCTTCGCGAAAGAATTGATCGATGCGTTCCCGGTTATTGGCATAGTCCCATGGACCTACTTCTTTGCGACGCTTGGTATATTCTTTGTGCGCGCGCATCATGGGCTCGTGGTGCGATGTACCCATCACGATACCATATTCATCTGCTAACACAGGGTTCATGGGATCATCCTCATTGAAAGCATTAGCCCACATGGCTGGCCAGAGATAATTTGCCTTCAGTCTAAGCAGCAGTTCAAACATATGTACGTAAAGCTTCGAATTGACACCGCCAAACTTCTCGCGTCCCCAGCTGGCAAATGAGGGATGTTCATCATTGATAAAGATACCACGGTATTTCACTTTCGGAGAAGGCATCACATAGCGACCTTCAGTCACATATATTTCTTTTTGTTGTGCTACCGGCACATCTGCCCACCAATACCAGGGAGATACGCCCATCTTCTCGCAAAGATCATAAATACCATAGATGGTACCGCGCTTATCGCTACCTGCAATTACAAGATTGCCATCAATCGTAGTGGTCACAAACGATTCCCATGTGCCTTTGATGTCTTTTACATCCAGCTTCTTTTGGGCAATGAGTTGGTCAATGATGCGACTCTTGCCGATGGTACCCACAATGATACCCTTGCGAGTTCCTGTAAGTCCGTTTGATTGATTGAGCAATCCATTCACATCAACTGAATGGATAAGTTCCGCTTGAGCCGACGAGACCCGTTTTACATCTGCGATTAAATCCGATGCTGCATGTTGTACGCCCCTCCAATCTTGTTCATCTATATAAATAGGTGAAGCTACTCCGTTTTTCACCAACGGCAAGGAAGATGCAGACGAGTTAAATACTATATATTGGGGTAACAAATCATACCCATTGCCAGCTCGAATCACTTGGAACGAAGCCAACACACAAAAACATAAACTAAAAATAATTTTCATTGTTCCATTCATGGTTTTTTCTTTTTTCAATGATGATTTCTTTTTCAGCAAAAATAGAGTATTCCTCACAAAGCTTCTTCGACAGAAGATTCATTTATCCGTACTTATATTACATCACACTCAAAATAGAATACAGAAAAGGGGATGAAGAATAGATACAGCAGACATTTACCCTTAGAAGGCTTGCATGAATCAACATTAATATTTATTTTTGCAGCATTAACCTTACGAAAAAATAATATTCTTTATGAAGAAAAATATTCTGTTGTTCATAGTATTATTTTTAGGATTCTGCAACAATACCCTCTATGCACAATTAGCTCGATTATATACAACCGAATCTGAATTGTCCAGCAGTCTGATTACCCAAATCTGCCAAGACCACGAAGGCATGATTTGGATTGCCACCGAAAATGGATTGAACAAATTCGATGGCAACAAAATGACCAGCTATTTCCACCATCGAGGAGATGCCCACTCATTAAGTAATAATTTTGTGAACGCCCTATTTGTCGATAGCCAAGGCCACTTGTTCGTAGGCACCCATGCAGGCGTACAGATGTACCTGCCCCAAACCAACAACTTCACCCCCACAACGATTAATAAAGAAACAGGAAAGCCGTTCGACCAAAATGTGACAGCCATTGTCGAATTGCCTGATGGAAAGCTATTAGCTTCAGGTTATCAAATCGTACAACTTCATATAGAAGGAGACCAGCTATACGAAACCATCTATCAAAACTTGGAAAACATTAAAGGCATCGGACGTATGAGATCAGCCTGCGATGGTACCATCTGGTTCACTCAACGATACAAAGGCATCAATCACTTCAATCCTACAAACAAAAATAATGTTCAAACCTATTTCTGTGAAAACAACAGTTCTATCGTTTCCACCAACCTCTGTTGTAACGGTCAAGGCACAGCATTCTTCGGAACACAACAACATGGACTATATACCTTCAACACCAAAGCCCAGCAAGTCATTTGCCTCACGCCAAACTTCACTCACCCCATCTATACCATATACCCCAACAATGACGAAGAAATCTACATCGGAACCGATGGTTTCGGATTGAAATGCTACAACACCCGTACACAGAAGATTAGCAGCATCTCTTTAGAATACCCCTTTCTCAACCCCGCGAAACTGAAGATTCATGCCATATTTCGCGATAAGAATGGTTCACTATGGTTAGGCATCTACCAAAAAGGAGTACTGATGGTGCCCAGACAAGAACAGAAGTTCAACTACATAGGCTCCAAATCTTACGAAAAGAATCTCATAGGAAACAATGCTATCTCTGCTTTAGCCCAAGATGAACAAGGAAACTATTGGATAGGTACAGATAATGATGGCATTTACCAGCTCAACAACAAACGGCGCACTGTAAATCACCTTGTACCAGGTAATAACAGCAATGTACCCAACATCATTCCTTCGCTCTATCGTTCCTCTACCAACCAAATTTGGTATGGCAGCTTAGGACAAGGCATGGGATGGATAGACCCACGTACCAGCCAATGCCACCCCCTGCGATCAACGCAATATCCAGACCTACACTATCTAGACGTGTATGACTTTGCAGAAGACCGCCATCAAAAACTATGGATAGGCACCCTCGGCAAAGGCCTATTCTGTTACAATTTAAAAACCGGTGACCTACAGCACGATTCATTAGTGAGCCAACAAACCAATGTCTGGATTAACTGTTTACATTATGCTTCCGCCACCGACACCCTCTACATCGGCACTTACAATGGTGCCTATGCCGTACATGCACTAACCCAAAAGATCACAGTCATTTTCCTCCAAAGCATCGTCAATGCTATGACTACCGACCACAAAGGCGACCTTTGGATGGGAACCAATGATGGTCTGTTCCGTCGTGCCCAAGGTCAAACAAAACTTGACACCATCACGATCAACGATGCCCCCAATGGGATGATCATATACTCCATTCACGAAGACAATAACAACCAACTATGGATGGGAACCAATCAAGGACTCATCTGCCTTAACACACTCACCCTCAAGGCAGACTACTATTATGCAGCAGACGGTCTGCAAGGCAATGAGTTCTGCCGCAACTCTTCGCTCATTGACCAACAAAAACAGCTTTGGTTTGGAGGGATCAATGGTATCACCTACTTCAATCCCGACAATATCATGCACAGCCGCAAGGATTTTAACATTGCACTTAGCAACTTCTATATCTACAACCAGTCTATATCCAGTCATGACTATCGCATCAAGCACAAGGAGAATAACTTCACTTTCGAACTCACAGCCCTCGACTTTGCCATTCCACGCAAGCACATCACTTATCAGTATAGTTTGAACGGTAACCGCTGGATCAGTATGATGAAAGGAGTCTACAAGATTTCTTTCAACAATCTACCCGCCCAACGCTATCATTTGCGTATCCGCGCCCAATATTACGATGTGGAGTCCAATGAACTGAATTTCAACATCATAGTACTTCCCCCTTGGTGGCGTTCTTGGTGGGCTTGGACAATTTATATACTTATCGGATTCATCGTAGTTGGCATCATACTTTGGTTGGGATACAAACGTTATCAATCCAAGCTTGAAATCAAGCGTTATATCCAAGAAGAAAAAGAGAAGGAAGCCAAATTGCAATTTCTCATCAACATCAGCCATGAAATACGAACGCCCATGTCGCTCATAATCAGCCCATTGCAAAAGCTCATAGAGAATGATGAAGATACTTCATTGCGCAAACGGAACTATAGTCTGATGTACAGGAATGCACATCGTATACTCAACCTGGTGAATCAGCTATTAGATGTACGTAAGATTGAGAAAGGACAAATGCACTTGCTATTTAAGCAGACCGAAATGGTATCCTTTATCGAAGATGTTTGTGAGAACTTCATTCAACTATCTACGCGAAAGAACATCAAATTACGTTTTGTCCATTCTGATATCGAGCAATTAAAGCTATGGATTGACCCATCCAATTTCGATAAGATTATCTTCAATTTATTATCCAATGCATTTAAATTCACACCCGAAGGTGGTGAGGTCGTTATTGAGTTGACACAAACCACTCAATCGGCCCAAATCGTGGTTCGCGACACGGGTAAAGGACTGATTGAAGCAGACAAAGAAAAGATTTTCGACCGATTCTTCCAATCCAAACAAGATAGCAATGGAGCAGCCATCGGCACGGGTATCGGTCTAAACCTTACTCGCTCATTAGTCGAGTTGCATCATGGTACTATTCAAGCCGACAACAATGGAGAGCACCAACCGGGATGCCACTTCACTATCACACTTCCCTTAGAATCATCACATTTGGCTGAAGAAGATATGATCACAGAAAAGAGGCCTGAAAACGTTGAAAGCGAGGTCATAAGCGACCAAACGAACGAACGTCTCGCCTCTACATCAGAAACCTGCTACAGCAACGAAGCAAAAGAAGTAGTACGCATAAAAAGCAAAACCAAATACCACGTATTAATTGTGGAAGATGACGAAGAGATTAATGAATACCTTTGTCGTGAATTGGCTGAAGATTTCCACCTCACCTCATGCGGCAATGGCAAAGAAGCTATCGAACTGCTCCACAAGCAGTCATTCAATCTAGTAGTAAGTGACATCATGATGCCCGAAATGGATGGCATAAGCCTTTGCAAGCATATCAAACAGCATTTGCAATTCAATCATATTCCCATTATACTACTCACGGCCAAAACCCGTGAAACAGATAATATCACAGGACTTGCAGTGGGAGCAGATGCCTACATAACCAAACCTTTTAGCCTCAATATACTGCGTAGTACAATATTGAGCCTCATACAGAACAGATTGGCTTTAAAAAACAGTTTTAGCGGTACACAAGAAATAGGAAACAAAGTCGAAAGCCCTACCCTACAAAGTCCAGATGAGAAGTTAATGGAACGCATCATAAAAGTAGTAAACGACAATTTGAGTAACACCGAGATTTCCGTGAAGCAGATTGCCGATGAAATAGGCATCAGCACTGTGCACCTCAATCGTAAGTTGAAAGAGCTCACCAACCAAACCTCCAGTCGCTTTATCCGCAACATCCGTTTGCAGGCTGCCGCACGTTTACTGGCCGAAAAGAAGCACTCCATCGCAGAAGTGAGCGACCTCACCGGTTTCTCAGACCCCAACTACTTCTCCAAGTCATTCAAAGAGCTCTATGGTATGTATCCCACTGCCTATATGAAAGAAAACAATCCTACAGAAACAGATTGATTATAAAAAACAAGCGCCCCCTGCCAGTATTTCACGGCAGAGGGCGCAACGAGAAGAATTGAATTATTTAAACTCCCAATAATCTATGTAAGCATAATTATCTTCACCCTTTATATTATTAAACACAAAATATAAATCATGAACATCCGTGACGCGTGGTATATTAGCCTTGATAGTACGATACTTTCCGCTTTTAGTTTTTTGAGGAATCTGTATTTTTCTCACTAACTTACCATTAAGATCATCCAATCGAATCTCTAATGAAATATTCTTTGATTTTTCTCCGCCAACCAAAGCTCTGAAAGCCGAAGCCCCCTTACTACCAAAGTTCACATTAGCTACTTGGATGAAAGCCCCGTTTTTAGTAGCAACAATAGAGATTCCATCATCATGAGAACATGTCTTAATGCCTTCCGACCAAGCCATAGTCTCAGCTTCCACCCTTCTTAATGGATTGAATGTTCTGATAGGTGAAGGATTTTGGTTTTCCATCCACCAAGGTTCCTCATTAATTGTACCATCAGCATTAAAAGCTATTTCGGCCACACAAACCGAACGACGTTCATGATGCTTATTGGTTATGGCATAGTTTAATTGATAATTAAATCCAAAGAGATAAGTTTTACCATGATAATCAATAATTCCTGGATGATTGCCCGAAGAGCGGCCATCGGGTTTCATGAGATAACCTTTAAACACCCATGGTCCAGTAGGCGTATCACCCATAGCATAGCCAATCCCCTCAGGACAGCAAGTAGAAGCATAAGCCATATAATACTGTTTACCTCTTTTATAAATCCAAGGGCCTTCTTGAAAGTGCACATTACCTCTATTTTCTTTAGTGAGATTCGTATCTTTCGTAATTTCTCCCTTCAAGCTAATCATATCCTCATTAAGTTTAGCATACCACATATTTGGATTTCCCCAATACAAATAAGCTTGCCCGTCATCATCAATAAAGACTGTAGGATCAATGCTATCATATTTTCCACTAATAAGCGGCTTCCCAATAGGATCCTTAAAAGGACCATAAGGAGAATCCCCCACTAACACACCTATGCCACGACCTTGAAGAGGACAATATAAATAAAACTTTCCATTTCGCTCAATACATTGTGGAGCCCATGCTCCATTATCAAAGCCACCCCAACCGGAAATTTCCTTGGCCGCCCAAGTGAAATTATGCAAGTTGGCTACTTTACCATGATCAGTCCAATTCACCATGTCAGTGCTGGTGTAAAGCAGCCATTCCTTCATACGGAAGCCTGCATAACCCTCAGGTGCGTAATCCTCATCATGCGTAGTATATAGAAAAACAGTATCATTATGTACCATTGGTGCAGGGTCAGCCGTAAATTTGGTCTGAATAATCGGCCGTTGAGCACTCACCGACATAGTAACCATAAAAGCGCTTAACGTCAAAACACTTTTTAAAAGTTGATTTTTCATATTTGTTAAATCTATTAATGCGATATATTTTTCTATTTATTAGCGAGTTCTAATCACCACCTCAAATGGTTTGTCAATACCCTCTACTTGAATTTCCGCATGGATTACACCAGGTTTACGTGTAGATTGTACAGTAAGCAGAGCATGTCCAAAGTAAGATTTTATCTGGTTGGTATAAAATTTATTTAAACGCAGATCACCGCTATCCAAAGCAACCAAACGTCCCTCACCACTCACCTTCACAGTAATCATTCGATTATCAGTCTGCACTTTCACTCCTTTATCATCTATTAATGTCAGATCTATATGACTCAAATCTTGACCATCCGCTTTAATGGTCTGACGATCCGCCTTCAACTTTAAAGTAGCAAGCTTACCTGCGGTTTCAATCTTCCAATAAGCTACCTCCTTGCCTTTGTTAAAGCCCTTCGCTTCGAGCTTTCCGGGCGTGTAGGGGATGTTCCATACAATGGTATTGTTGGTATAATCAGCCGTACGCTCACGCCCCATCAACTTGCCGTTGCGATACAGTTCTACCTCCTCACAGTTGGTGGTGGTAAGTACCTCAATCACAAGACCATTGAATTTATTGGGATAGTTCCAGTGATCAACAATAGCCGGCCACTGCCACAGATCGCGACCATGATCGATGTCGGCAAAGGGATCCTTCACCGCAATGCGCACCATCGGTGTTTTGTTCCACATAGCACGATGGTAGGCCGCACGAGGTTTTTCGTACATACATACATCGAACAAGCCGTTAGGCCAGCCCTTACTAGGCCAACCTGCTTCACCCAAATAGTCCACGCCAGGCCAGATAAAGCCACCGGCAAAGAAGTCGTTTTCGGCAATCAGACTCCATGGATTGAGCGGCGTATAGCTTCGCAAATTGCCCTCGGCACCGCGATAGTAAGGAAGCTCCTCCGAAATAAGGAAGCAACGATTAGGAAATTTCTTGTGATCGCTGATAGCCCGTGCTTCAAGATAGTTATATCCTATGACATCAGTCACCCCTGCAAATGCTTCCTTGTGATTATTTTGGGCAGCAAGGGTAACCTTCCTACTAGGTTCTAGCCGATGTACGAAATCTTGCAGCATGGCAGCACGCTTCACATACTCTTCACCCTCTCTCCAGGCTTCCCCCACCTCATTACCTATGCTCCAAAGAATAATACAGGGATGGTTACGGTCACGTAATATCATGTTGCCCAAATCCTTCTGCCACCATTCATCGAAATGACGAGTATAGTAATTATCACCGCTCTTCCATTTGTCAAAAGCCTCATCTATGACCAAAAAGCCCATGCGATCACAGAGGTCTAAAAACTCAGTAGAGGGTTGGTTATGACTCATACGCAGAGCGTTGACACCATACTCTTTCAATATTTCCAATCGACGTTCATATGAACGTAAAGGGACAGCTACACCCATGGCACCGGCATCATGATGCAAACACATACCTTTCAGTTTGACTTGCTTCCCATTGAGCAAAAAGCCACGGTTGGGATCGAATGCGATGGCACGTATGCCGAAAGTGCTAGTATAGACATCAGTAGTGCTTCCACCAGCCTTAACCGAAGTTTCTAGCGTGTATAATGTCGGCGACTCCGGAGTCCAAAGTTTAGGTTGAGCCAAATCAAGGAGTTGTTTCACATCAAAAGCTTTACCTGCTTCTACCACCACTCTTTGAGATTTACTTTTAGCCAAGACCTTACCTGTAGCATCTTTGACTTTTTGCAAAAGGGTAACGTACTGTTTTTTAGGGCTGCTATTCTTCACAGTAGTTACCACAGCCACTTGCGCTGCCTCAGCGCTCACCTGAGGGGTTGTGATGTAGGTACCATAAGTATCAACATGCACATCCTCAGTCACATCCAACCAAGCATGACGATAGATTCCAGCGCCCGCATACCAACGCGGACGTCCACCTGTAGTATTGACACGAACAGCCATGAAGTTAAGTTCGCCAGGTGCTTTCAGATAAGGAGTAAGGTCGTAAACTATGCTACAGAAACCATATGGGCGATGACCTAAATGATGACCATTGATATAAATATCGCTCTGCATGAAGATACCATCAAACACGATGCTCACTTGCCGTCCACTGGTACTAGCAGGAAGTATAAATTCTTTTTGATACCAGCCAATGCCTTCTGGGAGATAGGCAGTGGCTCCACCCCATTTGGAATCGAAGTCCTGCTTCACATTCCAATCATGAGGTAATTGTACAGACTCTGAATGACTTTTATCAAAAGGGGTAAGAATATATTTCTGACTATCAGTCAGTGAAAAGTTCCAATCGAAATTAAAGTCAATTTTTTGTCGTGTAGCTGGTCTGGCTGCCAAGTGAAGTGCCAAACTCAGCAACAACGTAATCAATACGAAATTTTTCTTCATTATATTACAATTGTTAGTGAATGATTGATTTGATTTGTTCTACAGACAATATCTGTTTAGGATTAAACTGTTTAGAGTTCATATAATTCAGGATACTCCTATACATCTGCTTACCTTCAGGATACTTCATATTATCTTGAAGTGCCATACTACAGACCATCAGTTTACCTTTACCCACTTGAGCTTCAAAAAGTACACCGAGCTTACGGTTGAGCACAAAGTTGTCGATAACTTGCACCATAGGGCGATACTCACGAGGCAATGAAGCCATGTCGATAGGACGACCGTTACGCAACAGACGGAACCACTGCCAATTGCTGTGATATTCTGTAGGGAAGTCTGCAAGTACAGGATGTTCATCATCAGTCAAGATTCCCATGGTACCCACATTCCCATATTTCTTGAACATATTATAGTTCCAGAAATCACTCTGAAAAGCCCCATCTACACTGGTAGGAAGCACCTCAGGAGTAGGCAAAATCAAAACCTTCTTACCTTTCTTCAAAGCTTCTTGTGCTTTTGGGTTGAACGAAGTGAAGACCTGTACTTTACCTTCATTAATTTTTTCATCAGCCGGATAAACCCAAATAGAATAAGTATTCTCATACTCAGTACCCTCAATACTAATCGTGATATTCAACTTCTGTGCGTGATTAATTCCATCCAAGGAATAACGAAGGGTAGCGATGTCAAAGACATTACCTTGAGGAATATCTTTCAACCCAAATGAACCTTTATCAATCAGGTTTCCTTGTCCATCCTTAATAGACCAATTCACAGGCTTAGACAAAGATTTTGCACTATAGTTAGCTACTTGCACACGTCCCTCAAATGTGTCGTTGTTCGTAAGCGTAAATTCAGGATAACGCAAAAGAGGTACTACTTCGGAACAGAACTGATGCCATTCCTTTTGAGAAATCACGCCCTTGGGTTTGAAATAGGCATTCAGTACACCCACCAAAGCGCAACCTTGGCCCGGGAAGTCCTGTAAATCGAGTAATTGAAAACCACCATAGTCTTTGGTTCGAAGAGCTGACTCAATTTCCTCACGATAGCAGAGAGCAGCCAAAGCGCCCGAAGCTTTAAAATATTTATGGCTCAAATCACCCAAACCCGCTTTATCCAAACGCTTTTGATACTCTATAAAGTTATTCAAGGTGGTTACCCCCGTATAAAGATGAATCTCTGATGTATCTGGATACATCTGATATTGCCCCGTTTCATGACCAATCACAGGAATTGTAGAGTGTGAATTTCCAGCAGAGAAATCATAGTCTGTGCCCCGAAGATAGTTGTTCATATGACCAAACTTAGATTGTGGGAAAGAAGCACGGACCTCATAGCCTTCACAGTCCGTGTATACGCCCGCTCCATATCTTCCACCTGTGAGTGTGCTAGACCAGTAATCATCCCCCTCTTGCTGTTGGGGTCTGGTCAGGAAATTGTTACTACCTGCTGCATAAAGTTTACGAGGGTCATGAGCACGAAAACCCGTGATGATTTTTTGCAACTCTTGCCGATCGCCACCTAGTTCATTGCCAATTTCGAACATAACGAACGAGGCGTGGTTACCAAACTGATCAAGCAGTCTTCTGCCCTCTCCTATTAAATAAGTAGTAGTGTTGTCATAAACTTCCAGTTTCTGCTCCACATCTCCCTGAACGACTTTCGCCTTACGACCTACGCTGCCCCAATGAGGAAGTTCAGGGAGCATATAGATACCTACAATGTCGCAAGCAGTGAAGCAAGCTTCCGGTGGGCACCAAGTGTGGCAACGGATGTGGTTGATTCCCCAATCTTTAAGTAATCGTAGAATCTTAACCCATTCATCTACATTCATAGGAGCATAACCTTGGTGAGGAAAGACTTGTCCATCGTGTTTTCCACGCAGAAAGGTTGGAGTCCCATTAATGGTAAACTGTTTACCATTTGTGGCAAATTTACGCATGCCGAAGTTTAGTTGACGATGATCAGCCATCACATCCTCACCGCTCTTAAGCTCACTACTCATCGTCAATTTATAGAGTGCCGGATTCCATTCGCTCCACAAGTGCACATCTTGTCCCATGGGATAAATAAATTCACGCACCGTATCAGTGTTCGACACCCCTTTAACGTGAAAAGTTTTCTCTGGAATCGTATGTTTCTGACTACCTGCATTCCAGAGGTTGGCGCATAAACGAACTGTACCTTCCCACTGTCTGTCAGTCACACCGTCAAAGACACATTTCACCTTCACTGTCTTCGTGTCAATATCGGGATAAAGTTGTACTTGATCTACCCAAATATCCTCATAAGCACAGAGTTGAATCTTACCGAGCATACCATTCCAATTGGTGGCAGTACCATCGTTGGACTGATGGCCTATGGATACAGGCGGCAATAATTTCTTATCATTTCCATTATAAATATGCACAGTCAGTTTATGTTTACCTGGGACCGCCTCATTGGACAGCAAAAATTTCTGTTCACAGATATAAGTGGAGTCACAGCCGATGTATTGTCCATCAAACCAGACCATTGACCCCTTAGCGCGCTCAATTGAGAACATCACACGTTTCCCTTTCCAATTTTCTGGAATAGTCACCTCTTTTTCATACCAAGCATATCCACGGTAGGCATACTTACGCTTCGACTCCGGTCGCCCCTTTTTGGCCTCATCAGTAGTACCTGGAAGCGACATACTATCCCATTGCGAATAGTATTTATACCATTCATTCTGCAATCCTTGATTGTTATAGTCTAAGGCCAATCTCCACTGACCAGACAGGTCAATGTTATCGCCTCCCGTAGTTGTTTGTGCCTTGCACATCAGACTAAAAGCTAACAAACCACAGCAAACATATAGTTTAAGCTGTTTCATGTTATAGATTTTAATAAATTCTTTAATTTTCATGGTTCTATGCTATTTTTATATTCAGCGTGTACAAAAATATGAAATTCCATCATTAGTGTCGTCTTTATTCCGAGAACATCCATTGTCTCTGATAAATAATGTAGAAAACTTTCTAATTTTATTCGACAATAATTATACCACCCAACGGTTGCAAGGTAACTTTCGCATTGCCACTCTTGTCTATTTTCAGACTTGTCAATTCGGAGGCATAACTGTCAACATTCTCTTTGTCTTCTTGCTTTATGATACGGCGCGGCTTGTCAACATAATACTTTACTATCTTTCCGGCAAGCATCGGGAGATTTACGGTCAAGGTCATGGGATGGTCTGTGCCATTCAGTCCCCCTATATACCAATGTCCATCATGCTTGCGGGCTATGATACAATACTTTGTGGGATATCCGTCAATGAATTGCGTCTCCTGCCAAGTGGTAGGGATATTGCGCGCAAAATCCAGAACATGCTGTGGCATATCTTCAAGGTTATTTGGCATTATAGCGACACAGTTTACGTTAGTCTGGTTGGTGATTGCTGTAGCCAATTCAAAGATATCCGACGTGTATCTCGGATGCCGACTCTTATTGTTCTTGCTGAAACGCTTATTCATAAACACTCCTCCCCAGTCGAAGCTGGCAACAGCATTTCGGCAAAAAGGATGCAGCGTCATATCAAAACCTTCTGAACGTGAAAACCTATTGGTGAAATTCATGTTCTCTGAGGCAAGAGCCGCCTCACTTGCCACAAAATTGGGATAAAGTCTTTCCCAACCTCTTGGAAGAGTGCAGCCATGGAATATAACCTGCAAGCCGTATTCATTGGCATCGCTCAGTATCTCTTCATAAAGCTGCATCGTCTGCTGCTTGTCACCGCCAAAGAAATCAACCTTAATACCTTTCACGCCAATCTTCTGCATCCACTTCATATCACGCTTGCGGGCTATGCAGTTATTCATCACACCGTGTGGACCTTGTGGAGCGTCGTTCACCGCTCCATTGCTGTTATACCAAAGCAGTAGCTCCACATTCTTGCCTTTCGCATATTTTGCCAGACGTTCAATGCCCTCATAGCCAATGCGTGAATCCCATAAAGCGTCAACGAGAATATACTCATATCCCATCACTGATGCAAGGTCGACAAATTTCACCTGATCGTCCCAGTTCATCGAACTGTCTCCCCAAAGAATCCAGCTCCAAGTATATCGTCCTGGTTTATAATCATACTTTGTTTCATAAAGTGGGTCAAGGACATCAAATTGAACCGTTGTCTCAACAATCGGCTTCAGAGAATTTCCCACCGTAATGGTACGCCATGGTGTTGCTGACGGAACAGGTACCGCCGGTGTTACGCTTCCTATTCCATTGTTCTCGCCTTCTTGTGGGAACAGCAGGCTATATCCCGTTTCTTGATTGTAATCACTCAATCGTGAGCCGCAATAATTGCTTGTCACTCCAGTTTCGCTCACCAACGCCCAATAGTTGATATCTCCATCCGGGATGCGAAACAGGCAAGGGAATGTGAATCCTTGCTTACTGTTTGATTTGCGCTGTGCCACAGGAACATCTGCTTCGTAGGTTTCCTCGTAAGATGGTTTTGTTCTAGCAAAACCAACCATTGGTAGGCTCTGCTGGCAGAGGAAACTTGTGGCAGCTTCTGCCAGTCGGAAAGACGTCGTTTCTTTAAGAATGACGGCACTCAGCGGAATGCCTTTCTCATTGTTGGGCTTTTGAAGCTCGTAGCGGAAAGCCACGCTATTGTTGGCCACACAGAAAGCGACAGTCATGCAATGTCCATCCTTGTTCTCAAAAATAAGATCCATCTTATTTGATACGTAATGAAATTTATTCTGCTTGGTGTTAATCATATAGTAGTCTTTCACTACATTATCCTCACGCTGTACATCTTTCAATTTCAAGTTTTTCGAGAAATCGGCATAATTGGCAACAAGACCTAAACGGGACTCTGTCAGCACAAACTTTCCGTCGTAACTCACAGAATATACCGGCATACCATTTTTGTTGTTTACACATACGTTCAATCTGCCGTCGGGTGAAACGACAGTGTCGTCGGCCATAACAGTTACCGCTATCACGAACATAAGAAAAGATAAGTTTATTCGCTTCATATCAAGAATAATAAGTAAGTTGTAAAAATTAAATTATACTAAGCCGCATGGGTAAAATTGATAATGAGTTCATCCCCGACTGCCGCCAATGCTCTGTTTGTAGCATAGAACAGGGAGTCCGTGGATACATAGTCCGCCTGTCTGAGCCATTTACCTTTGAGTATGCGCCACAGCGTCTCGACTATGTTGAGATGTGCGATCTTGTACGCATAGAGCTGCGGCGAGGGCTTTCCCTTGGAACGTTTTCTTATACGTCTATATCTCGTGCCAATGCGGATAAAAAAGCTCGGAACGTACTCTCGCTCGCTTCCTTGCCGGAGGCCTGCTGCCAGGATTCCTTGGCTTTCTTCACGCTCTGCCTGCTCTGCTCGATGGCTTTGCGAACCGCTTCTTTGTCCAAGCAGTCCATTATTGGCTTTCGCCCACGTCCTGGACGTGTTTCCAAACCTGCAATTCCTTCTGACTCGAAGCGTTTCACCCAAGCATTTACAGATACAAGTGTCATTTCCGTTTGCGAGCCGACATCCTCTGATTTCAGATCCTGTGATTTCAAAAGAATTGCGCGGCAAGGCATACGGTATGTATGGCTCTTGCCAGCACGGAAACCTTTTTCCAATTCCAGACGTTGCGCCTCTGTCAATTGGAAAACTTTGATCTTTGCGATAGCTATATGTATTTATGAGGTTACACAAAGCCATGAAAAATATTCGATTTAAACTAATTTTCAACATCTACTTATAGATTTTAATAAATACTTTAATTCATAGGTTCTATACTTATATTTATATTCAGTGTGTGCAAAAATATGAAATCCTATCATTAGTGTCATCTTTATTCCGAGAATGTCCAATAGTCAAAAAACATGATGTCTTTCAGAGCTTTGCCGCGACATACAAAATAGATGTCTTTCACACCGTTTACTGGCGCTATCTCTGTATCTAATACTTTATTCCCATTGTTGGTTTAGCAGGCGCAGGCTGTAAATAGGTCCGGCAGTAGTACCCTTCTGCGACTTGAATGTGACACTCACTTGCTGTTTGCCTTTGAGCATCTGAGTAGGTATGGGGTACTCTACAGTCATAAACTTGTCAGAGTTCCATTTGTTTTGCAGATTTTCGTTGGTGAGGAGCTGATCGTTAATAAGGATGGAGAACCGACAGTTACCGTTTTCATTTCCCCAGTAAGTGACACAGAGCGAAAGGGTGGCCTTGCCGTTGGTAGATAACTCATAGGTAAAATATCCATCGTTATTGGCTTTGCGCCATGCGGCTCCATGAGTATTGCCTGTACCAGATCGGTTGCTCTTCACATTGTGGTCAATCTCCGGCTGTTGCTCACCACAGGTCACCATATCCACCGTTCTTGCGTCTAGTTGCAATCGCTTCTTTTCTGCATCCTTCTTCTCCGCTTGATAGCTGCGGTATTGGCTGTCGGACATTGATAACCAATATATCATATATCGGCAGTCGTGGAGAGAGGCGAAAGGCTGAAGCTCAAGCTCGGCATACTTATCCTCAAAAAGACCCGGCACAGTGAATGTACATGGCTTGCCTGCCACGGGTTTCATCTGACTTAGTTTCTGAAGAATTTTCTCTCTGTCACCGATAATCATCGGTGTGTCGAACAGAGATACTAACGGACCGTGAGCTATGTGCCCCCAACGGTGGTCGCTGGCAACAAGACCGTTGAGGTTTTCTTTCCCAACGTTAGCTCCCAGGAGTATTGGTCCACGCATAATGGCTATGTATTCGGGATGATGCTTCAATTCTTCAATACGTATATTCATCGGCATCTGCACCTCCACAACATCGCCGTTCTTCCACTTTCTGTTAATCGTATAATAGCTGTTGGCAGCGGTTGTTGTCTCAATACTTTTCCCGTTGACGGTGATAATTACCTTACCATCGCCCACCCAGCCCGGCTTACGTACGAACAATGGAAATTTCGTGCTTTTCTTCGCTGTGATGGTGAGACACGTTTTGCCTTCATTAGGAAACGAAGTAGTCTGTGTTAGACTGATCCTCCGCTTCTTCCATTCGAGTCGCGAGGAGATGAAGAGGTTGACATAGAGCGAATCTCCAGTGTGGGCGTAAATAAACTCGCCATACTTACCATGGTTTTCCATACCGGTACCCACGCAACACCACATCGCCTCGTTAGGAGCGGAGTAAACACGGTAGTGGGCGGGACGAGCGGGAGTGAAATAGACATATCCGCCGTGAACAGGATGCTGGGTGGAAAGAATGTGGTTGAACAAGGCGCGTTCATAAAAATCGGCATAAGCTGCTTTAGGATCCTTTCTGAATAATCCTTCAGTGAGCCGAAGCATATTGTAGGTGTTGCATGACTCCGGTCCCTCGCGGTCATCTACATAACTCAGATAATCAGCATCGTCAGGGAAATGTTCGCGACGGCTGTTGCCGCCGAAAGCGAGTGATCGGTTGGCTGTGACCGTCTGCCAAAAGAAATAGGCCGCACGAGTGTAGTCTACCGCATCGCCGCTGCGCTTCGCTTGGACACTCAGTTCTGCTACACGCTGATAGCCGACAGCTTTCGGCACCTGGGTGTTGGCGTGCTTATTGTCGAGATTATCTTTTCCGTCACGCATGCTCTCAAACAGCCATTTATGAGAAAATCGCTTCGCCGCATCGAGATATTTCGTGTCGCCCGAGATTTGATATGCATCGGCAAACACTTCGTTCATACCGCCAAACTCATTGTTAAGCATCTGCTCCATCTGTTCATCGTTGAGACCGCTAATTACACCGATTCCCCAGTCACAGTAATCCAAGAACATCTTCTTTGCCAATTCACTATCGGCATAGAGCCATGCATCGCGTAGTCCGGCATAGAGTTTGTGGAGATTGTACCAAGGAGCCCAATATTTCCATATTATGCCAACATTTCCTTTCTTTATCTCCTTCCATCCCGCCTTACCATTGGGAATACCGCCAATGTATCCGTCACCATTGGCTTGCTGGCATTTGTACAGTTCGCTGAGCATATATTCCATCCTCCGCTTGAACTCCTCGCCATCTCCGGCTCTGTAGTTCATCGCCATGGCGGAGAGATAGTGCCCAGCCACATGGCCATCCAGCCCCGGCCAGTTGGGGAATTTTTCAGCTTTAGGTTTCAATCCGGCCTCGATGAGGAACGGAGCCAATAGTCTGTCAACGTCATATTCCAGTAGTACGCTGCGGTTGAGATCTTGGGCATGTTTAAATGGTCCGTCAAGCAGTTGCACATCACTCAGCGGAAAGAGTTCGGGATAGAGTTTGTCCTGAGCATGGGTCATGCTGACGAAAGCCGGACAAAGGCAGAGAACGGTTGTTATCAATTTCTTGTTAATCATATTATTATAATGTTATTGTTTTTTCTCATTATTGTTTTTTTCCCAAAATACTTCACTGTCTTCTGCTGTCCGTCGGGGAACATCACTATGAACGTCCGGTTTTCGGGCATTCCCTTATACTGTCCTTCACGCTTGGCGATGGTGAGCTGCTGCTTGGACTCACTCCACGTGAACTGGATGAGGGAGCGTTCGCCGCGCTCGCAGTTGTAGGTTTCTCCATCATCTTCGTAGAATGAGAAGGTGCAGTCTCTGCCAGGATAGATGCGAATGGTAAGCGGAGCGGCTGACTTGTCGGCGGCATAACGCTTACCTTGAGCCATAAGGATAATGGAGCCGGATCGGACGAAGACGGGCATCGTCTCAATGCTCTCAGTGGTTGTCACAGATGTGCCGCCGGAGTAACGCTTGCCGGTGCGGAAGTCATACCAGTCGGAGGACTTAGGGAGATAAGTCGTCCAGCTATTGACGTTTGGCTCAACTATTGGAGAAACAAGCAACGACGAGCCAAACATATATTCGTACTTCTGTTGCAGCGCATGCTCATCATCGGGGAAGTCCATCACCAACGGTCGCATAATGGTGTAACCTTCGTTGGTGACGCGAGCGGCATTGCTATAAATGTAAGGCATGAGCGAATAACGAAGGGTGATGTATTTTCGAGCTACCCTCTCCACCAGCTCGCCGTAACGCCATGGCTCGGTGTCGCTCATATATCCGTGCACTCGCATCAGCGGCAGAAATGCTCCCACCTGAAGCCAGCGCAGAAACATCTCGTGATACTCCGGGCTTTCGTATTGGTTCCACGGACGGAAAAATCCTCCCGCATCAAAAGTCCACCAAGGCAGTCCGGCTGCCATCTGTCCTAGTCCGCCCGCTATTTGTCGGCGCAGAGTCTCCCAATCGTGACCAACGTCGCCCGACCATGTAGCAGCGGCATAACGCTGTAGTCCGGGAAATCCGCTACGAGTGAGTATCATCACTCGCTTCTCGGGAGCATCCTTTCTCAGTCCGGTGAACACAGTGCGGTTGACAAACATCGGGAACGCATTACGGTACACCTCACCCGGCCACTGCCGGTTGTTTATCCGCCGTCCCTGCAGGTCATCGTTCTCTGGTTCAGTGGCGTCCTGCCACCATGCATCGATACCGTATGGTTTGAGCAGTCCGTTACTGAAATTCGCCCAGTAGTAGTCGGCAGCCTTGGAATTGAAGAAGTCCACCCAGTCTATTCCTGGCAACAGATATCCCAGCTCTTTTGCTTTCGCTCCGACAGCCGATTCCTCGTCCACTTTCGCCCAAACGGAAATCATCAATCGGATATTCTCATTGTGCAACTCCCTCACCATTTGTGCCGGATCGGGATAATTCTCTTCATCAAATCGCATGGCGTTCCAACCGTATTTTCCCCAGTATTGCCAGTCCTGTACAATCATGTCGATAGGGATGTCGCGCTTACGAAATTCCTTGGCATTCTCCAGCAACTCCTGCTGCGTCTTGTATCGCTCGCGGCAGTGGATGTAGCCCATCGCCCATAACGGCATCATCGGAGCATTGCCCGAGAGCTGTCGGTAACTGGCTATCACCTCATCGGGACTGCCTGCGAACACCGTGTAGTCGATGCCGGTGGATACTGGCGATCGCAATTCCGTTTCATTGATGTTCTTTCTCCAGTATACAGTAGGCTTGTCGCGCTTCTCACCCTCGACCACCACCTTGTGACGACCCTTCGTGAGTCGGGTCATGAAAGATGTTGTGGACGGCAGCCACAGATTGTTGATATCCACCATAGTCTTGCCGTCTATAATTACCTTATGTTTGCGTGCCATCCTCTGGCCAACATCCATCAGTATGGAATATTCTCCTGTTTCCGCCACCTCTATCTCCGCCTCAAAAGCGTTGATGTTGCGCGTCTCTTTCTTGTTGCCTTTGGTGGAGGTGACATCGACGGTGATTGTCTTGCCCATGCATTCCACAGGATTCAGAACCTTAGACTGAGAGGCGGGATTGAACTCCGTGAGACCGTAGTTGTTCCACAGCAGAGCGTAGCCTTTGTTCGACAAAACGAACGGGATGGAAATCTGGGTATTCACCTGAGTGAGCCGACGAGAAAGACCGCGCACATTGACATATCCATCCTGAAACTGTCCCGTACCGAAAAGATATTCGTCTGCAGGCGAGAAGAATCGCTGAGCGACAGCGGTGGTTGCTTCTCCTTGCACCTCCGATTCTCTCATTGTTCGTCCGTGGGAGATTTCTTTGAGCAACACCTTCCCCTTCGCATCGGTGAATGCAATGGCATCGGTGGCAGCGTCATATACGGCCGTCATATTCTTAACTTTCAACGTAGTCGTGCCACCACGTTCACAGACAGAATATTTCACGTTTTCCACTTTGTTCACATATATCAGTTCATCGGGCTGCACACCAACCGAGCCGGCCACTTGTATTCTGATTGCGTTGTCGTTCATCGGAAGCATTACGATATTTCCGCCCTCACGTTTTATCTCCACCTTATTGGCGGCAGCATCAACCGGCATTGCCGAGCCGAGAAGACATAGCAGAAATATATTCTTTATTTTCATAGTGCTTAATAATAAACTGTTATTTCGTATTCTTTTTGATTGCGGAATATCGTCTTTATGCCCCCGCTTACTTCCTCGATTTTATTATCACCTCGCCAGCCTGCAATCCGTTACTTTCGGCTTTCACTCGGATTGTTCCCGTCTCGCCTTTCTTTGTCCGTACTATTGCGAGCGCCATTCCGTTAAACGCCTTGCGCTGCGGTGACTGAAACGACTCAAACGACGTGGCGTCACCATTGTCGGTGGCGATGATTTCAGCAGGTCCCTCCACAGAGAACTTCACCGTCGCATCGCTTCGTGGCACAAGTGTACCCTGCGCATCGCAGACCTTCAGCGTGATGAAAGCGAGATCCTTGCCATCACATGTTATCTTGTTGCGATCAGCAGAGAGTTGCAGAGTGGCAGCTTCCAATGCTGTGCGCTGCACAGCCGTCGCCCACTCCTTGCCGTCCTTATATGCAACCACCTTTATCTCGCCCGGCTCGTACGCCACGTCATGCCACACCAGTCGATAATCTTGTCGCGCCACCTTCTTCTTGCGTCCGAGGCTCTTGCCGTTTAGGAACAGCTCCGCCTCATCCCCCGATGTATATACATGCACCGGAACTTTTTGCCCCACTCTCTCCGGCCAAGTCCAGTGAGGCAGGATGTGAGCCATCGGATAGTCAGGCCGCCAGTGCGACTGATAGAGATAATATCGGTCTTTCGGAAATCCCGCCAAGTCCACAATGCCGAAGTAACTGCTGCGTGATGGCGGAGTCTTTTTTCTCAGTTCCTCCAGTTCCTTAGCCACCTCAGCCTGCTTCGCCTTGTCATGGCGATAGTTGGTCAATACCGTCTCGTCAGAATTATACGGCGTAGGCTCACCCAAATAGTCAAATCCCGTCCACACAAACTCACCCATCAGGTGAGGCTTCTCCTCAAACATGCGGAACATAGCGTCGGGCGGACACATCCATCCCGTGTTCAGCTGTCCCTTGTGACGGTAGTCGTAAGACGAAATCTGATAGTTCTGCAATGCATCGCGATCGTAATTAAAAGTGTAAAAACCACGAGTGCTTACCTGTGACGAAGTCTCTGCGCACAGTGTCGGCATATCCTTGTATCGTGGGTCTTTCTCAAATCGCTCCTGCCCGCCGTAGAAATAGTTTATTCCCATCACGTCGAGCGACAGCGGTGCTCCCACGTCACGCGCTCCGTCAGGGTCGTTATATCCCGCAGTCAGCGGACGGGTCGAATCTTCGCGGCGGGCGATGTCGGCAAGGTGTTTCGTTATCTCCACCCCGCGCTGCTCTATCACCTCGTTGCCTATCGACCACAGCACGACACATGGATGGTTGCGGTCTCGATGTATCATCGCCTTCAAATCCTTTTCATGCCACTGCTCATATATGCGGGCGTAATCGCTTTTGCGCTTGCCTGCCGCCCATGCGTCAAAGGCTTCGTCCATCACGAGAAAACCCATCTTGTCTGCCAAATGCAAAAACTCCGGAGCCGGCGGATTATGCGAACATCGCAGAGCGTTGTCCCCCATCTCGCGCAGTATGCGGAACTGTCGTTTCAGCGCACTCAGGTTAAACGCTGCACCCAGAGCCCCAAGGTCGTGGTGGTTGCACGTGCCCTTTATTGCCGTCACCTTTCCGTTGAGTTTAAACCCGTCGCGAGCCGTAAACTCAATGGTACGCACGCCAAAGGCGGTGCGGTATTCGTCAGTCAGCTTTCCGTCTGTATATAATCGTGTGACAGCCGCATAGCGGTTGGGCGAGTCCACTTCCCATAATTTGGGTTTCTTTATCTCGCCTCCGATGTTCACTTTCATGCTGCCGTTAGCCCTTACCGACACTTCTTTATCCTCCAATCGTGCCACCCTGCCACGCAGACGGTCATCAGCGTCCAAAACATATATACTCGTCTCCACGCTGACATTTTTCGCCACCGATGTATGGTTTTCTATCGTTGTCTCCACATTCACCTTCGCCGCAACGGTGCCCACCTCAGGAGTAGTCACGAATGTCCCCCAATGCCCGACATGCACCTGTTCGGTCTTCGTCAGCCATACGTTGCGGTAGATTCCCGCTCCCGAATACCAGCGAGAGTCAAACTTCTCTGTGTTCAATTTCACGGCTATAAGATTGTCTTCGCCGAACTTCACGTATGGCGTAAGGTCGAAACGGAATGAATTGTATCCATACGGCCATTCGCCCACGAACGTCCCATTCACCCATACCTCGGTATAACACATCGCACCATCAAAGTCAATATATATCCTCCGTCCTGCATCGCTCTTGTCTAAAGTGAAATTCTTCCTATACCATCCGATGGCCTTGTAAGGCAGTTTTCCCATCTCTCCCGCCAGTTCTATACGGAACGGTCCTTCGATAGCCCAATCGTGTGGCAACTCCAATTTCCTCCATCGACTGTCATCAAAAGCCGGCTTTTCCAGTCCCTTAGGTTCATCAATTCGCCCTCCATCAGGCTGTAGGCCATAGCGGCAGAAACGCCAGTTGTCATTAAAACTCTCGCAAGCCGGTTGTCCGTTGCGTGTCAGTGTCTTGTTCGTTGCGACCGCAGCAGTGCCAACCAGCAGCATAATTGCCATAAATAGCAATTTGAAATAAAAAAATCTTCTCATATTTTCTTATATCGTTAACTTCACTTGTTATAGCTTTATAGCGATTTTCTTGCCATTGTAATCTACCGTCTTTTGTTTACTATCCGGCAACGTCACCCTGAATGTTTTCTTAGCAGTCATGCCACGGAATGAACCTCGGCGGTTGTGTATCGTGAGCGTGCGTGTGCGGTTGTTCCATGTCATGGGAATCTCGCTGTATTTGCCCTGTTCATAGTCATAGCCGTCACCACGATCTTCATATAGCGTAAACTCGGCATTAGCTCCGGGATAAACACGTATCTCAAGATTATCCCACACCTTCTCGCCACTATACTGTACATCAGGGCCTATCGGCAATATCGAACCACCACGGATGAAGAAAGGAATCTCGCTGAACGGAATCTCAAGTTTCACGTCCTGACCTCCATCGTATACCTTGTCGTTATGGAAATAATACCATCGGCTGCCGGCGGGCAGATAGACTGTATGCTCCGAGGGATGGCTGAAATCCACATTTTCCATTGCATTCATTTGGGTCCTCCCCGTATTTTTGTCCCATCCCGCATTAGCATCGGCATCGTGGCGAACAACCTCCGGCGTGTACTGCGCATTGAGTATAGGAGTGGCAAGGATGGCGCGACCGAACATATACTCATCGTTGAGACTCTTAGCCTTTGCGTCAGTAGGGAAGTCCATCACCAAGGCACGCATAAACGTATCACGCCGCTTACTCACGCTCCATGACGTGCTATAAACATAAGGCAAGAGACGATAACGCAACTTTATCGCTCCTAGGAGGGCATCATAAACAGGTTCGCCTGCCTTACCATAATAATACAACTCGCGAGGTACGTCTGCACCATGACTGCGCATCATTGGAGTAAACACTCCCTGCTGTGTCCAACGGGCATAAAGCTCATGATAGGCGGGATTCTCGTAGGCAGGCTTACCTTTCCACGAACGGTTGTATGAACCGGCGAAAAATCCACCGAGGTCAGAATTAAAATTAGGATTGCCGGTAAGTGAAAAATTCAACCCTGCGGGAACCTGCTTTCTAAGCATATCCCATGTAGACACCACATCGCCGCTCCACACATTAGCACCATAACGCTGCTGACCAAAGGTGCATGAACGAGTAAGTATAAACACACGTGAACTGTCGCTCTCAGCACGCTGATGGTCGTACACACCGCCAACGGTCATCAGCGGAAAGGCGCACAACACACTGCGATAGCTGCCCATACCTGTCTGTCGGTCGAAATCCGCTGGTTGCCAATTGAAGTGGTCAGGTTCTGTACTGTCCATCCACCAGCCGTCCATTCCAAGATCGTAGATGCGCTTCAGATTCTCCCAATATATATCACGAGCTTCCGAAGAATAGCAGTTATACACCCTTACACCACTCGGATAATCCTGACGTGGAGGCCACTGATGACTGATGCCCGACTGCGGCCATGTCTTTATGTCAAACAACAGTCCTTTCTCATCAAGCTGGCGGTAAGGCTTCGTCATCGGTCCAAACGACGACCAAATAGAAATCATACATTTAGCATTCTGTGCATGGACCTCGTCAATCATCGCCTTAGGATTTGGAAACGACTCGCTCATAAACTCCATAGCGTTCCACAGATAGTTGTTTCCCCAATACTGCCAGTCCTGAATCATACAGTCTATCGGTACTCCATCCTTACGATAACGATGAAGCACATCAAGCAATTCCTGCTGACTTTTATATCTCTCACGGCTCTGCATAAATCCATACGACCACAGTGGCAGCATTGGTACATCGCCCGTAAGTTCACGAACGCCCGACACCACTCCATCGGCATTACCTCCATATATAAAATAATAGTCTACGGCATCGCCCACTTCCGACGAGAAAGCAACTTCAGTGCCTTTATCAGAAATATTTGTAGGCGAATAATTATCCCAATATATTCCGTATCCTTTTTCCGACTGGAAGAACAGCACACCGTCCTCTGTATTTCCCGGTCGCAACTGTCTGTTTACTCCCCGCTGTGACATCTTTCCGTTTTGCAATATGCCGAGACCATATATAGCCTCGTCTTTCTCTAACCTGAATCCCTGCTTCACTTTCCACGACTTACGCCCAGCGTCATCTACCGAAGTGAACACTGCTTCCGATGCTTCCCTAACAATCTCTGCACGCTTCGCCATGCGATAAACAATCTCACCACTGTGTTTTGCCACTGCAATCTGTATGCGGCTGTCCGAGAGGAACAGTGTGTCCTGCGTCTCCTTTACCTTGACTTTAATGTCCTTCGGAGCGGCAGTCACTGCGAGGCTTTTCCTTACAAACTCCGCCGTAGTAGGTGTCTTCACCACTCGCACCACACCGTCGGCATACCATTCCACCTTGACTTGTCCTTGCCCCACTTTCACTGTATAAGTGGCCGCTTCACTTGTCCCTGCCAGCAAACAGAGTAAAAAACAAAATTTTCTCATATTTATTTTTCATTAATTCGTTATGATATCAAATTCCGAATATCCCGCCACATTGTCATTACTACTGTTCGCCTTGGCTCTCAGCCTCACATAACGGGCTTTCACCGGGGCGAACTCCACGGTATGCCACGCTGCGGGGTTATTGCGGATGTTAGAGAATTCGCCTTCAGTCACTTTCCGCCAGTTACTGCCGTTGTCAGATACGTAAAATTCATAAAATGTGATGAAGCCTGAGGCGAAAAGGGCGCTTTGGTCGGGCAGATAGCGGAAGCCGCGCATCTCCACTTTCTCGCCGAGGTCAATCGTCAAGTCAGCAGGCATCGCTCCGCGCTGATGCCAGTTGCTGCCGTGATTACCGTCAATAGCCCATACTGCATTACGGTCGGCAGAGATTACTGCCCACTTCTTGTGTGAGATATCAAATGACTCCGCACTTATGGCACTCTCCCTGCCAGTTGTTTCATCGACGGAAATCGCTTTTACGCTTACCCTACCCTCTGTCGGTACAGGACCAGTGTATCGCCGCGACGAACGTGTGGGTATCGTTCCATCAAGCGTGTAGAATACCGCCGACTCATGGTCTGATGGAATGATCACCACCTCGCCATCCTTACCTCTCGTCACTGCCGGAGCATGGAGAATCTGCGGAGCATTGTATAACTCTACATTAGATAAAAGTGGCGTGCCATCGCTGTCATCTATGCTGATGCGTAGCGCATCCGCCTTCACCGTGCCAAATCTCAGTATTCGCTTATATCCGATGGTCGTCTCGCGAGCCAATTCCTTCCACTCTTGCTTAGGCAAATGTCCGTCAACGGCTGCATTGCTGACAAGGGCTTCTACCTTGAATGATTTCACTCTCTGTCCCAGCTGTATATACTCCTGAATGAGCAGTCTGTTTACAGTTGTCGGTCTCTTGAACTTCAGAGTGATGGCGACGGGTTTCTTACCGTCTGCTGCCGTCCAATAAGTGTCGGCCTTGCCATCGATGGCTTTTGCCGCGCTGTATTTTGAACTAAGCTCGCTGTCGGCTGTCGCCTTTGTCTTTCGTGCAAGATTATCTGCAAAGGTCTGGTCGAGCGTTACCTTCAGTTCCTTCATTGCTTTGACATCGTTCTCATGAATGAGTCCGCGGCGGTCTATTGGAAAGTTGAGTAGCCATGTAGCGTTGCGCCCCACGGAATTATAGTATATGTTGAGCAGTTGCGACAGTGACTTTACTTTTGAGTCCTCATACGTATGGTAAAACCATCCAGGACGTATCGACACGTTCACCTCGCCCGGTACCCAGTCCGTTCCCGTCTCTCGTCCAAAACGCAGCACATCCGTATCTGCTGTACCCGGCACAAACTCATGAGCGTCAAATCGGCTCCAGTTGGTTTCACCTATAGAACCTCCCTCATTACCGCACCAGCGGATGTCAGGTCCTGCCTCGTTCCATATTATCGCATTTGGTTGTAGCTTGCGTATCAGCTCTATTGTTCCCGGCCAATCGTAATATGTCGCACGGTCTATCACGCGATTCTCCCTCGCTCCACCGTAATATCCCCATCCACCGTTGGCCCCGTCGAACCATACTTCAAACACGTCGCCATAATTGGTCAATAGCTCCGTCAACTGGTTGCGGAAGTATTCCACGTAAGAGGGGCGTCCATAATCGGCTCGGTTTCGATCCCACGGCGAGAGATACACTCCGAACTTCAATCCGAACTCCCGACAAGCATCCGACAGTTCCCTTACCAAATCGCCCCGTCCCTCGCGCCATGGCGAGTTCTTCACCGAGTATTCGGTATACTTCGACGGCCACAGGCAGAATCCGTCGTGATGTTTCGCCGTAAGTATCACCCCCTTCAGCCCCGACTCCTTGCATACCCGCGCCCACTGTCGGCAATCTAACTCCGTGGGGTTAAAGAGTTTCGGATCGTTGCTTCCGTCACCCCACTCCTGGTCGGTATAAGTGTTTATCGAGAAATGGATGAAGGCATACTGCTCCATCCGCTGCCACTCCAACTGCATGGCATTGGGAACAGGGCCTACAGCTTCCAATCCGCTCTGGGCATACACACTTCCGCTCGCTATAGCCATCATAGCGATGGCGGTCAATAAGAAAACTTTCCTGCGTATCATTCTTTTTATAGTTTTTGATAACTATTTACTTCTCACTGCGAAGTACTTCACCGCACCCTTATAGCAGCATTCTACCATGCCATCCTTAGAAGCAGAGGGCTGAGTTATCTTTATGCTCACCTCGGGTGATGTAGCTTTCGCTGTAATTACCGGATTTCGAGAAGTGTCCGTTGCATCAACTTGCACCAAATAATGATTATACCCAGTAATACCATTTTCAGCCGTTGAACGCACTGGATACTTCGGCATTTCAGCCGCTTTACCATCCACATAGATTTGTACTTCAGGAGCGATGTGGCGAATCAGTTTCTGATATTTACTGCCAAACCCTAGACCGATGAAATCATAAAGTGCTGTATGAGGTTTCCCTTCAGCCACCAAATAGATAGCATGCTTGCCCTTCAAACCATCCACATAAGAAGAGACATCCAATGTAAACTCTTGTATAGAAGAGGCAGAACCGGCAGGCACCTCTATCTCACCCAGTTTGCGTCCTTTCCATGCAGCGTTGTCCCAAGGACCATCTATCCACACACTCACCTTGAAGCCATCCTTCACCAAAGGAGCCAAGAAGATACTGAGCTTAGTCTGATTTCCTTTGCGAGTACCCGCAAAAGCCTTGAGTCCCAATTTATCTTTTTTGAGCCCACCAAATCCAAAATACTTATAACCAATGACATCACCATGTTTCACGTTGGTACAAGGAGCATGGTTATCCCAAATATCCCAAGAGTCTTGCATGGTTTGCCCATTACTCAAATAGCAAGCATATCCGGCTGAATAAAATTGGTAAGGGTCCAGACCAAAGATATTAAAGCCCTCAGAGGTCACCTCGGCTCCTCGATAGGAATCACCATTGCTGGCCATTGCACTCCACTCCTTATTTTTAGCATATGGATCAAAAGCCGTAATCACCACTTTTCCACCATCAGCCACCGAACGCTTATCACATTCTATGTTGATGGGAGCCACCATACTCTGACGCGCGTTACCAAAACCACGAGGAGGACGATGATAAAACACATACCATTGCCCATTAATCTGTTCAATGCTGCCATGCGTATTGTGCCCGGCGTTGGTTGTCTGCAGAGCATTACCCTCTTTGTTCAATACCGGTGCGCGAGAATCCACCAGCACGCCACCAGCCCTCCATGGTCCCAGCGGAGTATCACCATAAGCATAGCGGAGCGATGAGTTGGTACTACCCAAGCCATAATCAGGACCTGAATAACCACTGTATATCATCAAATACTTATTGCCCACCTTACGGATAGAGGAAGCCTCGAAGAAATTGAATCGCCCCAAGTCTTCCCCCTGATAAATATAAGGAGATTCCTTGTCAGATTCTCTACGCAACTCGCCATAACGGGTACTGGCAGGAATCAATGATTTCACTACCTCCGTACCAGGACGAACTGTACACATGGTGTTTTGGTCAAGCTCAGCTACCGATGATTTTTGAAAGCCCCAATAGGCGTAAGCCCTGAATCCAACCTCATAATCAGGATCCTTGGGATCAGTCACATACTCCACATACACCGATGGGTCAAATCCAATCACGCTACCTTCAGTAGTACGTGTTCCGTCAGCCGTCAGGTTAATGGGCGTAAAAGGACCATCAGGACGACTTCCTTTGGCCACCATCGCCACACGCCCACGACCACAACTATGTGGATACAGGTAATATTCCTTAATTCCATCCTTGCGTTTCACTTCCACAAGGTCAGGGGCAAACATCACATCCCATTTACCATCAACTTTATACGTAAAAATAGGACCTTCATCACGCCAATTCGTCAAATCATCCACGGCAGCAGACCACGCATGGATATCAGCACCACAATAACCCGTAAATCTTACATCATGAGACCCTATGATATATACCCGATATTTACCGGGTTGATCGGGATCTTCAAAGACATGAGGCTCTCCATCAGGTAAATGCTCCCACAGGGGCAGATAAGGATTTGCATTCTGAGCCACTACACACATGGGAACTGTCAAGAACCATGTAATCAATACTACAAATATCGCATTTATTCTTCTCATTGGATTTAATAATAAATTATAGATTGTTCAAAATAAATCTTGTTCACTACAGATAATCGCTCCTATAGCACTAACACCTTCCACCGCCAGACGATACCGTGAAGAAGAATCAGCCGTATAGAAAGATATATGCGCCTCGCCATGTTCGTCTGTTGTTACAGCCGGATTCCAATAGATAGTAGAGCGCAAATCGGGCTTGGTTGATTTGAGTTTTTCGGGAGTATCATAGACCGGAGAGTAAAACTCTACAGACTGCTGATAGCCGATGGGGCGCACTATAGCCATATTATTATTCACCGTATTTTTTTCTACAAAACCTCTACGGGTATTGATAACAATGGCTCCATTGGCACCCCGACCGCCAAAGACAGGTCCCACCGTGGTAGGGGGAGCAAAAAACAAGTCACCCACATCATCAGGTATCAACCGTTCATAATCAAAATTCTCCTCAGGCATATTATCCAATATTACCAATGTAGGCTGTCCGCGATAGGTTACTTCCGAACCTATCACCGCCACACCCGGCAACAGACGAACCATATCAAGCACAGAACTGAAGTTTCCTTTTTCTATGTCTTTCCGTGAAATGACTCTGGACACATTGGCCGAATAATAGGGAGAGTCACCGGCTGTATTACTTTTACGACGGGCCGTGACCAATATTTCACCCAAGTTATACACACGCATTCCATTCTCCAACGTATATTTTTGATCCATTTTCATCACATAATTACGCTCGGCAAGCAGAGGTGTACGTGGCTGTAATAGTTTCAATTGCGGTTGTGCAGGAGAAATAACAGAATCAAGTGTCAAGAAAACACCTGCACTTCCTCGTTTGGATTTAAGTGCTTGAATGATGTATTTGGTACGTTCCGGATATTCCATTTGGTCGAAACTGAAATAACCATCCTTATCCGGGATTGCTACATGAGTACCCAACAATGAATCTCGGATGGCCAAGAGTGTCAGATTAGCATCTTTCAGTCCTTTGAGAAAGCCTTCTACCCTACCCTTCACCACATCGCTGGTTTCAAGCGGATAGGATAGTTTTTCCGTAACATTTCCTTTCACCACTTCAGGGATATTATATCTTCTCCAACCTTGAGTCATCATGAGTAAATCCAACTGATGTGACTGTAATTTATTCCCTTGAAAATAAGAAAGAGGTTGCTCGATATAACCACGTAAATCAGAAGTCAGCAACAAATCGGAAAGGATGTTCTGCGTTGAGTCAGGCTTCACATCATGGCCATCCACCACGGACAAAGAAAAGTTACCTTTCAACGGATGTCCTAACGCATCTTTCAACGTAAGTGCTAAATTCACTTTTTGTCGAGGCTCATAAGCAGGCTTGTCTGTTGCAGCAGTGAGGTCAGCCTTCACATCAGCACGCATATTAAAGACCAGTCGTTCACTGACTATGTTCTTTTTATCATCAATCAGCATCAAATGCGTGATACCGGCAGGAAAGAAACTGCGCTCGAATGTAATTTTTGGCTGGTTATAATCCCAAGGGTTTGCATATAAAACCAGCCCTCTGAGCTGCGCTACCAGAGTCAACGGACGTTGCCTAGATTCAGCAGCAGGCTGTAATAAAGATAACCGCAAAAAATCGCCAGTCCAACGAGCAGCCAGTCCGACAGCGTCTTCCTTTGGCTGAGGCAATTCAAAGGTCTGTTTCGCCCCATTCTTAGCCAAACAGTGCGCATAATATTTGCGTCCGGCTTGGTAATTAAGTACAAAAGACCCCATACCCAAATGTACCGATTGTAACAAAGCACATTTTTGACCAAGATCATCCACCACTTCACCTTTCACCTCTATAGACAATCCATCAGCCGCCAAAGCCTTGAAGGCAATACGCTGATTACAACCCACGATAGCAGAACCTCCTTCGGGGAAAAAGCTGACAGCAAAACGAGTGGTATCTGTAGGAAGAGACAGGAAGCGACTGGCTACCTTGTTATTATATACCGTTTGAAGCAGAAAAGTACGTTGTTCATTCACCTCCCACTTACGGAAAGTAAATTTTGCCACACCGTCACGAAACTTTAAGCGAATGCCATCCTCCTCAAGCGTACCTTTCGGAAAGATAGTAGCTTCCTGTGGAACTAACGTATCTGCATATCCTACAGAACTAAAATGAATGACAGTAGCCACACTGCTACCTTGTTCTATCAGCCGGACATGAGGAGTAAGATCTTGCGTAGCCGGCGTAGAGATAAGCACCTGTTTATGAGCGAAATAATCCGTTCCTACATTACGCATAAATTGCGTGTAAGCCCGAAGGGTATAATACCCTTCAGGCAGTTCTTCTTGAACATCAAAATAACCATGGAAATAACCCAAAGAATCGGGCCTCAACTTGATACGCTTCACGAGTTGTGCGGCAGGGTCAATCAACTCTACATACACATAACGACTCGCATTAGCTTGCTTCATCTGTAGCGCATCTACCAGATGGGTTCTAAACCAAATACGCTCACCTGCCAAGTAAGAAGGGCGGTCAGTATGAATGCTCATTTTCTCTTGCGGAAAACCAACCATCTCTTGTCCAAGATAGTAGAATATAGCATCCCGTAAAACCTGTTGCGCGCCAAGTGGTATACAGAGCATGAAGAGAAGCGTAAAAAGTGGAAGCCCTATTCTGTTCATAGTTATCAGTAATTTAATGCTTATAAAAACAATATGTCACGGCTTTCATTTAATAGTCGGTAACAGAACGACTATAAGGTGACTCATCGCCAAAGAGGTAGGCAGGCTTGTAACCACCGTAATCCACTACAATCTTTTCAAACACAATACCCGGGTCAAGCGGTTTCAGTGTGAGTGTATGCAAATTCTGTTCCGTAGATTTCAAAGGCACAGTCATCTTGCTTTCTACTACACGACGGCCAACCGTAGGATAGAAGATGCTATAGATATTCTCCTTTTTCTCATTCAGATTATGATTGAAGTTCACTTCCATAGGTTCTCCACCATCCAGCACCACAGTATAGCGATGCCCATCCGTACGGGCAAAAGCAAGTGTACTCTTCACCACTACATGAATGGTTACTTCCTTCACATTTTGGGGAATATGCATCTTATACGTCAAACTAGCACCATCCGCTTGTGGCAAGCGAGGCATGAGTGTCACACCGCTCAGCGTACGTCCCATATAAGGAATGGTAGTCCATTTGGCATCAGCCGCATCTTGCTTACTGAAGTAATGTTCAGCCTCCATAGCTACCATACCGTCTTTTGCAGTAAACACATAGCCACCCTCACGATTGGCTTGCGCTGCATCCATACGGAATATTTCAGGAAGCGTATCCTCCTTGAAATCATCATTCCACGTCTTGTAGCCAATGTGCTTCTGGCTCATCATATGTTTCCACTTGCCACCACTCATCACATTGTTATAATCATCAGCCAGAGCCGCATCGCGCTTAAAGGTTTGCTCCACCCTATCTGCCCACTGATTACAAGCAGGATTACCAGCCTTGTAGAGGGCATGGTTCATAGCTTGGCTGTAATACATGTCATAAAGATTGGCCATAGCTTGTACGGGGAAAAGGATAAGTTGTTTGTAAGCATCTTTATATTCTTCAGCCAGCAAGTTGTATTGGCGTAAGGCTTCGGCTTCCAGACAAATATACTCATCACGCACCTGTTTCCACTCACCCGTTTCCAAATTATAAGTCTTAGCATCAAGCATCTCACCGGTGACGCGACCGTTGTACTTGGAGTAGAGGTTGAGGATGCGGGCTGCTTCGGCTGCCTGAGTCTCACCAAAAATCTGCTTGCAGAAGTCGTAGGGATGCTCCAGCAGGGTTTCAACAGTGTATTTCTGCGGACGCCAAGCCATGTCCATAAACAGGCTGATGGGGTATTCCATGGGTTTGAGGTCGCCCACATTGAGCACCCACAGTTTGTCTACACCATACTCATAGGTGAGGCTGAGCTGTTCCCACATATTTTGGATTGGGGTAACGTTGAGCCACTTGGAGTTACGCGGAGTTCCCACATAGTCCACATGGTAGTACATGCCCCAGCCACCGAGGTGTTTGCGTTCCTCGGCATTGGGCAGACGGCGCACATTGCCCCAGTTGTCATCAGCCAGAAGCATAATCACATCATCGGGCACACGCAGGCCTTTGTCATAGTAGTCTTGCACTTCTTTATAGAGCGCCCACACCTGCGGGGTTTCCTCGGCGGGGCGACCGGTTTCGCGGGCAATAATCTTACGTTGATTCCGGATGATACGCTCCAACAGCTTGGTATCGGCATCTTCGCTCATGGGACCATCGCCATCGCCACGCATGCCAATGGTCACCACATCTTCCGTATCTTTCATGCGGCGGATGCCTTCGCTGAAGAATTGATCAATGATCTTTTGATTAGTAACATAGTTCCAAGCACCATACTCCTTGCGGTGGCGGCTCCACTCTTGATGATTGCGCGCCATGGGTTCGTGGTGCGAGGTACTGATGACCACACCCATCTCATCACCCACCTTGCTGTTCAGGGGGTCGTCAGCATAAAAAGTCCAGCACCACATGGCGGGCCACAGGAAATTGCCACGCAGGCGGAGGATGAGCTCAAAGCATTTGGCATAGAACTCATGGCCACCGTAGTTGGTGCCAAAGGCGTGCTTCACCCAGTTGGTGAGGCAAGGAGCCTCATCGTTAAAGAAGAGACCACGGTATTTCACGGCAGGTTCGCCAGCGGTATAGTTGCCACGCTCGATGGCGAGATTCTGCTGTTTCACCACAGGTACATCGGCCCACCAATACCAAGGTGATACACCAATCTGTTCCGACAATTCATAGGTTCCATAAATGGTGCCACGACGGTCACTCCCCACTATAACCAAAGCTTCTTCAACATCTTCAAAGGGCTGCTTGACACAGGTAATGAGATACTGTTCATTTTTACCCTGTAGCATCTTGACATCGAGCTTGTCGTTCTTAACAAGTTGCTGAATATACTTACTCTCTAAGCTACCTACCAAGATAAAACGATTCGTGCGAGGTGTAGAAAGCACTTCAGCTTGAGTACCGCTAACACGACGGAAATCCTCAGCCAGATTAGTCACGGCAATGTTGATACCTTTCTGATCGGCCGCATCCATGAGAATGGGCGTAGGTTTAGCATCTTGCAACAGCGTAAAGGCTTCGCTACGCAGCGTATTTGTAGTGATACCTGGGTGGTCGATAGCTAAGACAGGAAAAGCAATTGACATCCAAAGAGCACACAATAGTAATAACTGTTTTCTGTTCATGATTTATTGATTTTATTTTTAGGAAGATAGATTAATTATTAATAGGCATAAATTTAAAATGCCTAAAGGTAGCTTCACCTTCACCACAAACAAAAATGCCTGGTAAGACACTCATAAAGCCACCCAGCGTATTGTTATCAAAACCAGAAACTTCCATTCCCCAAGCATCTCGCTTCCAAGTCTTGCCATCAAGGCTATAACTGCCTGAGATGGAGTTCCGGTCATTTTTTAGCCGAAGCCATACGCGTCGGGTAGCAGGATGTAAGCCGCGACCTGTAGCAACTGTACGACGATAAGAATAGCGCTTAGTTTGACTAATACCAGAGCCTACCATATATTGGTTATTGTACCAAACGACCAATCCTGCAATGGCTTTCCCACTTAATTCTATCTCTACCTCTAATTCATAAGAGTGGCAACCAGCCACAAAAAGCAAAGGCGAAGAATGATAAGGACTATCTCCTTTGCCCTTGATAGTAACAGATTCACCATAATTCGAATAGCGACTAGCATCATAATCTTGGTAAAAACGCCATTCTTTTCCAACCCTAAACTCTGATAGATGCTGATACATACTATAATCCTTGAGTGGCATACGCTCCAGTTGCTTCATCGCTTTACCAATGGAACATTTTCCTTTTTTCAGCCTCAGCCATCCATCTGAAGTCATTTCTAAAGGTTCTATTAAAGTTTGACGTCCTAGATTGACATAGTCTTTTTCATAAGCATGATAAACTATATACCATTCACCTTGCGGAGTATCTATGAGTGAACCATGCCCCTTGTTCCACCACTTCTCCTCATAGTTCCAAGTATGTACTACTGGGTTATAAGGTGAATTTTCCCATGGACCATTGATGGATTTAGATCGAGCCAACACGGACATATGAGCTGTAGGCGGTCCCATGGTACCTCCCTGTGCACACATCAAATAGTAATAGTCACCAATGCGCCTTACCTTAGGAGCTTCTAATCCAAAGCCAGTCACCACCCAATCCTCAGGAAAAGTCCAACCTTCGTATACCTTTTCAACGGGTCCATCTATAGCTAAGCCATCATCTCTTAACTTAACTCGATGCCCACCGCTTAGGAATAGCCAGCGCTTACCTTCTTTATCAACCGCATGACCAGGATCGATGTGTTTCACATGGAGATTAATAGGATTACTCCAAGGTCCAAAGGGTGAATTAGCCCAGACTACATAATTACCCCCACTCGGCTGACCAGCTACAGTAAAATATATATAATATTTATCACCACACTTTGTAATATCCGGAGCCCAAACAGAGCCCAAACGCTCTTTCAACGCATAGCTGACTGGAGTCCAGTGAAGCAAATCTGTAGAATGAAGTACAGTCAAGCCGGGTAGATAATCAAACGAAGAATGCGTCATATAGTAATCATTACCATCCCGCATAATCGAAGGATCTGCGTAATCACCCCGAAGAATGGGTATCAGCTTATCATTTGTTTGACCAATAGAAGTAGTAGGCTGTGCCTCTACAGAAGAACAAACAAAAAAATAACACAAGAGGTACCAAATCATATTCAATTGATAATGCATAACTATTATGTTTAGATTAGAAAGACGAAAAGGGCTATATAGATATAATACACAAGTTGCTTAATGGATAATACGGTACAGTCCTGCGCCATGTCGTTTGATTTTTCGGCTAAAGCTACCTTTGAACTTGCCAAGATCTTTGTGTTGCCAAAGGTCGCGCACTTTCACCCTCTTCTTAAAGCCCAGTTGGGTGAGGTCGATGCTTATTTCAGATACGATAGCGTCACTCGATTCCTTGCCTTGCGCATTGAAGAAAGCTACATACTTGTCCTTACTACCCGGAATGTCAGCCACCCACACAATGAGGTTATTCTCACGAGAGAATTGGCGGTTGTTGGTGCTCTGCTGGTTGACCTTTAGCATCTCGGGGTTAGTAAGCAACTCCTTAGTGAAGTCATCAAGACGAGTCATATCACCACCAAAAATCAATGGAGAACGACCGATAGTCCAAAGGCTCATCAAGGTGTATTGTTCATTAGGAGTGAAGCGGGTGGTACGACCAAAGCTCACATAGCCAATGGGCAACATGTCCGCATCAGGAAAATGCCCCTCGCCACGATAAGGAGTCCACACATCAAGGCGCTCAAACATGGCATAGAGATGGTCCCATTTGTCCCAGAAGTCGTCAGTAATGCGCCATTGATTTGCATGGTTCATCACATGACTACCCATTTTCACAGGCGTAGCGCCGGGAGAAAGGCTCAACACAATCTCACGACCTGTTTTGTCAATGGCCTTGCGAATGGCTTCAATCTCAGCCTGCTGAATCTCATTGTACGGACGAGAAATATCATCCACCTTAATGAAGTCCACTCCCCAATCGGCGTACATCTGGATGATAGACTGATAGTAAGCCTGCCCTTCAGGTTTGGTAGCATCCACTCCATACATATCAGGGTTCCAATGGCAGATAGACTTAGTGATGGCAATGTCTTGTGCCTTGACGTTAGTTCCCAATACAGGAGTGTTCTGTTCTACAGCTTGCTTGGGAATACCGCGCATGATGTGGATACCGAACTTCAGACCTTTACTATGTACATAATCGGCCAGCGGCTTGAAGCCCTTACCACCCGCTGCCGAGGGGAATTTCTTTAAGCCGGGTGTGAGGCGTCCATATTCATCCATAGTAAGCTTGGCACCTTTTTTATATGAATGCCCCTTTGAATTGGGTTCATACCACTGTATATCAACTGTAAAATATTTATAGCCACTGGGCAGCAAGTGCTGGACCATGGCGTCAGCCTGTTCCTTGGCTTGCTGTTCGGTGACGGTGGTGCCGAAAATGTCCCACGAGTTCCAACCCAGTACAGGATTTGGTGCATATTGCCAATATTTTGGATTAGATTGCGCTTGAGTATTATGGCAGATTATCTGCAAACAGAAAGCCATCAATAAGATGAATAAATTTTTCATGCTGTTCTTTTTAAAAGTTTCTAATTATTAATTCAGTTATTATCCCATGTATCTCTACGTCCAAAATGCGTAGAATTGTGCAACATCGATTATACAAGATATACAACTTCTTTCCCACATCATACACCACGTCTCAAGCGTGATACATTATTCAGTACATATGATACATATATAGCAAAATAATACATCTATATGATAGCAATTAATGAAAAGGCAGAATTGGTTTCAACGAAAGACTTGTTGAGTCACACAAATGGCAGTAGATGTAGTCATAAAAATCAAAGTGGCTAAACATTTCGAGAAAGATAACTTTTTCATTTGTAAACGACAATTCTTATTAAATTCAAAAGTTTCCTTATAACGGAATTAAGATGAAAGCAGTATACCTGCAATCGTTAATATAGAATGACAGGCATACCGCTTTGCTACAAGCAAGGTAAGAGTAAAAAAACTTACCGATCTATGCGCACTGCATGCAGATTGCGAGGACCGATTTCACCATTGCTGACATTGACAATCTTGATGGCTAACAGTTGGTCGTAAGGCATGGCAGTAGGCTTCACAGTCACGTTGAAAATTTTCTTGCGTTCACCAGGAGCGAAGGTTATGGTCTTCTGTACATCAACGTCAGCACCTTCCATGGCATCACCAGCTACACACTGCACAGTGACGGTCATTTCCTGTTGGGCAGCACGATTGAGTTCTACGGCAATGGTGTGTGTACCCACCTTGGCCTCAGACACAGGTACATAGAAACCAGCAAAAGTCTTGGTGAGCAACGGCTGATTTTCGTTCCAACCTACTTTAGAGGGACCGTAAACTGAGTAAGCACCGAGGTCTCTGCCCATTGTACCAGCACCCTTAGCAGGGCTGCCTGCTTTTAGAGTAAAGTCACCATTCTCTGGATCGGTGAACATCGGGTCGGCAGATACATAAGCATCATCGCCTAACTCTTTGCAGAATTCATCAACAGAAATCAATACTTCTTTGAACTTCATACTCTTCTCTACACCATCGGTAAACCACAAGTTGTTTTTGAAAAGGTGAGGACCTTGATTGTAAGCCAGTTCGGTAAAGAGGATATTGGCTTCGGTATAACCTTTCTTACCCACTACAATGTTGTTGCGGGCTTCGTTGCGCCATGATTGATGAATGAAGAAACCACGTTTGCAATTGTAAGTGATATTACCAATCCAGCGAGGATCAGGAGCATCTCCTGTGCCTGAATAACGAGCAGTCTCAAAGCCTACACCATCGATATTATAACCGATATTTTCATAGAACCAGTTACGTTTACAACGAGACTCATTGAACATGAATTGAGTTGAATTGTGACTAGTATTGCGCAACACAATAAGGTCAGAGCCGTTACGGTCGAGCCAAAGTAAAGCGCGGCTATTGGTAGAGCTATTGAAAGCAACCAGGTTGTTTACATACTCCAATTCAGCACCCATGGTTATGTTAGTAGCGAAGCTAGAATTCTCACCAGCCCATCCACGAGCCTTACCTTTGAAGGTATCGAAAGTGTTGTAGCAGATCAAGTTGTGGTCGCTCACATTACCAATACCCATACCATCGCCAAATACATCGTAGAAATAGTTATTGGCAACTACGTTACGGTTTGAGGTATTGATATTGATCATCGACTGACCTTGCTCATTGATTTTGCTGTTACCGATATTCTGGAAGCGGTTGTTAAAGATGACATTACCCACACCGCCCTTGATATTGATGGCAGAACCACCACAAGGATAATCTTGGAAATAGAAGCCTTCGAACCATACATAGCTGATGTTGTTGAGGTCGAAAATATGAGCGGGCTTCTGCACAAAGCTAGTTCCGGGATGCTTGATGATGACCTTATCGTCTTGCGAAGCGGGACGAAGCACGATCATGGCTTTGGAAGTACCAGAAGAAGCAAACTTGATGTTTTCCTCGGCATAAGTACCTCCCTTGATGAGCAGGGTATCACCAGCTTGCAAAATCATGGCTGCGGTACGGATGGTTTTGTAAGGTTTCTCAAGTGATCCCACACCTTCTTTCTCTGCGCTGCTATCTACATAATAAACATTACCCTTCTGTACACTACCTGCTTGTATCAGTGTCATAATGGTAGATTCGCCAGTTTCCAAGTTATTCAGGTAGATGTTTTGGTTGCGAGGATTCTCATCGGTGTTGGCATTGAAGGTTATTGTTACTTCGGTGGTGCCACTCTCAAGGGTGTTACCACCCTGCATGGTCGACATTTTTTTGATGATATGCACACCATTTTCTTGTTCGAGGGTCCACTGGGCATGATCCCACTCCACGGTGATGTTGACAGTGCCAGCTTCGGCGGGAATTGATATGCGTTCTTCGGCGAACTTCAGTCCGGTAGCCACATTGTTGGCTACGTCGTCATCAGAGCACCCTGCCATAAACAGGGTGAATACTGACGCCATAAAGTATAATATTTTCTTTTTCATGCTTATTATATTTTGGTGTTTTTCCCAATCGATTTACCAGATATTCTGATCTTCTTCAGGAGTGAGGGTATTGCGGTTACGCTGCACGGTCATCGAACCGGTGAAAGTGTACTTCAAGGAGAAACCTGGTGTGGCGGTCTTGTCGTAAAAGTCGTAATCGATGTCGTTGATAGTGATATAGATATGTTCCAAATTAGGAGTAACAGCATCCATATCTTTGATGACACTGTAGTTGGCTTGGCCACGAACTACCAGTTCCAGTTCTTCATTATCAGTCCAAAGCTTAGCTTTGTAGTTCTTGCCGTCGGGCATCTTCTCACCGGTAAACCGGCAGTAGAGTTTATAATCCTTGCGGTCGGTATAATCGATACTGCGCATACCAGCATAAAAGAATACGGTGCTATCGTTCACTACATAAGCGCGGTGGCTAGACGAGTTCAAGGGCACAGTCTTGTCATCGTTGACATAACCTAGTAGCTTGGTACCCGAGTAGTTGCCCGAAAACTCATTAAAAGGTACGGGCTGAATCAAGATCTTACTATAGTGTTTGTGTGGATTGACAGCGTAGTTGTAGCTATCATTGCTCACAATCTTGATGGGCAACACCCACATGTCGGCCATGTCAATGCCTTCGAGCGAATACTCTACGGGCAGCAGACTGGTGCTCTGCCCCGCAGGGATGGTCAGCGTTTCGGGAAAGCTGTAGTACTGCTCGGGCAGCAACTTGAAATAGAGTTCCTCGCGATCGCCAAACTTCTCTTTATTGAGAATAGCCAAGGTATCGGGGTCTATGGCAAAGTGGATATCGCGGTTCATCTTATTTTCGGTTGAACCACTGATGATGATGGGCACGTTGTAAGTGACCTTACCATCCTTGGTGTAGCGCACATTTCGCCAAGTCACTCCCTGCGAAGAGGGAGATGACTTGATAGAAACCATTTGCTTGTATTGCTCCTTAGTCCACTCGTCATTACAAGCGGTGAAGCTTACTGTTAGTAGTACGAACAATATATAAAGTATCTTTTTCATATCATTTGTTATTAAATTTAATTATAGATATAACAATTCATCATTCTGGATAAGTCCAACCGGGGTTTTGAGTCAACTTAGAGTTACGCTTGAGCTCAGTGTAATTGATAGGCCAGAACCACATCTTGTCTGAAAAAGAGCAGACGAAATCTTGGATGACAATAGGGCGATGGAAATCGTCGCGTTTGTTCTCACCGAGCAACACATTGAAACCGTAAACGGGCAGTGACTCTTCCTCGGGGGCATCCATCCAACGACGGAGGTCGAAGTAGCGCTGGTTTTCAGCAAAGAACTCGATCTGACGCTCACGTTTCAACTTGGCACGAAACAAAGAAGCATCAGCATACTCAGTAGCGGTATAGTCGTGCAAACCGGCACGGATGCGCACGGGCTGAACACCTTTCTTCATCTCATTGATATCGCGACTGATGGTATAGGTAGTACCACCATCCCAAGAAGCTACATCGTAGCTACTGGTGAGTTCGTTGAGGGCTTCGGCATACATCAGTAAAATGTCGGCATAGCGAATCACACTGCTACCCTTAGCCAAGATACGGCGGCTTTGCTTTTCATATTCACGACCATCACCAATATCTTTGGGATGAACGAACTTTTTGATACCGATACCAGTATTAAGCCATTGACGACCAGACTTGTAACCGTTGGGGGTACCGGGGTAGTAAAAAATCTGCACGTTTGGATTTTCATTCTTATCGGCGGTGTAGCCCAACAGATGCCAATAAGCACCATTGAAACCTACCGAAGCATAGAAGCGAGGCTCGCGATCGGCAAACTGCAAAGAAGTGCCATCACCAATGTTAGAGTACTTGTAGTTGGCACGAACTTCTTCGTTCATGTAACCAGAAACACGCTGAGTGCCATCGGCATTGCGGCCAATTTCCAGGTCCTTACCGGGAGCATCGGTACCATCGGCCATATAGTAAGCATCCATCTGCTTGAGGGTCATACCGTTTTCACTGTAACCATTAGGTTCGTGGTAAGGCAATTGGCGAAGTACCATCTCCACAATGTTGTCATTGCTCTGATTCTGTCCGTAGGTGAAGATATTCTCGGGATTCTCGGTCAAGGGTACTGTGCCATCGAAGAGGCAACGGTATGACTCAAAGGGGTCGATATCCGCCCAACCATCGGGCCAATTGTCATAACTGAACTGATCGTCGAAGGGGGGCTTCACCGTAATGGGATAGGCGATAGGATCCGAAGTCTGGGTACGAGCCTTGAATACATAGAGGCTGTATTGGTGCAGGTTCATCACATCCTTGGCAGCGGCTGCAGCCCTGGCCCATTTGGATTCATCGTATTGTGAAGAGAGCAGTTCGCGACCTTCGTGATCGATCATCTGCTTGGCGTATGCCATGGGGGCATAACCATTCATCAGCGGACTGGCAGCATAAAGCAGTGCCTTGGCACGTATGGCCAGCGCAGCACCACGAGTGGGACGCACTATATCTTCATAACCACGCCTCAAAGGCAATCCTTTGGCAGCCAGCAGCATCAGCTCGCTGATGTAGTCGGCGCACTCTTCGTAGGTATTACGGCCTTGTGCCAGGTCTTCATAGCTATCCATATAGTCAGCCGGAGCCTTCACCAAAGGAATAGGACCGAACATACGCAACAGATACCAGTAGTAATAACCTACCAAGAAGTGAGCTTGTGCCTTGAGGTCGGCACGCTCTTGAGCAGTAAAGAGGGTATTGCGGTCGATGTTGTTAATGAAGATCTGTGCTTGACGGATACCTTGGTAACATTGTTTCCACACCTCGGCACTGTTGTTGTTCCAGCCACTTTCACCATAGTTACCATTGCGCCAGTTGCTATAATCACCACTATTGTAGCACATGTCATCGCTGAAGTTGAACGGCTGGTACTTATGACCACACACATTCTGTAAATAGCCACTCCCCAAGTGTGAGTAAGCATTGCTGATCCACTCGTTGGTATAGTCTCTGTTAGAGAAGACTTCTTCGATGGTCATACGCTCCTTGAACAGATAGTCAGATTCGAGGTAATCGGTGCAACCGTTCAAGAGACAGAGGGCACCACCCAAGACCAATGATGAGATATATTTCTTAGTTTTCATCTTTCAAAATTCAGTTTAATGAGTATTAATTATAAGTTGATTGTAACACCCAGAGAGAAGCTGCGGGTCAAGGGGTAGGCCTTTCCATCGCTCGATGTCAACTCAGGATCCCAGAGTTTGAAACCGCTCCAAGTCAAGAGGTTGGTTCCGATGAAGAACACACGTACATTGTTGCAATACATGGCACGAGTCACTTTCTTGGGCAGTGAATAGCCCAGTTCGAAGGTCTTGAGGCGCATGTATGAACCATCTTGCAACCAGAAGGTAGAACGCTGCTGGTTATTGTTGTTACCACCATAGCTCAAACGGGGATAAGTAGCATTCGGGTCTTCGGTATCGGCTGTACCAGAGATTTCGCGAGGAATCCAGCGGTTACCATTGGCCAATTGTGACAGTACGTTACCACCACCATCACCATTACGGAACATGAATACGGTAGAACCTTCGATGAAGAAGGATGACTTACCTACACCTTGGAAGAGGAGGTTCAAGTCGAAACCGCGCCATTTGGCTGAAGCACCGAAACCGTAAGTCAAATTAGGCTTGGTAGTAGCACCAATGGCTACTTTATCACTACCATTGACTACACCGTCACCATTGACATCTTTATACTTGATATCACCGGGCATCACGGTACCAAATTGTTGGTTGGGTGAGTTACGAATTTCTTCGTAGTCCTTGAACAGCCCCAAGGCAATCAGACCCATGGCTTGGTTCACACGGTGACCCTCTTCGGTGAGGTAGTAATAGACGGTGCTCTCTTCATCTTTCTCGATGATCTCATTTTTACTGTAGGTCATGTTAGCACGCAGGGTTACGTCTACATCCTTGAACTTGCAGTTGAAGGCGATGTTACCATCGAAACCCTTAGACTCTACGATACCTACGTTGGCTTTTGGGGTAGATTCCAAACCAATGAAGCTAGGCAGGTAGTTACGACTCATGTAGATACCTTCACGACGCTCTTCGAAGTAGTCTACAGTACCAGTGAAGGCTCCTGAGAAGATAGAGAAGTCCAAACCAAGGTCTTTCTTGGTGGCTTCTTCCCAACTTACGTCGGTAGATGCCAGCTCGGTATATTTCTTACCGCTATACGAACGGCTGTGGTTATAATCACCAAAGTTGAAACCACTACCACTGCCTATACTATACAAGTAGGGGAAACGGTCGTTACCTAAGTTATCATTACCTACCTTACCCCAAGAGTAGCGCACCTTGAAGAGGTCGAGCCAGGGGAAGAAGCGCTTCACGATGGGCTCTTCGGAGATGTTCCATGCTACAGAGGCAGCGGGGAAGAAACCCCAACGGTGATCTTTGTGGAAGTTTTCTGAACCGGTGTAACCGAAGTTCACATTGGCATAGTAGCGAGAGTACCAGTTGTAGTCGAGACGACCAGCCCAACCTTGGTTGCGGCGAGCAATACCATTCTCAATGTCGCTACCTATATTCTGGGTTTGAATCTTAGAAGATTGGTTGTACTTGAACACACCACCTACGTTGTGACGATTGCCAAACTGGCGGTTGTAGTTGAACTGCCATTCGAGGAACTCATTGCGCGAACCGCTTGAGCCGGCTGTCTGTTCCATGGTCTTCTCGGCAATAGTACGAGTGAGTTGCAGGTTACCATATTGGTCGCGGAAGCGAGGAGTAGCCTTGTATTGCTCGGGATATTTGTAACGCTTAATCCAGTTACTGTTGTAAGTATCGTAACCGAAGCGGAAGGTGAAGTTCAAACCTTTGGTGATGAAGTCGAGCTTTTGCAGGAACTCCAAGGTAGCCTGGATATTATTGTTCCAGTTTTCTTGGTAACCAGTCTGTGTAGCTTGCACCCAGGGGTTGAAAGCTGTACCACCTTCGTCTTGGTTGGTGGCCCATTTGCCATCTGAATACTGGATGGGACAGCTGATAGGGCTATAACCCATCAAAGTGTTCCACATGCCATAAGTACCGGCACCAGTATCATTGCTCTTCTCCAGCGAACCAGAGATACCAAACTTCATCAAAGTGGTCTTGGTGATGTCGATATCCAAGTTCATACGGTAGTTCCAACGGTGATAGTTGGCATTGGTGTTGTAATCCTTCAAGCTGCTGTCGGTGGCATACATACCTTGCTGGTTGATGTAGCTACCTGAGGCATAGTAGCGAGCGGTAGAGCCACCACCGGTCAAGCTGATTGATCCACGTTGGCTCCAAGAACCATCACGCAGCATCACGTCCATCCAGTCTACATTGGGATAAAGGTCGGGGTCGAGGTTCAAGCGGAACATCTCCAACTCTTGAGGGGTGTAGAGGGCTTCTTGGCTGCGAGCCAGACGAGCCTCATTGGCCATCGAAGCATATTGATAACCGTCTACGAAGTCGGGAAGTTTGGTGAAGGTGTTGTAGAAGCTCTCTACCTTGGCGTTGATCTTGATTTTACCGTCCTTACCGTGGCGGGTAGTGATCAATACTACACCATTGGCACCCTTACTACCATAGATAGCAGTTTCAGAGGCATCTTTCAATACAGAGAATGACTCTACGTCTTCTACGTTGATCTCGTCGAGGTTACGTTCGAAACCATCTACCAGCACCAGCGCCTTGGTATTGGCACCGAAGGTAGAGATACCACGAATCCAGAACTCAGAGGTACTACCCGGCTTACCGCTGGTCTGCTGGGCTTGGATACCCGGAACCACACCGGCCAAGGCGTTAGAAATGTTGGCCGAAGGTGCAGCTTGCAATTGGGCTACCTCAACAGTCGTGATGGCACCCGTCAGGTTGACTTTGGTTTTCGAACCGGTACCGGTAATGACTACTTCATTGAGTACATTGTTGTCGCTCTCGTTCATCTGCACCTTGAAGACACGTTGGTCTTTGATAGGGATTTCTATATTATCGTAACCGATATAAGAAAATACCAAAATCTGGTATTCGTTCACACCTTTGAAGGTGAACTTACCATTGGCATCGGTAATCACGCCCAATCCGGATTCATTCTTGATCATCACATTGGCACCAATCAATGGTTCGTTGGTTTTAGCGTCAGTCACAATACCCGAAACGGTAAAGTTCTGCGCCATGGCACTGATGCACATCGTCATCAGCAGCATATAGATAGTGAATACTCTTTTCATTGTAGCTATACTCGTTTTTTATTCGACATCATCTTGGGGAGAAATTTTGCGAATGTAGTGGTTGCCATTGTCACCCACATACATGCAGTTGCGTTTGTAATCATACACTAAACTCTGACAAGTATTGAATTGTGCTTCTGTACGCAAATCGCCATCACGATAACCAGTTGAGTTCTCGGCACGACCGGCATAAGTCTCTACACGACCTTCGGGAGTCAAGAAGCGGATACAGCCGTTGTTTGAATCGCAGAAGTAGAAATCGTACTCATCTTCCTGACCTTCGTATTTTTCGTTCTTGACAAAAATACCTTGTTGGGGTTTGTTCAACTTAGCGCCCTCACCTACACCATCTTGATAGCCATAGCCACCGCACACTACCAACGGCAGACTCAATTTCTTGGTCTCTTCATCATAATCCATGCGGTAGATCTGATGGGATTGGTTGTCGATGTAGTAGCAATACTTGCCAGTGGGATGCCAAAACATATAGCGGATACTCTTACCCAATACTCTCTCTGTAACTTTCTCGCCTTTTTCCAGGTCATAGTAGTTCAACTCACCGGTACGATACTGGGTAAAGTAAATGCGACCATTGGTGGGATGCACGGCCACACTGTTGATTTCGATAGTGGGACAAAGGTCTTGACGAACGGTGTAACCGGATTCACGAGTGAAAAGGTATAGACCCGGAGCCTGCTTATCTTTCTGGTCATCGCCTACAACCATATCTCCATTGAGGGTAAAGTCAATACAAGTAGGCTGTACCAAGTTGTGGGTAAACACACCTACATACTCATTTTTGAAATCCACCACACGGAAAGACTTGTAACCGGCTGCGATGTAGAGCATATCGGGGTTGTTGGGGTCGAACTTCATCCATACAAGATTTTCGAACGCTCCGCAATCCTCAAACGGACCAGGCTTGGTATCATACTTGGTATTGTTCTCGTAAGTAGTACCCAAGAAGGTAGATACCACCATGAGACTTCGGTACTTGAAGAGCCTTTCCCATTGTCCACTCTGGATTTCCTCACCAGTCTCACTATTGACAGCGACCTTCACCTCACCCGACCAAGCTTTCTTGGGGACAAGACAGAGCAGTGAGTTACTACGGCAGCTCAGTACACGGGCCTTTTGTCCACCGATGGTTACTTTCACAGCAGCGGTATCGTTACCGAAGTTTTCACCATATACGATAATACGCGTACCCATCCCCCCCGAGTCGGGCAAACAGTTGGTCACCTTGATGGCCTTATTGGCATCGAAAACCGGAGCATCTGGCAACTTGAAGTCTTCTACGCTTGAATCATCCTTGCACCCTACAGCGGTGCAAAGGCACAGAAAACCAAACATAAACAGCAATGAGAACCTTATCTTTCGAGTACGAAACATGAGCCTACGATTGCAGGATTGAAGTTTTTCATTCATAATTGATTTTTTTAAAGTTACAAAAATTATTAATTCTTAATAATGTTATCCCCTTCAACAATCTTTTTACGCCTATAAAAAACTAATGGCCTATTGAATTTGTCATCCTATTATATGTCTACCTATTGATTCTTGTTTGTGTACCGCAAAGTAACGCACTTTTTGCACGTAGTGTGCAAGAGAAATCCGCCACATAGTAGCAATTAAGCAACATCCTGTGCTATATTGCATACATTTATCTTTCTTTATAATACAAACTGAGGTTTATTCCCTTCATTTGTCAGGTTCTGGGGATTTTGACGACTCAGACTCCGGTACTTGACGGCTCATAATTCAAAATCACCCGTTAGCGAAATTAAATTAGCACATATTTAATCCTGCCAATGGGCGCTCTATTTTATATGCGTCAAGATATAAACCGGTATCTTTTTAATCGTTCTACCATGATAGAACGATTTTTTCCTCATAGTAAACTGATTTTGCTTTTCTATCTTTGCCACTTAATCTATATTATTACAAAATCGTATATTACAACCAGAGTTGCCGGCGAGTAGGACAACCATGCAAGCTCAATCCTATGTGAAAATTCATTAGCTGTTCGAGGTCGTAAACAGGGCGTTCATAGTCGCTGGGGAAAGGCAAATGATGAAATGTTTGAAAGTAAAGCAAACAGGCATCCTTCCACCATTGAGCATCGTGCGTTTGTATTTTCAACTTATGCTGCACATGCTCAAACCGTTCTTTATCCACATAGGGCTGCAGAGCATCCCATCGCTTTTGAAATCCTCGTGCCTGTTCCAGCCCCGTTTGATAACGATGACATAACTCGTGCCACAGTGTGCGTCCGCTATGTAACTTTTCATTCCATCCTACCCGATGAAACCAAAGCAGATACTCATCAGGGCAAGTGGCACGTTTTTCCCACATATCAAACAAGGGTGAAGCATATTGTGTGGTTCCCCCACTACCGGTAGCTGCTGTTCGGTCAAAACCGATGCCAAGAGAGTCGGCTCTATGATAGTAAAGAGGCGACCAATCGACGCGCATTCCCTTCTCCATATACCATGGAGCCGGACCATAATGATGTACCTCGGCAAAAATATGATGCAAGCCGATAGGCATCATATAATTGACCAATGCTTCGCGCGTATCAAGCATAAGTTGAGAGGCCGATTTCACAAAATCAGCATTGTCCGTAAAAGTTTGCTTTAACCATTCCTTGGCTATTTCTTCCGAAGTGAGTTGTTCGTTCCAAGCCAATCGGCCAAACGCATACCAGTTAGCCTGCGCAAAATGGTGTCCACACCAATTGATATCATCACCGATATTCGCTACGCCGGCAATGGCCGATAAGCCATGCAGCCTTTGGGCCGTAATGCCTGCCACGGTAGGTTTAACAGAACTATCTGGTTGTCTACAATAAGTATTTGCATCCAAACATTCTTTCCACAAAGGGGCTTGATAAAACAGATGATTAGAAGCGCCTAAATACTCTTGCGTGATTTGAAATTCCACCATCTGTTGCGTATGGGGCATACGACCAAAAAGTGGATTGAATGGTTCGCGAGGCTGAAAATCGACAGGTCCATTCTTGATTTGCAGAATCACATTATCACGAAACTGACCATCCAACGATTCAAATTCCAATAAAGCCTGCATAGCCCTGTCTTCACTGGCAGCCTTATAAACAAAAGAGCGCCACATCACAATGCCCCCATAAGGACGCAGCGCATCGGCCAGCATATTGGCTCCATCCACATGAGTACGACCATAATCGCAGGGGCCAGGCTTTCCTTCACTATTGGCTTTCACCAAAAAGCCTCCAAAATCGGGCACTAATTGGTAGATTTCTTTCGCCTTATCCTGCCACCAGGCTATCACCTTCGCATCCATAGGGTCGGCTGTAGGCAGTTTGCCCAACTCTTTGGGCGAGGCAAAATTTACACAAAGATAAATCTTCATCCCATAAGGGCGAAAGATGTCAGCCAGAATTTTCACTTTCTGAAGATAGGCTGTAGCCAGCATTTCGGGCGAAGCGTTTACGTTATTCAGCACCGAGGCGTTGATACCTACCGAGGCACACGCCCGTGCATATTGCTCATACCGAGGCGAAATAGTTTGAGGCATCTCCTCCCATTTCCACAGAGAATTTCCTGCATACCCACGTTCAATGGTTCCATCCAAATTGTCCCAATGGTTAAGTACACGCAAGGCATAAGTGGGCTTTTCCACCTTATTTATATGTTCAACAGGTTCACCACAAGCCTTATGGCGCAACAAATCGTAAGTGGCATATAGCAATCCCTGCGTGGAAGCTGAAGTCAACAACGCTTTTCCATTGGCATCTGTACAGATTGAATACTCCTCGTCAACAACCGGAGTCTTCGCCTTTGAGTTTTTGCTTTTTACCAGTTTGTACGCTATACGTTGACTCCATCTGGCCTCTTGTAACTCGCGCATCACAATCTTCATAGTGGGATGATTTTTATCAATCCCTTTGCATTCTACATCCATCTCCAATGGTTCGCACTGATTAGTGGATGGAGTCCGCAACCATAATTTACTACCATCTTCTGCTTGCAAGAGGGGGAAGCCCATGAGGCAGAAGAGGTATAAAACTAAATATTTCTTTTTAATCATACTTAAACTCACTTGGTTTCTTAACGATAGGTAAACGAAACGGCATTTTGCTGATTCGAACAGGGAACTACCGACAATTCATATTGATTTCCGTTTAAGCCCCATTCATCTTTATCCTTATTCCAGCGTTTCAACAGTTCTTCCTGAATACAGAATTTTACAGTTTTTGCTTGTCCCGGTTTCAATGACACACGCTGATAACCTACGAGTTTTTGCTTGAGTCCCTGTTTCTGCCAAGCCGGTGATGATAAATAACACTGTACCACCTCTTCGCCTGCGTATTTACCGGTATTTCTGATTTCGGCAGACACTTCTACCTTGTCGCCTTGCTGTAGTTTACGATGTTTCATCTTTGGCTTACCGTATTGATAGGTTGTGTAGCTCAAGCCGAATCCAAAGGGAAAAAGTTCTTCACCTTTGAAATATTGATAACTGCGTCCATGGGTGATATCATAATCATCGAGCGCCGGCAGTTCCGACTCGTCGGCACAAAAGGTTACGGCAGTCTTACCGCTGGGATTCGTCTTGCCCAAGAGGATATTGCTAATGGATTGGGCTTCACCCTGACCAGCTATCCATACATTGAGTAAAGCAGCGGGGCCCTCAATAATATCTTTCAGCGCTAAAGTAGAACCACCTCCTAAGAGAAGGATTGTTTTAGGATTGGCAGCACACACCTCTTTTATCAATTCGATATGCGCATCGCTCAAGTTCAAGTTCTTACGGTCGCGACCTTCGGAAGAATTATCATCGCGCACAAAAAGAATAGCCACATCCGAACGTTTGGCAAGTTTGGCAGGCGTGTCATCCGTACCTTTGAAAGGAGGTGTCCACGTCAGACGAATGGGCATTTGGGTGTTCAGCTCCTCACAATCCACTTTCAGTTTATATTCCTCACCCTCTTTCAAGACAACCTCACACGAAGCCTTGAACCGATGCCCGTTATATTTACTCAACATCTGTTTGCCATTGATGAACAATTTACCACGCCCCGAAGCCTCCAAATAAAACATGTATCTTCCAGATTGTGGTGCCTTGAGCGTAGATGTCCAGCTGGCAGCATGCACTTCCTTTTGTTTCAAAGCGGCATCCTCAGCAAGCTTAAAGTCGAGCGTAAGGTCCTGACGTGTCAATGCCGCCTCTTCCCCCACCTTAGAACCTTTATAATAGCGAGCCGTAAAACCTAAAATACCATCGTAAGCTTGGTCAGCCGTTTGCGTCAGTAAGTGGGATGGAATCAATACTTCTTGAGACCGCTCCCCCATCCAAGTAAGATTGGCCAGTCTGCCCGCATCGTTTGTGAAAGTTTCAAGCAATGTACGATTATGTTCAGGCATACCGCTGTAGTCGCCATAGTAAACAGACTTAAAGGCATCACCTATCAAAGCGATATTCAGTTTTCGCTTGGACGCATCCAGTTTCAGCGGCAATACCCCTTCATTCTTCAACAGAATCATAGATTTCTCCGCCGCTTCGAGTGCGAGTTGCTGGTGACGCTCACATTCTACCACGCTGTATGGCATATTTTTATAAGGATTACCTTGGTCAGTACCTTTATCCAATCCGAGTCGAGCGCGCAAGTCGAGCACGCGTGCAACTGCTACATTTAAGTCGTGTTCCGTAATGAGTCCTTTATGATAGGCTTTCTTCAGTCCGGGACGATATTCATCTCTCAACGACATATCGCAACCGGCCTTCAATGCCAAGGCGGCTCCCTCTTCGGGTGTATTTGCATATTTATGGTGCGTATAAAGCTTATCTATAGCCGATCCATCCGAAATCACTACGCCGTCAAAGCCCCATTCTTTACGCAACACATCGGTCAGCAGCATGGAGTTGGCACAGCAAGGTATACCGTTCAAAGCATTATAGGCTCCCATGATAGATTTAACATATCCGCGCACCACCGCATCCTTGAATGCAGGGAAATAATACTCGCGCAATGACACCTCATCAACGGTAGCCGAACCACCCAACCGGCGATTCTCCTCATTGTTGGCCACAAAGTGTTTAGCCGTAGCTACGGTTTTCAAATAGTAGGGATCATCACCCTGCATACCTTTAATAAATGAGACACCCATATCCGATGTCAGCAGCGGGTCTTCACTGAAACACTCGGTAGTACGTCCCCAACGTGGATCGCGCGCAATGTTAAGAGTAGGAGAAAAGAAGGTAAGTCCATAATGACGATCGCTATAGCCATGTTCACGCACGTCTTGATGATGCTTGGCGCGCGCCTCATCACCTATCGCTATGCCAATGCGATGAATCAACTCCGCATCCCATGTAGAGCCCATGCCGATAGGCTTGGGAAACACCGTGGCCTTACCGGCACGAGCTACTCCATGTAAACACTCGCTCCACCAATCATACTTAGCCAATCCCTCTTGCGGAGCTCCGGGGTATCTGGCACAAAGCAAATCAATTTTTTGTTCGGTCGACAAGCTCTGTAGCTTCTGTTGCACACTCTCTCGATGTGGTTGTGCCCACAAAGATAGTGTGAAACACCCTACAGACAGTACAACCATTTTTTTGAAGAAATTTCTCATAATATTACTTTTGTTATTGATGTTTCTTTCAATGACAAAAGTAGCGCTTAGCCGGCAGAATAGCAGTGAAGCATCAAACAACCAACACTACAGAAAACACACCGCCGTAAACATAGGATACAAAAAGATGGAATTATAATACATCACTTGAGAAAACAATCCCCCCAAAAAGAATCTACATCCACATAGCCTCCCAACGACTTTGTGGCATAATTGAAGATAGCGAATTTGCTGCCCATAAACATTTTGGTATGATCAAACTTCATTTTGCAAGGGCAGCCTATCCGCTTCCACGTTTTGTTGTCGTAGCTATAGTAGAAAGTCGCTTCATCCTTTCCTTTCGTGAAGTCACCGTCGATACGCAGATAGGCCACATCGTTCAAGCATTCCACACGCTCTTTCTCTTCCGTCTTCACTTCCGTCACCCGTTTGTCCTTATCTGCTAGGCTAACCGACTGAAACGACATCACCAATGACTTCTTTCCCGCTTTCTTCTCCACAGCAAGCACACCCGACAATCCGTTGAAAGCGCTGAATCCCGCCACATCGCCATCCGCCATTTTCGATACATCCATCGCCACCACTCCACTACACCGGGGACCGCTCATACGCTGAGTCAGAGTATTGGGCGTCAAAAACAGGTTTTCCACTACCCTCCCCGTTTTCAGTCGCATGAATCCCGGACGTTCGGTCAACGACCAACAATCATCCATCGGATTATGGTTCCACTGCCAATAGAGCGACAAATTGGAGGCGGAAAAATCATCACTTCCCATGATTCCTCCTTTGCAAGCATCGGGATAAGTGGTCAGAGTCATTTTCTCAGGCACACGACCGTCGGCATCGCCCAGCATAGGCCAGCCATCCTCCCAACGGCAAGGCATCAGCGTGGGCACACGTCCTATGCCGCCCCGGTCTTGAAAGATGAAGCCATACCAGTCGCCTTGCGGAGAATCCACGATGCAACCCTGCCCTACACCACCATAGCCTTGGAATTCCGTTTCAAGAATCACCTTCTTTTCGTAAGGCCCGGTTATCCGGTCGGCACGGTAGCACACTTCACGACGAAGCCGCCCCGGTATGCCCCAATCCATAGAAATCATCATCAGATAATACTTTCCGTTATATTTAAAAACCTGGCTTCCTTCGAGCAATCCCTGTTCATCGGCATCACGTTCAAATATCTTCATATCTATACCTCCCGGTTCCACATCACTGAGGTCGCTCTTAAGCTGACGCAACTGCCCGGTTCCGTAAAACAGATAAACTTTCCCGTCATCGTCAAAAAACAAGGAAGCATCATGATGGTGGGGCGGACGCGAAACCAGCTTCCACTCTCCCGCCGGATCCTTGGTTGTATAAATGTAGCCACGATGTGGTTCGTCATTAGGTGAGAACCATACATAGAACTGTCCCTTATGATAGCGGATGCTCGAAGCCCACTGACCACGCCCATACACAGTTCCCTCTTTCAGGTCATAACGAGGCAAGTCGGTCAACTTCTGAAACACATAACTAATGGTTTCCCAATGCACCAAATCCTTGGAACGCATCACCGGGCAACCGGGCATCAGATGCATAGTAGTACTAACCAAGTAATAATAGTCGCCCACACGAATCATCGAAGGGTCGGGCACATCGGCATTAATCACCGGATTGCTAAAAATTTCCCGTTGCTGCGCCACTGTTCCTAAAGAAACGGACATCAGACCTAATAATAATATTGTTTTCTTGAAGTTCATGGATCTGTATGTCTTTAAAGTTAATATTTCAGGTTGTCATGCATCTGTAGTGCCAGTTCAGGAACATAGTCCCTCTCAAATAGGTAGTGTCCGCCTGCTTCGGTTGTCACATCGTATTCATATACCTTATATAATACGGGAAGCTGGAGTGCTCTCAGTTTATTCGATTTCAAAGGAGCAGGCACTTCGGCAGGCGCATAAAGCATATTGGGACAAGCGCCTTCTGCGGGTTTCAGTCCCTCGCCCTTCAGAGGCACACAGCTACGTATGCGAAGCACACCGCCTATGCGTGAGCAAATCTCGGCGCGAAATAATTGTGCCCCACTCCATTCCATATCCACGACAAAACCACCTCGTGCCACCAATCCGCTGATTCTTCCTTCCCGCCACTCCTCGGGCAAAGCAGGCAGCAGATGCACGGCTCCATCGTGGCTCTGAAGCAACATTTCCGACACTCCGGCTGTATAACCGAAGTTTCCGTCTATCTGGAAAGGCGGATGCGCATCGAACAGGTTCGGATACGTACGGCCATCGGGATGTTCCTTCTGCTTTCCATCGCCTGGAAGAAGCCGGAGCATATTCCGTATGATGCGATAAGCGTGGTTACCATCAAGCATACGCGCCCAGAAATTAATCTTCCAACCTATACTCCAGCCTGTGGCCTGATCGCCACGCTGGAGCAGCGTGTTCTTGGCGGCAGCAAAAAGTGTGGGCTGCAAATGCGGAGAAATCTGGTTGGAAGGATAAAGCCCGTAGAGATGGGAAATGTGGCGATGCTCGTTCTTGGGGTCATCGGCATCGACCATCCATTCCTGTATCTGGTTGTATTTGCCAATCTGCATCGGCGGCAGTTGGGTACAAGTGGCTTGCAGGGAGTCTTGGTAAGCGGTCGGTTCTCCAAGAATGGTAGCAGCCAGACGTGTGTTGTTAAGGATGTCGAAAGCAATCTGGTTGTCCATGGTGCAACCGGCAGTCAGGGTAGAGGCTGTGTATCCATGCTCGGGGCTGACGCTCGGCACAGTAACCAGCCAACCATACTTGGGGTGTTTCACCAAGTGGCTCATCATGAAGTCGGCCGCGCCTTTCATCACCGGATAGTACTTACGCAAGAACGCTTGGTCGCCCGTATAGAGGTAGTGCTGCCAGAGATGTTGGCAAAGCCATGCGCCGCCGTTGGGCCACATCCCCCAGGTTGCGCCATCGACCGGACCGGCAATACGCCAAAGGTCGGTGTTGTGGTGAGCCACCCAACCCTTGGCACCATAAAGAGTGCGGGCCGTCTCGTGCCCGGTGACACTGAGGTCTTCGAGCATGGAGAAGAGAGGTTCATGGCATTCGGAGAGGTTGGTTACCTCAGCCGGCCAATAGTTCATTTCGGTATTGATGTTGATGGTGTACTTGCTGTCCCAAGGTGCGTGAAGGCTACGGCACCAGATACCTTGCAGATTAGCAGGCTGACCACCTGGCTGCGAGGAGCAGATGAGCAGGTAGCGTCCGTACTGGTAGAGCAAGGCCATCAGGTTGCGATCATCGACACGGTTGAAGTCGGCCACGCGCTGATTAGTGGGAGCCAATGAAGCGATGGTAGCAGGCAAATCGAGCTTCACACGATTGAACTGGGTCTGATAGGCTTTTGAATGTGCTTCGAGTGCCTTGGGATAAGGCTGCTTTAAAGCGGTTTTCAAATAAGCGGCGGCGCGGCGGGAAGCATTTCCGCTCACATCCTTGTAGTTGACAAAGTTGGTGGCTGCCGAGAGGTAAACGGTGGCAGTAGTGGCTCCTTGCACACCAAGGCGGTCGGGCTGATTCACCTGTTTGCCATCGTGAACCACCTGCACCTGCCATTCGCCTTTGATGGCCGAAGCAACGCCTTCCTGCTCCATGCCGATGCATTGCATGGTCAGCTTATTGCCCCTCACCTTGACTACGGGATGGAGGAGAGCAGACCCATCAGCCTCTTTCGGGGTGTCGTAACCCAAACTGAACTGCAAAGCCCCCTTGCGGTTGGCTTCGAGACGGACAATAATGACCTGGTCGGTCATTGACGAGAAGGCGGTACGGGTATAAGTCACGCCGTCCACCTCGTAACAGGTGGTGGCAGTGGCATCTTCGATGTCAAGTTCACGATAATAGTTGGTAGCCTTCTCGTGGCCCGGCTGTAAAATGAGCAAGCTGCCCATGTTGAGGTAGCTCATGCCGTGAGGTCCCGAAAAGAAATTCGGATTGATCAGTTTCTGCGCCTCCATAGTCTTATCCTCGAAGATAAGACGACGTGCCTCGTCAAGCACAGTTTTGGCTTTCGGGCTGTTGTTGTGATGGGGTCCGCCTGCCCAAAAGGTTTCTTCGTTAATCTGCAATTCTTCACGTCCGGCACCGCCATAGACCATGGCGCCAAGGCGTGAATTGCCGATAGGCAAAGCCTCCTCCCAATGTTGCGCGGGACGGTTGTACCAAAGTTTCAGACGAGTGACGTCCTACTTGTTGACCAAAGGCTTGACACCTTGCAGCTTCAACGCTGTTTCGGCAAAGCGCGAACCCATCATGCGGTAGCCTTGTGCAGTGTAGTGAAGAAGGTCTTTTGCTGCCGGACAATAATCCGACTTCACCACATGAGCCGTCGGAATCACTTCGGGCAGACGGTTGATGAGAAGATTGTGGGAAGCACAAATGCCGCGTTCGGTGCGGTTGACCACTTCACCGACAATCAAAGGGACATCCACGGCCTTCAGACCGAGGTCGGCAAGTATATGACCATAGACTTCTTTCACCTGTCCGAGCCAACGGGGATCACCCGAATTCGACTCGCCTTGGAGCATCAGGATGCCTTTGATGACACCCTCTTTCTGCGCCTTGCGTGCCAAGGCAATAAGTCGTCCATAGGGGTCGTTGTCGTATTCGGTAGCCATCTTCTTCAACCAATCGGGTTGCGAAGCGATATGTCCCTTACAGTTTGCCTTGTCGAATATCTCGATGCGGCAGCCACCGATGGCGACATTGATGACACCCACACGCACCTGCTTGGGCAGGTTGTCCACCATCATGCGACCAAAGTAATCGCAAGGGGTCAAGCCCGTATAGGGGCGGCAGAGCGGAGGAGTCGCCGTGCGCCACTCGCCCATCTTCCAGCCTTTTTCGGCATTGTCAACCGCGTTCATCACCATAAAGCGGGGATTGACTCCATGCTGGTCGATTTCCTCCACCTTGGCACTGCCTTCCATATTGCTCTGCCCGAAAGCCAGATAGATGTGAAAGTCTTTGTCCTGTGCATTCACCATACCGGTGAACACTAAGAACGAAAAGAGAAAAGGAATAAAATGTTTCATGTTGTCTGATGTTTATCCTATTTATTTACGAAAGTTAGAGGTCGATAGTCATTTCTCGAACTCCCACCAATCCAGCAGGAAGAGGTTCTTCTTCTGTTGTTTGCAACCACGGAAAACGAGGTAGAGGTCGTGTACGCCACTCACCTTTTCCACCTTTGTTTCAAACGTCTGGTAAGCGGTCTTCGTATTGTCGATGCTGAGCCTGCCAATCAACTGTCCTTCTTCGTTATCGAGGCGAATCTCAATCTCGCCGCCATAGAGGTGGCAAGATGCCGATGCTTTGAACGTTGAAGCACCTTCGACAAAATCGACACTGCGCAGACGGATGTATTCACCGTCATCGATGTTGCGCACAAAGAGGCTGTTGTGCCGGCTGCAAGGGTTGTTGTTACCTGTTTTCAGACCGAAGCCCCAAGCCATGGTTTCCGCTTCCACACGGCAATAGGGATTGAAGTTCGCCACCGGACGTAGGGTGCATTCGTGAAAGTAGGGAAGTTCCTGAATGGTGCCATCGGCATTGTAGGTTATCTCGGCAAGAGAAATGGAGCGTCGTTCGGCGTGCAGGTCGGTTTCCAGCCGGTAGAGGTCATAATTCTGACCGAAGCAATAAGAACGGCCTTTGTAGTCGATGATGCCGGGATGGTTACCCCGAGTGCGTTCCGTATGACCCATGATGTGACCTTTGTACTCCCACGGCCCGGTCGGGTTCTTGCTCATGGCATAGCCTATCCCTTCGGGACAACAGGTGGAAGCAAACGCCAAGTAGTAGTAATCGCCACGGCGATAGAACCACGGGCCCTCCTGGTAGTCCTCGATAGGCGGCATCTTCACGATGTCGCCCGAATAAGAGACCATGTCTTCGTTGAGTTTCACCATATAAAGGTTGGGATTGCCCCAATACATATAAGCCTGTCCGTCGTTGTCCACATACACCGTGGGGTCGATGTCGTCCCAATGTTCGCGCTGCCACACCAACGGCTTGCCGATGGGGTCTTTGTAGGGTCCCATGGGCGAATCTGCCACCAGCACACCGATGCCATGACCATGAATGGGACAATACATATACCATTTGCCGTTACGGTGAACCACTTGGATGGCCCATGCCCCGTTGTTGCCTTGGTACCATTCAAAGTCACGGAGCGAGGCCACGACTCCACGGTCCTGCCAGTTCACCATGTCGGTCGAAATATAAAGCAGCCAGTTCTTCATCAGGAAGCCTTGGGCATTGTCCTTATCGTGTGAAGTGAAAAGATAAACAGTATCGTTGACTACCACCGGGGCCGGGTCGGCGGTATAGCTGGTCTGGATAATCGGCATATTAATTTCCGCCTTTGCTTGATAAGCATAGTTGTCCGAAGTCTGGGTTGGGTTTCCGCAAGCGGTGCAGATGCCCATCAACAAGGCAGCTTTCATTGTATGTTTCATAAGGAGTTATAAGTTATCAATTATTCAAACTGCTAATCACCAGCCCGCCATTGCAAGGGATTTCAATCTTCATCTCTTGCTTTTTGTTGACTTTAAGTTCTTTCAGCGAACCGTTTAGTAAGGTGTCATCGCTATAGAGCCGCACCTTGCTGCCAGCTTCAAACATAGGCAACCGGAGATTCAGCTTCAAAGTTTCCTTTTGGGCATTGATTCCTACCACAAACCATTGGTCTGCATGGCGACGTGCCAGGATGACGTACTTGCCGGGATAACCATCGATGAACTTTACGTCATCCCAAGTGGTAGGCACTTGCTTCATGAAGTCGATTGCCCAAGCAGGCGCATCCGTCAGGTTATTGGGTGCCAAGGCAAAGTGCTGCACGGCACTCTGGAAGAGTACCGCCGTGGCAAGAGCAAAGACATCACTCGTACGGCGGTAGTTACCGCGGTCGTTACCAGCACTCCATCGCTTGTTGAGCGTACTGCCGCCAAAGTCCATGCTGCCCACCGTGTTGCGCACAAAGGGATGGATGCAAGCGTTGAAAGCCTCCGCATCACAGGCACCCTGCCCGAAGTGGAGGTTCTCGCTCGCCAGCACCGCCTCGCTCGCCACATAACTGGGGTACATACGCTCCCAGCCTCTGGGAAGCGTACATCCATGGAAGATGACCAGCAATCCCATAGAAGCGGCATCGGTGAGGATGCCTTCATAAAGCCTCATCATGTCCTGCTTGTCGCCGCCGAAAAAGTCCACCTTGATACCGCGGATGCCGATACGCTTCATCCATGCCATCTCGGCAAGGCGGCTTCCTTCACCAGTATGCATGAAGGGCGACTGGGGAGCATCGTTCCATACACCGTTGGAGTTGTACCACAGATAAATGCCTACGCCCTGCTTCTTGCCGTAGGCGGCAAGTTCAGCCATTTTTTCGCGGCCAATCCGTTTGTCCCACCAGGCATCAATCAGCACCGACTCATACCCCATGTCGGCTGCAAAGTCGATATACCGTTTCTGTTCGTCAAAATTACAGCTGGAGTCCATTCCGATAATCCAACTCCACGTGCCCCGTCCATATAGATATTTGTCGTACCCGTTCCATGACGGCAACGGCTTGGGCTCCACAACATCGAACGGGATGGTTGTTTCTACAATCGGTGCCAGCGATTCACCCACGGTGATGGTGCGCCAAGGCGTGCAAGTGGGCAGGCGCATGGCAGCGGTTGCCGTGCCTGTACCGTTCTGTTCCCCTTGCTGGGGGAAGCCGATGGAGTAGATGCCTTGTCCGTTGCCCATCAACCGGCAACCCACATAGTTCCCGTCCGTACCAGTTTCGGAAAGCAGCATCCAGCCCTTGCTACCCTGCTTGAAGAGACAGGGGAAAGTGTATCCTTCGCCCCATCCGTTCTTCCCCATCGGTTCGTCAAGCGTATAGCTCGTTTCATAGCTAGGGGAAGTGCGGGCAAAGCCGCCCATTGGTTTCGCCTGCGGGCAAAGGAAAGTCGTGGTGCCACCGGGTATGGCGAAAGCGGTCGCCTCGCCTTCCACAACCCCTACCACCGTTTTGCCCTGTGGGTATATGCGGTAGCAGAAAGCGATGTTGTTGTTACTCACCTCGAAGTTGATGTCCATCACATGCACTTTGCCCTCCTTACCCTCTCGGTTCTTCCGTTGCTGGTAGAAGGCAAAATCGCGACGGTTGGCACGATAGGCGACTACCGATTTCTTGATGTTGCGCAGTGTGTAGTCCCTTGCTACTGCCTCCGCTTCCCCAGCTTTCCAAAAGCTGATGTTGCGGGTGAAGTCTCCCAGATTGGTACGCAAGCCCAAGGGAGAATCCTTGAGGAAACACTGCCCTTTGTAGTATACATTATATATAGGTGTTCCTCCACCGTTCAAGTCAATGTTGACAACCAGTTGCCCGTCCGGGCTGATAATTTGCTGCGGCTGCGCCCAGAGGAGAGCGGGCAGACAGAATAAAATACCGATTAAGAAATGTTTCATTATGAGTTATGAATTATAAGTTATTATCATTGCTGTCCCATTAAAATCTAAAATAGTTCTTTGAAATATTTGAAATTTAGTTAGTTACAGAGTTTTTTCGATTAAACGGATTTCGATTTGCACCTTTGCCTCTCTAAAAGGAGATTTGCAAATACATAAAGATAAATACGTTTTCGCTCAACTAGTGTCATTCTTAGATAGGAATAAGTTTAACTACATTGTACGCAAGTATGATGGCGACAAATATGTGAACCACTTCACTTGCTGGAATCAACAACTTGCTTTGATGTTTGGTCAACTTTCTAATCGTGAAAGTCTGCGAGATTTAACAGTTGCGCTTGAAGCCCATCATTCCAGATGTTATCATTTAGGAATGGGTAAAAACGTATCAAAGTCATCGCTGGCACGAGCAAATCAAGATAGAGACTATCATATCTTTGAAGAATACGCTTACTGCCTGGTTAGTGAAGCACGACAAAAGCGTATCAACCATATTTTCAAACTTGGCAGTAACGTTTATGCCTTCGATTCGACAACTGTCGACTTGGGTCTTTCAGTCTTTTGGTGGGCTAAATTCCGCAAGAAGAAAGGGGGTGTCAAAGTGCATACATTATATGATGCAGAAACGCAAATCCCTGCATTCTTTCATATCACAGAAGCATCCATACACGATTCTAAAGCGATGATTGAAGTCCCTTATGAACCAGGCTCTTATTACATCTTTGACCGCGGTTATAACAACTTCAAGATGCTGTATAAGATTCATCAGATTGAAGCCTACTTCGTTGTCAGAGCAAAAAAGAATCGCCAGCACAAATCCATCAAATGGAAATGTAGGCTGCCTAAGAATGTGTTTTCAGACGCAAGTGTACTTCTGACTGGATTCTATCCTAAACAATATTATCCAGAGCCAATTAGACTGGTTAAATATTGGGATGAAGAACAAAAAAGGGAGTTCATATTCATAACCAATGCGATGCATATATCTGCACTTCAAGTTGCTGAACTTTATAAAAATCGCTGGCAGATAGAGTTGTTTTTCAAATAGCTCAAGCAGCATCTTAAAATCAAAAGATTTTGGGGTACTACAGAGAACGCTATTCGAATACAGATATATGCAGCAATATGCACTTACTGTTTGGTGGCAATCATTCAACACGATATGAAACTGGATAGAACTACATACGAAGTGCTACAAATATTGAGCATCTCATTGACTGATAAAACTCATCTGAGAGACCTCTTTGATAAAACTAAATTTCAAAATGACAAAGAACGATTAGGACCAAATGGACCAAGTTTATTTAATTTTTAATTTGTCCCAGTTTTAATAGGACACTAGTGATTCATTTTATATCATTATATGAATATTAATAACAAGAAGTATACCAATAACATATTAACTGCAGGCATACCTCTTATGTAAAACGAGTTTTATCTTACTATGCGAATGACATGTAAGTTACGAGGCCTATTTCACCACTCGTTACACTCACAATCTTAAAAGCGACTAGTTGGTCAAAAATCATTTCAGAAAGTTTAACCGTTACATTAAACAATTTCTTCTTTTCATCAGGAGCTAATGTAATAGTCTTCTTCACATTAATATCAGAGTCTTCTTTAGCATTGCCAGCCACACACTTAACAGTTACAACCATCTCCTGTCGAGTAGTACGATTCAGTTCAACTACTATCGCATGCGTACCTACCTCGGTAGATGATACTGGAACATCCCCCGCCAACACATTATCAAACAGAGTTTGATTTTCATTCCAACCCACCATTAAGAAAGGCTACACAGGGGAAATGCCTAAGTCTAAGCCCATAGTCCCAGCATCTTTAGCGGGACCACTTTCTTTTAAAGTGAGATCACCATTCTCAGGGTCAGTGAACATGGGGTCAATTGAAAGATAATTTTCATCACCTAATGCTTTGCAGAATTCGCCGACAGTAACCAAAACCTCTTCAAAATTCATACTCTTTTTATACCCTCCAGTATACCACAGATCGTCCAGAAACACATGAGTAGTATTATTATAAGCAGTTTCAATAAACAAGCCATTATCATCTGTATATTCTTTTATCCAATATAATATTATTGCAAGCTTCGTTACGCCATGATTTTATAAAAAATATGCTTACAATAATATGCAACATTGTAAGTCCAATGAAAAACGGAAGTAGCACCAGTATCATCATATTGAGCAGTTTCATAACCTACACCATCAATATTATATCCTAAGTTCTCCTGAAACTGATTGCGTTTGCAACGTGATTCATTGAAAACGAGCAAAGCTGCGTCATATCTCACATTACGAGGACAATGTTATCTGAACCACTGCAGCCAAGCTTTTAAGCGAGAAGAAGCACTCTATAGCCGAAGTAAATCAGGTAGGCTTTGCCGCCCCAATTATTTCTCGAAAGCTTTCCGTGAATTCTTCGGCGTGTATCCACCCGTTTATATGAAACGGGAAAGCAACGAAGAGAACACTATTCAAGAACCGCTTGAGCGTAGTAAGGAGGATAATCTACAGAAGAAAATGGACCTTGCTGTATGTAAATAGATTACTCAAGAGCATAACATAAATAAAAAAATGGAGATGTTCTGCATTCTATATACAGAGACATCCCCGTTTGATCATTATGTAATCTGTCGCTCGCCATTCCTCACTTTTATTTTGTAGTAATCATCACAGAGAAAGGCTTATCAATACCTTCCACTTGTATGTCGGCACGTATGTTACCTGCTTTACGGGTGGACTGCACGGTGAGCAAAGCCTGGCCAAAATAAGTAAGTACATTATCACGGCAGAAAGAATCCACACGCAAATCGCCCGTATCAAGTGCCTTCAGGCGTCCTTCACCGCTCACCTTCACACTTATGCGTCGGTTGTCGGTCTGCACTTTCACGCCATTTTTATCTACAAGCGTCAGTGAAATATGACTCAAGTCCTGTCCGTCAGCCGCGATTTCCATACGGTCGGCCTCGGCCTTGAGCGATGCAGGGACACCGGCTGTCTTAATTTCCCACTTAGCCACTTCCTTCCCTTGGTTGTAGCCCTTAGCTAAAAGTGTGCCAGGAGTATAAGGTATGTTCCATACAATAGTGTTGTTGGTATAGTTTGCAGCACGCTCACGTCCCATCAGTTTATCATTGCGATAAAGTTCCACCTCCTCACAATTGGTGGTTGTAAGCACTTCGATTACAAGTCCGTTGAACTTACCATCAAAATTCCAATGATCCACTATCGAGGGCCACTGCCACAGGTCGCGTCCATGATCAATATCAGCGAATGGATCCTTCACCGCAATACGAACCATCGGTTCAGGATTCCACATGGCACGATGATAGGCTGCACGCGGTTTTTCGAACATACATATATCGAAAAGCCCATTAGGCCATCCTTTACTTGGCCATCCAGCTTCACCTAAATAATCTACTCCAGGCCATATAAAGCCACCGGCAATGAAATCATGAGCTGCAATTACACTCCAAGGATTAATAGGAGTATAGCTCCGTAAATTACCTTCAGCACCACTGTAATAAGGTAATTCTTCGGAAATAAGGAAGCAACGTTCAGGGTACTTCTTGTGATCACTTATAGCACGAGCCTCAAGATAATTATAACCAATCACATCAGTCACACCGGAGAACTTATCTTGATGATTATTTTGTGCGGCAAGCATCACTTGACGAGTTGGCTCCATCTTATGTACAAAATCTTGCAGCATAGCAGCACGTTCCACACCTTCGTCACTTTTGCTCCATGCCTCAATTAATTCATTTCCAATGCTCCAAAGAATAACACTAGGGTGATTACGATCACGCAGCAACATATTACCTAAGTCACGTTGCCACCACTCATCAAAATAGCGAGTATAATAACTATTGCCACTCTTCCATTTATCAAAGGCCTCATCAATTACTAAAAACCCCATACGATCACAAAGGTCCAGAAATTCTGTTGAAGGTTGGTTATGCGACATACGTAAAGCATTCACGCCATATTCCTTTAGAATTTCCAAACGACGTTCATAAGAGCGAAAAGGTACAGCTACCCCCATAGCTCCAGCATCGTGATGCAGACACATTCCTTGCAATTTTACTTGCTCGCCATTTAATAAAAAGCCACGGTTGGGATCAAACTTAACAGTACGAACACCAAAAGTAGTGTTGTAAACATCCACCGTACGTCCTCCAACCTTGACAATAGTTTCTAAGACATAAAGTACAGGGCTATTAGGGCTCCAAAGTTGAGGCTGAAAAATATTTATATCCTGTTTCACATCTGTTTTACCACCTGCGGCAAGATTTAGCTTTTCACTTTTACATTTAGCTATACATTGACCTTTCGAATCTCTCACCTGTTGTAGCAGACTGACAGTCTGTTCCTTAGTGGTACTATTCTTTAAGGTAGTTACAACTGACACCTCAGCTTCAGCTGCACTCACTTTAGGGGTGGTAACATAAGTTCCATAAGTTTCTACATGTACGCCATTAGTTACTTCAAGCCAAACATGTCGATAAATACCTGCACCAGCATACCAACGTGGGCGACCTCCTGTGGTATTGACACGCACAGCCATGAAATTTTCTTCACCTTGCGGCTTAAGGTAAGGTGTTAGGTCATAGACAATGCTACAAAAGCCATAAGGACGATGCCCCAAATGGTGACCGTTAATGTAAACATCGCTCTGCATAAAAATACCATCGAATACGATGCGCACCTGCTTACCTCTACTACTGGCAGGCAAACTAAAACTTTTCTGATACCAGCCAATACCTTCAGGCAAATAAGCAACAGCGCCGCCCCATTTCTTGTCAAACTCTTGGCGGATATTCCAATCATGAGGAAGTTGCACCTCAACACATTCACCCTTGACAAAAGGTTTTGTTATATACCGTTCACTATCCGTAAGCGAAAATGTCCAATCGAAATCAAAGTTTAGCTGCTGCCTTGTCTCTTTTTGAGCTAAGAGATTAGCTGCAAAGCTAAACAACAAAGCAAATAGTAATGTTATTTGTTTTTTCATTTTATTATTAATATTTTATTTGATTTGTCTCTTCAACGGTGATTCATTCATAAACAAATATGAAGGCTGATAGCCACCACAATCTACAACAATTTTTTCAAATACAATGCCGGGATCAAGCGGCTTAACAGTTAATGTATGTATCCCATCAACTTGAGACATCAAATTGAACGTTACTTTCTTTTCTACCACTCGCCGCCCTACAGTGGGATAGAAGACGCTGTAGATGTTTTCTTTTTTCTCATTAAGATTATGATTAAAATTAATTTCTTTGGCTTCACCACCATCCATTGCTACCATATAGCGATGCCCTTCAGGGCGGGAAAATGCTAAGGTACTCTTTACTATCACATGTACCTTAACTTGTTTCACATCAGTGGGCAACTTCATCCTATAGGTAAGCGATGTACCATCAGTTTTGGACAAACGTGGCATTAGAGTGATGCCACTCAATGTACGCCCCATGTAAGGAATAATAGTCCACTTAGCATCCTCTGTTTCTTGCTTGACAAAAAAGTGCTCAGCCTCAATAGACACTACCCCATCTCGTTCACAAAAGATATATCCCCCTTCTTGCTCGGTCTTATCTTCCATAATACGATAGATTTCAGGCAAAGTATCCGCAGGAAAGTTATCGTTCCACGTTTTATATCCGATGTGTTTTTGGCTCATCATATGTTTCCATTTGCCACCACTCATCACATTATTGTAATCATAAGCCAAATCTGCATCCCGCTTAAATGTCTGTTCCACACGATCAGCCCAATAATTACATTCGGGATTTCCCACTTTATAAAGTTTATGGTTCATCGCTTGTGAATAATACATATCATAAAGATTAGCCATGGCTTGCACAGGAAAAAGAATGATCTGCTTGTATGCATCTTTATATTCGGATGCTAATGTATTGTATTGTCGCAAGGCTTCTGCTTCAAGACAAATATACTCATCACGCACTTGCTTCCATTCTCCGGTCTCAAGGTTGTAAGTTATAGCATCAAGCATTTCGCCCGTTACCCGGCCGTTATATTTAGAGTAAAGGTTGAGAATACGAGCAGCCTCATCGGCTTGAACTTCGCCAAAAAGCTGAGTACAGAAAGCATGCGGATGCTTAAGAAGTGATTCCGCCGTATAATGCATTGGATTCCAAGCCATATCCATAAAGAGACTAATGGGATATTCCATGGGTTTAAGATCACCCACATTGAGTACCCAAAGTTTATCTACACCATACTCATAAGTGAGACTAAGTTGTTCCCACATATTTTGAATAGGGGTAACATTAAGCCACTTCGAGTTACGAGGCGTGCCCACGTAATCTACATGGTAATACATCCCCCATCCGCCCGGATGTTTACGCTCCTCGGCATTAGGCAAACGCCGCACATTACCCCAATTATCATCAGCAAGAAGCATGATTACATCATCAGGCACACGAAGCCCTTTATCATAATAATCTTGCACCTCTTTATAAAGTGCCCATACTTGGGGAGTCTCTTTAGCTGGGCGTCCTGTTTCATCAGCAATAATACTGCGTTGATTTTTGATGATACGTTCTAATAATTTAATGTCCGCATCCTCACTCATGGGACCGTCACCATCACCACGCATACCAATAGTGACCACATCTTCAGTACCTTTCATACGCCGGATACCTTCGGCAAAGAATTTATCGATCACCTTCTGATTGGTGGCATAGTTCCATTCACCATACTCTTTACGATGGCGGCTCCACTCCTGATGGTTACGAGCCATAGGTTCATGATGAGAGGTACTCACCACTACCCCCATCTCATCGGCCACCTTACTATTCAAAGGATCATCATCATAAAAGGTCCAACACCACATAGCAGGCCAAAGAAAATTACCACGCAAACGAAGAATAAGTTCACATACCTTACTATAAAACTCATGGCCACCGTAATTAGTACCAAAAGCATGCTTTACCCAGTTGGTAAGGCAAGGAGCCTCATCATTAAGAAAAAGACCACGATATTTCACTGCAGGTTCACCAGCTGTATAATTACCACGTTCAATGGCAAGATTTTGTTGACGTACCACGGGGACATCGGCCCACCAATACCAAGGTGAAACTCCAATTTGCTCACTAAGTTCATAAGTACCATATATGGCACCCCGACGATCACTACCTACTACAACCAAAACTTCATCAACATTAGCGAAAGGCCGATTGACAGTAGTAATAAGATACTGCTCACTTTTCCCCTTTAATATAGAAACATCAAGCTTCTGATCTTTTATGAGTTGGCGAATATAACGACTCTGCAGACTACCTATCAAGACAAAACGACTGACACGGGGAGTAGCAAGCACTTCCGCCCTAGTGCCTCCCACACGACGAAAGTCCTCAGCTAAGTTCTCTACAGCGATGCTGATACCACGCTCATCGGTAACATCCATCAAAATAGGGGTTGGTTTACCATTTTGCATCAATGTGAAGCTATTTTTATCGAGCTGGTCGCTCGTTATCCCTTTATGGTCAATAGCCAATGCTGGCAACACCAAAGTTGCCAACAAAGCTACGACCCCTATGATATATTTGCGTATCATATATAGATGAGAAGTTTAAGAAGTTTATTTCAAAAAATATAATTTAAATAGTTTCACTTATCTCGTGTCACGGTCGCACAATACGGATGGCATGTAAGCTGCGTGCACCAACCTGTACACCGTTGGCATCAGTAAGGCGCAGGCAAAGAAGTTGGTCGTAAGGAGCATCACTCTTCTTGATATTAACGATTACACTCTTACTTCTCTCACCAGGCTCAAAATTCACGGTCTGCTCAAGATCGTAATCAGTATTAGGACGGGCATCACCTGCCACTGCTTTCAAATTCACACTCATGGCATGAGGAGCGGCATAGCTCAATTGCAAAGTAATAAAGTGTTGTCCGGCAGTATTGGCTTGCGATACGGGTGTATAGAAACTTACCATTATGTCTTCGGACAGAGAGAGTTGCTCACAGCGCCCTACAGTAGTGGGCGGATAAACAGCAAATGCACCACGGTCGCAATTCAAGGTTCCACTGCCTTTAGCTGGGCTTCCCTCTTGCAAAGTGAAGTCACCATTATCAGGATTGGTAAAGAGCGGATCTTCATAAAGGCCATGCGCTTCACCTACTCTATCGAAGAAATACTGTGCCGTACGCTTAGCATTACCCAATTTAACACAATTATCACCATTGTTTTTAGTCACCCAAAACATGTTGTTCTCAAATTTATGAGGACCACACTCTTGAGCAATATCGGTAAACTCCATGCTATAAGAATTGCACTGAACAGAAATATTATTACGAAAATCATTACGCCATGCCTTAGATATATAGAAACCTGAATTACATTTGTAGGCTACGTTGTTCACCCAGCGAGCATCTTCAGTATAGCCAGTCTCATAACGAGCAGTTTCGTAACCCACATTCTTAATGTTATAACAGATATTCTCTTGAATAAGATTGCGTACGCAACGTGATTCGTTGAACACAAAGGCATCGCTGTCGTGTCCCACATTACGCAAAACAATGTTGTCACTACCATTACGGTCAAACCAAACAAAAGGCTTACCTTTGGTAGATGTGTTGAAAGCAATCAGATTGTCAGCATACTCCATTTCATCACCTAAAGTGATGTTGGTGGTATATGAGGAACCTTCGCCAGCCCATCCGCGTGCTTTACCTTTGAAGGTATCAAAGGTGTTATCGCAAATCAAGTTATTTTTCGAGATACGTCCCATACTTACACCATCACCATAGATATCTTTGAAAAAGTTGTTGCAAATCACATTATCGGAAGCGTTATAAAGACGAATCAATGAGATACCATTGTTCACAATCTGATCATTCCCAATATCTTCAAAATGATTATCGAATACCACACAATGGTTGGCTTCTTTCATTTCAAATGTGAATCCAGCATAATAATAACTTTTGAAAGTGAAACCTTCAACCCAAATATAGCTACGCTGATTGAGATTAAACACCGGAGTACCATCTTTAGTAAATTCTATACCCGGATGCTTAATAATTACTTCATCAGCTTTTGAAGCAGGTTTGAATACAATCATAGCCTTCTCGGTACCTGAGTTGGCAGGAATAACATTCTCTTCTACATAAATGCCCCCCATCACCAATACAGTATCCCCGGCCTGCACTTTCGAAGCTGCCATGCTAATGGTCTTGAAAGGAGCCTCTTTAGAGCCGTCGCCTTCAGTCTCAACATCGGCCCTTACATAATAACAATGCTGATAACTCTTATCTACGGCTGCTTGTATTAAGGTAAGCTGAGTACGATCACGACCATTGGTGGCGGTGAGGTAAACGATTTGCTCGCGTTCGGTGCCCGTAGTGTTTTCATTACAGGTAATCACTATCTGTTCGAAACCATTCTTACCGACTTCACCTCCATTACTCACGGAGAATCTTTTCACAATGTCACCTTCACTGGCAGCTTCTAGTGTCCAAGCGGTTTGATTCCACTCCATGAGGGCTATTACATCTCCTCCAGCGCGAGTCACTGCAATCTCTTCTTGCATGAAAGCAACTTTCTTGTCGCTCATTCGCACCACCTCGTCATCAGAGCACGAAGTATAGAGCAATGTCACGAGCGAGATCATCAAACAAAGTATATATTTTTTTTTCATACGATCTTTTTCTTGGTATTATTACTGAAATTAATTTGTCTTTCCGGCCAATCCATTGTATACACCTCCATAGATAACCTGCCGGTTGAAGTCTTTATCCCACAAGCCAAGTGTACCTACCACAGCGTGCAGGGTGATACCCGCACGTTGAACAGCGGGAATCAGTTCAAAGTATTTATTCAATACATAGTTGTAGTAACGCGATAAAGCAATCTGCTGCTCGAAGTTCACTTTACTTTCGCTGACTTCAATACCATTCGCTTGCACTACAGTGATATTGAGGTCGCTGATACGGATAAGTTTGCCAGTAGCAGCCAATTTGGTGAGGGTAGCAGCCACTGCCTCTTCATTACGCTTCTGCTGATTGGCATCAAGTGAATATTCAAGGTGCATCTGGGTGCCAATACCATCAATCTTAGTAATGCCATCGGCTTCCCACTTAGTCATCATCTGAAGCAGACGTTCTAATTTGCGACTTCCGGGCTGTTCAAGTCCATACTCATCGACAAAGAGTTGAAGTTTACCAGAACCTTCTTCAGCATATTCGGCATAAGCCGCACGAACTATAGCAACTATATCTTGTACATAGTTTTCACCTAAATAGTCTGGCCAATAGAAGGATGACGCAGCATTAGCCTCATTAGAGGCTGAACGGAGCATACATCCGTCAATGTCACTCATAGGGCAAGAGGCGATGTCCCAACGGGTAATCTTAGTTGCAGCAACTTCCATCATACCTGCAATGTAGGCTTTAAGCTGCTTTAAAAGAATTTCTTTTTTCTCGGCAGGAGTTTTTATAATGGTTTCTCCCTCCTCTACCTGCTTCCAAGTAATATAGATATTATCGACATCAGCAATAGCCTCACCGGAATGTGTTCCGGCAGCAATAGTAAATGTAGTGAGTTTCTTCTGCTCTTCACTAAGATTGGCAGTAGCAAAATCGAGTGCCACACCACCACGATTCCATTTACCACTACTACAACCAAACGAAGACGCATTGCCATATTTAATATCTGGTCCGTCATTAATTCTCATTCGCATACCGTTGCCAAAAAGGCCATTTGTACTAGTCGTCTTAAAGTCCATAACGAATGCTATGCAATCACCAAGGGTAACACCTTCAGGTAAAGTAACGTTAAACACAGGAATAGAATACGCAGCTTTAGAACCCGTGGACGTAGTTCCTATATGTAGTACTTTACCACTCTGACCATCAGGATCATTTGCCACGATGGCTTCACCGCCACCAGTCATTTTAAAACTTGTACCGATCTCTAAATCCTCAAAATCATGAACAAGTACTTTCCCACTCCTCTCATTACCAGGAATAATCACATCAGCAATTAGTGCATTAAGATATTGATAATTCTGTTTCGTGTGTTGACAAAGTGAACCGGCATGCACTAATGTCCCATTATTCATGGCATAGTTCACAATATTCGTAGCAACAGTATAGTCTAAAGCATTGTTCTCATCCATACACTCGGCATGGGCAAAACCAGTGTTAATGCTCACTCCCTGGAAATTGGAACTAAGTATGCTGCTTAAATTAGCATTATCCGAGAGCGTAGCGTAATCGGTAGCCAACGCTAACACAAAGTTGGGGTTGGCAGTAACATCGATGTGATCAGTAAGTAAACCAAAGCTATTGAGGTAATCAGTTTTCGATACATCACCAGGCTTCTCTACATCATAAGCAGAGCTATAATCTTCGAGGTCAGCACAAGCTGCCCAAAGTAGTGGAAATGCCACTATCAGCAGACTTTTTATATTGTAATTTCTCATAACATTTTAGTATTTTTTTCAACAAACAGATTATTTCACCCGCTTCACACTAAAGTATTCTGGCTTTACACCACGATCGCGCACCACAAGCGTATCAGTAGTAATATAGGTACGATTGAGTTCCTTAAACTTCACTTGATAATCAAGGTAGAGAGCATTGCGATCCAAGCCACCGATGCTCTGCTTCTCACCATCCATTACAAACTTACCGCTACCGCTCACTTCGAGGTTATCGGCTCCGGCACTTACACTACACTGATTATTGTCATCGAAGGTGAGTGTGAGTTCATAGTTTACATCTGTACCATCATCTTTCTTAATAGTAAGCGGCAAACGCACCTTCTTGTAGGCTGCTGTGATGACATTCACCACTTCGTCTTTCTCTACATATTCCTGATGGCGAATAGTTTCGGTAGTAGTACCTGTGGCATCAGTGATTTTATCTTTACCACGCCGCACATATACCGCATGCCAAGGATTGACGTAACGCACACAATAGAGAACATAGTTGCGGGGAGCCTTGATCCAATCGCTGGCCACACAGAGGTCAGGATTATCCACACCAGCTAAACCACTCAAAATGGAATCGGCTCCCTGCACACCGGTCATGCGCAAGGGGATAACATAATTACGTCCAAGTGCTTTTTCATCAGCAAAGTATGCATCCGTAAGCTTCACCTCTACACCGTCGAGTTCAGAACCCGCCGGAAGTACAATCTGATCAGAAGCCAACTGATAATACTCCTTAGGCATAGGTAACACAGGAGTATCATTATCGGCATAAAAAAGGTTGGCGCAAAGACTTTCATCCACCACAAAGTCAATGACACGATTACGATTGTTATTATACGTGCCGCCCATGGTAGCCATAATCTTGAATTTGTGCTGATTATCGAGCGTAAGATCCATGAACTCATCATCCCCTAATTGCAAAGTGCGCACAGGGTATTGGCTACCGAAGTACACCGCCTGGAATTTGTAATCATCGAACTCAATGTCTTGATTGTCGCACGCAGCCAATGAACCAGCTACGAGTACAATACCGAATATATAATGATTGAATTTCATATTAATTTGCTTTTGTTATTTTGGAAATAATTCTATTACTGATAATCTTACCATCCTTTATTTTGTTTAAGATTGCTGTACTTCAAAGTTTCGCTATACGGTATGGGACCATAGTACATATAATCTTTATAGAGACGTTCTTCCACATCAAATTCCTCTCCGGTAGAGGAGTCATAACCACGAACGGTTTCGTTGAGAGGTGCTTTCCAACGACGTAGATCCCAAAAGCGGAATCCCTCGAAGCAGAGTTCGAGGCGGCGCTCGTTGCGAATAAGCTGCTGCATCTTTTCCTGGTTCCCCTTACACTCTTCAAGATAAGCATCGTTCTTGATTCCGGCACGGCTACGCAAAGCTTTCATTACATCATAGGCAGAATAAGAATGTCCACCAGTGTTAGTGGGTCCATAAGCCTCATTGGCAGCCTCTGCATAGGCCAAATAGATTTCGGTATAGCGCATACGAGGATTATAGTGAATCTTCTTCACTACTCCCGAGGGGTTGTTACTGGCATCTTGACGAGTACGTTTCTTCATATAGTAGCCGGTGCGAGTCGAGGTTTCCTTTACATTGATACCATCGTCAGTGCCACTCTGCGAACCTGTCATCACAGGTTTATCGGTCACACCGGCTTTACTTCCATTATAAATAATGTATTGTGCAAAACGGGCATCACGTCCTTCATAAGGTTTGCTCTCATCAAAACTTCCCCGATCATCATTAATAGGATAACCACCTTCGGCCATAGGGAAAGCATCAATTAGATTCTGGCTGGGATTCATATAACCCTTACCAAAAAGCGATGGGGGAAAGTGATTACTTTCTTCTGTATTGTTGGTACTCAAACCTTCGCGCCAAATAATCTCAGCCGGGTTTAAGCCTTCGCCTAACTTATCAAGTTCGTCAGTGTTGCCAAACCAATAGAAACCCTTAGCATCAATACCTCCTACTCCTCCGGCATAATCAATCACCTCGGCTGCCGCATCAGCTGCTTCAGCCCAAGTGGCTCCGTTACTGGCATCTACAAAAGCAGGACTGGCAGCAAATAGGGCTACACGTGCACGCAGACCTTTAGCGATAAGTGCATTGAAGAGTTGACGGCCATAGTGTCCCATCACACGATTGTAAGTCTCCTTGCGGCTAGTGTAGGGCTGGAAACGCTCGGGTATCTCGCTTTCATTGCTGATATCATTGTATTCCATGGGAAGCATCTGCTCTGCCTTGTCGAGGTCATCATAGATATGTTTTACACAATCATAGAAAGAAGCACGAGGCTGATTAAAATTGGCATCACTGCCCAAATAGCTGTCATAAAGAGGTATGCCCAGAAGTTCACCATCATTACTAAAGCCAGCATGATTGCGCAGTAAGAAATAGGTGTGCAGTGCACGCAGTCCATAAGCCTCGCCTTTGAGACGACAAGCAAAAAGTTTACGCGACTCTTCATCATCGGTCCAATGCACTTCATCCACTTTCTCAAGGAAGAGGTTCACATTCTGTATGGCAGCAAATCCGTCGGTCCAGAGATTTACAGGATTATTACTCGATGTCCATGAACCGGTGGCCATTTTCATGTAACCATTACTCTTCGAATTAGTCACTGCATCATCAGTAGCATAGTCGGTATCGTTATAATATTTAGGGATGATACGATAAGCATTCATTAGTATACGCTGTGCATATTGTGCATCGCTGTTCATCTGCTCAGCGTCCTTATAGTTTTCGGGAGCTGGGGTGAAAAGGTCCTCGCAGCCACAGCAGAGGTAGAGGACGGCAGATGCCAAAAGTATATTTATCTTTTTCATTGTCATGATATTATTCATTAATAGTTAGAAGGCTGTTTTAAAACCAAGGTTCACAAAACGGGTCTGCGGAGCACTACCTATATTCATCTCCAGATGCTTACGTTCTTTGGCAATGGTAAGCAAGTTAGAACCGCTAACATATACACTCAATCCTTTTACCAGCTTACCATTGAACAAATATTTGGGCAGGTTATAGGTGAGCTGAACCTTAGTAAGGTCAAAACGATTAGTCTTATACATCCAGAAGGTAGAGTTACGAAAGTTATTACTATTGTCGGTAGTGGTGAGGCGTGGATAAGTAGCTGTAGACGCAGTCTCGGGAGTCCACCTGCCACGCACAACTTCGCTATATTTACTACTCCCCTTCACCCAATAATAAGAATTATTCTTGTAGCCGATACCTCCTGTGTTACCTGTACCCTCAAGATAGAAAATGAAATCTTTCCACCGTAAAGTAAGGTTCAAACCAAAATAGAAAGGATTTCCAGTATTCCCCAAATCTATCTGATCCTTCGAATCAATTTGTTTATCACCATTAATATCCTTATACTTCAAGTCTCCAGGCTTCACATCACCGAAAGTCTGACGGGCATGGCTGTCAATATCAGCTTGGTCTTTGAAAAAGCCTTCACACACATAAGCAAATGAAGCATCCAATGCCCGACCTGTGCGATATTGATAACTGTCTTCATATACTTCGTCACGACGAAGAGCTTCGCTCCAGGCAATAGTACCTAGCAAACCGAGCTGTGCTTCCACCTGCCCGATTTTCTTATTGAGTTGCAGACTAAGATCGACGCCTTGACGACGGTCATTCTCATAGTTAGTGTAAGAGAGTTGATTGAAGTTGTTGCTAGCAAAGAATGAGGGGTAAATTGTGTTCTTACCTTGTGACAATTTGCCTTCAGTGTCTTGATGGAAATAGTTGGCGTCAAGCACAATTGCATTGTTGAACAACGCAGCCTCCAAACCTACACGAAGCTCTTTTCGCTGAATGAACCCCAAATCCATATTGTCTCCACGGGCAGAAGCCGCCGCATTACCTCCAGCAGTGCCATCGTTCCAAGGATACCAACCGGCATCAGTTCTAAAGTAGCCCTTGTACATATAGTAATCACTGATGTCAATATCTTGATTGAGTACACCATAAGAAGCCGAGAACTTAAGATTGTTCATAAACTCTATATTCTCCTTAAAGAATTTCTCATCGCTCAAGCGCCAGCCCAGCGTAACAGTAGGTGAAAAGGCATTACGATTACCCTCGGGAAGTTTTGCCGAATGAACCACAGCACCCGAAAAATCGAAATAGTAACGGTGCTTATAGTTGTAAGCGGCTTGTATACCAAGATTCACATTGCTCAAACGGTGATAATCACTGCCGTCATGATCTCCATCTGCTGAATTTTGCTGCTGAAATCCCCATCCTAAGAAAGCCGCTTGTACATTGTGGTGGTTAGCAAACGTTCGGTGATAATCGAACTGAGCATTAAACATCATGGTTTGGGTGTAAGATGAACTACCCACAAATTCATTGGTGGATTGATCATCAACCCCATACTTTGTAAGACCGATAATCATATCCTTACCATTCATGTTACTCCATGTAGGCTGATAAACAGCATAATTCAATTTGTAGGCCTCAGAATAAAAGTCGGTATAATCAATGCTGAAAGCCGTCTTAAATGAAAGCCCCTTCACCAACATACCTAAATCAGCTTCGGCTGTAACATCGAAGAGAAATGAACGATTTCGATCTTTAATATAACCTGCCACTTGCGCATCAGCAAAGGTATTGGTAAGATCAGTGGAGGTTCCGCCCAGCATATATTTACCATCGATAAGATGACGATTAGCGTTCACCATTTCTTGCAAAATACTGTTATTGGGGTCAATCATATCCACGGGCAGATAAGGTGAGAACCAGTTAGGGCGAAGTGTAGCTGCCTGCCCCCAAAAATCACCACGACCATCGTAACCGTTTTGAATCTTTACTGCCGCACTAGTCGATGCCTTGAGCCATTTCGTCAGATTCATATCTACATTGGTACGTACACGAAAATCAATAGATTTATCTTTCTTTTGCTCTCCCAGCTTCATCAGGCTGTTATTGTGAGTAAACGAAATGTTCGAATAATAGCGCGCACGCTCATTGCCTCCATGTATTTCTGCTGTCACATCGCTTTTGTTGTACACCTTTTTTAGATATTCATCAGTATAAAAACTCATATCAGGATAACGATAGGGATTAGCCCCGACTGCAGTGTTGTAAATGGTAGAAGCATCATATTGTATTTTCTTACCATCGTTGAGACATGCCTCGTTATAGAGTGTCATGTATTCGGCAGCATTGAGATAAGTAGGATAAGCCTTGGGGATATGAAGGCCCGTATTAGCACGTACATCGATACGTAATGCTCCCTCTTTACCACGTTTTGTAGTAATCAGGATAACACCTTTTGCAGCACGGCTACCATAGAGTGCCACAGCATTGGCTCCTTTGAGTACAGTGATATTCTCGATTTCGGTGGGTTGCACATCATATTGACTACGGGGAACACCGTCAATCAACAGTAGTCCATTTTGTCCCCAAATAGAAGTCCCCTTCATACCAGCCAACTGACTCTGTAGCCCGTCAAGACTACCGGTGAAGTAATTTTTCTCTAACAATTCCTGTACATTATAACTCGCAATACCACCCTGCAGGTCTCTGCTTTCTGCCTTATTAAAGGCCACATTTACCAGTGAGTCGCCTTTTATCTGCGCACTCAGTGTGGTAAGCACCGTTTGTACAATGAGTACGACCGTTACCAAGAGGTAGTTTTTATTTCTATTAATATATTTCATGACAGTTATTAACTTTTAAATGGATTTTACCATCCAGGGTTTTGCTTGAACTCGGGATATATGTTCACATCATCTCTCTTAAAAGGCAACCAGTAGTGTTTTTGCGACAACTTCCGTTCAATCAATGTTGAATAGCGCCAATTTTGGACTTTACCATTATTAATAGGATCAGCATAGCGATCTTCATCGCTCACGCTCATGTCGCGATCGAACTCTACTGCCAGTTTCACATTATATGGGTATTGCAAGAAGAGCATCCAACGACGCAGGTCATTGAAGCGATGTCCCTCAAACGCAAGTTCTACAGCACGTTCGCGTTGCAGTTCACCCATAAATAGATCAACATTTACCAGATATTTATCAGCAATGGGATCCACACCCGCACGTTGACGAATTTTATTCACCGCTTCAAGAGCCGTAAGATCATATCCCGCTACTTTAGCATAGATATCATCATTAGCCATAGCCACAGCTTCGGCATACATCAGATAAACATCGGCCAATCGCATCAAACTTAATACCATAATATTACCACTCAGATAGCCATCCCAATCATTGATCAACAGGGGACAAAACTTTGTCATCATATAACCGGAGCGAATACCCTCGGGATCTTTATAGGTACGATAAGTGCCACCGGTATAAAGACTGGCATATTGTACATCTTCTGCTAAATTGCCTTTAGTATTGAGTGCACACTTAGTGCCATCTACCACAATATCCTTATAGAAACGCGGATCACGATCCTTCCAGGGATAAGTCTTATCAAAACCAGAATCAATATCATCAAGCGGCAAACCGTTCTTCATACCGAAGTAATCCACATAGTTGGCTGTAGGATAAACCTTTATACCCGATGTAATCAAACATTTAGGACGATAGTCCATGATTTGATTCCAACGGAAACGGCTTGATACCTCTACTAAATTTTCCTGAAAGATGGCCTCTTTCAAGCCGTTGATTTTGTTGTTTTGTTTGTGTGTATAGAAAAGACTTTCGTACTCATCGAACGAAGCCAGCTCATAACGCCCTGTCTCATCGCATAACTTCAGCGCTTCGGCAAATGCTTCGGCAGCCTGACGGCAATACTCCTTATTATAAGTAGCATTTCCGGTAGACTCTTGATTCATCAAAGGACTACCAGCATAAAGTAAGTTCTTACCTAAATACCCCAAAGCCATAATTTTATTAATACGCTGATTGTTGTTTCCCAAGGTCAGTTTTCCCGCAGTAGTCTTATCCCAATCCACAGGTAACAATGAAGCTGCATGTCGGAAATCAGCTGCAGCTTTATCAGCCGTTTGCTGATAGTTCAAACGTCCCATACGGAACTCTGCATCCGATGCTATCACCTCGTCTATGTAAGGCAAACCACCCCAGAACTGCATTAGCATAAAATGAAACCATCCACGAAAAAAGTAGAGTTGACCTTCGATAAGGTTTTTCTCTTCTTGGGTAGCATCGGTGAGTTTGTCGAGGTTGGCAATACCGATGTTGGCTTTGCGAATACCATACCATGAGAGCCCCCACAAACGACCTTTATCACCACGAGTACCAGTCTCGGGTTTACCTCCGTCTTTCAGCCAGCCATATTCGCACGAATTCCATGCCCAATAGTCACCTTGGTCAATGCGATAAGCAAACGGACGAGTGTCATTTGGAATCCAATATACGTCTTCTCCCCAGTTCCAACTGTTGTGGCTGGTATTACCGGTGATGACGGGCACACAGTTGTATAGTTCCTCGGTGAACCCCTGAAAACTACGGAAATTAGTGTAAGCATCAGTGGGATTAATGTCACTGGCCGGTGCCTTATCCAAATAATCAGTGCACGATGTAGTGCTCATTGCCCAAAGCGACAAGGCCGATACAAAAGTAATATTTCGTATGTATTTATTCATATCTTATTTTCGTTTAGATTATAAAGTGATATCTATACCCAGATTAAAACGGCGTACGGTGGGATAAGCCCCCATGCTACTACCACCGCTAAAGTTCGACTCACGATCATCGGGCATATCAGTCCAAAGAAGCAGGTTATCACCGTTCAAATAGAGGCGAAGCGACTTTATGCCACACTTCTGTATCTTCTTTCCTTTAAAGAGATAGGCAACCTCTGCATTCTTCAAACGCACGTATGAGCCGTCATAAAGGTAACGTGTGCCATTCTCCTTGATAGGATTGCTCCAACGGGGCATGGGCACCGCACCACCATTCTCTTTACTCCACACATTGTCTTCTACGTAAGCCACATTGCTTTGAGTGTGGAAAGTGGGAAAAGTAACCTCACGTGTCACATTACTAACGCCATAGAACTGTACTGATGCGCTGAAACCTTTCCATTCGAAACCCACGGTAGCACTATAAGTGTTCTGCGGAACGCCACTATACTGATAGGGAGCCTGGTCATCATCATTTATAATACCATCAGCATTAAAGTCAATGATGTTGTACTCACCAGGCAATTTATTACCATTGTAGGATTCGCGCTCAGTACTGCCCAAAATCTCGTCCCAAGTAGTGTAGATACCATTGTTAATGTAGCTGTTGGTCTGCCCAATAGCATGACCGGCGGCTTTACGGTGAGCGTCACGCAACACTGGATCATCGCGGAAGATTACCTCATTCACAGCATGTGTATAGTTGGTGTTAGCCCACAAGCGCATCTTATTGGCAAACATATAGTTAAGGCGGAGTTCCAACTCATATCCATGACTTTTGGTACTTCCTAAATTAGCAGTAGGAGCTGTAGCACCAAAGAAAGAGGGAATAGAACGACTACCTCCACTCACTAATATATCCTTACGTTTATCACTAAAGATATCCACAGAACCGGCTATCAGGCCTTTGAAGAACGAATAATCAATACCGACATTACGTTTTTCCACCGTCTCCCAAGAGATATTCTCATTACCTAATGATGTGATACGATAATATGAATAAGGAGTAGCAGTAGGTATAAGTCCCAGGTATGTGTTACTATTCTGATAGCCCCAAGAATCTTGATAAAGCCAACGTCCACCTACGTTATCATCACCAATGCGTCCCCACGATCCACGCAGCTTCAACATATCGAGAAACTTGAGTCCCTTCATAAACTTCTCTTCACTAATCATCCAACCCAACGAAAATGAAGGGAAAAAAGCAAAACGATTGTTGGGACCAAACTTCTCAGAACCGTTATAAGCACCGTTCACCTCGGCAAAGTAACGTTGAGCATAATTATAAGTAGCACGGAAAGCCCAGTCTTCACGGAAATGATAGAATTCATTACCCTTGGCATATTTTTCACGGCTAAAAAGTGCCATCGCACCTACATCATGTTTACCAAACTGACGACCATAGTTAAGCTGTAACTGATAGTAGAGTTTACGGTAAGTGGACTTAGGATCTACATTACCAGCTTTATTTACCCAGTCGATACCATCCGAGAAGTCAAGTTGTGTACCTCCATCCACCTCATTCTTATAATAAATAACTCCGCTTACGGGATCTACCCACATATTTTGTGGTCCTTCAGTATCCTCAATACCGCGTTTTTCCTCAACAAATGTGTTATCAAAAGAAACAGTTCCCCTTACGCTCAATCCTTTGGTTATCATATCGAGACTCTGGTTAAGGGTGAAGTCTGTGTTAATCTGTGTGTTGGTCTTCTTTTCGATACCTGAAGTAGCCAAGGTGGCAACCGAATTAGGCACATCGTAAGAAGAAGGTTTATAGTAACCCAGCACACCATTACTGTAAATGGGACGCATGGCATCAGGAGCGGTGCGGTAGGCTGACTTCCAATAACTATTATCACTATCAGATGCACCATAAGGAAGCTGTCGCACACCATTCGAGCCAAAAAGGTTTACAGAAAGTGTAGTGGTTTTAGTAAGCGAAAAATCAAGGTTACTACGCGCATTGATACGATTGTAACCATAGCCCGAAGTATAACCACGATTATTCTCAAACTCACGGAACATATCGCCCTCACTAGTAAAATCGACGGCAGCGAAATATTTCACCCACTTTGTACCACCCGACACATTCACACTTGCCTTGTAGCTCATGGCATAATCCTTGAAGAGCACATCAGCCCAATCTACATTAGGATATCGATCCCATTCCGTAGCATTAGCCGGATGACGATATTTATCAATAATACCCATAGGCTTATAGTCACCCCATAATTCAGGGGAAAGCCCCAACTCACGTTCCAGCGTACGATTCTTGATAATAAAAGTATCATAAGCATCATACTTTTCAGGCAATTTTGACACCGTCTTCATAGTAGCATTCGCTTTTATCTGAATATTAGCCTTGCCCTCCTTACCGCGTTTCGTAGTAATAAGAATTACCCCATTGGCACCCTTCACTCCATACACAGCTGTAGCTGATGCATCTTTCAACACCGAAATAGACTCAACAGACGAAATGTCAACAGTGTTCATGGGACGCTCCACGCCATCTACAAGCACCAAAGGATCGCTATTATTCCATGAACTTTGCGCACGGATAATAATTTTAGGGTCTTCAGCGCCAGGCATACCGGTAGAGGTATAGGTGATAACACCTGGCAGGTTACCTGTGAGAGCTTGTCCAAGACTGGTCACACCACCGGCACGCTCCAGGGTTTTCGAGTTAGTTTGTGTGATAGACCCTACCAGACTCTTCTTTTTCTGCTGGCCATAACCTACCACAACAACCTCTTCCAAAGCCTGTGAATCGTCTTCGAGTATCACTTTAATCTTATCTACCTTGTCTGTTATCCGTATTACTTTTTCGCGCATACCGATAAACGAAACTACAAGAGCTTTGGTTTCTTGAGGAAGTGAAAGACGGAAATTACCATCGATATCTGTAATTGCACCTATTGAATGATTGTTTTGTACCACTACATTTGCACCGACAATGGGCTCACCGTTCGTATCCGTAACCACACCTGTGATGGTTCTCTTGCCTTGAGCCATAACTACTGCCGAGAATATCAGCAATAGCATAAGCAAGAATGGAATCTTTCTGAATTTGAATTTGTTATTTCTCATGTACTTCATTAGATTTGTTAAACTAGTATTACCTCATCTTGCCGACCAAATACCATTTCATGCACTATAATAATGCTTTGTGCATTTGTTATTATCTTTTCAATTAAGAATATCAATAAAAACAAATAATGGGTAATCTTAGCTTTCTTTTTTATATTTCTCATCATTATTAAATTAAGACTAATTGATTGGTTTATCTTTCTTATTTTTCCGACGAAAAACAACTACCCCTCAGCTATCATTGAAAATAAATACATGTTCCATAATGTACACTTTTTAAGGTTAATAAATAATCCAACACATTGATCCTATAATATCCTTATAGCAATGCAAAGTTACGTATACTAGTATTTTTATACCTTTTTTTAGATACATATGATTTAAGAAAAGTATTATTCTATATTAATTTTGATACATTTAATGATAATATTGCAACCCCTTCTATTATTTTCATTTCAACAGAAAGAGTATAATCACTTATAATTAGATCAATAGGCATACCCACCATATTAGAATATGGTGCAATAACAAAACCTGAAAATCATATTTAAACAGCACAAAGTTGCACTAGCATCACAAATAAGCACCCTTTCATTGTATTATATGAGCTAATTCTTCATCAGAAGAATCTGAATATGCGCTCATAAATTCTTTAGGCGTCATCTTAAAATATTCATGAAAAGAGTTTGTAAAATAAGAATGTGACTTAAATCCAACCTTATAGGCAACCTCAGATATATTCACCTCATGCTTTGCTAATAAATAAGCAGCTTGTTTCAAACGAATTGATTTTATCAGATTGACCGGAGAGATATTCATACATTCTTTCAGCTTTCTGTTCAAATGCACTCTACTAAGGCCAATATCTCTGCTCAACTCATACACCGTATATTCCGAATTCTCTATATTCTTTTTTATCGCATCCACTACACGCAAAACAAGTTTATCATTATAAGAATCCAAAGTTGTCTCTTCATATTTACACTCTGCGTCCATCTGCAGCCTATTCTTTATAATTTCACGAGTTGATATGGCCTGTGTAATACTCCCCTTCAAAACCTCCAGTGAAACAGGCTTTGTCAGAAATCTATCGGCCCCACTATTCATACACATAGCCATACTTTCCTCATCAGTCAATGAAGTCAGAACGATGACTGGCACACAACTGGTTTTTACATTAGATTTAACCTTCTTACAAAGCTCTATCCCACCAATTTGTGGCATAATTAAATCAGTAATGATTGCGTCCGGAACGTTTTCAAAGATATCTTGTAAGGCCTCTTTTCCATTACTAAAGATTCTTATATTATAAATTCTGGAAAGTTCCATCGAAAGATAATGAAGCAAATCATTATTATTATCAACAATAACAACATTTTTTTTATTAGTAACCACCGAACGCTCTTCGTTATCTTTCAATTGTATATTAATAAATTCAGAGACATTGTCTATCTTTTCTATCTTTGAACGGTGTATCGAATATAAATCCTCCACTGTATCAACAACTTCCATTTCATTTTTACTTAAATGAACATTACCTAATGGAATATCTACAATAAAAGCAACCCCCTTATCGTCAACATTACAAGCTTTAATAAGTCCATGATGCAATTCGGTTATTACTTTAGCCAAATGCAGTCCAATTCCCGACCCTTCCTGCTCATGATGCTCATCAACACGGACAAAACGCTGAAAAATACGTTCCAAATTTTCCTCGCTGATCGTTTGGCCCGTATTATAAATCTTAATTTCTACATATTCTTTGATAATGGAAGGCAATCCTATTCTTTCTTCTTTCTTTTTAGTCTCAACACAAACATCAATAGAGCCATATTCAGGAGTAAACTTAAAAGCATTAGATAATAAGTTAAATATAACCTTATCAAAATTGGCCACATCAATCCATGTCTTTAAATCATTATAAGAAGAGTGAAATGCAAAACTTATATGTTTTTGAGTAGCTAGCCCTTCAAAAGACTTCATTATATCTTGCAGAAAAATAATTAAGTCTATTTCATTGAATTTCAAGCTTAATTGTCCATTATCTATTTTTCTCATATCCATGATCTGATTTACTAAACGTAAAATACGTTGCAAATTTCGATACATCAAATTATAGATTTCTTTCTGTTGAGGACGTTGCTCTTTCTCTCTAAACTTATTAAGAGGCGTCATCACTAAAGTTAGGGGAGTACGAATTTCATGTGACAGATTAGTAAACATGCGTAACTTGGCCTCTTTTATCTGCAGTTCTACCAGTTCTGCCTGACGTTTCCGTCTACGCAACCAATACGAATGCAAATATTTAGTAACTAAAGCCAATAAAAATGTGTAAATGATATACGCCCACCAAGAGCGATACCAAGGTGGTAAGACTCTTATTTTTATTGATTTGACTGCAGCCTTATCAAAATCACTACCCTCAATATAAGCCTTTAACTTAAACACATATTCTCCCGGAGGTAATTTACGATAAATGGCCGAACGATAAGCAGAAGGCATATATTGCCATGACTCTTCATAACCTTCCATCTTATATGCATAAACAATTTTATTGGGAGAAGCAAACTCTACAACTGAAAAATCCAAAGAAAATATAACATCGCTATAATTTAAAATAATACGAGTCGCCTGATCAATAGGAGCATCCAAAATTGATGATTCTGAATTAAATTTAATAGTTTCGTTCAAAACTGTCAATCGCGTAAAGAAAGGTTCTAGAACCGGCAATTCATAACTATTTACCCTTCTCGGATTAAACACCGTGAATCCGTTATTTCCTCCAAAATACAATTCTCCATTTTTATCAACAAAAGTTGCACCAAAACGGAATTCATTACTTTGCAATCCATCTTGAGAATAGTAGTTCTTAAATAATTCTGTAGAAGGAGTCAAACAAGATAGCCCATTCAATGTTCCTATCCAAACATCTCCTGCAGGAGTCTTCTGCAATGTTTCTATGACATCACATGGAAGTCCATCACTTCTTGTATAACGTTTTCCCTGCCCATTCTTTACATCATACCTGATTAATCCTCTATTAGTTCCTACCCACAAAGTATCCCCTCGTTGGCAACAAGCATTAATTTGAGTCTTTAGTTCCCTTTTGGGCATATTGATTTCCTGCATTTTTTTAATTGCATTGTCATAATAATAAAGACCATAAGCTGTTCCCATCCACAGATCTCCGACACCATTCAGATATAAAGTAAACGTCCAAAACGGAGTATCTTCTTCCGTAATAGAAATTATTTCATTTGTTGAAAGAGAAATGGCTTTTACTCCATTACCCAAAGAGCCAACATAAAGAATATCCTGCAATTTATCATAGGCTAAACAACTTAACTTCATATCATGTAACTTCGAATATGGGACTATCTGCTTTTGTCCGGCAGCAAGAGTATATAATCCACCCAAATAAGTAGCAATCCAGATGGTCCCTCTTTTATCTTCAACCATAGCCATAATTGAATTATTAGTCAATTGGCTGTTATGTTTTGAGAAGTTCAAAATTTTATTGTTTCCAGAGATCAAGTATAATCCTCCCCCATCTGATCCCACCCATAATTCCCCATTTTGCGAGCGTAGTATAGAAGTCACACAAACACCACCATTTGCAGAGTCATTATTAGCATACAAGTTAACAGGACGGAATCCATAAGTAGACTTAGGAATCATAAAAAGTCCTCTCATATAAAGCCCAAGCCATAGATTTCCCTGTTTATCGTTCAATAATGCATGGATTTTACTGCTCTTCAACTGACCAAAAGGTGAAATTTCACCCAATGTCCATGTCGGACTATATATTTCTTCTTCTAAAGGGTTAAAAAACAATACACCTTCCCCCTCACTTCCAACCAGCATAAAAGAAGAGTCCGCTATTACATTCCTTCCTACTGTCAGAGATTGAGCCAAAGTTCGAGAGGCTTTTTTCCCTTTCGCCCTACGTATTTTTCCATACTGCTTGTCATATATCAATATGCCATGATTCAAAGTACCAATGATCAGATTACCAGAAAATTCATCCTCACAATACGAAGTTACTACTATAGATGAAGAAAATGGTTTCATCTCATCACTCCATATATCCCTTATAACTTTTAATGACGGTGCATCTAAAAGGACAATCCCTCCCCTTTCTAAAAACACCCACATCTTTTGGGATGAATCAAAATAAATCCCTCTCAAATATTTGGTTGGCAGTAATTCATTAAAATATTGATGTATGGCCCCTTCTTCTTGCATCGTTTTGACATTCAAAGCATAAATTCCACGTCCCGAAGTACTAATCCACAATTTATCCTCATCTTTAGCGAAAGCAATGCCACTAATGCTTAAAGAAGAAGCTTGAACGGCATCCAAAGATTCAAATTTGATTTTACGAAAATCAAAATTCCCCGAATCATACCATTGGAGATTAGTAGTAGTGGCCACCCATATTTTACCTTGATTATCTTCTATCACTGATACTACTTTATTCCCAGCTAGAGACAAAGAATCATTATCATCATGATAAAATGTATCAAACTGTACTCCATCAAAACGAGACAATCCATACGATGTAGAAATCCAGATATATCCTTTACTGTCTTGCATTAAAGATTCAATCTGGCTACAAGATAGTCCCTCTGAAGAAGTAAACAATTGAGGAGATTGTGCCACAAGTGAAACATGACACATCAGTAACAACATTATTGATACAAGTGTATTTTTCATATTATATACTATTAAGATATGCAGCAGCAAAGTAAAAGTTTTAATTTCAATTCATGATACATATATGATACATATTTTATAATATTTGAAACATCCACTACTATGCTACCAGAAACGCATCATTCCTAAAAGGCTTATATGAAAAAAAAATAATTGATAGATTATACAACAAAAATAAAAATGAACGTTTCAATACATAAACGACACGTATCAAAAAACAAGTTATAAATAATAAAATACATCCATATTTGCAATAGAAATAACGACACTCTTTTATTATATGATTCAATCATGGGAAATGCATTTTTAGACAGAAGAACCTTTTTAAAAAACATCGGCATCATGGGAGGAGGATTACTATTAGCCTCCAGTCCCTGGTTATCAACTTTCGCTGAAGTTGACCACACAATAAACTACAAAGTTCGGTTAGGAATTATAGGTCCCGGATCACGGGGATGTTTCCTTTTAAAATTTATACAGAAAAATCCTAAAGTCGAAATTGTCGGAATTTGTGATATTTATCAAAAGTCTATTGACAATGCCTTAAAGATTGCACCTAAAGCTAAAGTTTACAAAGACTACAGAGCGCTATTAGATAGTAATGAAATTGATGCTGTCATCATTACCACCCCCCTATTTCTGCACAAAGAAATGGTCATTGCAGCGATGGATGCCGGTAAACACGTATTCTGTGAAAAAGCGTTAGCCATGAATGTCAAAGACTGCTGGCAAATGTACATGAAGCATAAGGCAACCGGAAAAATTTTTTTCACCGGGCAACAACGCTTATTCGATCCCCGTTATATCAAAGTCATGGAGATGATTCATACAGGTGTCTTTGGAAATATAGAAGGAATACATACTTTTTGGTATAGAAACGGTGATTGGCGCAGAAATGTGCCTTCCCCCGAATTAGAGCGCCTCATTAATTGGCGCCTTTATAAAGAATATTCATGCGGGTTGATGACAGAACTAGGCTGCCATCAATTGCAAATAGGTAGCTGGGCTATGCGTGCCATCCCCAATAAAGTGATGGGACATGGTGCGATCACGCATTGGAAGGATGGACGTGACGTTGACGATAATATCAGTTGTATATATATATTTGATAATGGAGTAAAACTAACTTTCGACTCTGTCATTTCCAATCAATTTTATGGATTAGAAGAACAAATTCTGGGAAATCTGGGTACGGTAGAGCCTGAAAAAGGAAAATTTTATTTCGAAAAAACGCCACCTGCACCCGGCTTCTTGCAGTTATTAAACCAAATAGAGAATCAATTATTTGATGCTATTCCTTTTGCCGGTTCCAGCTGGGAACCCGAAACCATGAAAAATAATAAGGGAGAATATATATTAGGTGAACGCCCCCGCACGGATGGAACCTCACTGTTACTCGACGCATATATTGAAGCTGTTATCATAGGAAAACAGCCACAAAACATCGCAGAAGAAGGATATTACGCGAGTGCTCTAACTCTTTTAGGATATCAAGCCATAGAAGAAGAGAGAATTATCACTTTTCCTGACGAATTCAAACTTGATTATTTAAACCACAAAAATACTCAGATATGAAAGATACCATAATCACATCCAAAAGAAAACAGTTAGAGCTAAAAACTCTTTTAGCTTGCTTTATTATTATGAATTTGATTAATATATATTCAATATATACATTCAATACTTCCTGGACAGAAGTTATAATGTCTTTAGGCTATGTGACAATAGGTTCTTTCGCGCTCTATATTATATGGACAATCCTACGATTGTTTTTATTCGGATCAAAACATATCCTTGAAACTTTAAAAAAAGATTCAAGGATATGCAATAAAACTTCAGACTCGAAATAGTTTTATTAATATAATATTAATCCATTTCAAAACATTATTTGCACATGAAAAACGTTATTCTTTATTTAACATTTATAGGAATTGCAATGACTCCTATTAAAACTTTAGCTCAAGACAATACATTAACCAACCAAGAGAAAAATGAAGGTTGGAAATTATTGTGGGACGGAAAGACAACAAATGGCTGGAGAGGTGCCAGAATCTCCACTTTCCCGACAAAGGGATGGAAAATTATCGGCAATGATTTAGTAGTCGAAAAAAGTAAAGGAGAAGAATCAGGCAACGGAGGTGACATTGTTACAATCAAAACCTACAAAAGCTTCGAATTAGTAGCCGATTTCAAAATCACGGAAGGAGCCAATAGTGGAATTAAATATTTTGTTGACCCGGACTTGAATAAAGGAAAAGGTTCTGCCATTGGTTGCGAGTTCCAGATTCTGGATGATGAAAAGCATCCTGACGCAAAAGCCGGAAGAAAAGGAAATCGCACGGTCGGTTCACTATATGATCTCATACCTGCCGGCTCAAATAAATTATTCAAAAAAAATGAGTTCAACACGGCCCGCATCATTGTTAAAGGTAATCACGTAGAACATTGGTTGAACGGAATTAAAGTCGTAGAATACGAACGTAACAACCAAATGTGGAAAGCTTTAGTAGCCGGTAGCAAATACGCAGACTGGCCCAATTTCGGAGAAGGAAAAGAAGGGCATATCCTGCTTCAAGACCATGGTGACGAGGTTCATTTCAAAAATATAAAAATTAAAGAATTGGATTAACCGACAGGCCAAATAGATGCAAAACATTTTCAAGCAACTTCATGGAGAAAAAGGGGTACTCTACTCATGGTATGAAGCAATGCATACCCGTATTGATCTTATTATATGCAATAAGACGAAAGAGGAAAGCATCCTTATTACCCAATTGATAAAAAAGGAAATACAAAGGATAGAAAAGGTTAGTAATAGATTCGATGAAACAAGCGAGCTATTCAATCTCAATCAAACCGCACATATAAAGCCGGTTTCCGTAAGTGATGAACTTTATTCCATATTATCAGATTGCTGCGATCTACATGTTCAAACCTGCCAATGTTTTGACATCACTATCCAATCAGTTCCCCAATTAACAAACAGGATGGGAAAGCTTATTATGGACGACATTCAAAAGACCGTTTATTTTACACGAAAAGGAATTAGTCTCGATTTATGTGGATATATAAAAGGATATGTACTGGATTGCATACGGAAAATACTGGAAACAAACCATATATCCGATGCGCTGATTAATCTAGGTAACAGTTCCATATTGGCTATAGGCAATCAGCCTCTAGGACAAGGATGGAAAATCGAACTAGGTTCTCCAAATTTCAGCACCACTATCGATAAAAGCATTATACTCAAAAACGAGACTTTAACAACTTCAGGTAACAAACGGGCAAAACAAAGACATATTAAACATCCCATTACCAATCAATGGATCACAGGAATTCGAGAAGTTTCTGTTGTCACTTCGACAGGAAAAGAAGGTGAAGCTTTATCTACAGCATTATTTGTAGCAACTGAGCAGGAACGTTTAAAGATATTGGCAAACTTTTCTTTTCCTTATTTCATAGTTAAATAATAATATCAAAAGAAAAAATGAAAAAAGAAGAACTTTCCAGACGAGATTTCATAAAAAAGGTAATGACACTTTCAGCTGCAGCAGCGCTCCCTTCTTGTCTAATCGGAAAAAATATAGATGACAGCCTCAATGCATTGAAAGCGATATCCCCCAATGAGAAAATCAATTTAGCTTGCTGTGGTATTGGAAACCGGGGTGGAAGCATCATTAACGATCTATATAATACCGGAATGGTAAATATTGTGGCTCTTTGTGATACAGAAATAGGTGCTGCACACACATTGGGTATCTTAAACAGATTCCCCAAAGTCCCCCGCTTTCAAGATTTCCGGAAAATGTTCGATAAAATGAGCAATCAAATTGATGCCGTCTGCATTGGGGTACCAGACCATACCCATTTCCCAATAACAATGCTGGCAATGAGCCTTGGCAAACATGTATATGTTGAAAAACCTTTGGCACGTACATTCATGGAATGTGAACTTATGATGCAGGCTGCAAAAAAATACAGTGTGGTTACCCAAATGGGGAATCAAGGGCATTCAGAAGCCAATTATTTCCAGTTCAAAGCATGGAAAGAAGCCGGCATCATAAAGGACGTGACGGCAATCACCGCGCATATGAATTCTGCACGTCGTTGGCATGGATGGGATGTGAACATGAAAGATTTTCCTCCTGCAGAGACGGTTCCTGCCACCCTTGATTGGGACTGTTGGCAAGGAGCACGCCCTCAACGCTCTTACAATCACGATTTCATTAACGGGCAATGGCGCTGTTGGTATGAATATGGCATGGGAGCTTTAGGCGACTGGGGCGCTCATATTATTGATACTGCTCATGAATTCTTGGAGTTAGGACTACCTTACGAAGTAAATCCGGTCAAACTATCCGGACACAATTCTTTCTTTTTTCCTATGTCATCAACTATCTGTTTCCGATTTCCGAAGCGTAAAAATATGCCCGCATTAGACATAACCTGGTATGACGGCATTGATAACCAACCGGAGTTACCGGAAGGCTACGGAGTATCCGAGTATAATGCTGACATTCCGTTGGTAGGGAATCAAAAATTGCAGGCAAGTAAGCTCAATCCGGGCAAAATTATTTATAGCAAAGAATTTACTTTCAAAGGCGGATCGCACGGCAGTACGCTATCTATTATCGGTGATAAAGAAAAAAATATCAAGTATCCGGAGGTTCCAGCCAGCCCGTCCAATCACTTTGAAAATTTCATCCGTGCCTGCAAAGGAGAAGAAAAGACACGTTCACCCTTCGAAGTGTCCGGACCATTAAGCCAAGTATTCTGTCTGGGAGTATTAGCTCAACGATTAAATGTTCCATTAAAGTTTGATCGTGAACTTAAAATTATTACTAACAATAAATTAGCAAATGAACTATTAACCGGCGAGCCTCCACGTAAAGGTTGGGAAGAATTCTACAAACTATAAATCCAAAGTTAAATATAAGGAATCAACTGCAAAGTGATAGACCAAGTATTTATGAGATTAAAATTTGCAGTAAACAAATGGGCTAACTCTAGAAGACAAGGGTTAGCCCATTTTAAAGTTATCTGTAAAATCATGCGTTTACATAGAAACTTCGTATTTATATGGTGCCAAACAAATTTCAATTAGCATATATTTATTTCCTGTATCTAATATACTTATCCCAAATACTCTCAGACGAATAAAATTATTCATAAAAAGACGTAAACTCATTTCGCTATTATTTAATCTTCCCATTATATATTGATTATTTATTTGATAATATAGTCACTTTCAACTGTTCTTCTTTCCAATCCCCCGTTTTTTTGAAACCGGAAGCACCAGTTCTACTTTTTCATAAGGTCGCAGCACCGGAATCTTCCCTGAAGCGATTCTTATCCTCTTGTTGCCATCAATAGTTTCAATCTCCAATACCGACTGTTCAGATACTGACAATCCAAAATTCTGTATTTCAATCTTACATTGAGTCGTCCTTCGATTAAGAAAACAGGTGCACGCGCCGAAAGAATAGGTGCGTTATAGTCCACATGAGGGAGACGGGCATATCCATAAAGTAATTTGCCTTGAACAGAACGCCCTATCAACTTTAAAACAAACTCTTCTTCCGTAACTCCATGACCTTTCGCATCAAAAATGACAATCAAGTCATTTCCATCTTTTTCTGTTTTCAGCACGCTGCATCCCCTGCCGTAATTCACTTCTTCAGATGCACCGAACCGTAATGACCGAATATCTATATCCGTATGGGGATTAAAACCTTCTTCGGCCTTGATTCTCACCTGTATGCTTTTTGTTTTGGGGTGTATCGGTTCAGTATTCATAACAGTCAAGATCAATCCGGGATTTAATGGAATACTGATGTTTTTCGAACTATGGTTGTCATAGGGCTTGTCCTGATGCTTTAAAGTATCTATGACGGCAAAATTTGCTTGAACAGCACGGCCATATTGATCCTGAAGAATCTTGATTCGTTCAAATTTAAACCAATCTTCCACTACACCGTCTTCGTGAATTGCAATTCCAGGCATATAAGCCTCTCCGGGATCAATGACCCATTTTACACCATCTTTGGAACGAAGGTAATAAGCAATCCTGCCATACCAGTCGTTGACAATCATATGATATTGGACAGAATCTCTCCATATTACCGGATCCTCAAAGCGCCCATCCACATTAGGATAGACACTTTCGTCCGTAATCTGATGATAAGTTGACAATCCGTCACGACTTATCCAAATGCCTCCTCCACGGCAAACCATTACGAACGAGCCGTCTTCCCATTGAGCAAAAGAAAGATTAGACAATCCCTCAATCACTTTGCGATCACGCGAATCAAAATCGAACTTACCATATTTCCATACTCCGTTCACATCATCAGTCACGTACCGTCCGTCAATAACATATAACACATACCTTCCATCTTTCAAGCGAAACACTTCCGGATTATGCCCCCTTCCAATGATATTATGAAGTTTGAATGGTCCGGTCGGAGTGTCACTCACCGTATTAAATACATATGACTTAGGCCACTCCATATGTCCTGCTGATGAATTTTCCAGCCAACCGCAAACGAAAAGGTGGTATTGCCCATCTTCTGCCTTTTGAATGTTTCCTCCCCAATATGACCACACACGATCCTCAATCCCATTATCAACATATCGAGGGATGACAGAGGTTGCCCCCCCATGTATCAGACGAAAGAATGTTGCCCTTCATAGGCAAAAAACGATCCATAAAACGAGCGCCTTCAATCAATTTACTCCACTCTACAGGGCGTTTACGCTCTATGATTTGTGAAAGAATGGTAACAGGAGTCATAAATAATACCATTCCGAAAACTAAAAATTTAAAAATATTATTTTTCATATTATCCCTGTTTATTGGTTTCGATTATAAGCATTATCTGCCATATTCCATGATAAAACCGTAGGTATAGGGGTGGTTACCGTCAATCGTATATTTATCTAACGTACGTGCCCCCCACGAATCGTTTCCACCTACTCCGTGAATGCTCAGATCAATATTAACCTGAATGAAATCCCTTTGCGGTAGCTCATGAGGATGCTTGGCTTTCTCAATATCTTTTTCGGTATAAGGCCATGCCCGAAAGCAAAGAGGTTGGAGTCCTGTAACTTTTATCCCCCTGTCTCCAACTCCATCTTTCAGGGAAAACCAACGAACATCACAACGATTAGCGTTATCCTGCGGCACGGGATAATCAGTTATAAATCGGGAAAGAGATAGGGCATAACGTCCTAGCAATGCCCCGGTTTTACGGTCAGGGTAATTCTCAAACTCACCACGGCCATACCATTCGACCTGTTGCATATCAGCTGGTAGTTGTATACGCATCCCGAATTTCGGTATTAACGGAATATTATTTTTTGTAGGCTTATAATCAGCTTCTACCTGCATTTTTCCTTCTCCATTCACAAGATAGGTCAGTACGTATGCAGCTCCTACAGGAAGTTCCATTTCAACCCTTACAACAGCCAATCCGTTTTCCATTTTAGTTATCACCCTTTTTACTGTCCTTTGCTTTCCGGCCTCTCTCCATGCACCCAGTCGCTGATTATACTCATTGCGCTTCTGATTATCGTTAGCCGGCTTCCAAAAATAAGGTTCTAAAGGAGCATACAACACTTCTTTTCCATTTACTTTCCAGCTTGTCAAGGCACCATTTAACTTATCAATCACAAAAACAGAATGTCCGACGATAACCTCAATACTTTCCGCCATATTTTTCACAAGCGGTGTATCGCCTTTTATATTGATGCTCTCTTGCCTCTTTGGCTGCAGGATAAATTGCTCGTAGGCAACTACAAAACCGGATTTCGCCCAAATGGTCGGTTTACTTAATTTCGCATATACATTGAGGCATATCTCTCCTTCAGCTTCTATATTATAAGGTATTTCCAATACATCATTGGCATTGACTGGAATATGGGCGGATTTGACGATTTCTCCATCATTCAGAAATTCATAGAAATATTCAAAGTCATTCAGTGACAGAAAGGCATGCTTGTTGACGAGCTTTACATTTGAAGCACCCTCTAGCTTGAAATCTATGTTTTGGTAAACTTTCCGAACCTCGTAATAATGAGGCTGCGGAGCACGGTTCGCACCGATTAATCCATCAATACAAAACTCTCCATAATTAGGATAATCACCGAAATCGCCTCCGTACGCCCAAAACTCGTCCTGTTCTAATTGTAAAGAGGCAGGATTTGCTTCATATTTCAAAGGTGAGCCATCTTTTTTTTCGCAATACCATGGTTAGCCCATTCCCAAATAGCACCTCCCAAAATGCTTTTGTCGGTCTCTATCACATCCCAGTATTCTTTAAAATTGCCGAGTGAATTGCCCATTGCATGGGCATACTCACGCATAAAAAAGGGTTTATCGTTTACTTCCCTAGCCAATTCTCTTAAACGGTCAGGGTGAAGATAGCCATCGTCATAGATGTCCGAGATCTCCCTATCCGTATCGCTGAATACAATTCGTGTGGAATCCAGGGCACGAACGGTATCCGCCATAGCCAGCGAATTAATACCATGTCCTCCTTCGTTACCTAATGACCAGAAAAGGACACACGGGTGGTTCTTATCCCGTTGCACCAATGAGACAGCTCTGTCTATATGTGCCAGCGTCCAATCGGGATTATCTCCTAACTCCTTGTTTCGCAGTCCATAATCATGGCTCTCCTGATTAGCTTCGTCCATCACATAAAAACCGTAGATGTCACATAGTTCGTAAAATAGCGGATCGTCAGGATAGTGTGAGGTACGGATCATATTAATATTCGCCTGTTTCATCAACCGAAGATCGGTTTCTAAAGTTGCCCGATCCACAAATCGTCCTGTCCGCGGATGGTGTTCATGGCGGTTGACTCCTTTCATCTTGATTGGCTTGCCGTTGAAATAGAACACTTCGCCTCTAACTTCCATTCTCCGAATCCCCAAATGATTACTAAATTGCTCTTGTACTCCTTTCTTGTTACGCAGCACGATCTTGACGTCATACAGATTGGGAATTTCTGCCGACCACAATTTCGGATTCTCCAGCACACAGGAAAGATCGAATATATTTACAGACCGAGGTGATAGTGATTTCACAGGTGCTGCCATTTTATATTCTACTTTTTTACCTCTATTGTCTCTTCCTTTCAACAAGACTTCTATCTCATAGTTTTTCACTTTTTTAGCTGATTGGTTGCGAAGCCATACTTTCATGTCAACTTTCGCCGAAGCAAAATTATCCGAAAGTTCCGCAGTCAAGGTATAATCCTTTATATGTATCTGCGGACGTATCCATAAATCGACCGAGCGGAAAATGCCACTCAGACGCCACATATCCTGATCTTCCAAGTAACTTCCGTCCGACCACCGATAAACCTCTACCGCCAAACGGTTCTCACCAGGCTTCACATACGATGTGACATCAAATTCAGCAGGTGACATAGAATTCTGACTGTAGCCAACTTTCTCTCCGTTAACCCACACATACATAGCCGATTCCACACCCGCAAAATGCAGGTAATATCGCTTGTCTCTTTCTCCTGGGGGAATTTGAAAAGTAGTCACATACGAGCCTACCGGATTCCGATTTTTGTAACTGAAATATTCTTTCGGTGGTTCACTCATCACACGGGGTTGATCCTTCTTAAACGGATAGGTCCAGTTAGAATAGATAGGCATACCATACCCCTGCATCTGCCAGTTACCAGGAACAACAATATCATCCCAATTTGCGACACTGAAGTCATTTTTATAGAAATCTACCGGACGGATATCAGGTTGGGGCGACCAATTAAATTTCCAGATACCATCCAACGAAACAATTTCCTCGCATTTACTTTTCCCCGAAGGCAATGTCAGCGTTGCATGATATTCCTCCTTATTGATTCCGATAACAGCCGGATTTTCCCAGTCCGGCATATTTTGCCCACTTGCCGATATAGTAATGAACAAAAACAATGAGACTATATTTCTCTTCATATTCTTTCATTCAATAACGGTTCTGTTTACTTCCACCGATTCATCCGGAAATGGATTAGTGATAAGTGCTACTTCTTGGGGAGACTTGGGCTGAACGGTAATACCTTCTTTTGTCTGTTCAACGTAAGCCATAGTCCCATCAGGTTTATAATACAAATAGTCCACACATACAGACCTGCGTCCGATAGCGCCCGGGATTCCATTCAATGTAAGCTTGGCATTGTGATAGAAAAGATACCAATTTCCTTTATACTCGATAATACCCGGATGAATAGTAAAACTATTTTCTGCCATTCCGGTTAATGCTCCACGGTAAGTCCATGTTCCTTCCATATCGGTAGCCGTTGCATAGTGCATCATTTCACGTTCATCACCTGATGAAGCATACGTCAAATAATAAAGTCCATTGTGCTTATGAAGCCATGGTCCTTCCATAAAATTAGGTAAATCTAGTATTTGTATCGGACCGTCTAACTCAATCATATTCGGTTTTAATTTAACTAAAAAGCATGTACCGTTGCCCCAACTCATCCAGGGTGTTCCCTCCTCATCAAAGAAAACAGTGGGGTCAATATCGTTCCACCAGCCTCGCGGACCGTTGGGAGTCATATCATCAGTAATCAGCGGTGTTCCCCGGGCATCAGTAAAAGGACCTAGCGGATTATCAGCAACAGCCACTCCAACCGTTTTACTGTTGTATGGTTCTCCGGCCTGTACAGTGGTATAATAATAGAATTTTCCATCTTTCTCAACAACCTGTGAAGCCCAAGCTTCTCCTACAGCCCACTTAAAGTCAGTCGGTTTCAGTACAGAACCATGGTCTGTCCAGGTTTTCATATCCGTCGTAGAATAACAGAGCCACTCTGTGATGTTAAACTCTTTTCCACCCGAAGCTGAATTCTGACCTTCATAATATTCATCGTGTCCGACATAAAGATACAACACACCGTCATACACCATCGGAGCAGGGTCTGCCGTAAACTTATCCACTATCATCGGATTACCCTTCAGTTCAAATTTCTTCGTATTATCTTCTTGCTTACAACACATAAACAAAAGCATAAAGCAGGAAACTGCGACAATTAATGTTTTTATATGCATGCTATATTAGATTTTTATAGTTTGTTTTTTACCTTCGTAAATGATCTCCCGCACTTGCAAAGAAGCACCTGCCCCGATTCCTTCCTCCGGTGAAACAAGTACCAGATTAAATCTTTTAACCTTTTCCATACCTTCGAATCCCCCTTTACGGTTAGCAATAACCAACGTCTTTTTATTCTCATTCCATTCGAATTCAATCATACTAAACTTTCCCTGTTCGTAATTGTAATTGTCTCCTTCGTCTTCATACAGCACGAAAGTAGCATCAGCACCAGGATAAATGCGAATCTCAAGGGGGGTATCTTTGCATTCGGACGCATATTGCTTACCAAAGCTAAATGGGAATATGGAACCGCCTTTAACAAATAAAGGTATTTTAGCTAAATCTATATCTACCTCCGTCGTCTGTCCTCCCCTATATTTCTTTCCACTCCAAAAGTCGACCCAACCGGCAACATCTTCCGGCAAATAAACGCTCCATCGGCTGACGGAAGGTTCGGTAACGGGAGCGACAAGTAACGACTTACCGAACATAAACAGATGCTTCTGCTCCAGCGCCTGCCGGTCGTCCGGGAAATCCATTACAAGTGGACGCATCAATGTAGAACCCGAAAAAGACACCTCAGCAGCGTGCGAATAAATATAGGGTAACATACTGTATCGCAAATGGATATATTTTGCGGTAATATCTTCTACTTCTTTTCCATAGTGCCACGGTTCTGTTTGGCTCATATAACCATGTACACGCATCAGCGGAAAAAAAGTAGAAGCCTGTAACCAGCGAAGAAAGCGTTCTTGATAAACTTTGTCCGTATATTGGTCACCCGGGCGAAAGAAACCTCCGGCATCATAAGTCCACCAAGGTAGTCCTGAAGCCATTTGGTTCAGCCCGCCCGCTATCTGACGACGTAAAGTTTCCCAGTCGTTTCCTACATCTCCCGACCAAGTTGCAGCAGCATACCGTTGCATACCCGAAAAGCCACTACGGGTCAGAATCATAGCCCGTTTATGAGGTGCGTCTTTCCGAAGACCCTCATAAACGGTTTTATTGACATAGATCGGGTAGACATTCCGATAGACTTCACCCGGCACTTTACCGTTATTTATCCTGCGATTATACAAATCATCGTTTTCCGGTTCAGTTGCATCCTGCCACCAAGCGTCTATGCCATAGGGCTGCAAAAGTCCCTTGCTGAAATTCTGCCAGTAGAAAGCAGCAGCATCGGGGTTGAAAAAATCAATCCATTCGCTACCTGGAATATAATAGCCTTTTGACATGATTTGCTTGCCCAATTCGGAATTAACATCGACTTTCGACCATACAGAAACCATCAAACGCATATTCATTTCGTGCAGTTTACGAACCATTTCCGCTGGATCCGGATATCGTTCTTCATCAAAGCGCATGGCATTCCAGCCGTACTTCCCCCAGTATTGCCAATCCTGAACAATCACATCGATCGGTAGTTTACGTTGGCGGAAACTCGCTGCGTTTTTCAATAGTTCAGCTTGTGTGTTATAGCGTTCGCGACAATGAATATATCCCATAGACCAAAGAGGCATCATGGGCGCATCTCCTGTTAACTGCCTATAACTCGCAATCACTTCGTCTGCATTTCCTACAAATACGGTATAATCCAATGCTTGTGCAACAGGTGAACGAAATGTGGTTTCATTTGTTACTTTACGCCAATAAAGTGAAGGTTTATCATTTCGATCACCCTGCACTTCTATCCGGTGTCTTCCCTTTTCCAGTTTGACGATAAAGGAGGTGGTAGGCGGAAGCCAGATATTATTTACATTCACCACATTTTTGCCATTAATGGACACATAATGTTTCCGCGCCATCTTTTGCCCCACATCCAAAAGAATCGAATAATTGCCGCTCTCGGTAATGTCAATATCAGCTGTGAATGCACTTATCTTTCTCACTTCCTGCTTATTTCCGGTAGTAGAAGTAGCATCTACAGTTATCGTTTCCCCTGCTGAACTAGACGGAGACAAGTTTACGCTCTTATCTGCCGGATTAAAATCAGTAAGTCCGTAATTACTCCAAAGAAGGCCATACCCCTTATTGGAGAGGATAAAAGGGATGGCTATCTGAGTGTTAACTTGTGTCAATCGACGTGTTAACCCGCGTACATTCAGGTAGCCATCCTGAAACTGACCGGTTCCGTAGAGATATTCATCAACTGGAGAAATAAATTGTTGCTCGACAAGATAGGTTGGTTCTCCCTGTATGGTCGATTGCTCCATCCGGCGCCCTCCTACTTTTTCTTCCAAAACTATTTTCCCGTTACGGTCTTTAAAAATCAATGTATTATTCCCCTTATTATATATTGCCGAAATATTATCAAGAGAGAGAATTGCCTGTGACTGACTTTCCTTGATTCTATATTTCGGAATCTTGGTACTTCCAACATAAATCAGTTCTTCCATCTCTTTTGAATCCGGACGTGTAAACCTGACCCGTATGGAACGATCGTTCAACGGCATCAACCGAAGTGTCCCAGCTTCTGTTTGAATAATTATGCCTTTCGTCTCTGACTTATCCGAGCATGTGCTTGCAGATAAACCGACTATACCTATCATAAGGCCAATCAATACTGCTTCTATTTTTTTTGCCATATACATGATCTTTATTCTGCTCTTTTAAAAGTATATTTTCCTCCGACTTTTGTAGTAATATCATATTCATACACCTTTTTCAAAGCACTTCCTTTGAAAGAAGCCTGCGTCGAGATCACAGGAGAAGTTATATTTACTCTTTCGAAAAACCTATTGGCATTTTTCCCTTTGGCTTCTTTCAAGCCTTTGCCTGTCAAGGGTACATATGAACGTATCCGCAGGTTATCACCTAAGCTAGACAATACAGTTACCTCCGTCACTTCGCCCTTATCCCATTGCATAGATACCTCAAAGCCCCCACGAGCCTTGATCCCCGATACGCTTCCCTTATTCCATACCTCGGGAAGGGCCGGCAACAGATGAACAGCCCCGTCATGACTTTGAAGCAGCATTTCAGCAACGCCAGCGGTAAGTCCGAAGTTTCCGTCAATCTGGAAAGGTGGGTGCGCGGTAAACATGTTGGGATAAGTACGACCGCTTTGTGAACTCCCACCCGCCAATGTAAGCATATTTTTTACGATTTTATAGGCATGATTGCCATCCAGCAAGCGTGCCCAAAGATTTACTTTCCAACCTATTGACCAACCAGTTGCCATATCCCCTCTGTAGATTAGGGAGTTGCGTGCCGCCTCAAATAATTCGGGAGTACGGTAAGGAGATATTTGATTGCCGGGATACAATCCGTAAAGATGTGAAACGTGACGATGCTTGTTCTTCGGATCGTCTATATCTTCAAGCCATTCCTGCAACTGAGTATGCTTACCAATGTGCATGGGAGGCAATTTCTCCAATAACTCGTACAATTTTTGACGGTAAACGGGACTTTCACCCAATATTTCATTGGCTTTAGCCGTTTTTGTGAGCAGTTCGATAATCAGTTGATTGTCCATGGTACATCCGGCTACAACGCCTCCCTGTTCAGGTGAAACAGAAGGGCAAACAACCATCCAGTCATATTTAGGATGCTTAACCATGCTGCTCAAAAAGTAATCAGCAGCTCCCTTCATAGCCGGGTACACATCGGCTAGAAATTTCTTATCACCAGTATAAAGGTAGTGCTCCCAAAGGTGTTGGCATACCCAGGCTCCACCAGTGGGCCACATGCCAGACCGGGCAAAATCTATCGGCCCCGTTACCCGCCAGATATCTGTATTATGATGAACAGTCCATCCTTCGGCATTATACATCATAGCAGCAGTCCGTCGTCCGTTTTCCGACAAATCCTTTACCATTTGCAGGAAAGGAAGATGAGTTTCGCTCAGATTAGTCACTTCAGCAGGCCAATAATTCATTTCAGCATTGATATTGAGAGTGTATTTACTATCCCATGAAGGATTCATCTGATGACACCAGATTCCTTGCAAATTGGCAGGTTGACCACCAGGTTGGGACGAACAGATCAACAAGTAACGTCCAAACTGGGTCAAGAGTGTAACCAAAGAAGGATCCTGATCAATTTGAAAATCAGCAATCCGTTGTAGCGTATTTTTCTTCACACCGTCAGAACGGTTTCCCAAATTAAGTTTGAACCGGTTAAATTGCTGGCTGAATATTTCAATATGTTTTTTCAAGGCAGCTTTATAATTGTTCTTTATCGCACAATCGAGTTTTTGAGTCACTTTGGCTACGTACTCGTCACCTCCCAACGTTTTATAATCGATAAAATTGCTGCCGATAGAAATATAAAGTGTAGCTACGGTTGCATTTTTTACGACAATCCTATTATTTAAAACTTCTGCCTCACCGTCATTCGTCACTACCCGGGTATGTATCTGATAGTTTATTTCTCCGGGTATACCTTCATGATCGGTTCCCTTACTGTGAAATATCAACGTGCTTCCTTTAACCGATACATTAAAATTAACAGGTCTGCTATATTCCAAGACAAAATTTATTGCTCTTTTCCGGCTTGCCGTTATACGCATAACAATCACGTCATCAGCAAAAGAAGCATAAGCTTCACGTGCGTATTCCACACCGTCCACCGTATAACGTGTAGTTGAAACAGCACGACCAAGATCGAGTTCGCGGTAAAAGTTCTGATAATTCTCATGTCCGGGAAAATTCAGAATGATACTACCTGCAGTTTGGAAGGGCATTCCATGTGCACGAGTAAAGAAGGTTTCGTTAATGAGTTTATCAGCCTCTGTGTTTTTTCCTGCAAAAATAAGTTTCCGGGCTTCAGGCAATGCTTGCACAGCTTTAGGATTATCATTGCGGTAAGGGCTGCCTCCCCAAATGGTTTCTTCATTCAATTGAAGTTCTTCGCGTTGCGGAATACCATAAACCATAGCTCCCAGCCTGGAATTACCCAAAGGAAGAGCTTCTTCCCACACTTTAGCAGGTCGGTCATACCACAATTTAAGCTCCTGAGCAGATATACGGTTTCCCATAATAACACATACGATCAGTAATAAATAACAGATACTTTTCTTCATTTTACATTTATGTTTTTATAGTTATTTCTTGCTTAATATATTGATTCTGTTTTCTTTCTGATTTCTGAAAACAACCATTTCCTGTGTTTTCCCCGGAAGAACACGTTTCGCTGCTTTCTGTAAGTCATCTAAATTATTCACATCCGTTTCTCCCAATTTAAGTACCACATCATTGGCTTGAATAAAATCCTTCATCGGGCCTTCGTAAGCCACTAGCGTGACTACATATACTCCTCGCTCCGCATCCATTCCAGTAACCGAACGCTCACCCTGCATCTCCAAACTTTTAACGGTCCAGCCAAACCAGTAAACTAAATTATTGTTGTTACTGCCTGCTTTTATGACTGGCAAAGACATTTTTGGCGCTTTAGTCAGTCGCCTTAAATGAGGAGAAACAACACCTAATTCATCCATTTTAGGATTCAGGAGTCCCATCCGGAAAACATCGCTATCGTCATACCTTATAATTACTTTTCTCCAGATTTAGAAAAATCACAGGTATGTACACGGAATGCTTATTCGTTTCATTTTGGTGAAGTTGTTTCAAAGTGGAGGGATCGGTAAATATATTATAATCCACCATCTCCCCCCAATGGGTAACGCTGATTGGCTGATAAAGAGCCATCACTATATTCCGTGTGAATAGATAGCCTCTTGGATGATTTCCCATGATATGTCCGTTGCCCCACACTGTGCTATTACGGAAAATGCCGTCGAATTCAACACTAATTCTCTTCCCTTCATCTTCAATAGGTATATTAAACTCTTTATGGTAGAAACCAATACCTACGGGCCGATAACAGTTCGAGCTAGACTGGCTTCCCAAAGTAGAGTCATTAACAAAAGGTTCTTCTACCAGCCAATCGTGCGGTAGATTAACACTTGTCCAGTCACTCGCTTTGTAATCGACAACCTTATTTCCATCGGTATAGGCAATAATGATCTCTTCACCTTCCACCATTCTCACATCCGCATCGGCCAGTCCACCATGCCTACCTGCTTTTACAGCTCTTTTTATAACGATGTCACCTTTATGAAACTGCCAGCCTTCATCGAAGCTTTCTCTCACTCTCACCCGGCATGCAGCTACCTCAAAAGACAGGTAGATAAGAATCAAGAAAAACAGAATAGTTACTCGTTTTACTATTAAAATCTTCATGGCATCATTGTAAAAAAAATAACTACAAGTTTATTACAAATAATACGTATACAGCCACTACTAATAATATGTTGTCCTTCATAAGTATAGCTATTATAATGTCAAGATATCTATTTCAGCATAACCGACAATATCATTATTATGAGTATTTTTTAAAGCACGAAACTTAATATAACGTCCTTTTACTTGCTTAAACCGCTTAATTTGCCACAAGGGATTATTTCTTATATTAGAAAACTCTCCACTACTTACCAATTTCCAATGCTTATTATCTGTAGAAACAGAAAATTCATACTGAGAAATAATGCCTGAAGGGAAAATATAACTTTGATCAGGCAGATACCGAAATCCTGTCAAATCATATTCTTGCCCCAAATCAATAATCAAGTCTGACGGCACCCCCTCCCGACGATGCCATGCAGTATGTTGTTCACCATCAAGAATATTATTCACATTAGGATCATTTATACCAAGTATATTCCAATCTTTACGTGAAATACCGAATTCCTCACGACTCATCTGACTCTTCTTCCTAGAAACAGGATCTACCGACATAGCTCGTACACTTCCCTTACCTTCCATAAAAACAGGCCCCACATATTTTGCCGATTTCAATGTAGGTTCCGTACCATCTAATGTATAATAAACAAGCGATTCTTTATCAGCCGGATAAATAAGTATCTCTCCAGTTTTATTACGTGTTATCTTCGGTTCCGTAAGTATCTGTGGCGCATTATAGACAGCAATATTCGAGATAACCGGACATGCTTTCGAATCAGTAACCGTAAAACGTATCTGAGTAGCTTTCACTGTAGGTAAACGTAAAATACGCTTGTATCCAATAGTCGTTTCTCTGGCCATTTCTTTCCATTCACCATTAATATTTGCTTCAATAGTAAATGCCCTCACACGCTGCCCCAATCGGATATACTCCTGCAAAAGAATACGATTAAACGATATAGGTTCACCAAAATCAAGCGTTAGGGAAGCTGTACGAATACTGTCATCAGTAGACCAGTAAGAACTTTTTTTACCATCAACCACTCGTGATGCGGAAAAACGCCTACTATTTCCACGGACATGCGAGGCTTCAATCTTGGCATTTTCAGCCAAATTATTCGCAAATATTTCTTTAATAGTTGAAGCCAAATCTAATACAGCTTTTTCATCATTTTCATGTATCATCCCCCTTCTGTCAATTGGAAAATTCAACAACCACGTGCCATTCCTTCCAATAGAATTATAATAAATTTCAAGCAATTGCGGCAATGTCTTCACCTTTGCATCTTCATAAGCATGGTAGAACCAACCTGGCCTGACAGACACATTTACCTCACCTGGAACCCAATCAGGGTCACTCTCTCTTCCTACACGCAACACTTTCGAATCCGCCGTTCCCGGGGCATATTCATGAGCATCAAACAAACTCCAGTTTGTCTCCCCAATCGAACCATGTTCGTTTCCACACCAACGAATGTCAGGACCACATTCATTCCAGATAATCGCATTCGGCTGCAATTGGCGTATTAATTGTATAGTATTATCCCAATCATAGAAAGTTTTACGGTCTATTTTGCGATCTTCCCTTGCTCCTCCATAGTACCCCCAGCCTCCGTTTGCACCATCAAACCACACCTCAAATATTTCCCCATAATTCGTCAGTAGCTCTTTCAGTTGGTTTCTAAAATAAGTAACATATTCAGGACGTCCATAATCCGGATGATTACGATCCCATGGCGACAAATAAATTCCTAACTTCAGACCATATTCCTTACAAGCTTCTGCCAATTCTTTCACTAAATCACCTTTACCATTACGCCAAGGTGAATTTTTCACTGAATATTCCGTATATTCCGAGGGCCATAAACAAAAGCCATCATGATGCTTGGCAGTAAGAATAATACCTTTCATACCAGCCTGCTTACAGATACGTGCCCATTGGCGACAATCTAAGTCTGTAGGATTAAATAGCGCAGGCTTATTCCCTCCATCACCCCATTCTTGATCTGTATATGTATTAATAGAAAAATGAATAAAAGCATAATACTCCATTTCTTGCCATTTCATTTGTTGTTCATTGGGAATTGCCCCACAAGAGGAAGGAACAGAGAGTAGCTGACAAGATAAATGTGATAAACATATCAAACCTAATAGAACAAAGACAATTCCTCTAGTCATAGCATTTTTTATATATAACATCTTCCTAATACATCATTACCCAAATTTCCAATAATCCAAATTATATAATTTGTCCTTTCCCCCCCCTTAAAGATTAAAAACAAGTCATGAACACCCTCTATTTTTTTTACACCAGTTCCAAAGGTTTTCCAAGTTTCCCACCCACCGGTATTACTTATTTTGCACACACCTAATAAAGTCCCTTGTCGGTCATTCAATCTTATTTCTATTTTTCCCCCAAAAGTTGCCGTAGCAGCACTAACCTCGAATGTTCGAGCCCCTTCTTTAAAATCAACAGCCTGTAACCGAATGTAGTCATCATTATGGATAGAAGTTACATATATCCCGAATTTCTTGTCCCGATCTGTTTTAACGCCCTCACTCCATGATATCGTTTCAGCTTCAACTCGCTCATAGGGATCAAGTACCCCGACCGACTTTACAGCCACTCCTTCTTCCCACCATGGAAGTCTTTTTATCGTACCATCCGGATTATATTCCAGCTCAGCCACACAAATTGAGCGACGTTCATGATGTTGATCGGTTATCGCATAATTTAATTGATAGCTAAACCCAAAAACATACGATTTGCCTTTATAATCAATGATTCCGGGATGATTACCGGAAGACCTGCCATCCGGCTTCATTATATATCCCTTAAATTCCCAAGGACCAGTTGGACTGTTCCCCATTGCATATCCTATCCCTTCAGGACAACAAGTTGTCGCATAAGCCATATAATACCTTCCATTTCGCTTATACGCCCAAGGGCCTTCCTGAAAATGGTAAGGATCATCTGATCCTTCCACCTTCCTAACCAATGTATCTTTTATAATTTCACCACTGTAAGAAATCATATCCTTATTTAGCCTTACATACCAAAGATTAGGATTTCCCCAATACAAATATGCCTGCTCATCATCATCGATGAGTACACTCGGGTCAATACTATCATACTCCGCTCCAATCAGAGGTTTTCCTATCGGATCAACAAATGGTCCATAAGGATTGTCAGCAACCAGTACCCCAATACCTCTTCCTTGCAATGGACAATATAAATAAAATTTACCATCCCGTTCAATGCATTGAGGTGCCCAGGCCCCATTTTCAAATCCACCCCATCCGGATATAGCCGGATCAGCCCATTTAAAATTATATAGATTCGCTACAGCACCATGCTCTGTCCAGTTTACCATATCGGAACTAGTATAAAGCAACCACTCTTTCATACGGAAACCGGCATAGCCCTGTGGGGCGTCATCTTCATCATGAGTAGTATAGAGATATACTTTGTCTTTATACACTAATGGAGCCGGATCGGCAGTAAACTTCGTCTGAATAATCGGAAGTTGAGCATTTAATGTACCGGAAATAAAAAGGAAAAATAACAGTATTCTTCCAGCTAGTTTTAACTTAATCACAATCATATATCTATTGTCTTTAATATATCTTGGGAGTAAACTCATCATTAAAAAATGATAAAAATCGTATTGATGAACAGAATTCTTCTACTGCTTTTAACCAATCTTCATTCCAGCATAATTCAGTTACCTATCAAAGTATATTTAAAGGTTACATAATTAAGAGTAACTATAACAGCAAGACCTCTCTTAAAAAAATGACCTCCTTATCCATATTCACAGCATTCATTACTATTTTAACACCAAACAGCGTTTTCCCGTAATCATGTGCAACCAATATATTGAAACGAAGACGCAAACATAAAAAGCACAACAGCATATTTTATTCTGCATAATATTGAAAGCCTCCTATTACTTTCGCATAATTTTACTACGTTAAATTCATCTTTCAATCTATGTTCTGTCCCGATTCTGCAAAAATAACAGTTTCCTAACATTTCCTTCCCTTTCTATGTTTCCATTTCTATCACCATTGTTACATCCCACATATATAGTTTTTATTCATACGACTACATTCCATCTATCTTACCTAGTATTTCCAATGACCTCTCAATAATACATTGTTCTTTTTTCTCAAGAAAATGTATCAATACTTGTTAAGTTGTTCTTAGGTAACCTACTTTGTTTAGTCTCCCAATCTCCTCTTTAATCAGAATCCTTAATATCTTTCATTTTCTCCACACATCAATAAAATCTATCGCATAAGCAAACAATCATGGTTATTTATATACTATTTTTCACTTTTACTCCGCTACGAGCAAACTCTTTCCTGGCAATTCATTCTACAAAATACTCAAAGACTAATAAATCTATCTAGATTATCATAAAAACATGACTGTAGCAAATTTTCCAATTATAAAAAAATCGGAAAATATCTATTCCTTTTTTATACAGTTTCCCAATCATTTTTTTTGAAGATAATATATCTATAAAGAGTGTAGCTATTTACTTGATTTCAAAGATTATTTTTATTTAACCATTCATTCAAGCAAATGACTAGAATTACTCCACAAGAACATCACAATTCCTATCAATAATTTAACTTCATTTCAAAAATATGATTATAAAGCCATTTGAAACATTGTTAACCTCATCTACAAAAAACTAAAAATCATAATATGCAAACAGCCAGCCCCTATAATAAAAATAAATCAAAAACGTCTTGTCTCCACGTTCCAGCTTATGTTTTTCTAGGAATTTTTCTTTGTGACTTCGTCAGAGAAAATTCCCTAGAAAAAAACGCTCCGACTACATTTTTGATTTAATTAAAAGATTATAGGGACTAACTACGACCGACGTGACGCATAGATCACATTCCACTATCCCCTCTTTTTATATCAAAATCTTTTTTATATTACAAGAAAATGCAGTTTCTATAATAAATACGTGAACTAGAAAAGAATGGTCCTCAATAAAGACAGGGACTTCAACTCCCTCTGTTCTGCATAAATTTTCTCGATATTATTTAGAGTTATATATTTACTTCTTTTACCTCATTTCAACAGTCTCTATTTCCTTTTTATTCGTTCCTCTTCTTTCATGCCATTTCTCATACACTATCGCTTCGAACCTGTTTTTATTGATGACATCTGATGACACCTAATGACATCTAAAGACACCATTTTGTAAATCAATATATTATTCCATTTTAGCTTTTACATTTGAAGTGTCAAAACAATCTATTAACTCCAAAGTGATGATTTATGGCACAGAAAAAAGACATGGAAGAGAAACCTAAAAGAGCAAGGAAGCCCAAAGTCAAAAGCAATGCGCTTCCAGTGGAACAAATCAATGAACTGATGTTTATCCACAACAAAAATGATCCGCAAACCGGTGTTCAAGCCGTCAGCGGAATTGACGAAAAAGGAAAAGTGCAAACAGTCCCTGCCGATGAAAGGAACGAAAACTCTTTTCTAAAATTCGAAAAGAACTCCAGTATCCTCGAAAACTTTATCAAGAACTTCTGGAGCCAACTCAAGGAACCGACACATTTCCGGCTCATACGCATGACTATTCATGATTACAAGCAGAACAAGCAGGCAATCAAGGAGCTGTCACAAGGCAAAGAAACGGATACAGTGAAGGAATTCCTCAAGCGCTACGAAATCCGTCCGAGAGAAAACAGGGAACAAAGTAAGAACGAAAAAGAAAAAGAGACTATGGCAAAAAAGCAAACCCCACAGGAAAAAGCACAGCAACCGGTACAAACACCGCAGACGCAGGAGCAGCAGGCTCCACGCTACCGTTACAACGAAAACATGGTGAACTGGGAGGCACTGGAAAAGATCGGTGTCTCGAAAGCCTCACTCGAACAGCAGGGACTGTTGGATTCCATGCTGAAAGGATACAAGACAAACAAGCTGGTTCCGCTCACCCTGACCCTGACAAGTGCTAAAGTCAAGCTGGACGCGCGTCTTTCGTTCATAGCCATGCCGGACGGACAAATCGGTCTGGGGATTCACGGTATCCGCAAGGAGCCGGAACTGGAAAGACCATACTTCGGACACATTTTTACAGAAGAGGACAAGAAGCATCTCCGGGAGACGGGAAACATGGGACGGGTAGCGGAACTGAATCTGAACGGGGGAACCTATACGCCCTGTCTCATCTCCATCGACAAGAATACCAATGAACTGGTGGCCGTACGGCAGGAGAATGTGTATATTCCAAACGAGGTAAAAGGTATCAAACTGACAGCCGACGAGATCAATGCGCTCAAGGAAGGGAAGCCGGTATATGTGGACGGCATGACCTCAAAGAACGGAAAGCCGTTCGACGCGACGCTGCAATACAGTGCGGAACGCAGGGGACTGGAATTTATCTACCCGGAAAGTCAGGGATTCAACCAGCAGAGCCTGGGAGGCGTACAACTTTCCCCAAGCCAGATCAAGATGCTCAGCGAAGGGCATACCATTCTTGTGGAAGACATGAAACGTACCGACGGAGCCCTGTTCTCCTCTTTTGTCACTTTGGACAAAGTAACCGGACGACCGCAATACACACGACACAATCCGGAAAACGGAGAAATATATATCCCGAAAGAGATCTGCAACGTACAACTGACTCCTGAAGACAAGGAGGCCCTGCGCAAAGGACAACCCGTATTCCTGGAAAACATGATCAACCGCAAGGGGGAGGAGTTCTCCTCCTTCGTCAAACTGGACATGAATACTGGCAGGCCCCAATACTCCCGCACACCGGACGGATTCAGCGAACGCCAGGCACCGATTGTTCCGGCAGAAGTATACGGGCATGTGTTCACCGCACAGGAGCGGGCCAACCTGCAGGACGGAAAAGCCATACTCGTATCGGACCTGAAAAGCGCGAACAACAAGACATTCAGTTCCTATCTGAAAGTGAACGCAAATTCCGGACAGCTGCAATACTTTCAGGAGAACCCGGACATACGTCGCAATACAACCCGGCGTACCGCACAAACGGACGACATGCAAAACCAACAGCATGAACAGAAAAAAGGCAGCA
>ERZ827528.75-NODE-75-length-129507-cov-8.709792_pt1 | contig 129507 bp, 139 predicted proteins | sample MGYA00519768_ERZ827528 | MGnify/ENA primary metagenome ERZ827528 (study PRJEB31778, sample SAMEA3449343) | human gut metagenome | biome: human gut; feature: human-associated habitat; material: faeces | place: United Kingdom | collected 2010/2012 ...
TGCCAACTTAATCTATTTGTAAATTCAAATCCATTATCTGTTTGTATTGTCTTTACTTTAAACGGGAAATATTTTACTAATCTTTTCGCAAATTCACTTGACGCATATGTATCATGTGCATTTGTAAACCATGTATATTTTACATCTACTTGTATTTTTTCTCCTGGATATTCTCCTGATACCCATTCATTTTGCTCACTTTCCTTCTTTTTACTTGGTGTCTTTTCGTATATTCCTATTCTTTGCATTGCATGATATAATCCTTGTATTGTTCTTGTATATACTGCTTTACGCAATTTTATCCATAATACTACTAATCCTGTATCTTTATTATTTCTTTTATAATTTTTTATTAACTTTATTTCTTCCTCTGTATGTTGATTTGGATGCGAATGCGGACGTCTTGATTTATCTTTTAAACTTTCTAACGTTCCATCATATCTATTTTGCCATCTATATATTGTTCTTTTACATTCTCCAAATTTATATGCCGCCTTTGCTACTCCATATTTTTTTGAAAATTTTACTACTGACTCTTTATATTTTAATCTATCTGTGATATTATTACCCATAAGAGAGCACCTCCGATATGTTTATTTTTGGTCATTTAAACAATATCATTTTTGTGCTCTCTTTTCAATATTTTATTTTCAATCTTCTTGTGACATATCTATTTTAAACCTATACATAATGTGCTTTTACATTTTCACTACTAATAAAATTTAAAAACAAATTAAAGGCTTTTGCTTATTGTAACTTATTTTTTATTTTATAATAGTTTTAAGGGAGCTTATTCAAGCCCCCTCTTTTCTTAGGAAAGAAAATGAAGATCATGTTTTTCCATCCAGTCCTCAATCAACCTTAGTTTGCCTTTTCCTAATCCGCTAACTTTTAATAATTGTTTAGGTGAAGAATGAATCAATTCGTTTATAGTAACATTCAGGGGATTCTCAGAAATCCCAAGAATTTTACCAATTCTATAACACCAGTGATGTCTCAAAGGAAAATCCTCACATGATACTAATGTGGTATCATAATATGAATCTGGAATATTTTTATATTCTACCAATTTTTCCTTCATGCCTAACAATTCTTCTTGCAATTGATTAAGCTCCCGTTCTTTTTGTTGTATTTCTTTCTCCATTTCTCTTATTGCAATTTCTTTTGATGTCATTACTATTTCCTCCTAGTTGAAATTTATTTGAATCATTATAACATTTTTATGTAAATTTAGCAAGACTTGTAAAAGGGATTGCTAATCAAAATCAGCAATCCCTTTCGTAAAAACTACAATTATCTAAATCTCTGGATAATATCCTGCCAGTTATTATATCTTTGCTTTTCGCATACTTTCTGGCAAATCGGATTTGAGATTAATACCTGATACATTTTGTCCTCATCAAAATGATAAACATCACCAAATTCATGCGGTGTATCTTCTTTTAAGATTGTAAGCATTTTTTCAATCTCGCCATTAGGTAAATTTCCAATCTGCTTGCATACCTTTCTGAAAAAGGACATGCTGTGGTTATTATCCTGAACAAATCTGGTATTAAAAAACCTCTGATTCACTCCTCCGTTGTTTTCTGCTGCAATTCCTTGTGCCACACCGGATAAATTCTTCCTTGTTGGATGTTCTCCAGCTAAACCGTCATAATGTACGCTCATTTTTGTCCTCCTGTTAGTTTTTACTGAATCTTTAATGCAAAATTAAATTGCATCAATAAATGTTGAGTGTCGCATATTATCTTAACATATTTTTGTAATTTTGTCTACTGTTTTCATAATATTATATTTCACTTTTCTTAGTATCATATTACATATAATACTACTCGAAATGATTTTCTATTATATTCATTGTCTCCATTAGAATTTCGTACACTTGCAGTAATCCCATATTTATTTTCAAAATATCCTTGGATCTATGTCAAGTTTTTGGACACAAAAGCGTGGAATTTTTACGCTGACATTTTTTCTATATCATAAGGTATTCGATATCCTATTGCTGAATGTATCCTTTTTCTATTATACCATCCTTCTATAAATTCAAATAATGCCATCTTTGCTTCATCAAATGTTTCATACTCTTTTAAATTTACTTCTTCTTTTTTTAATATGGCATTGAGGCTTTCCATACATGCATTGTCATAAGGGTAACCTTTCTTACTATATGAATGCCTTAATCCTAGTTCTTTTAAGTATTCTTCAACTTTGTTTGATGTATATTGGCTACCTAAATCACTATGAAATATTGCTTGTTCTTTGAATTTTCCCTTCTTTTGTACATTTTTTATTGCTTCTATTACCAAATCTGCATCTATTGTTTTTCCATAGCTATATCCTATTATTGCTCTACTACATAAATCTTCCACTGTTGCTATATATGTCCAACCATAATTTTTAACATAAATATACGTTATATCTGAAACCATTTTTGTTCTTAATTCATCTGTTTGAAACTCTCGGTTTAACAAGTTTCTCTTGCCTTCATTATCTACCTTTTGATACTTACATGTTTTCCTTTTTTTTAGTATTTTCTGAATTTTGGGTGAACCATATCTTTTCTTGCTTTCGTTGTATATCCTTAAGATATCAACATCCAGACTTTTATTTTCTTCTTTATATATATTTGTTCTATGATTTTTATGATAAAAATATTCTGAACGACTTATTTTCAATGCTTTGCATAATCTTTTAATATCATAATTTTCTTTATTTTCCTCTATAAATTTGAATTTTTCTTCTATTTCTGCATGAATATGGCCATGGCTTTTTTTAATATTTCATTTTCTATTTTTAAATCATTTAATTCTTTCTTTAATTTTTTGATTTCTTTATTATTTGTTAATTCATCATCTGGTGTTTGAATTTTTCCATATTGTCCAACCCATTTGTATAATGTTGCACTTCCTATGCCATATTCACGTACAATGTTTGCTGCTGTTGTTGTATGACTTTCATATAACTCAACAATCATTTTTTTAAAATCTTCATCATAACTTTTATTTTTTGCCATTTTGAACTCTCCTTCCTAAGCGTATAAAACCATTATAACATCTCTACGCTTTCGTGTCCAAAATATATCTTAACACCATATAATTTTAATCTAAAACCTTTCTAATTTGTTCTATTGTAACTGGTCCCTCTCTTAAAATCTTTAATTCTTTTGAAACACAGTCAACTATTGTACTTCCTTTTCCAAATTTGACAGTGCCTTCCATCATCCCGTCTAGATTTGGACATTCATTTTCTATTTCATCTAGGTTTGTACATATTGGCTCTCCGCTTTGATTAGCACTGCTCATAAATATTGGACACCCTGTTTTTATAATTAATTCTTTTACTGCTTTTGATGTTGCCATTCGTACTGCAATTGTTAGTTTTCCATTATTTACATATTCTGGTATTTCTGGCCTTTTCTCTAAAATTAGTGTTATTGGACCTGGCATAAATTCTTTTATTAATTTTTCTGCTTTTTCATTTACTATTGCTATACTCTTTATTTGTTCTTCATCTGAACACATTATTGGAAATGGTTTTGTAATTGGTCTGTTTTTTGCTTTTACTAAATTGTCATGTGCTTTTTTTGAGTTTATTCTGGCACATACTCCATATACTGTGTCTGTTGGAACACTTATTACTCCATCATTTTTTAGTATTTCTGCTAATTTTTCTATTTCTGTTTGTTTATATCTTTTTATCATAATTTTCCTCTAATTTTCAAATTCTTCTTTTTTACTTTTAAAAAAGTTATAAAAATATCTTACATTTTCAAGTTCATTCCATTTTTCTACTCTATAATCTTTTGTGTCTAAATTGTATATTTTTGCATTTAATATTCCTAACATAAATGGAGAATGAGTTGCTATAACGAATTGAACTCCGAGATATCTTGCCATTTCATTTATTTTTTCTGCAAGTTTTACTTGATTTTGTGGTGAAAGTGACACTTCTGGCTCATCTAATAAATATAATTTATCTGGTTCAATATCCTCTTCTAATATTTGTAATGTTGTTTCTCCATTTGAATATTTATCTTGCGCAAATGCAAATCTTGGAAATTGTTTTCCACCTTCTTTTGTTTTTAAAAAATCTTTTGCATTTTGTCTTCCTCTTTCTTTGGTTAGAGTACTTTCTATGCTTTCTTGTAAGACTGCATCTTGTTGTATTTTTCTAATTTCATATAATATTTCTTCGCTTTTTATATATCTACTATTTGTAGGAATTTTAGTTAGCCTACTTCCATATTCGTTTTCTCCTAGTTCATATTTACATTCATTTGAATAATTTTCAAAATATGGCCACCATCCGTCAATTCTAGAATAGTTTCGTTCTTTTCCTTTTAAGTTTAATTTGTGTGCAATCATGTTTAATATTGTTGATTTTCCACTCCCATTGTTTCCATATAATACTGTGATGTCGTCAAATACAAATATATTTGGTTCTTTATTTTTGAATATGCAAAATGGATATATATTGGGGTCTGTGCTTCTACTTTCACTTAATTTAAATGTTTTTAGATATATCATTTTTTATCTCCAAATTATCTATGTTTTTATATTTAATAATTTTATTATTTTTGTCTAGTATATTTTGTTATTAAAAATATCTAATGGATATATTTTTTTATTCTCAAGGTCTTTTATGTCTTGAAGTGCTGTATCATATCCTCTTAGTTCATCTTTTGTCATATTTCTAACTTTATCTAAATCTAACCATTTTACATCTAATATCTCTTTTGTATTAAATTTGATATTTTCTTCAATAACATCTGCTGTGAATTTTATAATTATTGCCGTTTCTTTTTCTTTTAAATACGCTGTACTTATTGGCAATACTCCTGTTAATTTTACTTTGCAACCTGTTTCCTCATAAGCCTCTCTAATTGCTGCATCTGTTACCAATTCATTTTCCTCTACATGGCCTGCTGGAAAGTTCCATTGTCCATAACATTTCTTTTTGGCTTCTTTTGCCATTAATATCTTATTATTTTTTACGATTAAACACCCTGCTATAACAACCATATTTATCTCCTTTTTCAAATTTACTTTTTATTGTCTCCATCTTTTATAATTCCGTATGCCATTGCTATATCTGTTGGAACAATATATTTTGCATCTATTGCTTCTGCAACCACTAATGCAAATGCAGACATTGCTCTTGTAGCATACCACCAATCTGGGTCTTTAACTCTTTGTCTTATCTCATCTAAAGAAATAGACTTATAATATCTCTCTGTTTCCTTTCTTCTTGTTTCTATGTCCATCATAATTGGTTCTGAATTATCTTTGTATAAAGTATTTTCTTCATATTTTATTCCTGAGTTTCTGGCAAACTTTTCATGTCCGCCACCTGCCAATATTAATATATCTGCTTTTTGTTTTGGTAAATTTAGTCTTCCCTTTATAAATGTTTCTACTTTTTCTAAATCAGTTGTTGCATAATTTTCAGCTAAATCAGGAAATTCTTGCATTACATCTATAACTCCAATGTTCGTATTAACACTTTCTTTTATTTCTTTATCATAAATTGCAATTTCAGTAGAGCCTCCACCACCAATGAAAACACAAACTTTGTCTTTTACAAATCTGGTTGCCCCTAATACAGTTAATTTATTTTCTCTTTCTTGAGATATAATGTTGAAATCGTATCCTGTTTCATTTTTGAATCTATTTAAGAATATCGCTCTTTCTTCTTTATTTAGGGTTCTGAAAATGCTTGTTCCACATACATATATGTCTTCAGAAATTGATTTTAATTCATTTACTTTTTTTATAAGTTCTTTCACATCATTTTCTCTTAACTTTTTGTCTTCGTTATAATGTTTTTTGAATTGTATTGTAATTCCATCTAATTTTTTTATTTTATTTCCATCATAATTGTCTATTTTTAAACATGTTGATCCTACTTCTATAATTATTTTATTCATTTGCTTATCTCCTTTTTTTATTTTTCTATTATACATCTTTCAATTATTTTTTTATCGGAATTAAAATAAAGGTAATTTCTATCTCCATATATCTCCATTAATATGTTTTGTTAGTGCCATAATAAATGCATTTCTTGTTAAATCAATTCTTGATACTTCATTTTTTGTTAAGTAACTTATTCCACCTTTTCCTTTGCCTAATTCTTGTCCATCGAATATCTTGTCCATAACTTTTCCAAGTTCTGTTGCTTTAATTTCATCAATGTATTTATCAGGAATTGGAAATCCTTGGCTTGTTCCTATACTTTGAAATCCTTTTGAATCTTCCACAACTACTGCATTTATATCTATCCATTCTCCTAAAGAATCTGTGATACCAGCTTCACTTGAAATATAAAAGTCTGCTTTTATATTGTTTTTTGAAGCGTATTCTTTTAGATTTTTCACTCTATTTTTTGCTCCTTGAAGTATTTCTTCATTTATTGGTTGGTCTCCTACATTTGAATCTACTGGTATTCCTTCTATTTCTACTTTGTCAAAATATTTTTCAAATGCTTGTTTTGCTCCTTCTATTTTTCCTGGATTTTTTGTTCCTATTAATATTTTCATAAATATTCCTCCTCAAAACTCTATCTCTTCACTTTTTGTCAATTCTCCATTAAATCCATAAACTTGCTTACATAATGGTAATTTTCTTTTTCCCTCATGTAAAACTACTTTTTCCAAATCCTCATATATACTATGTAATTTTATACCATATTTTTTCATTTTCTCTACGCTCATTTCTTTAAATGCTGGACATGGTAGTATTGTACCGTCATATTTTATATCTAACTTTTCAGTTCCTGCTGTGCATAAATGAGACATTTTCCCATTTAATGGAATTCCAATTCTTATGTTACCGCTATATTTTTCTTTCTCTTTTTTTAATATTTCACTAAATTCTTTTAGTTCTGTTTCATTTAACATCAAGTCTTGTTTGTTTTCTAGTCCTCTACCTTGTGGTACAAAATTTAAAATACTTATATTTTTTACTTTTGAAATTTCTAAACATTCTATGATATCTGGAAATTGTCTATAATTTGGTTTCATAGGAATAAAATGAACATCTACATTTAATCCAACAATGCTTGCTCTAACCAAAGAATCTATTAGATATGTATTTAATGCTTTTCTTCCCATTAACTCATTATCAATATTTTCATCTAATGCTTGCCAATCAAATACGATTTTATCTACTCCTAATTCTTTTATTTTTTCTAGTTCTTGCCTTGTTAGTGAAGTAAATTCTCCTGGATTAATCATTCTTTTATAATATGCCTTCACATTTCTTTTTAGTCTTTCATTCCATGGTTCATGTTCTTCTATTTCTTCTAAATCTTTTTTACATTTATTTTTTATATATTCTATCTCTTCTTCTGGCATTGCAGGTGTTCTTTTTATTCCACTAGTGAATATAACTGTTCTAATTTCATTGTCTTTACAAAATTTTATCATTTCGAATAAATCTGGATGTAAAAAAGGTTCTCCTCCTGAAATTGATATTTCTCCAATTCCACCATGAGTAATAAAATACATAACTGTTTTCTTAAAGTCTTCTAGTGTTATAATTGTCGTTTTGTCTTTTGATGAATTTGAAGAACAAAATTTACATTTATTAGGGCATGTTTGTATTATTTCAAAACATAAATCTTTTAACATATATATTCCTTCTTTTTATTAGTATTTTTGTTTTTTATTTTTTTGACTCAAAATAATTTGTAGGTCAAAAATTTCATTTTTTTTGACCTATGAATTTTTGTATGTCAAATTTTTTTATTTTTTTGACCTATAAATTTTATTTTAAAAACAAATCTGTATATTTTTGAAAAGTAAAAATTTGATTTCTACTATATCCAGTTGTTTCTACAATGATATCATTTTCTAATAAACAATTAATAATATTTTTTATTGTCCCTTCTTTTATTTTAGTTATATTACATAATTTTTTTCTATTAATTATAGGTTCATTATATAATACATTTATTACTTTTTTTGCGTTATCGGATTTTACTGGTAAATTCACTATAATTTTGTCCATTTCCACTGTAAGTTCAACTACTTTTCTAAATTTTTCTTTTGCCGTTTTTGATGTTTCAATAACCGCTTCTAAGAAAAATTTAATCCATCCTATCATATCATTATGAGTTCTTACTCTTGTTAGCATATCATAATATGTATCTTTATTTCTTTCAATATAATCAGAAATATATAAACAAGATTTTTCTAACATTCCTTTGCTTTGAATGTATAGTGGAATTAGTAATCTTCCAATTCTTCCATTACCATCTAAAAATGGATGTATAGATTCAAATTGATAATGTAAAATTGCGATTTTTACTAAATCTGGTGTATCTATTTCTTCATTGTTTATAAATTTTTCAAAGTCAGATAAGCATTCTGCAATTTCTGTATGTGGTGGTGGAACATATACTGCTGTACTTGGCATGCTACCACCAATCCAGTTTTGTGATATTCTAAATTCTCCAGGTGTCTTATGTTCTCCACGAACTCCATGCATTAATATTTCGTGAATTTCTCTTATTAATCTAGTACATACTGGGAATCCTTCTTTTATTCTTGCTACTCCATAATTTGTGGCTTTAACATAGTTTTGAACTTCTTCCCAGTCATCTCTTTTTTCTGGATTAATGTCGCTTACATCTAGCAAGTCTTCTTCTACAGTTGTTCTTGTTCCCTCAATTCTACTCGACTTATTGGCTTCAATTTTCACATGCATTTTAATATATAAATCTACATTTGGTATTAATAATGAATATGCATTTAGTTCTCCAATTTGTCTGTTTGCTTCTGCTAAAAGTTTGTCCAATTTTGTATCATCCCATCCCCAGTTGTAATTTATTTTACTTGGAATAAATGCTTTGTAATCATTCATTTTTACATATTTGCCTGATTTGTATTCTTCTAATTTCATTTAATCACCTCTTTCTGTTTTATATTACAAATATTCTGTTTTTTAAAATATTTTTTGTTTTTCTACTAGCATATAATTTATTTTATCACATATTTTCACGATTAAATTTCTATCTTCGTTAGTTATATATTTACGAACATTTGTATTGTATCATATTTATTAATAACATTCAATATTTTTAGTAAAATTTGTAAAATTTTATTTATACTACAAATAAATTATATTATAATACTTTATCTGTAATTGCTAAATCTCAACAGCTAAAGCATACTTACTTGATTAAATTTTAAAAAATAACAAAAAGGCCAATTGGCTAGTTTCAACTGACTTCTTGTTTTTATATTTTTTTGATAATAACACTATTCAATAGTTAATATAACTGGTCTATGGTCTGAGCCCTCATCCATCATATTATCTTGTTTTATTATTTCATAATTGTAATTTTCTTTTATCTTTTTTTCTATAAAAGCAAAATCAACATTAACTTGTTCCATTGCTCCATATCCTTGCCATGAATTATCAGAAATGTTAAAGTTTCTATTTCTTGAGATAGTTGTATAGTTATTATTTTGTTTTAAAATATTATAGACTTCAGACATATGAGAAATCATATTCATATCTCCAACAACTAATTTATAATCGCAATTTATTGTATCCATATAATTTAGTGATTTAACAGTTCCTTTTATTTTGCCCTCTGTAGATATATAATCTGTATGAATACATCCTACAAGATATTTTTTGTTGTTATATTCAAAGTTTACAAATACTGTTGTTCTATAATCACTCATGTTGTAATCAATTTTTTGTTCTTCAATTTTTTTATATTCTGTGTCTTTTCCATGTGGTAAGCAATGTACAAAATTAACATTTATTGCATCTTCATCCCTAATTGCAACTATATTATATTGATTAAGTGTTTCTGTTTTCATTGGGAATTTTTCTAACATTTTAAAATTATTTTGATTTAATATTTCGTTTAATAATTCTATGTTATTTTCGTTTACTTCTTGAAAACAACATACTTTTATTTCATTGTCTTTTAGTATGTTATTTAAAATTCTTTTTATGTTTTCTTGCCTTACTTCCCATTTAGGTGTTGGTGCTGTTGTGTTTTTTATTCCATATATATTGTAACTTAAAACTTTCATTTTATTTTTATCTCCTTTTTTATTTTTTATCCTTTATATCTCTCAATAAGCAATTCTCTAAAATATTCTGCTGGAAATATATATTCCTTCTTTCCGTTTATAGTTTTAGTAGTTAAATTATTCCAATTAAAATCTTTGTTTATCTTTATTGTATTCAATATATTTTTATCTATATAATCATAAAATCTGTATCCATCATCTGCATGTTGGAATTGATTATGGTTAAGTGATGCAATAATGCTTTTATTGGTTAATTTTTCAAAAGTGCAAGTTGGATAATCAGCATATAATTTTTCTAATAGTTTTAACATATTTTTATCTTTACTATATAACTCATTTAAATATATAGCAATGCCATTAGCAATCCACTGAATTTCCTCATTTTTAATGTCAAATAAAAATAATGTTAATTTACTTGCAAAATTTATAGCTTGCACACATTTTCTCCCATCAAAATAAAATAATTTTAGTCCCCACTCTAATAATTCGTCTCCTGTTTGTTCTTCAATTACTTTGTTTGCCATTATATTATTAAATGTTGATAATTCATTTGGCATTGGTATATTCAATTCTTTTATTGTTTGTTTTGTTGCATATAATATCATATTAAAAATTCCTTTTATATCTTAATTATTTGTCATTAAATATTCTTAATCAAAAAATAATGTGCTTTATAATTATTGTAGAGGATTAAATTAATTTTTCTAATACAGAGTGTCCATATCTAAAGTTTCTACTTTTAATTTCCTTTAGTACTTCATCTGTTATTTTAGAATAATCAACATTTTCTTTATAACCATCAATTTTATTTATAAATTCATATTTATCATCTTCAATTAACGATAAGATACAAATAAGCATCTTTATCTTAAATGTATCTATAGATTTTTTTATAATAGCTTTTTCTTTTGAATTTATAATATTAATCCATTCTGCTGATTTATATCTCACTTCCATACTATATATGTATAATATTATATAAATTATACTAAGTTGATTTATTTTCTTAGTTTTACCATTCAATTGCATTCCCAATGTCAAATAATTATTTCCATATATGTCCTGTTCTAATACATTATTAATGTCTTTAGTAGCTATACTTTTATATAAATGGCATCCTGGTCCTAGTGCATTTGGTCCAAATGTTATATGTACAGAATTTTCTTCCAGCAAATTAAAATTTTTATTTGCAGTTTCATCATACGAATTATTTGGTAATACTACATTATATTCATAATGTTTATCTAAGTTTTCTCTTAACAAATAAACATTTGGTTCTTCTTTGTATATTAAGTTATATATAGATGAGATTTCTGGAACTAATGATAACAAATCTTTAATAGCAACATCATAATCATCTGGTAAATCATAATTTAGTAATTCATTTAGGTTATTAAAAGTACCGCGTTTATCTATATGAACTGAAAGTTCAGATAATCTAACAGTTTTAATATTTGTACCAATTATAGTCAATCCATGGCTGGCACTTATTCCTTTTGTTGGATACTTTAATAAATACACTGCTTTAATTAAATTATTTAAAGAATAAAATAACGTTAATGGACTGGTTATTATACTTGTATTGCTAGAGTTATATAATTCTTCTGATTGCTTTATATAAAAATTTATTTCCTTAGATATTTTATTTAATGTTGTTTTCTTTATTGTAGGTTTTACTGACAAAACCTTTTCTTTAACAAATTCCTCATCTTCATAAATTGATAATAAGTCCCAACATTCTTTTTCTATATCATTAGTTATGATTTTCATCTTTTATCTCATTCCTTTCTCAAAGCATAGGCTAGTTCAGAAAAATTTATAATTTTTTCTGGACTTTCTCCAACTTGTTCATAATAATTATTATAATTTATTTTTTGTTATATTTCTTCGATTTAATTCTTTTAAAAATTTTTGTGTCAATGATTGAGTTTGTCCATCAAATAATTTGTCCCACATATTATTTTCTTTTGTTCGAAGTTCTATTGCAGTTTTTATTCTTATATAATCTTCTTTTATTAAGATTCCCAATATTTTATCCTGATATCCTTTATATTTTGCGTCTTTGCAACAATATGTTCCAACAGTTGTAAATAAGGTCATTATAAATACTAATGTTTTCTCACTTATATCCATATTTTTAGCTATCTTAAATAAATCTAAAGTTCTATCCAATAAGTAATGAGTCAAAGTTGGAGCATCATTATTATTTATACTTCCTATTAGAAACCAACCTAATCTATTAGATACATTTCGTAATGCATTTTCCATATTATTCTCTATACAACTTATTCCAATATTATAAATACTCTTATATAATAATTCTTTTCTTTTATTATCTGATACTATAAAATTATACTTTTTTTCTTCTAAAAAATCAGATAATAAATTAGTAACGTTAATTACATTCATTTCTTTAATTCTTGATCTATATATTGCAACATCAGCAATTGCTTCTATAATATGAATCCCGAATTGATTTGATATTTTTCTATTTTTATCAAGTTCTTCAATAGTATCGTCTATTGCAGAAATAGTTAATTCAGCAAACTTCTTATTTTCAATATTTACTGTCCTTACTAGATTTCCTAGATATAAATCAAACAATTTTTCTTGTGCATTTCTATCATCTCGTTTTAAGGTTAATATTGAATCTTTTAAAATTCTCAATATAATATAGAACATATTTACATTATTATTTATAACTAACCTTATAAATAGTTCCTCAAATTCATCACATATCTCATTCATTAATTTAGGTTCATCTTTTTTTACTTGTATTATTTTACTATATTCTGGTAAAAAACTATAATAATTACAATTTGAATTATTTAAGCTTAATTCTAGAACAATATCTATTATTTTCTTCCTATTAATTTCTCCAAAATCTTCAGTCCATTCTTGCATTGTTATATTTAAATAATAAAGTATAAACTCATTCCATTTTTCATTATCTATTATTCTATTATTTCTATTTGTTATTATCTCTATGAAATCTCTAACTTGTTCTTTACATTTATTTTCAATTAATTGATTTCCATAAATTGAATAATAGATTACTATATCTTCAATATTATCATTTATATGTGTTATATTGTATGTATACTTTTCTAATACTTGTATTAATATTCTATATTTATTATTATCGTTTTTATTATCTTCTATATTTTTTACCATTACATAAGTTAAAAGTTTTCCAAAATAATTTAAATTTATATTTTTAAATGCATATTTTAATGAAATATTAATATTATACAATTCATTAATAAACCAATCTAACCATTCATCCTCTTTTTTTAATAAAGTTTTGCCTATTTCCATATTTAAATCATATAGTTCTTCTAAAATGCCATTATGATTGTTATTATATTCTTTAGATAATAAATTTATTTGCTTTATATACTTTTTAAACCAATCTAATTTTCCTATTTTTATGCATATTTTTATATTCTTTTCTTGTTGTATAAATAAATTTGAAATCAAACTTTCGGTTTTGCTATCCTTTGCATAACTAATTTGATACATTCCAGAATTTATAATCTTTTCAAATATGTATTCAGCCATTTCTTCTTCATTATTTAATACCATTATATTACAATGTTCTATTAGATTTTTAAATAATAAACCTATTTTTTCAGAAATATTATTACAAACATAATATTCATCTTTTATAATACATTCATCAAAAAATTTATAAAAATCTTTAAAACTATTATCGACATCATTTTGGGTTATGTTTTCTTTTTCTAAGCTATCTGCTAAATCCTTAAAATACTTATCAACATAAGTATTTATAGTGAATTCTCTATTAATTCTATATGTATAATAAAAAACAACAATAACATTTATTACAAATAGAATTATATAATATATTTCAGTTACATAATTATTAAATAAAGATAATGTTAATACTCCAATTAATATATTTAGTATTGAATATATTAATATAATTTTTACTTTCTTCAAAAAATTCTTTTCAATAATCTCCATTGGATATGTATTTTTATATAACTGTATCAATATGAAGTATCCGGATAGCCATATTGTTACCAATCCTATCAAACTACTAAATATTAATTCTGATAATGTATTTAATTTGTCTAAACCTTGTATATTTAAAAATTTACTAATTCCTAATACTGTTACAGTAATTATTAATAATATCATTGTAGTTACTATTTCTCGTTTATATTTTCCTATATTTTTTTTCATATTTTACTCCTTTTGATACTTTTAAAAAGAATTTAATTTTATGTCTTTTTACTTCTTGATTTACTTATTTTTCATCTTTAATCCATCTTCCATATTTATTTTTGTTGGAACAATATATTTGCTTTCTATTTTATGTGATATTAAATTTGTTAGCACTTTCATTGCTCTTGAACCATCAAACCATTTGGGATTATCACTATTTGCTCTAATTTTATCTAATGAAGTTACTAAAGCATTTTTATCATAATTATCACTCATTTCGATTGTTAGCATATATTTTTGTTTTTCATTTTTATATAAAGTATTTTCCATTAAATTATATCTTGCATTGTTATACCAATATAAATGGTCACCACCAGCTAATATTAAAATATCTGCTTTAATATCTATTTTTCCAATTAAATCATCTACATAATCGTATACTTCACTGAAAGAACATGTTGGAATGTCATTTTTTAGGCTTTCAAATTTATTTGTAATGTCTACCACTCCAAAATCATAATATTTTTTGGCTATAACTTCTTTATTTTTTACAAATATAAGTTCAGTTGAACCTCCACCTCCTATAAAAATACATATATTCTCATTGTATTCTATATTTTTATAACATCCTAGAGCAGTATAATTTGCTTCATCTTCTTGTGACACAACTTGAATTTCCAACTTAAATTTTTCATATATTTTTTTATTAATTTCGTCTAATTCTTCATTTGATATGTTTCTAAATATACTACATCCATATATATTTACATTGTTTGTATAAGTTAATGCATTTTTTATTACTTCATACAATTTATTTAAGTCTTCTTCATTTATTTGCTTTTTTATTTGGTAATTTTTCTTAAATTCAATTGTAATAGTTTTTTCATATATCAATTTTTCTTCTTTGTATATGTGTATTTTGGTATTGTTACTCCCAATTTCAATAATAGAAAACATGTTATTCATTTTATTTTTCCCCCATTCCGTATTTTATGTTTGCAATTCAAATATTTTTTTGCATTTTCTGGATGATTATTATCCCATTATTCTTTTGCTAATTGTATCATATGCACAAATAAAAATGCAATATTATTTAAGCACAAAATGTAGATACCTGCCTAATTTTGTGTTATAATCAATTTTAGCAATTATAGTTTAAAGGAGGATTAAAAATGAAGGTTGCGTTGGCTTGTACTGGAGGAGGTGCTAAGGCTGCAATTAATATTGGTGCAATCCGTGCACTTAAAGAACTTGGAGTAGAGATTGAGGCAATTTCAGGAGCAAGTATTGGCTCATGTGTCTTTTAGTCTTATGATAAAAGGTGGTTTAAAAAATCCTAAAATAATACGCAAAAGTGTTGATGAAATAGTACTTAAACATAACAAACATATAATGAAAGACATTGATATACAATTTATAATTCCTGCTTTAGATATAACAAAAAGAAAATCTATTTATTATAGTTCCAGCCCTATGGAGAAATTTACATACTATGATGATAGACCTATTTCTGAAACGATTCGAAGTTCTTCGTCTATCCCAGTTATTTTCACTCCAAATAGAGTATCTATTAATAATAAAATTTATTATATGATGGATGGAGGTATTACAAGTAATACTCCAACACTTCCATTTAAACAATTTTCTAACTTTGTTATTGGATTAGAGCCAAAATATTACAATACACAAGAAAAGAAAAAAATTCATTTTCTTTCTGCATTTACTGAAACTTTTCAATCTATGAGACGTTCTAGTTTATATTTTCAAAAGAAAGAATTTGTTTATAATTTCATTTTGTATAATCTTTCCACAATCATCAAATTTCATTTTTTCCTTCCATTCAATATCGCCATTTCTATAAAATTCCATTTTTACCTCTTTTTTATCCTTATCTATGTCATAAAAAATTCCTAATACATATCTACATATATGTCTTGGCAATTCTTCATACATTACCTCTCCATAATATGTATTTCTTGTCATAATTTTTAGTCTTTCTTTATTTTCATTTCTATCTTGTGGATTGTTTTTCTTTTTCATTTCTATTGCTAACAAGTTATCAAGTCCTTTATTTTCTCCTCTACTGTGTACAATTAAATCACATTTTATCCTAATCACTTCATATTTGTCATTTATTATTGTTTTATACATATATTCGTTTCTATTATAGTTGGCATCAGCATAGTATCCTCTTATGCCTTTTTCCTCCATTACTTTTTCTAAGCATTTACTTAATGATGAGCATAAACATTCTTCTGCTACATCTAGTTTTATGGAACTTATATCTTCTATTAAAAACAATTCATTAGCTTCTTTGAATATTTCATATACTAATTTTGAATTTTTTTCTGATATTTTCTTATGTTTTTTTATTTGATTATATAATGCTTCTCTATTCTTGTCTAACACGCTTAGCCCTGCTGGAGTTATCTTATATTCTCCTCTTTTTTCTCTTTTTAAATAATTTAGATTAACTAAAATTGATAATGCTTTATCACACTTAAACTCAATATAAGGTTCTTCATCTCTTCTTAGCATTGTTTTCTCATGTTGTAAGATATTTGATCTTGTGTGAATATTTTCGTCACTTAATTCTTCTAAAATTTCTGCTCCTATTCTATCAATTTGTTTCATATTCAATCCTTTCCATACAATATTCTAATAATTTCTTACCATATTCTTCTCTATTATTTTCTCCATATGTCTTATGTATTTCTTGTCCTATCTCACAATTACCAAATCTCTTATTATACATATATCAATTTTTATTTAAATTAATTAAAACTATATTCTCTTATTTCACAATTATCTGGCAAATATTTTTCCACCTGTCCATCTTCTGGCAATTCATTAAAATAAAAATGGATTGCCCTAGCTACGCCACCATGTGTTACTAAAAGTATATTTTGACCTCTATATTTTTTCTTGATTTCATCTAAAAATAAATTAACCCTTTTAAATAATTCTGGAACTGTTTCTAAATTATCGATTTTAACTTTAGAATAATAATTCCAATATTCCGTATAATAAAAATTATCGATTTTCGTATTTGTTAAAACTCCACAATTTCTTTCTTCTATTCGATCATCATATATTACTTTTATCTTATTAGAATTTATAATATCACAGGTATGTCTTGTTCTTAAAAGTGGTGAACAAATAATCAAATCTAAATTTAAATTTTTAATTTTTTTAGATGCTTCCTGTGCTTGTTTTATTCCAATATTATTTATATCTTCATTTAATAATTTTCCATTATATATATCTAATCTATTACTATCTGTGTTTCCATGTCTAATTACATATAACTTCATTGTTACTTTTCCTCCTTATATCATTTTTGTAAAGTGTGTATATTCCTGTAAGTAATAAAATAAAATCACCTAATACCATGAACCAACTATGGTAATAAATATAATAAGATCCGTATAAAATTCCTGTTGTTATTCCAGATATTCTAACTAATTTCATATTTGATTGCCATAGACAATATGATCTAATCATTGAACCAATTGTTGGTAATAGCGAAACCCACCCTGTCCATGAAAAATAACAATTTATCATTATTATTCCTTCAAAAATAAATAGTATTATTAAATATACAGATTTACTAAATTTATTTTTATTTATAAATATAAAAGTTCTTATTAAATTTATTATACTTAAAATTGCACCTGTAAAAGCAGATATTAAAAAATCATATATTGCTTCAAAAAAGCAGTTTAATGATTGAACATATAATGATTTTTTTCTATCTTTAATACATATACTAATACACACTGCTACTAATGCTAAAATACTAAATACCATTTTTTATTTCTCCTATAATCTCTACTTTTTATTTTGTTTAGTCAAACCCATACCATCTAATATGGTATGAGTTAGGCACTGAACAGTTGATTTTTGCCCAAATATAAGGCTTTATTTAAGATTTAGAACACATACGCATTCAACGTGCCCCGTAAACGGAAACATATCAACTGGTTGAATCTCTTTAACCTCATAAGCCTCTTCAAACTTAGCCAAATCTCTAACCAAAGTAGCAGGATTACAACTAATATACACAAATCTATCAGGTTTAATCTTTAAAATATTATCAATAGATTTATTATCAAGCCCTTTTCTTGGAGGGTCAACCATAACGACATCCGGAATAATATTTTTGTTATTTATTAGGTTATCCAAAACAATTTCCGTATCACCTGCAATAAATTCAGCATTATCAACATTATTAATTTTTGCATTTTCTTTTGCATCTTTAATTGCCTGTTCTACAATTTCAACCCCATACACTTTTTTAGCATGTTTTGCCATAAATAATGAAATTGTTCCAATACCACAATATAAGTCAAACACTGTATCATTTTTAGTTATTTTTGCTGCCTCTACACCAATATTGTAAAGTCTTTCAGCCTGTACTGGGTTAACTTGGTAAAATGAAAGTGGTGATATTTTGAATGTGAATTCACCTAATTTATCCTCTATATAACCATTTCCATATATATTGACGTTTTCTTTTCCTAATATGACATTTGTATTTTTTTTATTTATGTTTTTTACTATTGTTTTTATATTTGGATATTTTTGTGTTAGAATTTTTACCAATTCATCTTCCTTCGGAATTTTGCTACCATTTATAACTAATATACACATTACTTCATTTGTCTTTATTCCAACTTTTATTACAATATGTCTAAATAGCCCCTTTACAGTTTTTTCGTTATACACTGAAATTTTATTTTTCTTTATAAATTCTAATACCGTTTTTGCTATTTCTTCTGATATTGGATTTTGAATTAAGCATTTTTCCATAGGTATTACTTCATGTGTTCTGTTTGCAAATACGCCAATTACTGGCTCTCCATTCTTATTTATACCTATTGGATATTGTGCTTTATTTCTGTAATGTAATGGATTTTCCATGCCAAGTGTTGGTTTGACTTGAATTTTGTTTTTTAGTGTTTTATTTACTAGTGATTGAACTGCGTTTTGTTTCATTTTTAGAGTATCTTCATATTTTATATGTCTCATGTTGCATCCACCACATCTTTTATATGTTGTGCAGTCTACTTCTTGTCTTTTATCTGATTTTTCTAGTATTTCTACTATTTTTCCAAATGCGTGTGATGATAAAACTTTCACAATTAATATTTTTACTTTTTCGCCTTTTATTGCACCATTAATAAAAATTGTAAAGTTGTCTATTTTTGCAATTCCTTCTCCTTCAAATCCATTATCAATTATTTCTACTATATATTCTTTGTTTTTTTCTACTGGTATTTTTTCCATAAATATCTCCTAAAAATTAGAAATTGAGTGACAGGTTTTTAATCTCTATTTTAAATTTTTATATTACTTAAAAAAATCGGGATTGAAGACCTGTCCCCCAATCCCTAATTTTTTATTCTTCCCAGTTATGATAGATGTTTGCTACATCATCAAGTTCGTCAAGTCTTTCTATTAGTCTTTCCATTTTTTCTACACCTTTTTCATCTAATTGAACTGTTGTAGTTGGAACCATTTGAACACCTGCTTCTAAGAATTCTAATCCAGCTTCTTCCAGTTTTTCACTTACTTGTGTAAAATCTGAAGGTTCTGTTGTTATTTCATATACTTCTTCGTCTGCTGAGAAATCTTCTGCTCCAGCATCTAGTGCTAACATCATTACATCATCTTCTGACATTTCTGTTGATGCTCTTTCTATTACTATTACACCTTTTTTATTGAACATGTATGATACGCATCCTGTTGTTCCTAAGTTTCCTCCTGCTTTGTCAAATACGTGTCTTACATCTGCTGCTGTTCTGTTTTTGTTGTCTGTTGATGCTTCTACAATTACTGCAACTCCGTTTGGTCCATATCCTTCATATACTATTTCTTCGTAGTTTTCGTTACTTGTTGATGCTTTTTTAATTGCGTTGTTTATTGTGTCGTTTGGCATGTTTGCTGCTTTACATTTTGCTATAACTGCTTTTAATTTTGAGTTTCCTGCTGGGTCTGGTCCACCTTCTTTTGTTGCTATTAGTAGTTCTCTTCCTAATTTTGTGAATATTTTTCCTCTTGCTGCGTCTGCTTTTCCTTTCTTTGCTTGTATGTTGTGCCATTTGCTATGTCCTGACATTTTAATTCCTCCTTTATTTTGTTTTTATTTGTTTAAAATTTTCTATTTTTATAAATCTTATTTATTTTATCACATTTTATTTGATTTGTGTAGTGTTTTTTCAAATAAAATAATTTTAGTATCGTAAAATTATTTCTTAAGTCTTTCTATCTATCCTTAAGTTTTTAATCTATTTGTTCTAAATTACTTATTAAACCTCTTTTTTCTTTTATCTTGAAATATTACAATTTATTATAGCATTCAGTATCATTGAATGTCAACGTTTTATTTGTAAAACTCATCAATGTAATTTTCTATCTTAATTTTAAAATTTTCTTACTATTGACATTATTGCTAGAATATACTATAATGCGATTATGGTAACCAATTAACATTTAGCATGTAATTAAGTGCTAAAAATCATTAGAAAAGGAGATATGGTTATGGCAACATTATTTTTGGTACTAGCACTTGCTCTTAACTTTATAATTTCTTGGGCAAATGCAAATTATGTAGGTCGGTACTGGTCCGAGTCTAAAGAAGTAGGTGGTAGCTTTAGAGCCTATATTGTAGTAGGTTATATTATGGCAATAGCTGGATTTACTATGGTATATGGTTATATTTTACTACTTATCTCTCCATTCTTTTTACAATTAGCAAATGTAAATCAAGATACAATTTTGATGTTTGAACAGCTCTCATCAGATTTGATTTATCTATTTTGCGTGGTAACTGTAATTCCAACTGGTTTTTACATTTGGATTCGCAGTTTAAAGAATTTTTGGGAAGAGAAGACTTTGTCCAACGGTTTGACTGCCGGTTGGAACTCCTATGCTCAAATTCACAATACTGTGAGTGCAGCACGAAATGTACCAAGTGCTATAAGTAGAGTTGCAGAAACTCTTTTTGGTGGCAAAGGGAAGAAAAAAGGCAATACTATAATTGTTCTATTAGCAATTTTTGTCTTAATACTTGCTATCTTTGGTGGATATTTCACTGCATCTGCAATTATGAAAAAAGCAGATCGTGAGTACGATATGTTTGCTAATCTTCAAGAAAATTGTTTTTCAAAAAGCAAATAAGAGACTGAAGAAAACTTATCTCAAAAAAGAGACTTTGGAATATGTGAATTATCACATTTTCTTGGTCTCTTTTATTTTATCAGTTTGTTTTATATTCTTTGTAATTTTCCAAATTATTATTTAGCTATTTTCTTGCATTTTATACTCAGAATTGTCTGGTTCGCTAATATCTTCATCTGTGACATTGTTAAATTTATACTCAAAATCTTTATATATTTCCTTTATTTCTCCATTTTCATTTACATCTTCTACTATTTTTGTTGTTAGCCCTGTATCTTTTTCAACATATATTGTCATTTTTGTAGTATTTGTATTATAAAGGAAATTTGTGTTCATCTTACTTGATAACATATAATAATCTTTTCCGTCTATCTTTTTTGTTTTAATACTTGTAACTATTGCATTTACAATTAATTCCCTTTTTGACATACTATAAGCTGGATTACTAATTGTTGTATATGATGATTCTGTTTCTTTTTCTATATGTGCACCTCTAACTGCTGTTTTTTCATTATATTCGTTCATTACCTTAACATCATTTACTTCAGTAAACATTTTTCTTTTTTCTGGATATGTTATTTCAGTTATTTTGGCATTCTTTCCTTCTGGAGTTGTTTTTTCCATTACTAATTTGCTTACATCACCTTTTATGTATCTTTCTATTAATGTTGTGTAATTATTTTCGTCTATAAATGTTGTTTTTATATAGAAATTGTTGCTATTATTTTCTAATTCTGTTACCTTTTTATCAATTTCCGAAAGTATTATAGTCCTTCTTGCTACAATAGCAATAAAAATACATACTATAATTGCTATAACTAATAATAAAATTTTTAGGCATTTTGTTTTTGATTTTGTTTTTCCCATAATTTTTCCCCTTTTCATTTGTTTTTATGTTTAAATTTTATCATATTAAAAATACATTATCAATTATTTTTTCAAAAAACATCCTTCTTCGTGTGAATATATTACTCCAATTGCCTGCAAATAAGAGTAAATAATTGTTGTTCCCACAAATTTCATTCCACGCTTTTTTAAGTCTTTTGAAATTGCATCTGATAATTCTGAACTTGTTTTATCTGTTTCATATACAATGTTATTATCTGTAAAATGCCATATATAATCAGAAAAAGTTTTATATTCTTTTTGTATCTCTTTAAATATCTTACTATTATTTATTGTCGCATTTATTTTTAGTTTATTTCTAATTATGTTAGAATTTTTTAATAACTCTTTAATTTTTCTTTCATCATAGTTAACTATTTTATCTATATCAAAATTATCAAATGCTTCTTTAAAAGCTTCCCTTTTATTTAAAACGCATTCCCATGATAGTCCTGCTTGAAATGATTCTAGTATAAGCATTTCAAATAAATATTTGTCTTCATATGATGGTTGTCCCCATTCTTCGTCATGATATTTTATGTATAATTCATTTTGTGGATTGCACCATTTACATCTGTTTTTGTTATCTTTACATATCATCTTCTAAATTCACCCATTCAAATATTTTATTATAATATGTTTCTGGTTCTCTATATTTCCCGTCAGTATGACCAGCTCCATTTATAATTATTTTTTCTTTTTTGCAACTTGCTACATCAAATAATCTTTCGCACATGTATTCTGGCACAAAATCATCATTACTTCCATGGATAAATAATATTGGTGTTTTACTTTTTTTAACTTGTTCTAGTGCAGAGGCTTCTTTTATGTCATATTTTGCTTTTCTTTTTGCTACTATCTCAAACATATTCAAGACTGGGAATTCTGGTAAGTTAAATCTTGCTTTTGCTTCTGATGCAAATATATCCCAAACTGATGTGTATCCGCTGTCTGCAATTATGTATTTTACATTTGAAGGTAGTTCATCTCCTGATGCCATTAGTACTGTTGCAGCACCCATTGAAGAACCATGTAATATAATTCTTGCATCTTTATTTTCTTCTATAATTAAATTAATCCAATTCTGTAAATCGTCTTTTTCTAACCATCCCATTCCTAAGTATTCTCCGTCACTTTCTCCACATGCTCGCATACTTGGAATTAATACATTATATCCTTTTTTTGAGAATTGTTCTCCTATTGGTAATACACTTTCTGTACTTGCTCTGTATCCATGTAATATTATTACCCATTTATCTGTTTGTTGATCTTGCAAATATTCTGTTCCTCTTAATGTTATGTTATCATTTGCTTTTATCTCAACCGTTTTTTGCACTGATTCTTCACTCCAAATTTTTGAACTTTCTTTTGCCAGTTTTCTGTTGTTTTCTATTATTTTTTCATCTTCACCTTGTATTTCTATTTTTGTTTCTTCACTTACTTTTCTATCTCCTCCTGCTCCCCTTCTTGCTATTGCATAATTTACAAAGTAGTTTCCTATTCCTTCTGTTAATGCTATACCTAAAATTATTAATATTACTAATATGATTGTTGTAATTTTTATTACTTTTTTTGATTTGTTTTCTTTATTCATTTTTACTTGCATGCTATATTTGAAACTTAAAACAAACATGCTCTCCTTTCTACATTAATTTTATAGTATTTATATCATAAAAGCAGATAATTATCAATTATAATAAAATTAAGCACAAATGTTAATAATATCAATTTTTGTTCTTTCTTATTCTGGTAATTGTGCTGTGATGATTATTTCTGCCATTTTTTCTTTTGTTATTCCATCTTTTTTAGATAGTGAAGGGGTTCTTTAGTTATTTAAAAATTCCTTAACTTTTTCTTTTATCTTATCTAATTCATATCCATAAGCATTACAAGTGTTCCATCCTAATTGCTTAGCAGTTTCTATATTTTCTTTGCTGTCATCTATAAATAATATATTTCCTGGTTTTATTTTACAGTCTTTTTCTACAATTTTATATATTTTTTTATCTGGTTTTCTACATTTTAATTCAAAAGAAAGCCATACATAATCAAATTTTTTAAGTTCAACTTGTTTATCTAATCTTTGTTTATCTAGATACCCTAAATTTGATAAAATTCCTATTTGGCATTTTTCTTTTAAACTATGTGCATATTCTACAACATCTTTGTAATATTCAATATTATCAAATTCTTTTATGTAATAATCATAAAATTCTTGTGCAGTACATTTTAAACTGAACTCTTCTTTTATTTGTTCAAACCATTTATTTTCTTTTATATCTCTTATATCATTTACTCCAAATTGAACAGATCTACTATAATATCTTTCTACAATATTTTTGCTTTCTGTTGGATTAAATTGTTTTATTAAATTTTCTATTGCTGTATCTACATTATATTCACCTTCTCTATGGCTTTCTATTATTCCACCCCAATCAAATATTACTATTTTATTATAATTCATTTGTATCTTCTCCTTTGATATTTATAATCTTATTTTTCTCATATATTTTATATAATACTTAAAATTGATACAAAGTCAAGTACTTTTATTAATATTTTATTTTTTTTACACATTTTTCATAGGAATATGTGTCATATTGTACTATGTCAATATAGCAAACATGTATTAGATATATATAACAAAAATACAATTATCAACCAAATATAATTTATTTCATACTATATTATAAGCATATTTTTTGTTGAAATATGCAAAAGAAAGGATTGAAATTTATGAAAAAAATATTTTGCTTTTTAGCAATAATTGCAACATTTGGATTAATAAATATTCCATCATATGCAGCAGAAACTCCAGTATATGACGGAACTTTTAACAATAATCAAGGTGCATTTTTTGCAAATGGCACTCCTATTGTTATTTCTGAAGTTGACGGAAATACAACCATTACTTGGAATGGAGGGAGTCAAATTGTTCCAAATACTGTAAGTGTTTTTGGCGGTGGAAATGGTGGCAATTATAACTCTTCTAAAATTACTATGAAAAGCGGAACTGTTCAAAATTTAGTTGCCGGCGGACTTGGATATACTGCTGATAAATCTTCTACTGTTACAACTGCAAATGTCATAATAAATGGTGGTACTATTTCAAATGCCGTTACTGGTGGTGGATATTTTAATGCAAAGGTTAACGAATCAAATATACAAATGAATGGTGGTACTGCTTTGACTGTTCAAGGTGGCGGTATGGCAAGTGGAAAAATTGATGGTGTAAATTATTCTGTTGGAACTAAAGAAGATAGTGAAAATTCTCCAAATAGAACTGAAATTGCAAATGTCACAATTTCTGGTGGCAAAGTCACTTATGGAGTCTTTGGTGGTGGCCAAGGTTATTCATATACTGGTACTGTTAATCTTACAATATCTGATGGTGATATGAGTAATTCTTATGTTACTGCTGGTGGTTCTAATGGATACACTGGTACTGCAAATGTTAAGTTGACAGGCGGTAAAATTGGTGTTTACCAAACTGTTAATAGAGGTACTTTAGATAGTGCTACTGTTAGAGTTACTGGTTCTACTATTGGTAAGTTTTATGTAGGTGGAGAAACTGAAGATAAATCCGTTACAGGTGTTATAAATAATATTCATGTTCATTTACTTGGTGGAACTATTGGAGCTTTAGATTCTGGAACTAGCAATGGTACTCCAATAACTATTGATAATAAAAATTATGAGGTAGATGCTACAAATTTTGTTAAAATTACAGATAATAAAATTGCTACTTCTATTATTTATTTTGATTATAATTTTGCTTTACTTGCTGTTGTTATTTTTTCTGTTATGGTTTTACTTGCTGTTTTATTTGCATTTTTATATTTAGAATTGTTTTAGAATTAAATAAAAAATTTATAAAAAGTTGAAGTGTTTCAACTGTCTTAAAAAAGCAGATAATTTTTGATAATTATCTGCTTTTTTTCTTTAAATTCTTAATCTCAAAGCATTTAGTACAACAGTCAAACTGCTAATCGTCATTGCAAATGCCGCAATCATTGGATTCATAGTAATTCCAAACGGTTGCAAAACACCACAAGCAATCGGAATCATACAAATATTATAGAAAAACGCCCAAAATAAATTTTGCTTTATATTTCGTATAGTCTTTCTGCTAATCTCAATTAAATCATCAATTTTTTCCAAATTATCATTCATAAGAACAACTTGTGAAGAATCCATAGCAATGTCTGTACCACTTGAAACTGATACACCAATATCTGCTGTTACAAGGCTTACACTGTCATTTATTCCATCTCCACACATCATTACAAGTCCATTTTCTTTTAATTTTTTTATTTGTTCTGATTTTTCTTTTGGTGTGACATTTGAGATAACCTTATTAATTCCAATTTCTTTTGCTATTATTTCTGCAGTTTTCTCATTGTCACCTGTAAGCATTACAATATCAATATTTCTATTTTTTAATTTTTGTATTACATCAATAACATTTTCTTTTAGAATATCTTTTACTCCAATTAATGTTATTAATTCATTATTTAAGCTAACAAATAAAATACTGTTACCTTGATTTACCAACCCTTTTTCGTCTTGTTCATTATCTATTTTGATATTATTTTCTGTCATTAATTTTTTATTACCAATTAGGTATTTATCTCCGTTCTGTGTGATTCCTTCAACTCCAAATCCTGGTATTGCCTTAAATTCTTTCATTTCTTCTAGTTTTATTTTGTCTTCTTGTGCTTTTTTTACAATTCCTCTTGCTATTGGATGTTCAGATTTATTTTCTATACTTGCAACTTTTCTTAATATTTCCTTTTCTTCTATATTGCTATAATTATATATTTTTGAAATACTCAATTCGCCTTTTGTTAGTGTTCCTGTTTTATCAAAGCAAATTGTTTTTACTTTATGTGCATTTTCTAATGTTTCACTTGTTTTTACTAATATCCCCTTTTTACTTGCATTTCCTGATGCAATAACTATTGCAAGTGGTGTTGCTAATCCTAAACTACATGGGCATGCTACGACTAATATACTTACAAATATGTTTATTGCAGTTGCTATATTTTTTGAAATTAACAACCATAAAATAAATGCTAAAACTGCAATTACTAAAACAACTGGCACAAAGTATCCACTTATTTTGTCTGCTATTTTTGCTATTGGTGCTTTTGTGCTTGTGGCTTGTGTTACAAGTCTTACGATTTCTGAAACAGTTGATTCTTTGCCGATTTTTTCTGCTCTATATTTTATTGTTCCCTCGTAATTTATGCTTCCAGCAATTACTTTTGAGCCTTTTTCTCTTTTTACTGGAACACTCTCACCTGTTATAAATGATTCATTAATATGTGTTGTTCCTTCAGTTATTTCTCCATCAACTGCAATTTTCTCTCCTGGCTTGCATATTACAATGTCATCTTTTTGGATTTCGTCTAATGTTACTGTGACCTCTTGTCCATCTCTTAAAATTACTGCATTATTGGGTGTTATTGTCATTAATTGTTGCAATGCTTCTTTAGTTTTATCTTTGTTTTTATTTTCTATATATCTTCCAATTTCTATAAAGAATATTACTATTGCTGCTGATTCAAAATATAGGCTTTCTACATGAATTGCATGCCCTTTTAAAATTTGAATTGTTCCATATATACTGTAAATATAACTTGCTAAAACTCCTATCATTACCAGTGTGTCCATATTTGGTGTTTTGTGTATTAAATTTTTATATCCATTTTTTATTATGTCTTTTCCTAAAATTAATACTATTGTTGTTAAAATAAATAGTGATATTGCATAATTTACTGGATGCGTCATCATATTTAAAAATGGAATTACCGGCATACCAACCATATGTGACATTGATATATATAATACTAAGATTGATATTATTGTTATTGCTATTAGTTTGTATTTTTCGTTTGATTTTTTCTTTTCTTCTTTTTCAAAATTGTCTATTCCTAAACTTGTGAATCCTGCTTTTTCTACAAATTTTTCTACTTGTTCTAGTGTTAGTTTTTTGTCGTCATATTCTATGTTTGCATTATTCATTATTAAATTTACTGTTGCTTGTTTTATTCCGTCTTGCTTGTTTAGGTATTTTTCTAGTCCTGAAGAGCAAGCACTACAAGTCATTCCATCAATTTTTAATAATACTTTTTTCATATTTTATATTTTCCCTTCTTAAAGTACTATATCATGTTGAAAAATAATTGAATTTTGGCAAGGAAAATTTAATTTAAAGGGCAAGGGCGCATACATTTGTATGTAACCGCGTTTTAAATGAAATTTGACGCAGTCCAAAATTGTAATTATTTTTCAACATCTTTATTCTCCTTTGAAACCAGCATCTTCAATTGCCTCTTTAATATTTTCTATATTGATTTTTGTTTCATCATATTTTATTGTTGCTTTATTTTCTTCTAAACTTACTTTTGCTGTTTCTACTCCCTCTAAATTGTTTAATACTTTCTCTAATCTTGTTGAACATCCTGTGCAGTGCATTCCTTCTATTTTTAAATTTGTTTCTTTCATTTTATTTTCCTCCTCAAATTTTTTATTAACATACTTTTTTATGTTATTTTCTTATTTGTTGAACCTTTTAAAAAGTCCTATCAATTCATCTATTACTTCTATGTTTCCCTTTTCTATGTCTTCTGATACACAGGTATATAAATGTTGTTCTAACATATGGTTTGATAGACTTTTCAATGAATTTTGTGCCGCAGATAATTGTATCAAAATATCATTGCAGTATGTATCTTTTTCTACCATTCTTTTTATTCCTGCTAATTGTCCCTCTATTCTGCTTAGTCTATTTATTATTAGTTTCTTTTCGTCTTCTCCTCTAAGTGTTTTCTTGTGTCTACATTCTTCCATTTTATCACTTCCTTTCTAAAACACTAATGGTTATCAATCGCGAATAAGTCATAGAACTTTTTTAATAATTAGTTTGATTTTCTTAATTATTATATACCCATTAGGGGTATTTGTAAATATGGGGGTATATATATTTTTTTGTTTAAATACCAGCAGTTTAAAAGGAGCGTGCACTAGCACTCTCCTTTTATTTCTGTTAACTCTCCTTTTCGACCTTCTTTTGCATTCATCCATGATATTTCTGACCATGAGTCCTCTGTGTGTTTTCCTTCACACACTTTAACATCATACCCATTTTTTATAAGTTCTTCCCTTATTTCAGGAAATATCACCATACTTTTCAAAAGCACCGCTGGTTGTACATATTGAGTATCACCTTCTACAGCATCATCAATAATTTTATTGACAACTTTAATTTGATTTTCTAATGATTCTTTTCTCATTTCCGTTGCACTTATTATTTTAAGTTCTTCCATTTTTTTCTCCTGCCAATTGGCGTATTTAAAATGTTTACAAATTACAGTTTTATAATAGCACATTTTATATATTATGTCAATTTCTATTTTTTTGTTTTTGCTAAAAATTCAATATTCCCAAATGTTCTAATAATATTTTAATTCCTAATAAAATAAGAATAACTCCGCCTAAAAATTCTGCATTATTCTCGTATTTATCTCCAAATCTATTTCCTATTTTTGTTCCAATTACTGATAAAGCAAATGTAATTATTCCTACAAGTGTTATTTCTAAAATTAAATTAACATTAAAAAATGCAAATGTTATTCCGACTGCCAATGCATCTATACTTGTTGCTATTGCCAATATAATCATAGTTTTAAATCCAACATCGCCATTTATGTTTTCATTTTCTTTGCTAAATGTTTCTTTTATCATATTTCCACCGATTACTGCTAACAAAATAAATGCCACCCAGTGATCAAAACTTGTTATAAAACTTTCAAATGTTGAACCTAAAAAATAACCTATAATAGGCATTATTGCTTGGAAGCCTCCAAAATAAAGACCTATTATGCATGCTTTTTTCCAGTCCATTTTTTTCATTGATATTCCTTTGCATATTGATACTGCAAATGCATCCATTCCAAGTCCTATACTTAATAATATTAATTCTATTATTCCCATGTTTTCATCTCCTAAATGTTTATATATAATTTTATTTTGTTTAAAAATTTTTATGTTATTTATATAACATTTTTGGAGAATTATCAATTACCTAAAAATTAAAATAAATTAATTAGTTCTTCTTTATTTCTTAAACCAACTAGTCTTTTTTCTTCTTTTCCATTTTTGAAAACTATTAATGTTGGTATACTCATAACATTATATTCAACTGCTATATCAGGATTTTCGTCAACATTTATTTTTCCTACCTTAACTTTTCCCTCTAATTCTTTTGCTAATTCTTCTATTACTGGTGCCATTGCATTACATGGTCCACACCAGTCTGCATAAAAATCTACTAATACTGGTTTTTCTGATTTTAAAACTTCTTTTTCAAAATTTTCTGTACTTAATTTTATTTCCATTTTCTTTCTTCCCTTCTTAATTATTTAACACTGCAAGCCCTGCTTTAGTTCCATCATATACTGCCTTTGAAACTTGGTATAAACCGCCTGTGCAGTCTCCGCAAGCAAATAAACCTTTTATTGATGTTTCCATATTTTCGTCAACAACAATTTTGTCGTTATTTATTTTTGCCCCAATTTTTTTTGCAAACTCTGTACTTCCTGCAACACCTTGAGCAATAAATATTCCATCAATTTTCATTTTAGTATTATCTACAAAATCAATTTCTTCAACTTTGTTTTCTCCTTCTATTTGGTCTATTTCCTTTGTATTAATGTTAATATTTTCTGCTCTATATTCTAGTGCCTGTCTACCATTTGTTAAAATAGTTATTGATTTTGCAATATTTTGTAAATCCTTTGCCTCCGCAATTGCATAGTCTCCGTTTCCAATTACGGCAACATTTTTATTTCTGTAGAAAAACCCATCACAAATTGCACAATAACTAATTCCTTTGCCTTCATACTTGTCCATATTTTTTATATTTGGTTTGTTCTTTTTGTTTCCAGTTGCAAGTATAACTGATTTTGCTTTAAATTCATTGTTTAAAGTTTCAACCTTAAATGTATATTCTTTTTCGTTTAAATAGTCTATTTTAATATTTGTAACTTCATCTTTTATAACTTCTGCACCTATATTCTGAGCCTGTCTAATTCCTATTTTGTACAATTCTTCTCCATTTATTCCATTTTCAAATCCATAATAGTTTTCTATTTTGGTGGATTTTTCTAATGCCGATTTTTCTTTGTATATTATTAATGTTTTTAAATTTCTTCTTATTGTATAAAGGCTTGCAGATATTCCCGCAGGTCCTGCACCTACAATTATCACATCATACATTTGCTTCACCTCTTTTTTATTTTACAACTATTCCTAATAATTTTGATAGTTCAACTGCCTGGAATTGATTAACAATTAACCCCTTTAGGTCTTCTTTGTCTATTATAATTCCATCAATATTACAAGTTGAAACATCAATTCCTTTTAAATTTGTTCTAAACATTTGAGTTCTATATAATTCACATTCTTCAAATTTTGTATTCTTTAATTTACATTCTCCAAATGATGCCATGCTTATATTGTTTTCTTTAAAAGTTGTATCCTTAATGTTGGAATTTGAAAAATTAGAATATTCAAAATTTGATTCCTTCATTTTTGTCCTATAAATGCTTGTATCAATAAGTTTTGTTCCTACTAATTTACAATTAGAAAATTCACATTCTACAAAGTTTGATTCACTAAAATCGGCATTTGAAAAGTCACAATTATTAAAAATCACATTTGTAAAATATGTACTTATGAATTTTGCTTCTATACATTTACAGTTTTCAAATATACAGTTTGTTATTTCGTTTTTTTCTGTAATTATTGTTTCAATACAATTTTTGAATTTGTATCCTCTTATGTCGTTTTCTTGTTCTGTTTCTGTAATTATTATTCTTTCTATTTGCTCTGCTTCTTTGTATTCCATTGTTTCAATTTTCACACTTTCTACATTTGCTCACAAAATTAATGATATTTTTGGTACAAATATCATTAGTCCAATTATTGCGGCTGCAATTGCTGATATAAGAACTGCACCTGCTGCAACATCTTTTGCTATTTTGGCTTGTTCGTTTTTTTCTTTTGTTATTAAATCTACTGTGTTTTCTATTGCAGTATTTATTAATTCCATTGATATTACAAGTCCAAATAATGTTATACAAATTATCCATTCTACTTTATTTATTTTTAATAATATTCCAAATATTATTACTAATATCATTATTGATATGTGTATTTTCATATTTCGTTCTTTTTTTATTCCCATAAATATTCCTTCAAATGCATATTTAAAACTTTTTATAAATTTTTTCATTTTAACTTATTATCCTTTTTAATTTTCTTAATTCAAATTATATAAAAAAATGTATCATATTTCAAGTGATTTCTTTAAAAATTTCTTTAGATTTTACATCTATAGTTACTATTCACAGTCCATAAAATTATCAAAATAGAAAGAGCGGAATATTCCGCTCTAATTGAAAACATTATTATTTTTTTTGAATTTTTGAAGAATTTTATTATACTTTTCCTTTTGAGAATTTTGAGAAATTTGTTCTAATGTTTCTATTTTTATAACTTCATATTCCTCTTCTTCATCCTTATCCATATTTTCATAATCTTCTTCACTTAATAAGTGTGTCTCGGTATATAAAGGCAATTCGAAGCACTCATTCTGTATGGGAATCTCCCACTGTTTTTCATATTGTCCAAATACCTCGTATCTAGAATAATATTCTAAGGATATAGCATCTTCATCAATCTTCGCTGTCAAATAATCCTCTGCAAATACCCCTTCCAGTGAAAATAATTTTCCATCACAAATATTTGCAATGATAAATCCATCATTTACCATTCTATTTACTTCTCTAACTATTACCCGATAATATAATGCTTTCTTGTTCATATTTTTGTCCTCCTGTCTATTAATTCAAACCAATATTTATCTTGGTTTGATTATATAAGTAACTACATTTATTATAGTACGTTTTACATAAAATTGCAACATTTTATACCACATACAATAATATACAGAAAAACTGCAATATACTTCCTAGTAATATAAATAAATGAAATATAGAATGCATATACTTTTTCTTTTTCCCCAATCCATACAAAATAGCACCAACGGTATAAGCAACTCCACCACTAACTAAAAGCAATAATCCAGGTATTCCTAATAATTTAGGTAACAATTTAGCAGTAAAAATAATGCACCATCCCATACCTAAATAGCATATCATAGAAAAAACTTTAAATTTTTTGATATCTATTGAATTTAGGGTTATTCCTAAAATTGCAATTGCCCATATAATTCCAAATATACTCCATCCAAGAGCAGTATTGTATTCTCTAAATGTCACTAAGCAAAATGGTGTGTATGAACCTGCTATCAATAAGAATATTGAGCAATGGTCTAATATTTGGAATACTTTTTTTGCTTTTCTTTGCGGCTTTAATCCGTGATATATACTAGACATCGTGTATAAGAGTATCATTGTTACACCATATATTGAACTACTCACAACGCCATATCCATTATGATGTATTGCAGCAAATACAACGCATAGCACTAATGCAACTATTCCAAATGCTCCTCCTACTATGTGTGATGTCATATTAAAAATTTCTTCGCCTTTTGTATAATAAGGCAAAACTCTATCTTTTAATTTTGTTCTTGTCATTTATCTCTCCTTATTTTTTTATCCATACTGACACGCTTCTTGATTTTACACCAAAATTTCCGCATCCTTCTTCGTCTATTGTGACTTCTTCTTCGCAATTTCCAAGGCAGTCAATATATGTTTCACCAACATTTTGATTTCCCACATACATTCTTTTATATCCATCACCTGCATTAGAAATAACAACCGCTAAACCTGAACTTATGTGTTCATCGTCACCTTCTTGTGTCCATCCTATAAAATTATTATGGTCAAAATAATCGTGTTGTAAACCATATGATTTTTCTTTTCTTATTAACATTAATGTTTTTAGGTCATTTACTGGCTCAATATGGTCATGTTCTATTCCATAATAATCACCATAAAATACACAAGGATATCCATCATTTCTTAGCAATATAATTGAATATGCTATTGATTTAAACCAACCTTGTACAAAACTTTGTAGTGCTTGGCCTGGTTGTGTATCGTGGTTGTCTACAAATGTTACTGCCATACATGGATTTTCCTTTACCAATGTGTGTTCCAATATTTGTGACATATTGTAATTTGGGTCATTTGATGCATTAAAGAAATTATAGTGTAATGGTACATCAAATAATGATATTTTTCCTTCTGTTTCCGTAATATATCTATGTAATCTATTTACATCTGCTGACCAATATTCACCAACTGTAAATAATTCTTTTTTGCTTTCATCTCTTAATGTTTGTATCCATTCTTTATAAAAATTTGCATCTATGTGTTTTACCGCATCTAATCTGAATCCATCAACTTTTGTTAAGTCTAAATACCATCTTCCCCAGTCTTTGCATTCTTTTACTACTCTGGGATTTGAAAAGTCTAAATCTGCTCCCATTAAATAGTCAAAATTTCCAAATTCTTCGTCAACTTCTGCTCCCCATTTTTTATCTACAAATTTGAATATTGCATTTTCGCCAGTTTGATTATTATAGTCTATTCCATCAAAATCTGTCCAATTCCATTCAAAGTCTGAATATTTGTGTTTTCTTCCTGGAAATGTGAATTTTGTTGCAACTTTTACATTTTCTCTTTGTGATGTTTCTATATTATGATTTGACCAGTCTACTTTTGTTGCAGGTATTGTTTGCAATGCATCTGCTCCCATTTTGTGATTTAAAACTATGTCTGCATAGCTTTCTATGCCTGCTTGTTTTAGTGCAATTATAGAGTCTAAATATTCGTCTTTTGACCCGTATTTTGTTTTTATTGAACCTTTTTGGTCAAATTCACCTAAGTCATATACGTCATATACTCCATATCCAACATCATCTTTTCCGCCTATTCCTTTATATGCCGGTGGTAACCACATTGCTGTTACTCCTAAATCTGATAGTTTTTCTGCATTTTCTTTTATTTGATTCCATAAATTTTGGTTACATTCCATATACCATTCAAAGTATTGCATTATTATTCCATTAATTTTTTTCATTTGATTCGCCTCTTTTGTTTTTTGTCATTATATCACTTAATTATTTTAAAATCTATAGTAGACCGAAAAGTCGGTTATAAAAAAATTATTTTTTGAATTTCTCTATTTTCGATTAATTCATAAATTTGTTTATTATTTTTTATATCTTCTACATTCTTCCCATGCATCGTAAAAATCCCTTTAACCCCAGAATATAATGCATAATGAATTGCCTCAACATCTTCTTTACTTCCTATCTCATCACACGCAATTATTTCTGGAGCCATTGTTCTAATAAGCATATGTATACCTTTGTTTTTACTTACATTTTCTATTATGTCTGTTCTAATTCCAACATCATTTTGAGGTACTCCCTTATACATTGCTGCTATTTCTCCTCTTTCGTCAACAACACCACATGTTTTGCCTCTAAAATTTATTTCTTCTATCCCATCACTTAGCCTTCTAATGATGTCTCTTAAAATGGTTGTCTTTCCTCTACCTGGAGGTGCAACTATGATGGAATTGTATATTGTTTTATTCTCAATATCTATAATTTCTCTTAATATTCTTGTACTGCAGTTTTTTACCTCTCTTGCTATTCTTATATTTAAACTTGATATGTATTTTATATTTGTAATTTTTCCATTTTCAATTACACATGAACCTGTTAGCCCTACTCTGTGTCCTCCTTTTATTGTTATAAATCCTTCACATATTTGATTTTTATATGCATATATTGAGTTTTCACATAGTCTTTCTACTATCTGCAATATTTCTGTTTGAAGTATATTATATTGCAATATAAGGTCTTTTTCTTTTAATTTTAATATTATTGGCTTGTCTACTCTGATTCTAATTTCTTGTAGTTCATTTCCAATCTGAGGATTTTCTTGCAATAAATTTGAAAAAATTTGATATATTTTATTTGGAAAATATCTTAAAATTTCATCCATTTTTTATCTTCCTTTTATTTTTATTCTAATGTCCTTTTTTATACATTGGTTCTAAATTGGACATTCTCTATATTATATTCTTTTTTATGTATTTTATGACTCATTTTGGTTAGACTAAACATTATAATAATTATTCTAATCGGTTTATAGGTAAAACCGTTATTAAAAAGCCTAAATATATTATGCAAGGATTGATTTCTAAATGAAAAATAATAAAATTTGGATTATTGTTGCCATTATACTAATTTTGTGTATTGGAATTGGTATTTATTTTTTCTTTAAAAATAAATATAAGAATTCTTCTAATTATTCTGCAGAAAGAACTTCTACAAATCAAGATTTTTCGGCAAACAATACCTCTGTTAATAATAATATTGTTTCAAATTCACAGATAAATAATACAGAAAATTTTGGACATAATTCATTAATGGAAAATAAAGCAAATGAGGAAAATGAACAAAATAATATCCAAAATATCGAACCCAAAAAGGATGAACTTATTTCTTCTTTTTCTACAAAGATTTATACAAAGGAGTCTGAGAGACAAAATAATATTTCTATTACTTGTTCGAAATTAAATGGAACTGTGGTAAAAAATGGAAGCACTTTTTCTTTTTGCAATACTATTGGTCCTGCAACTTCTGCAAAGGGTTACCAAGAAGCTGATATTTTTGATAATAATGGTAATAAAAAGAAAGGTCTTGGTGGTGGAAATTGCCAAGTAAGCACTACTTTATATAATGCTGTTTTAAAAGTTTCTGGTTTGTCTGTTATAGAGCGCCATGAGCATAGTAATAAGGTTCCTTATATCAAATCCGGAAAGGATGCTGCTGTTGCTTATGGTAGTTATGATTTAAAGTTTAGAAATAATACTGGAAATGATATAAGAATTGAGGCTTCTGCTACTGCTAATAATGTTTCTATAAATTTATATAAGATATTTTAAAAGTTACTATTCACAATATAATAAAATATAAATTATTAATTTCATTTTTTATAATTCATAACTTGTGAATAGTAACTTTTAAAATTTTTTATTTTTGTTCTCTGTGCTTCATTTTATTCGTTGTTTTATTTAGTTCTGCTCCTAAAAATAATGAGTAAAAGCATGAATATGTCCACATCATAATAAGCATTAATGTTGTTAAACTTCCATAAGTAATAGAAAAACCTTTAAAAATATCTAGGTATTTAGAAAACACAAATGATATTACATTAAGCGCAATAGCACCAAATATTGCTCCTGGGATTTGGCTTTTAAATGTAACTTTATGGTTTGGCATAAATCTATATAAAAATAAGAATATTACAAATGTCACAAAAATAAATCCTAGTTCTGTAGCAATTTGTGAAAGTGTATTAAAGTTCTCTAATGCTCCAAAATGTTGTTGCATCAATGATTTTAAACTATTTCCAAAAACCAATAAAACCATTCCTAACATTATTAAAACTATAAATATTACTGTGTCTATTAATGCCATTATTCGTAAATATAATATTGATTTTTCGTTGTCTTCATTTGTGTTGTATACTGAGTGTAATCCTTTTGTTAAAGCAAATAATCCTTTTCCTGCAGACCACAATGTGAATATAAGAGATATTGATATTGTTCCTATTGATTTTGAGTATACTTCTCTTACTATTCCTAATACAAATTCATTCATACTTGATGGAATTATTTTTGATATTGCATCAAATAGTGTTTGCTGTTGAATGTTTGTGTATTGTATTAGTGTTATTAGTAAAATTATAAATGGTATAAATGATAATATTGTATAATATGAACATTGAGCGGAGTATTCACTTATGTGGTCTTCTCCGCTTATTTTTAAGAACATATTAAATTGTTTCATTTTTTTAGAAATCTTCAATTTTATTTTTTTCATTGTTCTTTCCTTTACTTTAAATTTATATTTTTTCAAAGATTTTTCTTAAATCAAATTTTTAAAAATTTAATAACTTCTATACTATAATATTTTATTTAGATTCTTTTTTATTCTTTGTTTTTGTCTTTTTAGGTAATTCTTTTAAATCTCCAACCTTGTCAATTATTTCTTGTTTCTGCTTATTCATATTTTCTCTAAATTCATCTGTTTGTTCTACAACTTGTCTTTTTATTTCTTCCTTTTTCTCTTTTATTTTAACTTTAATTGATTGAACTTTTGGGTAAGCCTCTAATAGTCTTCTATATAATCCAGATTTGTTTAGAAGTGCCTCTTTAACCTTATTTGTTATCTCTTCAGTATTATCTAAACTCTTTCCAAATTCTTTTGTTGTTTTTCCAACAAAGCTTATAACATTAGTTGAAATTATATTATCTAATAAAAATATTGTAAATAGTACTCCTGATATTATATTTAATTCAAGTTCTGGTAATGCTTCAATTTTGCCTATTAAGAATGGATTTGAAACGTACATTATAAACATTCCTAATAAACCAAATGGAATTATTGTATTTAAACATACTCTTCCATTTATGTTGAATTTTCTTTGACTATAGTCCCACCATCTTGCATGATAAATTTTTTCCATAACATAACTTGTTAAATATTCTAGTGTTCCACATACAAGTATTGCCATTACAAATAGAGCAAATGGATCTGGTACATATTTTTTTAATAAAAATGTTATTAATATTGCTCCTGTTCCATATATAGGGCAATATGGTCCTATTAAAAATCCTCTATTTATAAATTTCTTTTTTTCAATTAATTTTCCTACTACTTCCATACACCATCCTGCAACAGAATATGTTAGAAACAGCAAAAAATATACTCTTATATCTATTCCGAATATTACCATTTTCTTTCCTCCGTTTTATTATAATTTTAAATCTTTATACTTGATAATAGTGTCAAAGTATTAAAAATTTTAAATTTCATATGCAATATAATTATTATATCTCGATTCTATCTGTAAATTTGTTTTTAACTGATATTTTTAATAACCTATTTTCTTCTTTTTCTAATTTAGGGTCTTTAATTACAATTTTTACTGCTGCTTCCTGAGCCAATTTTAAAATATCCATGTCTGTAAACAAATTAGCAATTTTAAAATCTGGAATACCATGTTGCATTGTACCAAAGAAATCTCCTGAGCCTCTTAATTCCAAATCCTTTTGAGAAATAAGAAAACCGTCATTAGTTTCACACATAATTTTCATTCTTTCTTTAGTATTTTGTCCTTTTCCTTTAAATTTTAAAATACAATATGATTTATATTCACCACGGCCAACTCTTCCACGCAATTGATGTAATTGTGCTAATCCAAATCTTTCTGCATCTTCAATTACCATTATATTTGCATTTGGAACATCAACACCTACCTCAATTACAGTTGTTGAAATAAGTATATCTATTTCTTTATTTTTGAACCTTTCCATTATTTCGTCTTTTTCTTTTGGTCTCATTTTTCCATGTATATATTCGACTCTGTAATCAGAAAATGTCTCTTCTTTACATTTTTCATATAATGTTGTAACCGCTTTTAAATCTGTGTCCTCTTCTTCGCTTTCTTCAACCAATGGACAAACAATATATGCCTGTCTGCCTTCATCAATTTGTTTTTTTATAAAATTATTGATTCTTTCTTCCATTCTATTTGTAACCGCAAATGTTTCTATTGTCTTTCTATTTGGTGGAAGTTCATCAATTATTGATATGTCCAAGTCTCCATATAAAATTAATGCAAGTGTTCTTGGAATTGGTGTTGCAGACATAACTAAAACATCTGGATTTTGTCCTTTTTGTGCAATTTTTGTTCTTTGCTTTACTCCAAATCTATGTTGCTCATCTGTAACAACTAGACCCAAATTTTTAAATTCTACATTTTCTTCTAGCATTGCATGTGTTCCAATTAATATATCAATTTCACCATTCTTTAAATGTTCTAAAATATCTTCTTTTTTCTTTTTGCTAATACCTGATATTAATAATTCACATTTTATATCAAATTGATTTAGCATTTTTTCAAAATTAACCATATGCTGTGTTGCAAGTATTGCAGTTGGTGCTAGAATTGCTGCTTGATATCCAGATTTTACGGCTTTGTATGCAGAAATCATTGCAACAACTGTTTTCCCAGAGCCAACATCACCTTGTAAAAGTCTGTTCATCGATTTTTCTGATTCCATATTTTCATCAATTTCTTGTAAGACTCTTAATTGTGCTTTTGTTAATTTGAATGGCAATGTGTTTATTACATCTGACATCTTTACATTTTTGTCAAATGTGATTCCTTTTTTGTCTGTCAAATTACTATTTTTTAATTGAAGTAATGCCAATTGAGTTGTTAGCAATTCTTCGAAAACTAATCTTCTTCTTGCCTTTTTAAAGTCCTCAAAATCATGTGGAAAATGTATATCATAATTTGCTTTATTTGCATTCTCTAACTTATACTCATTTAATATATAATCTGGTAAAGTCTCTGTCAACCCACCTTGTTCCTTAACCTTTTGAAGTCCGTTTTCAATTATTTTTCTTAAAGTATTTTGTGTTAAACTATATGTCAATGGATAAATTGGTATTATTTTTCCAGTATTATTTGAATTTTCTATCTCGTCAAATACAGGGGAATTCATACTTATTTTTCCATATTGAAACTCAACTTTTCCATAAAATCTGTATTTCTTTCCGTATTTGAAACTTAGATTTTAAATATGGTTGATTAAACCACGTTATTACTGCTTGTCCTGTTTCGTCAATAACTGTAAGTCTTTGTATAGTCCTCCCTTTACTTATTCTACTATCTACTATTCTTGACATTGCTACTGCTTCTATTAATGCAACTTCTCCATTTGCACATTCACATATGTTCTTTGGTTTGCTTCTATCCTCATATCCTCTGGGATAATATGTAATTAAATCTTCAACATTGAATATTCCTATCTTATTTAGGAGTTTTACCTTTTGTGGTCCTACTCCTTTTATATATTTTACATCTTCTGTTAAATTCATTTTTTATCTCCATTTTTTCGGGATTGGGGGACGGGTCTTTAATCCCGAAAAATTTTACGGGATTAAAGCCCCGTCCCCCAATCCCTAATTTTTATATTTTCAATAATTTAAAATCAAGACCATCACTACTTACTAATTTATATTCAATTCCATCAATATTGCCTTCTACTGCATCTTGTATTGAATTTGCATGTAGATGTGCATAATAACATCTTTTTATATTATATTTTTTCATAAGTCTTGTGTAATCTGTATTTATATAATTTTTTGTTATTGGTGGATAGTGCATAAACACTATGATTTCTTTATATTCTCCATATTTTGATATTCCATCTTGTATTGATAATTCTAATCTTGCAACTTCTCTTTTTGTTAATCTAATATCTTCTTGATCTTCTGAAATATTCCATCCCTTTGTTCCAACTATAATTTTGCCTTCAAATTCATAACTATTATTATATAGAAAATCTATGTTTTCAAAGTCTTGTTCTTGTATGTATCTTCTCATACTTGTTACTGTTGTCCACCAGTAGTCATGGTTTCCTTTTAATAATATTTTTTGTCCTGGTAAATTGTTTATAAATTCAAAGTCTTTGTCTGTTTCATCTAGGTACATTGCCCACGAAAAGTCTCCTGGCAATATTACTGTGTCCTCTGGTTTTACTTTTAATAGCCAGTCTTGTTTGATTTTTTCTTCATAGTTCTGCCAATTTTTCCCGAATATGTCCATTGGTTTATTTGTGTTGAATGATAAGTGTAAGTCTCCTATTACATATATTGCCACTATTTCACTCCCTTTCCTTATGTCATATAAAAGTTTTATATATTATTATTTTATGTTGCTAAATATCTTTATTTATTTTACTTGTCTGTTTTATTCTTTCTATAGTTTACAATATTTTTTCTTAAATGTCTATAATTTACAACCTAAATTTGATTTTTTTGTTTGAAAGTGCTATAATGTTTTTCGTAACAAATAACTTAAATAGTTTTTGGTAAGGAGGGTGTTTTAATGGATAATAGCACTGAAACGAGTATAACGCTAAAAGATTGTATAAATAGTCTTTTAGAAACTGAGAAGGAACGGAATGATATAAAAATTTTCTTGGTTGATAATTTTTTGACCGATTCCTGGAGTAAGCAGATAATTAATTTATCTGTTGGAAAGGAAAAAGAAGTTAGTCAAATTGATTTCTTTGATAACTTCGCAGAAAGTATTTTTGTCAAATCTTATGATTCAACAACTTCTGCTCTTTTGTTTTTAGAATATTTTAAAAAATATTCTAACTTGAAGGATGATTTGATTTCAGAAATTAAATCAGAAGAAAATGCTCCTTGGATATCTGAAATTTTTGAGAAAAAAAAGTTGTTTTTTTTAGTTTCGGACTCTCAGTGGAAGTATCATTCTTCAGAAGTAAGGGCTAAAATAGATATGGTTTTTATTGGAATGGATAAATTACAAACAATCGAAATCAATATCTAATAAAACACAACGGCCGGTCTTTTTTGACCGGCTCTTATATTATTATATATTAGGTTTGCTTTTTATAATTTTAAATTTGGAATTGCATTTAAATCCATTTCATCTCTTTTTCCATTAATAAAATTATAATACCCTGCAGAAGCAATCATTGCAGCATTGTCTGTACATAATTTTAAATCTGGCATATATACTTTTATTTCTTGATTTTCAAGTTTTAAAAATTCTTTTCTTATATAACTGTTTGCAGATACTCCCCCTGCTAATACAACTGTTTTTAACCCAGTTTGTTTTAACGCTTTTTCTGCATTTTCTAGTAATATTTCTGTTACGGTTTTTTCAAAACTTGCACATAAATCAGCCTTGTTTATATCTGGTGTTTTATGGTGTAAATTTATTACTGCTGTTTTTATTCCACTAAAACTAAAATCTAAATTATCAAAATGTGTTTTTGGTAATTCTATTGCATTTGGATTTCCTTCTTTTGCAAGTTTGTCAACCTTTGGTCCACCTGGATATCCAAGTCCAACTACTCTTGCGACTTTGTCAAATGCTTCACCAATTGCATCATCTCTTGTTTTTCCTAAAACTTCAAATTCTGTATAACCTTTTACATGTACTAACTGCGTATTTCCCCCTGAAGTCATTACACACAAAAATGGTGGCTTTAATTCTGGGTATGTAATATAATTTGCTGCAATATGCCCTTGAATGTGGTTTACTCCAACTAACGGCTTGTTTATTGCAAAACTTAGTGCTTTTGCATATGAAAGGCCTACTAGCAATGCTCCTACAAGTCCTGGTCCGTATGTTGGAGTAATTGCATCAATATCTTCAAATTTTATATTTGCTTCTTCTAATGCTTTTTTTGTTACTCTTGATATTGCTTCAATATGGTTTCTTGATGCTATTTCTGGCACCACGCCTCCATATTTTTCGTGTATTGGTATTTGTGTGTCTATTATGTTTGATAAAATTTTTCTTCCGTTTTTGACTACTGATACTGATGTTTCGTCACAACTTGATTCTATCCCTAATGTTAATATGTCTTTTTTCATTTTTTATGCTTCCTTTCATTTTGTATTAAAAATATAATATATATGCTTAAATATCTACTTTAAAACTTTGAAAAAAATAGAGGGATTTTTGTCCTGTCCCCCAATCCCGTTTTTTTATAATCCAAATATTAATTTTCCTAATGCTAAAACTCCTTTTGAAACCCAGTTTATTGCTGGTGTTATAATTGTTCCTGCAATTCCCGTTATCCAAATCAATACGAATACAATATAGAATATTTGCTCATTGTTCACAAAAAATTCTTTTGCTTTATATGGTAAAAATGGCATTATTATTTTTGAGCCATCTAGTGGTGGTAATGGTATTAAGTTAAATACACCAAGCCCTATATTTATTGATATTGTTGTTGATATTAATAACATTATTACCGTTCCAACTGTTGATGCCATAAATGTTGCGCTTGCAAATTTGTATATTGCACAATATATTAATGTAAATATTATTGCAAGTATAAAATTCATTAATGGTCCTGCAAGTGAAACAATTGCCTCTCCTTTTTCCATTGAGATTTTTCTTGTATAATTTCTTGGGTCTACTTCTACTGGTTTTCCCCATCCAAATCCTGCTACTAATAGCATTAGTGTTCCTATTGGGTCCAAGTGTGCAAATGGATTTAGACTTAGTCTTCCTTGCCTTTTTGCTGTGTCATCCCCTAGTTTATATGCTGCATATCCATGTGCAAATTCATGGAATGTTATTGCTATAAGTACTCCTGGTGCACTTAGTAATAAAACTAATAATTGACCTGGATTTGTTGCATATTGCATTACTAAAAATAATAGCATTATTCCTGTTATTATATACATTGTTTTTTTGTCAAAATTAAAATTAAACATAAATTTCTCCCTTCGTTTACTTATCCCCATTATAATTTCAATTATTGTTTTTAGATATCAAATGATTTTACAAATTGTATAATATCACTATTCACTTTTTGTATTCTTTCATCATTTTCAAATTCTTTAAAAGAAAACCACTTGTATTTTATATTAAAACACTGAAATTCTTTTTTATTTAATTCTTCAATATTTTTTAGTATGTTTACTTTATAAAAGAAATGCTGATATTCTTTTTCTATTTTATCACTTTCTGAGAATTTTTTATGTATCTTTTCACCAACAAATGATATCTCAACATCTTCCTTTTCAATGTTTAACATTTCTTTTATTTTGTTATAAATTGATTCCATGTTTTCTTTGTTTTCCATTTTACTGTTTAAGAATAAATAGCAGTTCCATTTTTTGTCATAATATTGTAAATATTCATTTTTTTCGTTTTTTATTATAATTATTGAATGTGTGTTCATAACTTTTCTCCCTTTTGGTTTATCTTTTGATTTTTTCTTCTTATTATATTTCATACTTTATCATATTTTTGTTAAAATTTCAATTACTATACTTATTTTTCTTTCTTAAAATATTCGATTTCATATTTATCCAATAAGTCCATAGATATTTTTCCTTGCTTTAACGCTTCTTCTGCCGTCATTGCAACTCCATTTGGAAAATATACCATAACAACCTTTGTTTTTTGTGAAGGATAATAATACTCATATTTTTCATCTTCAAAAAATTTATATTCTCCCCCTTGTAAATATTTGCTATAATATTTATCTCTATCTGCTAAAGTTGTACTATCAAATATTTTTGGTCCATCTGTTTCTTCTATTTTTTCTAAAATATCATTGTTATCAACTTTTAATGCAAAATATGGTTTATCAGAATTTTTTTCTTTCATAAATATTATAAAAGTATCTTGAAAATAACAGTATTTTGTATCTTGTCCTATTCCCATATATTCTGTAACCATAGTTGCTTTGCTTGATAAATTACATCCTCTTTCATTTAAATAAAAATTAACATTTTGTATAACATCATATATGTATAATCCTTTTGAATTTTTTATCTTTTTATCATATAATTTGTTGTAATTAATCATTCCATTTACCTTTACATATGGAACTCTTAATTCGTCATCTTCTGAAAATTCTGTACGACCTTTATAGTTTTTTGTTTTTGCTTTTATGTCTTCATAATATTCGTCAAATGATTTTTTATCATCTGTTCTATAAAGTATTATTTCATCTCCTTCTTTTGTTTTCAATTTTATAGCCATATCATTACTTAATAAACTACCATTATTTAATTTATTATAAAATAGAATTTCAACATTTTTATTCATTTCTTCTGGACTCGCATTGTTTATTCCAAAATATTTAATAGCCTCATCACCGTTTCCAAATGTCCATTTATAATCACTAAAATTGTCAAATGATTCTAAAAAGTTCAATTCTTTGTTAAGTGTAGCATCTATTTTGTATCCATTTGTAACTGTTCTTTCTACATTTATTTTATAATCATTTGGATTTAGCATTTCTTTTGAAAATGTACTTTCATTTAAATCATTTGCAATTTGTGGCATTTCGCCTTCTAATTCTATCTTATTTAATCCAATTTTTTCTTCTAGGTCTTTCCATGCTAAATCTAGTGTTCCCACCCATAAATTATTTATTGTATTCTCATCTAGTGTATTTTGATATGATGGGTTCATTGTAATATTATGATTTGTATTGTTTTTTATATACTTATTATATATAACTGTTGTAGCATAGACTATTCCCGATAATGCGATTGTTGTGCATATAATTATTACAAAAATTTTCAAAACTTTATTCATTTCATTAAATCCTTTCTTTAGCAGGATTTTTCTTAATTGTTTTTTACCTCTATGTATTAAATTCTTTGTGTTTTGTAGAGTTTCTCCTAATATTTTAGATGTTTCTTCATAAGATAGTCCTTCAATATTTACGAGATAAATTGCATTTTTATATCTTTCGTCTAACAATTCTATTGATTCTAATAGTTCTTTTTTACTTTCCTCTGTTGTAATAATATCTAATACATCTTTTTCAATTTGTTCATTATCATTTGTAAGATATTTTTCTGTTATTTCATTTCTTCTTTTTTCTACATTTATATAATTTAGTGCTTTGCTTCTTGCAACAAGATATATATAGTATTTAAAAGAACTATTTTCTCTCATTTTATGCTGTATAACGTATATAAAAGTTTCTTGTGCTATGTCCTCTGCTTTTTGATAGTCTTTTACTATGTTATAAATAAAATATTCAATTTTATTTTTGTATTTGTTATAAAGAATTTCAAATGCTTCTTTTTCTCCATTCAAATAATCATTGTACAATTTTTTATCTAAATCTTTCTCCATTTTTTACCTGCTTTCATATATATATAACAGTAACATTAAAAAAAGTTTCATATATAATAGTATAAAAGCAAGCGGGTATTAATCACTTGCTTATTTAATCATTTGTAACATCCCCATTACCACTGACAGGAATTGTTTCTCCTAAGTATGTAGGTTCTGGCTTAAATATACATTTTATAAAATCTTTATCTCTTGCCAATATTTCTCTTATTTCTCTATATGTTGCTCCTACATATTGTCTTGGATCTGCTCCAACTCCATATGCTTCTAAATCTAGTTGTTTTGCAATATATAATGCTCTATACAAATGATATTTTTGAGTTACTATAACAATTCTTTTTGCTTTAAAAATTGCTTTTGCTCTATAAATACTTTCATAAGTTGAAAATCCTGCATGGTCCATAAAAATATCTTCTGATTTAACTCCTCTTTCTATAGCATAGTTTTTCATTATATTTACTTCATCATATTCTGCTCTACCATGGTCTCCGCTCATTATTATTTTATTTGATACATTATTTTTATATAAATTTATTCCTTCTAATAATCTATCTTCTAGCATAGGACTAGGTTCATTATTCCATATTCCAGCACCTAAAACTATTATACAATCTATGTTTGATAATTTTGTATAGTCTGCTCCTTGCACTATTTGTTTATTAGTAGATATTTTCACATATAAATTTATACCTATAATAATTGTTACCATTATAATAATTGCAATTGTTCCATATTTTAATACTTTTTTCATATATCTTTTCTCCATATTTTTTATTTTGTACCTAGTTCATTAGAAAATCAAATATGTTCATTGCTGCACTTGTTCCTGTTTTGTATAATTCCGTATATCCGCATTTGGTACAACTAATTGTTATAAACTTCTTATTTTGAACATCAAAAATTTTCGCGAAATTCCCTCCAGTTGCCTGAAATTGGTCTTTTTCATATTCTTCATTTCCACATTTTGGACATTTCCATTTTTCCATTATATCATTACCTCCAATTACAATATTTTTTCACAAAGTAGTATGATCGTTTTTTATATTCTAACACAAAAAATATTTTCAAACAACATATTTATACTTTTTATCTAATAACTCTAATCTTTTAAATATAAATTTACATCTTTTAGTTTTTAAATTTTATATAAATATTTTTTATTGTATCATACTCTATTATCAAAAAAGAAGTCCAAACTGAACTATACCCCCTAAAAAATAGAGTTCATACTGGACTTCTTTTTATTTTTCTATAAGATTATATTGACTTCCAATTAATTGTGCTACTTGTTCAGTTGAGCCACTCCAGCTATTTCCACCAATAATTTCTCCTGTCGTTGCATCAACATAATAAACATATCTTTCTTGATAATACTCATTATAATAATCATAATAAATCTTTACTTCCCAAACTTTTCTGACACGATTATCAACTTTGTAAAATTCTGCGTTATCTTTTATTTTATATGTTCCATTTTCATCACATTCATAATTAATTGTTCCTTTATTGTAATTTTCTATATCTTTTTCCCTATATACAACATCTGCATTCATTTTATCAATACCAATTTTTGCTTCAATAGATGATATATTATGTCTTGTTTCAATTTTCTTATCTTTTTCTGTTGCAATTTTTATTGCTTCTTCTTTTGTAATAATTTGTTCATTGTCTTCATATTTTGAGTTTTCTATATTTAAACTATATAATCCATTAATTGTTGGCACCCATCCAATTGATATTTTTTCATATTGATTATATAAATCTCCATATTTTTTATAAAAATCAGCATACCAAATATATGAAGCCTTATCATTTTCCATATTTCTACTAAGCGATACTAATTCATATTCATCATCATTATTTTCTGGATTATACTTTGCTAATAATTCTTTTGCTGTTTTTCTTGCTTTTTCTCTTGTTATTCCGTAATTATATGGAATTTTATAATTATATGATGGAATATTTAGACTTTGAAAATTTCCTTTACTATCCATCTGCATTCTTCCTTTTGTGAACCCTATATCCCATATAACATCATTTCCTCGCCAACTTTTCATTAATCTTAATCCATTTATTTCATCATCTAATCCTATTTTTCTTAAATATTCTTCTGCTTTTTTTCTGGCATCTTCCTCACTAATTGCATTTTCTTTATCTTTTTCAGTAATTTCATTAGATACTTTATATGATTCAGGTTGTTTCCATATTTTATCATAAATAGCAGTTCCTGTTGCATATACTATTCCTGTTCCTATTCCTAATGTTATAATTGCTGTTGCAACATATTTTGAAATTTTATTTATTTTCGGCATTTCTTTTTTCTCCTTTGCAAATTCAGATACAGCTATTTTCATTTGTGATTTTTTTATAATATTTTCTATTATTTTATCTTCTTTCATAACCATACCCCCTTTTTTCTAATTCATTTTTTAATCTTTTTCGTATTCTTGATAGTCTTGATTTCACTTTAATTTGTGATATTTTTAATAAACCTGATATATCTTTTATTGATTTTGACTGATAATAATAATATGTAAAAATATTTTTATCTTCTTCTTTCATTTTTGTTAGTTCATTAGTTAATATATTTATTTTTTCGTTTTCTTCTATTTTAATATGTATATCATTATTTTTTTCATATAAAAAGTTTTCATATTCTTCAATGTTTTCATTATTATTTTTAAAATTATTTTTTCTTTTTAATATCAATTTTTTTGTTATTCCTGCTATATATGGAGCAATTTCTTTGTTAATGTCTAGTTTTTCTTTGTTTTTCCATATTACAAGAAATACATCTGATGCTATTTCTTCTATGTCTTCATTGCTGAATAAATATCCACTATTTTTTATTATTATAAATATATATCCGTGCAAAATCATTCATTATTTTTTCCATATCAATGTTTCCATTAATAATATATTCTTTTATTTTTTTGTTTTTCATTTTGCTTTAGAGCTCCTTTTTAGATATCTATTTATATATTACCATTTTTTTGAAAAAGGTAACATTATTTTTTAATTAAATATTTTATAAAAGAAAAAGAGCCTTTGAGGCTCAATATCAAAAAAATATTTATATAATAAATAAAAATTTATTTATATTTGTTATTCATCATTATTTTCCTTCTTCTGAAAATAAGAAATTACCATCTAAATTATTATCATTATTTTTTAATTCATCTAATTCTTTATATAAATTAGAAGTTACTTCACATTGATTCAAGAAGTCATTTAAATTTTTCTTTGCTTTGGCTCTCATGTCAAAGTATAAAATAGACATTATTATTAAAGCAATAATCAATACAATTATTATTCCTCCAAAAACTTTATTTGATTTATTCATAATTAAAAACATCTCCATTCTTTATTTTTTTTTAATCGTTTTTAATATATCATTACTTAATAATATTTTCAAGATACTAAATATAAAATTGTAATATATATTTCTAATCTACTTATTTTTTATTTTTTCTTTCTTATACCGACATATATAGTAAAAACAATTGTTGACAAACTTATAAATATAGAAATTTTAAATATATAATCATAGTTAAATGTATTATTATATAAATATTCTTCTATGTAATAATGTTGTTCAGTAGTATATAAATTAACAGATTTGCTTTTACCATCACTATAATAAAAATCCAAACTTTCATAATCCCACAATCCTTGCCCACATAATTCAATTTTAATAACATTATTTAGATTTCCAATTTCAATATTATCTTTCTGTAATGTTTCTTCAATAGCTGTAATATTACTAGAATTAACATTTAATTTATATATCGGGCCCCAAAATGACTTAATAAAATCAGTGCAGAAAACAATTATTGGTAAAATTATTAATACTACTTTTATAAAATTAAAAAATATTTTCTTTATCATAAAACTATACTCACTTTCAAATATTACTTTTAATTTGCAATTTATCAATTATTTTCTTGCTTATCAACTATTAAGCCGTTTTCAGAATATGTTTTTGTTTCTGAAATATTTCCGTTATTATCATAGTAATATATTACTGAATTTGTTTGTGGTACTCTATGATATTCTCTATATTCTAGTTTTCCATTATCATTATAAAATTCTTCTATATATTCTTCGGTCTTTTTATATGCAAAAGTATTATACTCTTCATAATAAATAATTGTTTTTCTTAATCTATTGCTATATGATTCTATGCATAAGTATTTTTTTCCATCAATTTCTTTTGTGTAGGTATTTTTAAATATTCTTAAATACCCCCCATTATTTATCATAAAAAAAGTTATACCTATTATAAAAGAAAGAAAAATAACTATAATTAATACTAAAATTTTTTTCTTCACCTTAATCTCCTATTTTGCTTATTATTTGCTTTTATTTTGTTAGTTGATAACTTTGTTCTATCAATTCTTTTACTAATGTTTTGTCCACTTTTTCATCTACAATAATCGTATTCCAATGTTCTTTGTTCATGTGATAAGCAGGTATTATATAATCATAAGTATTTCTTAATATGTCAGAATAATCTGGATTTGTTTTCACATTAATATATAACTTATCATTAACGTTCATAATTAGAGCAAACCATTTGTTATTTTTAATATGTTTCATTGTTACTGATTCAAAATCATTTGGAAATGGACAGTCTTTATATGTATCTTCTAATGTCAAACAATACTTTATTATTTCTTCTTTATTCATATCTATATCCTTATAATATATTACTAAATTTTTGGTTGTATTTATTTATATACTTGCTACTTTGGCTCATAATAAAATCTGTTACTCTCATTTTTAAGCTTTCTACTTCTTCATTTGTATAATTTTTATCTTCTATATTAATTCCTGCTTCATTAAATAATTCTTTGTCTTTATTTGAATATTTCATTTTTAGTCCTCTTTCTTTTTTATTTCATTAAAATTATACCTTTTGTTGTTGGATATAATAGTTTTATAAAATCAGTTGCATCTTGCTTTGTTCCAACAACACTTCCATAATGAATTGGAACAGCAATTTTAGGTTTTATAATATTAATCAATTGTGCTGCCTCACTAAAATTCATTGTATATGTACCACCTACTGGTACAAATGCAACATCACATTTTATATTTTTATTTTCTTCAGTAATGTCTGTATCTCCAGCAATATAGTATCTAACACCATCTATTTCAATAACATATCCTAGCCAATTGTTTTCTTTTGGATGAAATGGCTTATCTATATTATAAGAATGAATTGCTTCAACTTTTATTCCATCTATATTCTCAGCATCTCCTGGATCAAGTGTAATGATATTTTCATCATTTATTCCTTTTTTAATTAATTTATTTAACAAATTCTCAGGTACTATAAATATAGTATTATTTTTTCTTACTTTGTCTATATCTTCTTCAGAATAATGGTCGTAATGATCATGTGTTATAAAGATCATATCTGCATCATTGTAATTTTTTTCTATATGATATGGGTCTATATAAATCATTTTTTCTTTATTCATTCTAATACAACTATGATATAAAACTTCTATGTCTTCTAGCATTTTAATATCCTCCTTGTTTTTTTAACATTATAGCATAAAATATTAATATCGCAAAATATATTTTTAAATTTTTTATTCTATAATTTTAATAAATTCTAATGAAATTAATCTTTTTTAAACTTTAGTTGAGAAAAAATTTGAGATAAAAAATAGCACTAGTTTTTAATTCTAGTACTATATGAATCCTTATTAAAGATGAACTTTTATTTACTTATTTGCTAGCTAGTAAAGAAAAAGGAATTATCTATTGACAATCCCCTTTTCAAAAAAATCAATCAGAAATATTCTCTTTCCATTTGTTTTACCTCCTTAACTATTTAGTTTGCTAGTAATTAAATTCTTTATGACTTTATTCATCAAATTTAAAATTTGAATTAAAATAGATTGGATTCTCTATTTCAACACTATAAACTTCTTCATTATGCTTATCTTTAACAACAAGATGTATATTATTGTTTTCTGTAAGTTTGGCATAGAATTTACAACCTTCTTTTTGCAGAATTTGCATTATCATATCCATTTTATCGCAACTTTCATATAAGAAATAAACTTGCCTATAATCTGTTTTAGATAAACATTGTCTAGTTGCAACTTCGACTTGTCGTTCTCTTTCTGATCTAGCTATATCCTCTCCCCTAAAAATGATTTCGTAAAAGATAAAATAAATAAGAAGTGTTCCTCCAACACAGCCGATAGCCCAATAATATACTGCAAAGTCTCCAACAGGCTTTGAAACTAATCCTTTTATAAAAGTACAAATGAAATATATTGCACTTATTATTAAGGATATTTGATTTGCCTGTTTTGAGTTTATTTTCTTTTTGTTTCGATTATTAGCCATAAAAAATCCTCCTTGTCAATTGACTTTCATTTTGCATTGTTAATAGTTACTATATATTAAACTCCATAAGTTGCATATCGGAGATTATAAAAATTAAATTATGTGAATTATATCACGATTTCGTGTAAAAGTAAAGAAAAGAACTATCATGACCGATAATTCCTTTCTTTATACTTTCAATATCCAATTACAATTTAATCAGTTCTTTTAATTGTTTTTCAGTAACTATTCTTTTTCTTCCTGTCTACTAAGAAATTTTCTTGAACTTGTATCACGAAATTCTGATACTCCATATTTCTTTTCAAGTTGTTTAATTTCTTCCCGTGTTGCTTTTTTCTTTTAGACATTGATACCTCCTTAACAAATCTGTTTACGAGTTACATTAAAAATCTTGTTGAGTATTAATTTCTTTCACATGATCAAGAATATTAGCAAATATCTCATCATCATAGTATAATGACTTATCCCATTCATACCAAATATCGAATGCAGATTTAGCTCCATCTTTTACCATTTGCTGAACTCTCTGACTTTTGAAAACAACATTATTCTTCTGCTCATCTAAAGAATGTTGACATCCCATATCCTGATAAACTTTTGCTTGAATATCTGCTTCCAGTTTATCACAATGATGTGCAAAGACAGCTTCTTTTGTTTTCTTGTCATCAAATTCTAATAGTAATGAATAAAACTCATCTTTCTTGATTAGGTCTCCAAGAACTTCTTTAATAGCTTCATGCTCTTTTTCCATCTTTTCTTCAGGAGTAATATTATCAAATGGAGTAATATCTCCTATGACAACCTCTCCTAATTCATGGATAACAAGCATTTTCACAACTTTATTAATGTCTAAATTTGTTTCAAATTCAGAATCAATACTTAATGCTAATATGCATGTACCATAAACATGTTCTGCTATGCTTTCAAGCCGTTCTTTACTCACATTCCAATGAGTTTCATCCCAGCCACTTCTTATTTTATATTTAAGTTGTGTAGCTAAAAGATAGAATCTCATTGCATCATCTAACCTTTCTTCTTGGCTTTTCTTTGTTTTTTGGTATGCCTTTTTGAGTATTATATAGTTTTTAAATGCTGCTACCATTATGCCAATACAAATAACAATACCAATAACTGCTCCTCCGATAATCAAAAGATTTTCAATCATAGATTTTCCTCCTTAAAATATTCATTTTATAATAACTGACTCTATATCAACCTGTAAAACATGATTAAAAAAATTTGATTGGCAAATCGCTAAAATTATGTAAATAGTATATCATGATTTCACGTAAAAGTAAAGGAAAATCCAGTTATTTTCAATAGTACATTTGTATTTTACATAATTTTGTGTTATACTATAATTAGATTTTTGTAGTTTTAACCTTTTTTCACTCAAAGTAAATCATCAAAGTAAAAATGAATATTTTTAGGAGGATTTCTATATGAACGATAAGACTTTTGAAAACTATCAAAAACGGATGTTAGATGCTATTCAAAATTCAAACGAACAGAGTAATGATCCATTCACAAAATTATCTAATATTTTGGAAAATTTAAAATTATTTGTGAATACAGGTATATACTCTCAGGCTGAATTTAAGCAAGAAGTCGAAAAACAGTTTAAATCTGTTGATTCTTCTGATGAAACAGCAAGGCACTTCAAAAAGACTTTAAAAAATTTCTGTTCTACCAAGAATGAATCAATTAAAACAATATCAGAATTGCACAGTATGGTAAAACCTATTTCTACACAGGTTGGTTCATGGTCAGCTGTTGCAAGTATTGCTAATGAGTGTATGGCAGAAATTGAAAAGAGCATTTTTCATTCAAAGTAAAAAATAAAAACTCTAATCAAGTATTTGCTAGGTTAGAGTTTTTCTTTGCTTTTACTTCAAAATTCTCACAGTATATAATGGATTAATTTCCGATACTTCAATTATAAATTGAACTATATTAGACGAATCTTCATTATCAGAAACAGAAAAAGTAATCATCTGTGTAAATTCTTTTTCGTTTTTATCTAAAAATAATTCTTTTCTTCCAAAATATTTCTCTGTTATCGTAAACATCACTTCTGCCATTCCATTATGAACGTTTTCTCCATCTCTCCGTAAAATACAAATTTTCATCTTAATACCTCCATTTTAGTTAAAACATTTTGGTTATTTGTTACTACTATTATGTGATATTACACATCTACATATATTATATCAATTTTTATATAATATTTCATTTGTAATTTCTTCCAAATTATACTTTGTTTAGTTTCAAATTTTCTGATTTAGTATCAGTAAATTCTAACATTTCTAATCCTTTAATGACATACTCATTTTTCATAAAATATTTCCATATAGTTTCATTTAAATAATTTTCTATCATTAACATTCCTATTCCTTTATCAATTCCTATGTATTCTCTTGCAAACCAGTCTTTTTTTCCTTCTAAATTAAAACCATCTTTAAAACCGTATTTTCCCCATAATTTTCTAAATGTATTATAATAATATTCAATAGCTTGTATGCTTTCTTTAGGTGTAAATACTATTGAGCCAATTGCACCACATGGAGATATTGTTCCATCGTTTTCTATTTCTAAATTGGTATCACATGGTTCAGTTCCTGGTCCTATATACCCTTTAGGAGAAAGACAAGCAGTTAATCCCCAGGAATTTTCTCCATAAGTTTTAAATTTGCTCTTATTATCTATACAATATTCTCTATTTGCTTTTGTCGCTTTTATTGAATTTTCAAACCAATTAACTCCATTAATATCTGTTAAATTTCTAAAATCAATCCATGCATGTGAATATTGATATGTAAATAATGTTCCACAATATGTATATATTATATCCTTTATATCTTTATAATCTTTCTTTTTTCTATTAAATTCATAATACATACTTTTATCTATTGGATATGTTGGTGAACTAACTCCTAATACATACATCATTAATTGTTCAGCATATCCATCCCATTGTCCCCAAAATCCTTTTTCAGGTTTATATCCCATATAAAATAAATTGTTTGTTTCGTTTCTATACCATTCCCAATTTATTCTTTTATATAAGATATTTGCTTTATTTTTTACTTCTTTTCCGAAATATTCACCTGCAGTTATAGCACCACATATAAAAATTGCTGTATCTATTATTGATACTTCACAATTCCATTCTCTTTTTCCTGTTTGCATATTCACAAAATGATAATAAAACCCGTTTTTTCCTTCTACGTTATTTATAAAGGTTTCTAGTGTTCTGTTTACTCTATCATAAGCCTCTTTATATTTTATCCAATTATGTTCTACTCCGATAACTAATGCTGCTAAACCATATCCTATTGATGCTATACTTGCTATATTATCAGCTAAAATTGTTTTATCTTTTATTAGTCCATAGCCTTTGCTTTTTTTATCTGCATTTGCTTCTTTAATAAAAAAATTATAGCTTTTCTTTAATTCCTTATATAATATGTCTTTTCCATATTTTTTTATTATTCTCATAAATTATTGCACCTCTTAAGTTGATTATACAATACTAAAAACCATATATTCAACAGGTATTTTTTTACAAATTTAACTAAAAAATAGATAGCATTTAATTATTTGCTATCTATCACTGCTACCATATTTTGCTAACTTGCTACATAGTCTTTTATTAATAAATATTTCTATAATACTTAATCCTAATAAAATAAATTCTATTACAATTAGTTCGTATTTCATCAATATTAATGTAAAAATAGCACTTAATATTAATGTTCCTAATCTTCTATAAACTTCAATTTTAATTATAATTTCTTGTTGTTCATCTTTATTTGAAATAGTTAAAGCAACATCTTCTATATATGTTTGGAATGAATCTCTTATTGCTAATATTAAGAAAAATCCTAAAGACATAATTATAACTTTACAGATAAATGCTAATTCTATAAAGTGTCCTATAATCAATAATGAAAACGCTAATGCCAAACATATTGTTAGAACAATGCTCATTTTATCTTTTATTTTTGAATATACCTTTCCAAATATTACATTGCCTACTAATCTTGCTATTCTTGATATAAATACTATTGTTGTTATGTAGTATGTTACCATTTCAACAGATAAGAATTTTTGAAAATCATATTGCATAAATAATTTACTATTGTTTTGTCCCATTTTTATTATTGAATAAAATACTGCATTTGATAATATTATATAGAATATTATTGATGTTATTTTTAATTTTTTATGTCCTTTCTTTATTTCTTGTTCATTATTTACTTTTGATTCATAATATAAAAATGCTGTTCCTAATACTAAAACATATATTATTATTGACAAGTACATTGGCAAATAATTATTTACATTAAACATTTTTCCTGCTACTAACGCAGTAAATAAAGTTATAATAGCATATATAATTTTTGATTTATTTCTTATTTTAAAATAATCATCTTTTCTATTTACAGCTTTTAAATTATTTTTCAAAATTATTTCATCCATATTTAAAAACATAACTGCTAATTCATGTATGCTTTTATATAATAACATTGCAATAAACGATTTTCCAAATGTTAATACTAATGATGCAATTAACAACATAATTGCTCCTAATCTTAATGAATTTACATTTCCTATCTTTTTTACAATAGCTAGTATTACTTTTTGAAATACTATACATATTATTAATGCAACCATTGTCATTGCCGTTATTTGACTGGCATTTAATCCTTTTACCAATGTTAGAAATAATGTGTCTATTGGTACGAAGAATATTAAGTCTCCTGTAAATGATGCAAATATTGGATATATTTTTATACTTCTATTTATTTTCTTTGTTTCTTGTTCCATTTATTTTCTCCTGTTAATTATTATATTAACTGTTCAAATTCTTCAGGCGTCCATGCATGTATTCCCATATTATTAAATCTGATAATATTTTCTTTGTTATCATCTATAAACAATATTTCATTTAAATCACAATTGTTAATACGCTTAATAATTTTAACAGCATCACACTTTAATTCTTGAGATCGTGCTGAAATTACTTCTATATCATTACTATAATATTTATGTACAAAATTTTCTTTTGCTTTTAAATGAAATGAAAATTTCATTCCAGATACACAATACATTTTTACACCTTTTGTTTCAAAATTTTTAATCAAATTTTGTAATGAATCGCATATTGAACAAGATTCAATAGTTTCATAAAAAGATTCTGGATTTAGATAAGCATTTAAGTAATAATTTAAAAGATTTTCTTCGTTTTCATTACGATGTTTTAAGTAATCTTTATCTTTATGAATAGCTAGTGTGTCATCAAAATCAAAAATTGCAACTTTTATACTACTTAAATCTATTTTTTTATTTTCCAATTGTTTCACTTCTTTCATTTTTTGCTCCTAATTTTAAATACTCATTAAAAATAAGATTACTTATTTTCCTTCCCTGGCTATATACATATTCATCTGATAAATAATAATCATCTTTAAAATCTTTAATTAAAATAGTCAAAATATAATTTTCATAAATAGTTGAAACGCTTGTTATTTTTTCATTAAACAATTCATTATTATTTAATTTTTTCCATACTAAATAATAATCATATGCTGTTGTTTCAGAAAAGACTTCATCTTCAACTGATTTAAACATACTAAACAATTCTGTATCTAAACATCCAATATTTTTAATTGTTTTATTAATATTGTCAATTCCTAAATAATCAATTAATATATTGGTTGCAACATTATCACTTATAATCATCATTAGAGTTGCTATATCTATTATTGGAAGTTTAATATTTTTAGATAAATATTGCAATACACCACTACCATTTACGTAATACTTATTTAAATATTCTAATTCAAATTTTCTGTCTATCTCACCTTTTTGTATTCTATTAAATAATTCAATTAAAATGAATATTTTTATACAACTTGCTGCATTATACTTTTCTTTTTCATTTATCTTAATAACATTACCTTTTAAATCATCATAATAAATTGCAATTTTACCATCAAAATTAACATTTAAATCTTGTAATTGCTTTTCTCTATTCATAGTTCATTCTCCCCTTTTACATATGTATCATTATCTGAATAAAAACATAAAAATTAATTAACTTCTTTTATTTTATCTTCAACTTTTTTACTAAATTTGCTATTTCTGTTTTCATCAACTAGTCCGTTTATCTCTTGTTGAACATCTGTAAGTTGAGTATAGCAATATCCAGATATATAAGGTATTTCTTTTATATTTTTAGTTAATAGTTCAAACCTTTGTATAAATTCATCTTCATTAGCTACTTGCTTTCCGTATCCCCATCCTTTTTCAGAATCTAAAGCAATTCCACCATATTCACTCATTATAACTGGTTGTCCATTATATCTATATCCTTCAGCAAATAATTTGTGTTTTCCATTATGTTCTTCCATATTATTTAATACTTTTTTCTCATTATCAGTATATGTTAAATAAAACAGTTCTGGATCTTGTTTATAATCATGAATAGTTATTATATCTGATATTGTGTGTTCCCAACCATCATTTGAAATTACAGGTCTTGTATTATCTATTGATTTTGTTAAATAATATAAACTATTTGCATAATTTTGTTGTTTTATATTATCACTTATATTTGGTAAGCCCCAAGATTCATTTATAGGAAGCCATGTAATAATTGATGGATGATTATAATTTTGTTTTACTACTTTAATCCATTCATTTGTAAATTGCTGTATTGATTTATCATTATAATTATAGCAGTTTGCCATTTCACTCCAAACTAACATACCTTTTACATCGCACCAATATAAAAATCTTTCATCTTCTATTTTTTGATGCTTTCTAATTCCATTGTATCCATATTTTAATGCAATTTCTATATCTTTAATTAAGGCCTCTTCACTTGGTGGTGTTAAATGTGATTCTTTCCAATATCCCTGATCTAATATAAATTTTAAATATAATTCATCATCATTTAAATATATTCTATCTTTTTGAATTGATATTTTTCTAAAGCCAAAATAAGAATATACAGTATCTATAAGTTTATCATTACAATATAATTTATAACAAATATCATATAAGTTTGGCTCTTTTGGTGACCATTTTTTCACTTCTGCATTATTTTCACATATTGATATTTCATTTTCTTGATATAATTCTGTAAGCTGAATTTTATTTGTGATTAGTAATTCATTTTCAAAAGAAATTTCTGTTTCTATATAAAAATTATTTTCTTCTAATTCTTTTTCAGATATATTTGTTTCATATTCTAATTGTATATTTCTATTATCTAAATTTGGTGTTGATTTTACGTTTTTTATAGAATATTTAGGCACATATTCTATCCAAACTGTTTTCCATATTCCTGTAGTTTGTATATACCAACATTTCCAACTTTCTTTTTTATATCTTTGTTTTCCTCTAGGTTGTTCTTTGGCTAATGAATCCTCTACTTTTACAGTAATATCGTTTTCGCCTTCTTGAATATATTTATATATCTCGAATGAAAATCTATGGTATCCACCCTCATTTGTTCCTATGTATTTTCCATTAATCCATATTTTAGTTTTATAGTCACTTCCTTCAAAATGTAATATTGCTTTTTTATTTTCTTTTGAAATATGTATTTTTTTATTATACCATACTACATAATGCACACTTTCATCTTTTATTCCGCTTAATTCAGTTTCGTATGTAAAAGGTACATTGATTTTATTTCTGGTTGGAAAGCTAATATAATATTCTTTTTCTTCTCCCAAATTTTCATCATCAAATGTAAAGTTCCATTCTCCATTTAAACTTTCCCATTCATTTCTAACAAATTGTGGTCTTGGATAATTTTTTATATAATTTTTCATTTCTTAATTCATCTCCAATTTTTCTTTATTTCTTAAATAAATCATTTTATATCTGTTAAAGTATCATCTATATCTATACCTATTCTCATATAAAAACTCCTTACATAGTTTCAAATATATACTTCTTATATCTAACTATTTTTTAATTCTTTAGCATGACATTTTTCTTTTCTAAATACTATTATTTATCAATTCATAATACTTACCTTTTTTATCAATTAAAGTATTATGATTTCCTTGTTCTAATACTTGTCCATTTTCAATATAAATTATATTATCACAATCTTCTACTAAATCTAATGTATGAGATATCATAATTATAGTTTTATATTTTGATAATTTTGTCATAGTTTCTTTTATCTTATTTTTACTATAATTATCTAATGCTGATGTTGCTTCGTCAAATAAAATTATTGGCGTGTCTCTTAAAATTGCTCTTGCAATAGCTATTCTTTGTTTTTGTCCAACCGAAAAATTTGTACTATTTTCAGTTATTACTTCATCATATTTATTTGGTAATTCTTCTATGTATGAATCTATATTAGCAAGTTTACATGCATTTATTATTTCTGTATCTGCAGCATTTTCGTTTGCCATTAATAAATTTTCTTTTATAGTCATATTAAATAAAATTGGTTCTTGATTTACTATTGAAATTGAATTTCTAAAACTTTCTTTATTTAATTTGTTAATTTCTGTTTCATCAAATTCTATTTTACCTTCATAATTAGTTAACTCTTTTGTTAACAATTTAAAAATTGTTGTTTTTCCTACTCCACTAGGTCCAACAATTGCATTTTGTGTATGTGGCTTTATTAAAATATTTATATTATTTAAAACATTATTTTCTGATAAATCATATTTAAATGTTAGATTTTCAATTTTAATTTTGCCTTTTATCTGATATTTATCATTTCCGAATTTTTCCATTTCGTCACTTTCAATAATATCACTAACTCTTTTCATGTTTGCTGTAAATTCAGCTATTTCAAAATCATGTTCAATTATTCTATGAAACACATCATCAATTATATTATCCATATATGTTACCAATAGCATCGCAAGTTCAGTTGAATAAACATTTAGTTGAATCATTTTTAATATATATATTAATAATAAAGATTCGACTATTGTTCTAATAGTCCATTTTGATGTATTAATAGTTTTTCCTAATAATCTTCTGTGTGTTCTTGTACTTTTTAAATTTTCAATATCATTTACAAAAATTTTACTACATGTATCTTCAAAATTTAATGCTTTAATGTCATTTATTCCTTTACTTGTTTCAGAAATTAGTTTAGTATAATCATCAGTTGATTTATACTCATCATTCAATAATCCTTTTGATTTTGTTAATTCAATTTTAAACAACCATAAACTAATACCACAAATTATTGTAATTCCCAATGCTAATTTATAATCAATAATAAATATTGCAATAAGCATTACAAAAGATGTAAAAATATATGCGAATTCTTGCAACATACTATCTATTATCTTAACCATACTACTTTCACACGATTTAATAATTGTCAGTATTTTTCCAGAACCCATATTTCTAAATCCTTTTGAAGATAATATCATTATTTTTTTATATAATTTTTCTTGTAAATTTGCACTGATTTTTTCTCCAACAATTATACTACATTTTCTATATTGGTTATGAGAAAATGTTATTCCGAATATTCTAAAAAAAGCACATATTATTATTAAATTAAATGCAATATCAAATTCTTTACTAACCATATTAGCCAAAAATTTAGAAAAAAATGTTTTATATAACATTTCTGATATTGTAAATAAAACCATAAAAACTACTGATTTAATATAAGATTTTTTATTATTTCCTGAATATTTAAATAAATTTTTTACTGCATCTATAAATCCAAAATTGTTATTCATTTTATTTCCTCTTTCTACTTCCAAAATAAATTTTAGTACTTACTCTCCCTTTTTCTTAAATATATCATATAATAAGCTATACTTATTTGGAATATCATAAATAAAGCAGATAATCCAAACATATATCTTAATCCAATTTCATACATTATACCACAAAGAAATACTCCTATTGCCTCTCCTAAAAATCTAATTATATGGCATATATTTGAAAAGCTTAATTGATATTTATTTTCTAATCTATTAATATATACAGCATCACAAATATTTTCATATGCTGTTGAAATAAATATAGACCAAGTAATTGCAATTAATGTAATCATCATATTATTTGATATAAATGCTATTACATATCCTAAAAATCTTATTCCAAATTTTATTGTTACAGTTAAATAATCATTTTTAGGTGTTAAGTATTTTAATGCTATAATTCCAAAAACATCTGCTAGTAGTCCAATAATTAATAAGTAATTAGTCGCTACACTATCACTAAATTGAAAATAATTGGTAAGTGTAAGCATTTTTAGTCCAAGAGCTGTTGACATTGCAATTGTTCCGATTAGTGTATAAATCAAATACAATATTAAAAGCTTATCTTTAAAAATATATTTTGAAGAAATTTCTTTATATTCATCTATATCAGCAGAATTAGTAACTTTTATATTTAATAATACCAATAACGAAAATAGTAAAAAGATATTTGCTATAAGTAAACATGCATTATAATTTACAAGTAATCCCGCTATACTTTTACCTATAAATACTCCTCCAAATAAAATTCCAATATCTCTAAATAAATATTCTGTTAATCTTCTTTTACTATATATTGTTCCTGTTTTTACAATCGTTGTTATTAATGGGTAAATACTTGTGATTATTATATATTCTGTTACAATATCTATTATTATTGATAATCTAATTAGTTCTACCGGTCCTGTCCTATTTAAAAAATATAACCAAAACATATTTACTAATTTTACTAATAACACTATTACCAATGTATTTTTTAATCTATCTAGTTTTACGTATTTTCCTATTAAGCCAATAATTATAACACTTATAAATGTTCCTATACTTAATATATTGCTTATATTAGTAACAGCAAAATTATTATCTTGTAGCCATAGTTGTCTAAAATTTCCCCATAGTCCAACTGATATACTAAAAAAAGCTAACATTATTAATATTTGATTTTCATTTTTTATTTTTTTCATTTGCTACTCCATTTCGTTTATGTAATTATATATCTCTTTCCAATTATAAAATGTTTTTATTTCGTTGTTACTATTTTTTTCATTACTAATCATAATTGCTTCAATTCCACAATTATATACACTTGAGCAATTACTTATACTATCATCAATTAATAAGTCTATATTATTTTCTACGCATACTTTTGCTTTATCTCTAGCATTAACAATCAATTTGTCAAAATATATAGAATTTTCATTTAGCCAAGTTTCACTTTGAATATATGGATCTTTATGAAATTCAGAATCTCTTGCAGTTATAATATATATTTCATGACCCTCTTTATGTAATTTTTTTATTATATCAACACAATCATTTCTTGGAAGTGCATTGTTAGTAATTTCTTCTTGTATAGTTCCTAAAAAATATTTTAATTCATCATAACTAAAATCAAATAATTTCTGATATATGTTACCATTATTATATATATCTACTATCTTATGATTCTTATTTTCTACATTTTTATTAAGACTAATTGCATATTCTTTTGCAGCATTTGTTAATTTGTCTTTTATATCTGTTAAAGTATCATCTATATCTATCCCTATTCTCATTTATTTACTCCTAATTTTTATATTTCAAATGCATATCCATCTTCTACAACTAAGACATTATTTATCTCATCACTCTTCAATTTTTCTCTAGTTTTATCTCTCAAATGAGTGGCAATGATTTTATTTCATTTCCATATTAATTTTATTTTTTTCAATTATATACTGTGTAGATACTAGTTGATATATAACTGAAACTGCTAGTCCAATTGATGTGCAAAATGGAGATGATATAAAAGAACAAAAAATTCTAATTATATTGGCAATTTGTTTACTAATAGTTGCTTTTACAGCAGAATGTTCAAGTTGTATGTATGTTAATTTTGTTAAATAAATTGGATACATATATAAACTTACCAATTCTATACTTACTATGATTGATGTTGCCATTATATCTACCTTATAACTTGGATATAATATAATACCCATTATAATACTTGATATAATTAACAAACATACTAATTTTCTACTATTTTTTATATGTTCTTTATATGAAAATTCTTTTTTAGTAATATCAATTTGTGCTACTGTTTTTATTGCATAAGCAATATCCCATTGAGTATCTGTTATTAAAGTTGCAAATGATGTTGCTAAAATATATTTTTCACCAAAATCAAATGAATTTTTAAAACCAAACAAATAAATTATAAACATACTAATTTCCGCAAACAAATATACAGAATCATATTTAATACAATTTACTATATTAATTTTAAATTTTGTTTTTTCTACTATTCTAAACATCATAATAACTACAAAAACACTCATACATATTACTGAAATTCCAACAATTTTTATTTGTTCTTTTGTTATTAAACTCATTATAATTAATGAAGAAAAATTTATTAAATTGAATAGCAAACTATATTTGTTAGCTCTTTTATTTTCTTCTTCAAAATACAACTTACACAAAGATAAATTTAATAATAATTGAAAAAACATTTGAATAACAGCATATACTCCAAATATTTTATATGTATCAATATCCATGTTCATAAAAGTTATATATTTATCTATGTTTATTGCAACGCACCCTAGTATTATCAATCCTATACCAGAACCTAATACCACCCCAGAAAAAACACTATTTTTATTTTTATCTCTAATTGAACTTATATTAGCACCTGTTCCAAAAATACTTTGTATTGCACTTATAACAAATTGCATCGGGTATATTAATGAAAATATATTGATTAAATTTTTATCCACTAATATTCCAAGTAAAAACCATCCTAAAATTGGAGTTACAGATGTTAAAAATGTATCAAAACCTATTCTTAATAATCTATTCATTTTATTTCTCCAATTTACTATAAATTATTCTTTATTTCTGGAAATAAATCATATAAGTTATATCCTAATAAACTGTCAAAATATTCTTTTAATTTCATGGTTTGTTCTATGTGATAATGTGTTTTAGCAAATACTCCATGTCTTAGTAATAAATCTATCATTCTTTTTTCAACAGTTAATGTTTTAGTTGTACACATTAAATCACAAAGGCTTATTATTTTTTCTTCCAAACTATATTCATTCTTTATATATTCTTTCACAAAATTATAATGTATATTAGATTTGTCTGTTTCATTTCTATCATTTGATATGCAGTCTATATCATTATTTAAAAAAGAATGTTTAATACAAATTCCTGCGTATTCTTCATCATACCCAAGACTTTTTATATAGTTATAACCATTTATAGCATGAGGAAATACTCCTCCATGCTCATTAAATTTTTTTCCTATATCATGAATATAACCAAATGATATTACCTTATCAATATCTACATTTATGCCTTTATCTTTTAATGCCTTTGCGATTTTACCTGCACTATTTCCTACACATATGCAATGGTCAATCCATCTATCATCTTTTACATTATTTCTCTCTTTTTCTAATAAATTTCTTGCTTCTTCACTTGTTAATTTCATAAATCATTCTCCTAGTTTCTTAAATAAATCGTTATATATTTTATCTCTATCTAATTTAGTTACAAAAGTAATAACATGCCTATTATCAGTCAATTCATATGAACTATCTTTTTTGATACTAGGACAACTTATTTCTTTTGTTCCAAACCAATTTTTATTTATCATATATGCAATTACTGATATATCCCAAATCTCTTTTGTTTCATGCACACCATGATATCCATCATTATAGAATCTTTCAATTAAGTAATTACATAATTCTGATTTGTTTTCTAAATTATTTTTTAGAGTATTTATATCTATTTTTAAATCTGATACAACATTTCTGCATGGTAGTATAGTCATCTTTACTTTTGAATTGAATACTATTTTTACCGCTTTAATATCTTGTCTAAAATTATATTCAAGCTTGTCTTTATATCCTATTTCATTTCCGCCTAACCATATAACTTCTATTTTATCAATTATTTTAGGCTCTTTCTTAATTGCTAAAGCAACATTAGTAATTGCTCCTATTGCTAAAATATATGTCTTTTTATTTTTGTTTGCAATTTCTATAATTTTATTTACAGCATCATTATCTTCATTATATCCATTACATATGTAATCTGTTGAGCCTTTAAACACCCTATTTTTTGTTTCAAAATTTAGCCAATTACATATTTTTAATATCTCATTATAACTTTTCTCTGTTGTTTCTTTTATTGTTTCTTTTATATAACTATGTGAATAAGGTGCTACTGTAATTGCTTCAATATTAAATTTATCTTGGTTTTTCAATAAATACGCTAGTGCAAATTGGTCATCACATTCATTATATGTGTCTGTATCTAATATTACATTTATTTTTTCTTTTTTATAATTTGTAATAAATTCATAAATTTCTTTCCAATTATGAACTCTTGTTATTTCTGTTTCATCCCTATTAGAAGGCTTGTCCATTATAAGTGTAGTAATATTTTTTTGAAAACATTCTCTACAAATTCTGGCTGAATCATCTATCATTACATCAATGTCATTTTCTAAACATTTTTCTGCTTTACCTTGTTTTCCATTTTTATATCCGTTTGTGAATATTAATTTATCATATACTATTCCTTTTTCTTTTAGCCATTTTTTTGTCATAGTATATGGATCTTTATATTCTCCATTATCTCTACCTGTAATAATTACTATTGTATGTCCATCATTTTTTAGTTTTTCAATATATTCTTTCGCACCTTCAATTACATCTAGATTAGGGGTTATTCTTCCTATGTTTTCTAAATAAAATGTCCATATTTCATCATCAGTCCAGTCAAACATTCCTTTTGTCATATGTACTTCTGGGTTAATTATTCCTGTATTTCTTAGTTCTTTGTCATGTATTAAGAATTCTTTTTTTAATACTTCATCAAAGTTTGATATTACATTATCTATATCTATTCCTATGTTCATATTCTTAACTCCCTGTACTTCTATATTTATTTAGTGCCCAATTCCAAACTCTAATAGCTATTATCCATAAGATTACCATTATAATTGGAGATAAATAAATCATATGTTTATCCATTCCTAAATAATTCATCGTTGGATAATATGCAACAAACGCAAATGGTAAAACTACTGTTATTAGTAGTTTAATAAATCCGTTATATATATCAATTGGATATTGTGCAAATGTATGTATTCTATAAAATGTCCATATCACTTCATTGGATTTATATGTCCAAAACGATGCAATACTAAATATTGTTAATATTGCTCCAGTAATTGCCGCTCCAATAATACTAAATACTATTATTTTTAAAACAAGAAAAAATGTAATTGGTATAGATAACTCTATTAGCATTTTTATAGTTATAAATAACCCTAATGCAAAATATCCAATAGCTGTAAAAGACTTTGAACTTCCTACTATTGAAATCAGTGGATGAACAGGTCTTAATAATATTTTATCAAATTCTCCATCTCTAATGTATTTCGGTCCTATATCATACAATGAATCAAAACATAAGTCTAAAATTCCAATTGATATTAATGTTGTACCATATAATAAAAGTACTTGCTTAAAGTTCCAGCCTGCTAGATTTTCTGTATTTTGAAATGTAATCCAAATAAATATAACTTCTACTGCTTGAGTAACTATTTGTGAAATCATACCGGTTAAACAATCTATTCTATATATTAGTAGTTCTTTTAAAGATGCTACGAAAAATGATAAGTACAATTTAATATTGTCAAATACTCTTCTCATTTTATCCTCCATTTATTGTTATTTTCTTTACTGAATATTTAAAAAATGCTTTTGATATTGCATATAAAATCAATGACCATAATATTAATTTTAATATTATAAATCCTATTTCATTCAAAGGAATATTTCCTAAATAAATATTTATAGGAGTATATATAAATTCTTTAAATGGAAGTATATTTGCAATTTTTTGAAACCATTCAGGAAATAATGTAAGTGGTGCAATTAATCCTGAAAAAATTGATATAATTGATTGCCTTAAAATTTGCATTCCCCATATTGAGTTCGTATAAAAGCCAATTGTTCCAACTATCATTTGTATAAAAAATGATATTGGAAGTATAAGTATTATTACAAATATAAATAATAAAAAATTTATAAAACTTACAGGAAGTTGTACACTCCAAAAAAATGAACATATTATAAATGTTGCTATTGAGATTGGAATTGCATATCCAATTTCTCCCATATATAATCCAAAGCAATATTTAAAATATGAAATTGGACTCAGTAATTCTTTATTTATCTGCCCTTTTCTAATTGATTTTGCAATATCTTCATTTATTCCCCACGTTGCTATCGCTTTAATTGAAATAACTAAAATATAATATGTAACCATATATTCTATACTATATCCACCTGCATTACCTGTTTGATAATATATTGCTTGCCATACAAAAATATAAACAACAACTTCTACTATTCTATTTAATGTCCATAAAAAGAAATTGGATTTATAAATAGAATATTCTTTAAAATGTACTCGTGCTAATGCCAACCATGTTTCTAACATATTTTTACTCCTCTATATATTTCTTTTAATATATCTTCTAATTCTGCTTCTTTCATATGAATATCTACTATATCTCCATATTTTGAAATCATCTCGACTATTTTTACAATTGTCATTTTTTCATGATCAAATTTTATTTTTATGCTTTCTTCGTTTTCTTCTACAATTTCAAAGTCTTCATCATATAAACTTTCAGTTATACTCGCTTTTTTATTTTTTAAAATGATTTCAGCTGAAACACTATTTCCATATGTATCTTTGAATTTTTGTTTTTCTCCATCAAAGATTATTTGGCCTTTATCTAATAGTATTATTCTGTCACATACATCTTCAATGTCCTTTAAATCATGTGTTGTAAGTATTACTGTTGTATTTTTTTCTTTATTTATATCTTTAATAAATTTTCTAATATTTTCTTTTACCAAAACATCCAAACCAATTGTTGGTTCATCTAAATAAACTATTTTAGGATTATGCAAAAATGTTGCTGCAATTTCACATCTCATTTTTTGTCCCAAACTTAAATTTTTTACCTGCTTTTCTAATAAATCTTCTAACTGTAATAATTCAGTAAATTTCTTCAAATTTTTTCTATATTCATTTTCTGGAATTTTATACATTTTTTTAATTAGTCTAAAAGACTCAATTACGGGTAAGTCCCACCATAATTGCGTTTTTTGTCCAAAAACCGCACCTATATTCTTGTTATTTTCTATTCTTTTTTCATTTGGCACAATTCCATTTACTACAACTTGTCCTGATGTCGGAGTTAATAATCCTGTGAGCATTTTTATTGTTGTTGATTTTCCTGCTCCATTTTCTCCTATGTACCCTACTAATTCACCTTCATTAATATTAAAATTTATATTGTTTACTGCTGTAAATTCTTTATATTTTGGTTTAATTAGATTTTTTAAGTAACCTAATAATCCATCTTCTTTTTCTATAATTTTATAGTTTTTTACTAAATCCTTTACTTCTATTAATGACATTATTTTCTCTTCTCCATTTTAAAATATTTCTTTTATTTTTCTATATATATCATACCAACTATAACATCTATAAATATTTTTTCCATTACATTGTTCATTATAATTTGCATGATAGCAAATTACAGGTATTTCATTAGAAATTGTATTTATATTTTTAGGCTTATCTTCAATCATTAAATCTATATTATTTTGTTTGCATATTTCCAATTTATCTTCTGGACTAAAGATTATATTGTCATAATGTATTTGATTAATTTTTAGCCAATTTAATACAATATTTCTATTTTCTTCTATTGTCATTACATCTGCTGAATGGCTTAAAAAAGAACCTCTAGCCGTAATTATATAAATTTCATGTCCATCTTCTTTTAATTTATCAATTACTTCATTTGCAAATTTTCTTGCTTCTACATTAATTGAATACTCTCGAAAATATTTATTCCAAAATTCATCATCTAATTTTATATCTACATCAAATATTTCATTTGTTTCATATCCCTTGTAATTCTTTATTTTTAAACCATATTTTTCATAAAAAAACTTACTTCCATAGTCTAACTGCCATTGTTCTACATCAGTTAAAACTCCATCTATATCTATTCCTATTTTCATTATTTTACCTCCTAATATTTCTGTATTTCTTAATTTTGTTTTATCTTATCATAAATACAATATTATTACAATAAATCAACTAAAAAAATGTTAAAGTCAAATTGTCTCAATAATTTTATTTGTATTTTACATAATAAAAATCAAAAATTAAAGTAAATTCAAAATTACAAAAGGCAAGACTTGCAAACGGATACACTCAAGAACAAGTTGACGAAATTATAGGTTGCTCATCAAGATAAGTATATCTTTTCTTCTATAAATGGCTAATACCAAAGTCAAACACATCATATTAACAATAAGATTTAACCTACCATAAGAAACAAATGGCAAATTAAAATTAGCATCAATTATTAAATTCAAATTCATAAGAATATTAAATATACTTTGTAAAATAAACATACTAGACATTCCAATTATTAATAATTTTCCATTAATTTCTTTTATCTTAATTGAATTTATAATTAATTCTATACTTAAGGCTAAAACTGCTATTACTATTCCAACACTTACTACCCAGCCATAATGTGCTAAAATTGATATAAACGCATAATTTGTGCCTTCGTCAAATATTTCTAAAGCATTGCTAGTATCGTCTGCTTCACCAAATGTTTGAGCAGAATTTATAATTATTTTTCTATTTAAAGGGATCCATCCATAACAATCTGCTTGACTTTCTGGATTATATACAGCTACAAATCTATCAACAATATATGGTGTCTCAATTATTACACTTAGCGATAAAATTATTCCTAAAATTATTGGTATTCCCCAAAGGATTAGTAAATTTCTTTTTCTATTAGTTTTAGTTTGTACCAATTTTACAGTTCCTATTATTAAATAAATAAGTCCTAATATAAATGCTGATACAATAGATGGTATACTTACAAAAATAAATATAGAAATTATACTTAATGTTATTATTTTAGCTAATTTTAAATTTATATTCTTATTGAATATTGTAACATTCTTTTTGTATTGTTTTTCACTATTTAAAAAACCTACAAACGCAATAATATAAAGTGGCATTGCAATAACAACCGGTGAAAATGTTATTGATGGTGAAATATATATGTATGGCAGTCCACTTACATTAATTCCAAAAAGAAATGAATAAACAATAAATAAAGTTGCAATTACATAAAATATATTTGAATATTTCATTATTTTTGTATAATCAATAAAATATATAAATATGCTAAAAATACTACCTGCTATTAAAGCACAAATATATCTTCCTATAACATTTTCCGTATCATATCCATCTGATACTATACTGCTTGCTCTGGTAAAAGCTACTAAAAATCCAAATCCTAAAAGCACAATTAAAATTATTAATAATTTCCAATCAAGTTTTGGTTTATGTATTTTGTTTAATTTTTTTCCGATTTCTTCTGCATTTCCCATTTGTACAATTGCTTTTTCTTCCGCTTCTTTTTCTTCTAATCCATCTCGAATATAATTTTCTTTTGATTCTTCTATATGATTTTCTAATTCTTCTGATATGCTATTTCGTATTGGTTTGTATTTTATTTGTTCACATACAGTATTTAAAAATTCTTTAATTTGCAAATGAAACACCCCCTAGTACTTGGTTTATTCCATTGCTAAAAATTTTCCATTCTTCTTTTTTCTCTTTTAACTGTTTTTTTCCTTTTTCAGTTATTGCATAATATTTTCTTTTCTTTGCTGTTGTTTCGTCCCAATATGATGTTATAAGTCCGTTTTCTTCTAGTCCATGTAATATTGGATATAGTGTTCCTTCTTTAAGTTCAAATACATTCTCTGATTTTTCTTTTAATTTTTTTATCATCTCATATCCATACATGTTTTGATTTTTTAATAAGTCCAATACTAGCATTGTTGTGCTTCCTTTTAGTAATTCTTTATTAATTTTCACTTTTATCCCCTCCTTAAAAATAAATATACCTAGATATTCTATGTATTTTTATACATTGTATATCTAGGTATTGTTTTTGTCAATAGATTTTTATAATTATTCAAATTTTTTTATAAAACTAATACTATAATTTATCTACTTTCACTATAAATATAATCCATTGTATGTCCACCTATTATTTCGCCAGTTGTCGCATCAACAAAATAACTATATGCTCCCTCTGTGTATCTTTTTGTTACATTGTCTCCGAAATTATCTTCATAATTTATAACAACTACCCACGCTTTTCTTATTTTATCATCTACTTTATAATATGTTCTTTCTTCAACCGGATAATTAGGTGTTTGCATTGCTTCGTAATGTTTATCTGTATTGTTTGTTCTATCATAGGCATCAGCATTCATTTTTACAACCATTAATTTTGTTTTTGTGTTTTTTACTTTATTTTTTGCTACTTTTTTATCTTCTTTTAAGGCAATATTTATTGCGTCTTGTTCTGTGATTACTGTTTCATTGTTGTCAAATGGAATATTCCTAACTCCAAACATGGCCATTTTCATGTTTTTGGATTCTAATGTTACTGTAATATCTTCATATGGATTATATACATCACCATATTTTTTATTATATGTTATATATATTCTAAATCCTGGTCCTCTGTCTTTTCCTTCATTGTTTACAGATAGAACTTTTGTTATTTCATATTCTCCCTCTTTGTATCCAAATAATTTATAATATTTGTTGGCTAATTCTTTTGCTTGTTCTTCTGTCATATATTTACTTGTATCTTGAATATTTTTATTATTGTCCCATATTTCTGAAAATTCTCCAGTTTGTCCATCAATGGTTATTTCATAATTGTCTTCTGTATCGAAACGATACAATATTTTAGTTGAATCTATTTCTTTAAAATGATTTGTACTTACTATATTAGAATTAAATCCAATTTGATTTAATTTTTCTATTGCAACTTTTTTCGCATCTTCTTCTGATATATTTTCTTTTTTACTTTCTTCAGTTACCTTTGTTATTTCTTCATAATCTCCAGAAGATAATTGGATTTTTTCTGGTGTTTTCCATACTCTTTCATATACTGCTGTCCCTGCAAATACAAATCCTGCACTTAAAATTATTCCTGCTATTGCTGTCACAACTGTTTTTAATATATTTCTTGTTTTTTTCTTTTCCATAACTATATCATTCTCCTCTTTTATTCTCGATATAGCAATTTTGGTTTTTATTTTATTTTTGTTAAATTCCATCTCTAAATTCCTCCGTTATTCAATTCCTTCTTTATTTTCTTTCGTATTCTATGCAGTCTTGTCTTTACATTTAATTCAGAAATATTTAATTTTTTTGCTATATCTTTAATTGACACAGATGAATAATAAAATAAATTTACAATTTTTATATCAATATCTTTTAGTTCTTTTATTTTTTGTTCTATATCCCATATTAATTCTCTATCATTTTCATACATATTTACACTATTTAATGCATCATTTTCAAAATCACTAATATCATAGACTATTTTCAATTTTCTATATTTTTCTTTTATCAAATTTTTGGTTATTCCTGCTAAATATGAATTTAATGATACATTTATATTTAATCTATTTCTATTTTTCCATAATATAAAGAATGTGTCAGAATAGATTTCTTCTTTGTCTTCAAATGATAGTTTATTATTTGTTCCTTTGTTTATTATTGTGGTAATATATGGTGTAAAATCTTCTATTATTTGGTCCATATCAATTTCATTATTTTTATAATATTTTTCTATTTGTATTACTTGTTTCAATTTTAAAAAACTCCTTTATAAGATATCTTACACTTATATAGTGTAGTTTAATTAGTGAAAGGTTACACTTTTTTATATATTGAGTATGCTAAAAAGTATAATTAAAACTGAAAGTTGAAAATTTTCAGTTTTGTTCTAATTTATAAGAAAAATAAACAATATCTAGTAATTTTAAAAATGCATAAAAATATTGGAGCAGAAAACTTTCAAAGTTTTCCACCCCAACTATTGACTTTCAGCCTTTTAGATTTTTCTTTATACCGTTTTAATTTATAATTCTTCGGTTTTAAATGTGAAATAGCCTTCATATAGATAACTATTATCTATACCTTTCATATATACTTCTCTATCATTTATCTTATCAGTTAAACTATGTTTTAGCAATTCTTTAATTTCTATATCTTTTATTGGACTGCGTTCCATTGCAAGCAAATAATCTGTTTTATCTACTTTGCTCCAGTCAACTACTAAATTTAGCTCTTTCTTTAAAATTAAATCTAGCCATATTCTTGTACTTCTGCCATTTCCTTCTCTAAAAGGATGTGCTATATTCATTTCTACATATTTTTCTATTATTTCTTCATATGTTGATTGTGGCATTTTTTCGATATTTTTAATTGCTTCTTCAAGATAAGTAAGAGGTGTAAATCTGAAATTTCCTTTTGCTATATTTACTTTCCTTATATTTCCTGCAAATTCATATATTTCATCAAATAAATATTTATGAATTTTCTTTAAAGTTTCAAATGTTCCTGGCTCTAATTTATTTAAATAACCTGTTTCAAACATTTCTTTTGCTCGTATTTTGCTAATTTTTTCTTCTTCTCTTGCAAGTTCTGCTTGGTCAGTAATATTTAATTTATTCTCTAAAATCATTTTTTACCTCCTCAGGCATTTTTTACATACCAACTTTTAGTTTAAAGGTTTCATTGTTGGGAATAGTAATACATCTCTAATTGATGCAGCATCTGTTAATAACATTACTAATCTATCAACACCAATTCCTAAACCACCTGTTGGAGGCATACCATATTCAAGAGCTTGAATAAAGTCTTCATCCATCATACCTGCTTCTTCGTCTCCGGCATTTCTAGCTTCAACTTGTTTTTTAAATCTTTCATATTGGTCAATTGGGTCATTTAATTCTGAAAATGCATTTCCATATTCTCTACCACCAATAAATATTTCAAATCTTTCTGTTAATCTTGGGTCTTTTGGACTTCTTTTTGCAAGTGGTGAAATTTCTACTGGATAATCATATATAAATGTTGGTTGTATTAATGTTTTTTCTACATACTCGTCAAAGAATAAGCTGATTACATCTCCTCTTGTTTCTTTTGTTGAGTCCGGAATTTCTAATCCTCTTTCTTTTGCTAATGCAACTGCTTCTTCGTCTGAATTGATTTCGTTGAAGTCAACTCCGCAAGCTTCTTTTATGCTATCTATCATAGTAATTCTTTTCCATCCTGGTGTTAAGTCAATATCTTGTCCTTGATATGTTATTTTTGTTGTTCCCAAAACTTTCATAGCACATTTTGTGAATATTTCTTCTGTTATATCCATCATATCATTGTAATCTTGATATGCAGCATATAATTCTATTGATGTAAATTCTGGGTTATGTCTAATATCCATACCTTCATTTCTGAATATTCTTCCCATTTCATATACTTTATCATATCCACCAACTATTAATCTTTTTAAGTTTAATTCTGTTGCAATTCTTAAATACATTGGTAAATCTAATGCATTGTGATGTGTTATAAATGGTTTTGCTGTTGCTCCACCTGATATTGTGTTTAATATTGGTGTTTCAACTTCTAGGTAACCTTTTTCGTCTAATATTCTTCTTATTTCTGTTATTATTTTGCTTCTTGTTTCAAATGTTTTCTTTACTTCTGGATTCATTATTAAATCAACATATCTTTGTCTATATCTCAAATCTGGATCTTTTAATCCATGGAATTTTTCTGGTAATGGTCTTAATGATTTTGAAAGTAATGTTACTTCTTTTGCATGTACAGAAATTTCTTCAGTTCTTGTTTTAAATACAAAACCTGTTATTCCAATGATATCACCAATATCATATGTTTTAAATGCTTTATAGCTTTCTTCTCCTAAATCATTTATACTTACATAACTTTGGATTTTTTCATCACTGTCTTGTATTGTACAGAATGATGCTTTTCCCATTATTCTTTTTGCAATTATTCTACCAGCAACTGTTACATCTTTTTGTTCAAATTGTTCGTAATTTGCTTTTATTTCTCCTGCAGAATTTGTTCTATTAAATTTTGTTATTTCAAATGGGTCTTTTCCTTCTTCTTGTAATTCCTTTAATTTGTCTCTTCTTATTTGCATTAGATGGTTTATATCTAATTCTTCTACTTCGTTATTATTGTTATTCTTATTTTCGCTCATTTTACTTTCTCCTTTTATATTTTATATATTTTAATTTTAAAAATAATGCTTATATTGCTAGGCAAACTTTATAAAAAAGACAAGGGCGCATACTTTTGTATGTAACCGCGTTTTTTATAAAGTTTAACGACGCAAGATGAGTATTATTTTTAAAATTTACTCGTACCACTCAAGTTCCCAGTCACTAATCTTAACAGTATCACCTTCGCACACACCAAGTTCTTTAAGCTTATCTTCAATTCCCATATTTTTTAAACATTTTTGGAAATAATACATAGACTCATTATCTTCAATATTAATTCTACCCATAAGTCTATCAACAGCTCTACCTTTAACATAGAAAACACCATCTTCTTCGTATGCTTCCCATTCTTGGTCTTTGTCTTGCAAAGTATATACAACTCTATCTTCGATTTCAACCAATTCTTCTTTTGGTAAAGTTTTTAGAACCTCTGTAACGTGGTCTATTAGTTGTTCAACTCCTTCACCTGTAACTGATGAAATTTTGAATAATTCTAATTTTTCTTTTTTCGCTAATTCTTCTAATTTTTTCAAATTTGAGTCGTCTTGCATACTGTCTATTTTAGTTGCAACTAATATCTGTTTTCGTTTTACCAACTTTTCACTATATTTTGCAAGTTCTTCATTTATTGTTTTGTAATCTTCAATTGGGTCTCTGCCTTCTTGTCCAGAAACATCAATAAAATGTAATAGTAATCTTGTTCTTTCAACATGTCTTAAGAATTGAATTCCAAGTCCTACTCCTTCACTTGCTCCTTCTATAATTCCTGGTATATCTGCTATTACAAATCCATCACCATTTTTTGTTTTTACAACTCCTAAATTTGGATTTATTGTTGTAAAGTGATAATTTGCAATTTTAGGCCTTGCATCTGTTACTGTTGATAAAAATGTTGATTTTCCTACATTTGGAAATCCTAACAAACCTACGTCTGCTAATAATTTTAATTCTAATATTAATTCTTTTTCTTCTCCTTTTTCTCCGTCTTCTGAGAATCTAGGTGCTTGTCTTGTAGGTGTTGCAAAGTGTGAGTTTCCTCTTCCACCTCTTCCACCTTTTAATATTAATTCCTTTTGGTTTGGCTTAGATAAGTCTGCAACAACTTTTCCTGTTTCTGCATCTTTTACAACAGTTCCTATTGGGACTTTAATGTATAAGTCTTCTCCATATTTACCATTACAACGGTTTCCGCTTCCATTTTCTCCGTCTTTTGCTTTGAATTTTCTGTTATATCTAAAATCGATTAGTGTATTTTTATCTTTGTCAACTTGAAAATAGATGTTTCCACCATTTCCTCCGTCTCCACCATCAGGTCCACCTGCTGCTACATATTTTTCTCTTCTAAACGTTGCAGCACCGTTTCCGCCGTTACCTGATTTAATCATTATTTTTGTATAATCTGTAAACATTTTTCCTCCAATCCACTTTTCTTTCAAAATATTATTTCACATTATTATGTCCTTGTCCATTGCGTTCTTGCATTGTCTTTTGATAAAATTGTTCTTGTAATTTTGAAATTGTTTGTTTTATTGTTGAAGTTAATTCATTCTGGTTATTTTGTTTTATATTTGCGTTTTCATCTAAAGAGCCTATAAAATTTAAATATCCATTATTGTTTTTTGCAACTTCTTTATTTGAAAATAGACTTAAAACATTATATATTTCTTGTCTATTCTGTCCTGCTAGTATGTCTTCAATTCTCTTTTGAGTTGTAAAACATACTGGTACTGCTTTATTAGAATGTCTTACCATTCCATTTCCTAAATTTTGCACATAATTTTTTTCTGCGCTATCTTCTAAATATGCCGTGTATACATATGTCCCCGTTTCATCTTTACCAACTTTGTTAAGTTCGCTTACATGTAGATAATCACCATTTATTACATCTATACCTTCTAAAGTAGCATATGTTTTTCCATTCTGTGATTTTTGTACAAATTTTTGATTTAAATAAAAGTTTTGAATTCTATCATTTTTTTGTTTTTTATTTTCTTCCATATATCGTCTTGTTTCTTGGTACAAGTTATTTCTATACTTTTTGCTTGCTGATATATCTTCTTTATGATTTTTTATAATTTCTTCTTGTCTTATTGCATTTTCTATGTTAGCCTCATTTTTTATTTTTTCACTTAAGTTTTCTTTTACATATTTTTCTATATTTGGATTTATATTAATTTGATAATTTCCAGGATTTGAGTCTATATAACCTATAAATTTACATTCTTCATTTTGGAACATATTATGCTGTTGTTCATATGAATAATATGTTGCTATTTTTTGCATTAATATTTCATTATTTACTGCCATTCCATCTGACATTTCAAACGCAATATATTCTCTATCACCCCTAAATAATCCATGACTTTCTTCTCCAATATTTGTCTGTTTTAGAATCTGTGCAACCATAATATTCGTTTTTGTACCATCTTGATATACAAATTGATTATCATATTTTATTGAATTTAAAATTATAGTATTATTTCCATTTGCGTCTTTTAAATAAATTGGATTCTTTAAATAATTTCCATTATTATTGTTTTGTTGATATTCTTTTCCTGCATCTAATAACGGCGTTTTTTCTTTTTTAAATAAATCTCTAATTTTACTAAATAATCCCATTTTTCCTCCATTTAGTAATCAAGCATCATTGCTTTTTTTACTTTTTTCATTGTTTCTTTTGCTACCGCTCTTGCTTTTTCTGTGCCTTCCATTAAAATTTTATCAACTTCTTCCGGATGTGCTTCGTAATATGCTCTTTTTTCTCTTATTGGTCTCAATTCTTCAATTATATTTTTAGCAAGTTGTTTTTTGCATGCTACGCAACCACGTTTTCCTGCTTTACATTCTTCACACACTGTTTTTACATCTTCTTTTGGTGTAAATAAATTGTGATAATATGCAACCATACATATATCAGGATTTCCTGGATCGTCTTTTTTTATTCTTGCTGGGTCTGTTACTGCACTCATGACTTTTTTTGTTATTTCTTCTTCACTATCTGATAAGTAAATTGCATTTCCTAATGATTTACCCATTTTTTCGTTTCCGTCTAGTCCTTTTATTCTTTTTGAGTTTGATAGTACTGCTTTTGGTTCTTTTAGCACTCCTTCACCATATATACTGTTGAATTTTCTGACTATTTCTCTACATTGTTCTATTAGTGGTAATTGGTCTTCTCCAACCGGTACTAGCTCACCTTCAAATGTTGTTATATCTGCAGCCTGACTTACTGGATATCCTAAAAATCCATATGTTACACTTTCTCCAAAGATGTCTCTTTTTTGTGCAATTTCTGTTTTTACTGTTGGATTTCTTTCTAGTCTAGCTATTGTTACCAAATTTGAATAGAATACAGTTAGTTCCGCTGTCTCTGGTATCATTGACTGTATATATATTGTTGTTTTTTTAGGGTCTATTCCAACTGATAAGTAGTCCATTGCCACTTCTCTTACATTTTTTCTTACTTTTTCTGGGTTGTTAAAGTTGTCTGTTAGTGCTTGTACATCTGCTATTAATATATATGGGTCATATTCTGGATTGTCTTGCATTTCTACTCTAGTTTTTAGGGATCCAAAATAGTGACCTATGTGTAATTTTCCTGTTGGTCTATCTCCTGTTAATACTCTCTTTTTATTCATTTTTATATTTCCTCCGTTAGTTCGCCCATTATTGGACATTGATGTTAAAAGTATACCATATTTTAGTTAAAATTTCAAATAAAATACGGTGTTTCTGTAAATTTTTATGTATTTTTTTATTTTTTCCAAATATATTTGATATTATATCATATAAAAATGGAAAGGAAACTAATTTTATGAAAAAAATATTATTTAAAGGTGCTGGTTCTGCTGTTCCAACTCCATTTAACGAAAATGGCGTAAATTTGGAAGAGTTTAAACGATTTTTACAATTTCAAATTGATAATGATATTGATGCTTTAATTGTTTGTGGTACAACTGGAGAAAGTTCAACAATGACTAAAGATGAAAAAATTGCTGTTATTAAATGTGCTGTCCAAATTGCAAATAAAAATAAAACTTCAACACGAAAAATTCCTGTTATTGCAGGAACTGGCTCAAATAATACCAAAGAAGCAATTGAAATGTCTAAAATTGCTGAGTCATTAAGTGTTGATGGACTTTTAGTTGTTACACCATATTATAACAAAACAACCCAAAAAGGTTTAATTGCACATTATAAGGCAATTGCAGAAAATATTAATATTCCAATTATTTTATATAATGTACCTAGCAGAACAGGATTGAATATTGAGCCAGAAACATGTTTAGAATTATCAAAAATTGATAATATTGTTGCTATAAAAGAGGCCAGCCGGTAATATCTCTCAAGTTGCAGAAATTGCTTTTTTGTGTGGTGATAATCTGCATATTTACTCTGGTAATGATGATCAAGCAATTCCTATTTGCTCTTTAGGTGGATTGGGTGTTATTTCTGTTTTATCAAATATAAAACCAAAATTTACGCATGATATGATTTGGAACTTTTTGAATGGAAATGTTCAAAAGGCAAAAACTATGCAATTAGATGCTATTCCATTGATACAAGATTTATTTATAGAAGTTAATCCTATTCCTGTTAAGAGATCTTTAAATAAAATAGGCTTTAAATTCGGGAAAACGAGACTTCCTTTGTTGACATAAGTCCTTTTTTATTATATAATGTTGGCATAACAAAAATGTTAAGCACAAAAGGAGGCTTTTATGGTCGAGTTTAAAAATGAAAATGGAACAATTTGTTCCAAAACAGAAAAATACTATAATAGCATAAAAAAATATGCTAAACGGTACAAATTAAAAAACACAAAGATTGCACTCGATTTGGCAATTATGTTACATCAGGATCAATTTAGAGATGGTGGTGCTCCATACATTATCCACCCATTAGAAGCAACAAATTACCTAATTTTATTAGGTATATGGAGTCCTATTTTCAAAATGGAATTGGATTCTTCTCATGATGAGTCACTTGCAGAAGAGCTTGCACATCAAGATTTGGATATTCTTTTAGCAGCAATGTTATTACATGATACATTAGAAGACTGCAAAGATAAGCTGTCAAGTGGAGGAAATGAATTTGTTGATTGCTTTGGTTTACATCCAGATGTTTTGCTTTTTGTTCAGGCTTTAACCAAGAACAAGGATAATCCTAATTTTTCAAATTCCGGTTATTATGAGTATATCGGCACAAGATGGCAAACAAGCATCATGAAAATTGCTGATAGACTCAGCAATTGTTCAACAATTGACTCGTTCAATACAAAGCGAATGGAAAAATATGTTAGAGAAATTGTTAGGTATTTTTATCCTATGATTTCCCGTACAAAAGATAATTTTCCAAGCTTTTCACGAGTTCTTACTATAATGAAATATCTTATAGTATCAATCACTGAAACTGTTGCTGCTGTATTAAATTTGGATGATGTCTTAACACCAGATTTATACGAAAAGACCTATTATTTTATAAAAGGCTTTGCAGTTGCAAAAGATAAGCAAAACACATTGAAGGCGTTGTCGCTTGCGCGTATGTATTATGAAGGATATACACGTAAAAGCGGTGATCCATTTATTATTCACCCTTTAAGAGTTGCATCTTATTTGATAGCTCTCAAAATTGATGATGATGAAATCATTGCAGCTGCACTTCTACATGAAATAATCAAAAAATGCCACTTAGCATATAATGGTATTGAAATTTTAACACAATATCGTTTAAGTCCAAAGGTTTTAGATTATGTTAGGCTACTTGCCAACAGTGAACAATATCCGCTTGATATTTATTATTCTGCCATGCAGGAATATCCAGAAGTATTGTTGCTTAAGCTTTCAAACAGAGCGCATACGTGTACTTCATTGGTTAAGGCTTCAGATATTAACACACTCAATTATCTAAATGAATGGAAGGAATATATTGTGGAATTAGGTACTTACGGTGCTAAACATTATCCAGCATATTCCAACTCAATTAAGTTGATGTGTTTTCAAATTGATGCTGTTTGCAATATAGTATCACATCTTAAGCCTATAAAATCTTAAATTAAACATTTTTAAACAAATAAAGGACTGGTATTCCAGTCCTTTACTTCATTTTTTCTTTTATTCTAACTAAAGTATTCAAAGCATCAATTGGAGTTAACTCATTTAAATTAACCTTATCTATCTCGTGAGCAATTTCTGCCAATTTATAATTAAACATATCAAATTGTCCCTCGACAGCCTTCTTACTTTCCTGTTTTTTACCAGTTAAGATATTCTTTCTTTCTAAACCTCTTAAAATTTCGTCTGCTTTTTGTGTTACAGCCTTTGGTACACCTGCTAAACGCGCAACATGGATTCCATAACTTTCGTCTGTTCCACCTGGTATAATTTTTCTTAAAAAGATAATATCTTCTCCTTTTTCTTTAACTGCAATGTTGTAATTTTTTACACCTTCTAGTTTTTCTTCTAGTTCTGTTAATTCGTGGTAATGTGTCGCAAATAATGTTTTTGCTCCGCATTTTTCTTTATCTGCAATGTATTCTGCAACTGCCCAAGCAATTGATAATCCGTCATATGTTGATGTTCCTCTTCCTATTTCATCTAATATTACTAAACTGTTTGATGTTGCTTCTTTAAGAATTGTTGCAACTTCCATCATTTCTACCATAAATGTACTTTGTCCCATACTTAAGTCGTCTGATGCTCCAACCCTTGTAAATATTTTATCTACAACACCTATGTGTGCTTCTGATGCTGGTACAAATGAGCCTACTTGTGCCATTAATGTTATTAATGCAACTTGTCTCATATATGTTGATTTTCCTGCCATATTAGGTCCTGTTATAATTGATAATCTATTTTCTTCTTTATCAAGATATGTATCATTTTCAACAAATATGCCTGTTCCAAGCATTTTGTCTATTACTGGATGTCTTCCACCTTTAATGTCTAAAATTCCTGAATCATCTACTTCTGGCATACAATAATTCAAATCTTCTGCAACTGTTGCAAATGATGTAAGTACATCTAATGTTGATACAATGTTTGCTGATTTTTGTAGTCTTTTTACATTTTTAGCAATTTCGTCTCTTATTTGTACAAAAGCATTATATTCTAAGTTTACCACTTTTTCTTCTGCTCCAAGTATTTGATTTTCTAGTTTTTTCAAATCTTCTGTTATAAATCTTTCAGCATTTGTTAATGTTTGTTTTCTAACAAATCTTTCTGGCACTTGGTTTAAATATGATTTTGTGACTTCTATAAAATATCCAAATACTTTGTTAAATCCAACTTTTAAATTTTTAATTCCTGTTTTTTCTCTTTCTTCTGCTTCTAGTTGAATTATCCAATTTTTGCCCTCTGTTGTAGCAGTTTTTAACTTGTCTATTTCTTCATCATATCCAAGTTTGATAATTCCACCGTCTTTTACTGTCATTGGTGGGTCTTCTACTATTGATTTATCAACAAGTTCATAGATGTCTTGTAATTCATCTAAGTTTCCATATAAATCTTTAAGCATAGGAGAATTTACATTTGATAACACTTTTTTCAAATCCGGCAATTTTGATAATGAATTTTTCAATGTTATCATATCTCTTGCATTTGCATTTCCATAAGCCATTTTACCTGCAAGACGTTCAATGTCATATACTTTTTTAAGATTTTCTATAACATCTCCTCTTAAAATAACATCATCTTTCAATTCTTTTACAGAATCTAGTCTTCTATTAATTTCTGTTGTATCTATAAGCGGGTCATTAAGCCATCTCCTTAAAGCTCTTCCACCCATTGAAGTTGACGTTTTATCAAGCACCCATAAAAGTGTTCCCTTTTTAGATTTATCTCTCATTTTTTCAGTTATTTCAAGGTTTCTTCTTGCATTGATATCAAGTGACATATATTTTGAAATATTATAAACTGTTATCTTGTTTATGTGGTCAAGTGTAGTCATTTGAGTTTGTTCAATATATTCAATTAACGCATTTATTGAACAAACTGCCAATGTTTTATCTGCAATGTTTTCTATTTCTTTTTGATTACTATCAACAAAATTAAATCTATATCTTATTTTTTCCGCATCATCTGTAAAAAATTTATCATTAAATCTTGTAATATATGAGTCAAATCTTTCTTTTATCTTGTCCATTTCTTCTTGGCAATTTGACATCATACTATTTATTACAAGTTCTGATGGCATATATCTTGCAATTTCGTCTAGAACTAATGGGAAGTTTTGGTTGTCCTTTATTTCTGCAGAATAAAATTCACCTGTTGAAATGTCACATACACTAATTCCAAAATAAATTCCAGATTTAAAAATTGACATTATAAAATTATTTTTTCTTTCTTCTAGCATATTACTATCAACTACAGTACCTGGTGTTACAACTCTTATAACACCTCTTTTTACTATTCCTTTTGCAGTTTTTGGGTCTTCTAATTGTTCGCATATTGCAACTTTATAGCCTTTTGCAATCAATCTTGATATATATATTTCTGCTGCATGATGTGGAATACCGCACATTGGTGCTCTTTCTTCTTGTCCACAGTCTTTTCCTGTTAATGTTAATTCTAATTCTCTTGAAGCTGTTACTGCATCGTCAAAGAACATTTCATAAAAGTCTCCTAGTCTGTAAAATAGGATGCAGTCTTTGTATTGTTCTTTTGTTTCAAGATATCTTTGCATCATTGGTGAAAATTCTGCCATATTTATTACTCCCTTTCATCTTTATATGATTCATCTTCAATTTTTTATATTTTTCTTTTTAAATTTTACTCCCCTTATATTCACTTCATCTCATCTTGACTTTGATGATTTTTCTTCAATAACTTCATTTCGTCCTGAATCTTCTTTATTTTTGCTTGATCTTGGAGTTTTTTCAACTTTTATTCTCTCTCGAAAAAAGTCGCTTTTTTTCATTCTATCAAGTTCGTCACTTTTTCTTGTTAAGCTTTTTCTTGTTTCTCCAATTTCACTTAATATTTCATCTTCAGGCATACCTTTCTTCTTTAGTGCATTATACATAGCAAATATAGCTAATAATTCTGCTTTTCGTTCTTCTGTACTATCCTTTGTATAGCATACCTTTCCAAAGGAAATTGAATTTATATATTTAAAATCATCTTCTTGAATATTTTCTCTTATATAAGATTTATATATACTGTACAATCTTGGATCTTGTGATTTAATTTTATTTATGTTTCTTCTATATGTTCTTTCCGCTATTTTATATTCCTCAAGTACATCCGATATTTTTTTATTGTTTTTTATTATTTCTATAATTAAATTTCTATAGTCGATATTTTTATTTTCTGCTGGTTTATATGGATATTGTTCTAAATATTTCTCAAGTAATTCTGAATTTTGCATATTATATATTTTTCCATAAAGTGTTCTTATATCCGTTTGTAACATAGTTGCTAATTCTACTCTCGTTATTTCCTTTTTTATTACTTTTTCAATTAATTTTTCAAAGTCTTGATCACTAACTTCTATCATTATATACAATACCTTTCTTTTATTTTACTCACCTTTCAAATACCACATATGTTCAGAAACTATTTTAAGTTCAACCATATTTCCAATTAAGTTTTTATTGCCTTCAAAAATAACAACTTTGTTGCTATCTGTTCTGCCAGTAAGCATATCATCATTATTTTTGCTAGTACCTTCAACCAAAACTTTTTGTGTAGTTCCAACATATTTTTGATTATTTTCTGCAATTTGGCTTTCTACTAAAGCTTTTAATTTATCAAATCTTACATGTTTTTGTTCTTCTGGAACTTGATTTTCCATTTTATCTCCTGGTGTTCCAACTCTTCTTGAATAAATAAACATATATACTTGCTCGAATTTTACTTTTTCTACCACATCTAGTGTGTCTTCAAACTCTTCATCTGTTTCACCTGGGAAACCTACAATTATATCTGTTGATAATGTTAAGTTTGGAATTCCTGCTTTCATTTTTTCTACCAAGTTTAAATATTGTTCCTTAGTGTATTTTCTGTTCATTTCTTTTAAGACTTTTGTATTTCCAGATTGTAATGGTAAATGTACTAATTTACATACTTTATCACATTCTGCTATTGCTTTTATTACATCATCTGTAAAATCCTTTGGGTGTGGAGATACAAATCTTATTCTTTCTATTCCATCTATTTTATTTACTGCTCTTAGTAATGTTGCAAATGAATTTACTCCTTCATATTCTTCAAATTCTATGCCTTTTTCTCTTTCTACTCTTAAATATGAATTAACATTTTGGCCTAAAAGTGTAATTTCTTTATATCCTTGTTTTGCAAGTTCCCTTACTTCTTCAATTATTGCTCTAGGTTCTCTGCTTCTTTCTCTTCCACGTACATATGGAACTATACAATAACTACAGAAGTTGTTACATCCATTCATTATTGTTACAGATGCTTTTATGCTACTATCTCTTTTTATTGGTAGTCCTTCATATACTTTTCCATCTATGTCTAGTATATCTTCTAATTTTGTTTTATTTTCTATAACTTCATATAAATCTTGTGGAAATTTGTGTAGTGTGTGTGTTCCAAATATTATGTCTGTATAAGGATAACTTTCTTTTATTTTGTCTGTAATGTGTTTTTCTTGCATCATGCATCCACCAATTGCTATAATTGTTCCACGTTCTTCTTTTATTTTTTTAAGTTCTCCTAATTTTCCAAATAATTTATCTTCTGCATTTTCTCTTACACAACATGTGTTAAACAATGCTAGGTCTGCTTCTTTTTGATTTTCTGTTCTAGTATATCCCATTTTTTCAAGCATTCCGCATAGTTTTTCTGAGTCGTTTTCGTTTAATTGGCATCCCATTGTTAGTATACTATATTTTAGGTTTTTATTTTCATTTATTTTTTTTACTTTTTCGATGTATTCTTTTTGTATATTTATTTCGTTTTCTGTGTTCAATTTTTACTCCTACCCTTCATTTTCTATTCTAATTCTTTCATTGCTTGTTCGTATTGTTCTTTATTTGGTGCTTTTCCGTGCCATTCTGCTTTATTTTCCATAAAAGATACGCCTTTTCCTTTTATAGTTTTTGCAATAATACACACTGGTTTTCCTTTAACATTTCTGGCAACATCAAATGCATCTATAATTTCTTGATAATTATGTCCATCTATATTTATTACTTGAAATCCAAAACTTTTGAATTTTTCATCAATTGGATATGAACTCATTACTTCTTCAATTGTCCCATCTATTTGTAAATTATTATTATCTACTATCACACATAGATTATCTAATTTATATTTATTCGATGCCATTGCCGCTTCCCAAACTTGTCCTTCTTCTATTTCTCCATCTCCCATTATGCAATACACTCTATAGTTTTTTTTATCTAATTTTCCGGCAATTGCCATTCCATTTGCAGCAGATAATCCTTGTCCTAGAGAACCTGTTGTCATGTCAACGCCTGGTATTTTTTTCATATCTGGATGTCCTTGTAATCTGCTATCAATGTGTCTTAGTGTTTTTAATTCTTCTATATTAAAATATCCTCTGTTTGCTAATGTTGAATATAATGCTGGTGCGCAATGTCCTTTTGATAAAACAAGTCTATCTCTGTTTTCATCTTTTGGATTTTCTGGATTTATATTCATTTCATAAAAATATAAGACTGTCATTATATCTGCAATTGATAGTGAACCTCCTGGGTGACCAGAGTTCCCACCAAATACTGCTTCTATAATTCCTCTTCTAATATTTTTTGAAATTTTGCTTAATTTTTCTATATCATTTATCTTTTCCATAATTCTTCCTCCTATGTTCTGCAATTATGTTGATTGCTTTTATATTATATAATTTTTATTCATTTTATTCAACCTTTTTAATATAATTTATGGTATAATAACTACAAATTGTAATTGTGAAAGGTGTGATTATATGTTTGAAAAATATCTTAATAAAACTGAACTTATTGAAAATTTACAAGTGCTTATAAAAATCCCAAGTGTTCATGCAGAATCTTCTGTTCCTAATGAACCCTTTGGGCTAAATACTGTTAAGGCTCTTGAATATGTTTTAGATTTAGGCAAAAAATTAGGATTCAAAGCTAAAAATATTGATGGATACTGTGGTTATATTGAATTCGGGGAAGGCTCTGAATTAATTGGAATTGTTGGACATTTAGATGTTGTGCCAGAAGGAGAAAATTGGACCTATCCTCCATTTGATGAACGCATCGAAGATAATAAAATTTATGGTAGAGGTGCTATTGATGACAAAGGTCCAGTTATGGCAAGTTTGTATGCTATGAAGGCAGTTATGGACTATTGTTCTGAAAATAATATTTCTATAAATAAAAGGGTACGATTAATTTTAGGTCTAAATGAAGAAAGAGACTGGAAATGCATTAATTATTATAAAGAACATGAGGAAATTCCTTCTATAGGATTTAGTCCAGATGCAGACTTTCCTTGTATATATGCAGAAAAAGGGTTATTGTCTCCATTTTTAATTATGGACTATTCTAATTTTAAAGATAAAGATATCATTTTAAGTGATATAAACTGTAATAATAATCCTTTAAATGTTGTACCTAAATATTGTAGTTGTACAATTTCTGTTAAAAATAATATTGACATTGATGATGTTATTTCTTTTGTACGAAGTGTTATTAATGAACCATCTTTTAAAATTGATATTGAAATTTTAAATAATAATCAAATAAAACTTATATCTCGTGGTGTTCAAGCACATGCCGCACATCCTGATTTAGGTATAAATTCTATAACTAATTTGATTATTATTTTGGATAAATTATTTAAGAATTATGATATTGTTATACCTTTATTTGATTTATTTACTCAATATATTGGTCTTGATTATAATGGAAATAAATTAGGAATTAATGTTCCTGATGAGTCAGGAGAACTTACTTTAAATGTTGGTAAATTTTATTTTAAAGATGATGAATTAAAAATTGGATTTAATTTAAGAGTTCCTATTAATACTACCTTTGAATTTATAGCCAATAAATTTACAGAAGTTAGTAAAAATTATAGTGATGTTAATTGTGAACTTGGTGGTAAAATGAATCCTTTATATGTTCCAAAAGATTCATATTTAGTTAAAACTCTTTGCAAAATTTATAATGATGTTACTAATTCTAATGCAGAACCTATTGCTATTGGTGGTGCTACCTATGCTCGTGCTTTTGATAATTTTGTTTCTTTTGGTGCCAATTTACCTGGTCAAAAAGATATGTGCCATCAAACTGATGAGTTTGTTTCCATTGATAATTTACTTTTGGCATATGAGATTTATTGTAGGGCTATTTATGAACTTTTACATTAAGAAGTTGTATAACTTTCCTAATATATAAAAAAAAAGAGGGATTTAGGTTCGTAGACCCATAATCCCTTTTATTCTCCAAAAATTTCTTTAAATTCTTGTTCATTTATTTTCTCTTGAGCAAGCAATGTCTGAGCAATAGCATCTAATTTATCTCTATGTTCAATCAATAACTTTTGTGCATTATTATATGCCTCATCAATTAATGATTTAACCTCTGCTCCAATTTTATCACCAATATTTTCTCCAAATACAAACATATCATTTTGCTCTTTTCCTTGGAAGTCAATTGGTCCTAAATTGTCGCTCATACCGTATTTTGTAACCATTTCTCTTGCTATTCTTGTTGCAACTTCTATATCGTTACTTGCACCTGTTGAAATATCATCTAAAACTAATTTTTCTGCTGCTCTGCCACCAAGTAATGCTATAAGTTTTTCTTTCATTTCTGTTTTAGAAATATAATATTTATCTTCATCAGATTTGTACATTGTATATCCACCTGCAACACCTCTTGGTATAATTGATACTTCTTTTACATCTGTTTGTGTTGGTAAATATCTACTTACAACCGCATGTCCTGCTTCGTGGTATGCAGTTAATTTTTTGTCTTTTTCTGAATATACTCTTGTTTTCTTTTCTAGTCCTACTGTTACCTTTTTTACTGCTTCTTCTATATCAGAGTTTTCTATTTCATCATGTTTGTTTATTGTTGCTATAATTGCTGCTTCATTTAAAATATTAGCAAGTTCTGCACCTGTAAATCCTGCAGTGTCTTCTGCTATACTTTCTAAGTTTACATCATCAGAAAGTTTTTTATCTTCCGCATGAATTTTTAAAATTTCTAATCTTCCTTTTAAATCAGGTACTGGAATTGTTATTTGTCTATCAAATCTTCCTGGTCTTAATAATGCTTTATCTAGCATTTCAGGTCTATTTGTTGCTGCTAATACTATTATAGTTTCTTCTGAGCTGAATCCATCCATTTCAACTAATAATTGATTTAGTGTTTGATTGTTTTCTGTTTCTGCTCCACTGTTTGATGTTCTTCTTGCTCCTATTGCATCAATCTCATCTATAAACACTATACATGGAGATAATTTTCTTGCTCTTTCAAACAATTTTCTAACTCTTGATGCACCAAGTCCTGCAAACATTTCTATAAATTCTGAACCACTCATTGAAATAAATGGTACATCTGCTTCTCCTGCAATTGCTTTTGCTATCAATGTTTTACCTGTTCCTGGTTTTCCATATAATAAAACTCCTTTTGGAATTTTTGCACCCATTTTACTGAATTTTTCTGGTTTTTTCAAAAAGTCTACTATTTCTATTAATTCTTCTTTTTCTTCGTCAAGTCCTGCAACATCTTTAAATTTTATTTTTGTTTTTCTTTCTGTATCATCATATACTTGTCCTTTTTCTCCCAAACCTTGCATTTTGAATATCATTACAAATAATGCTACCATTACAATTGTTGGAAGTAAACTTAATAATGCTGTTGATAAAACTACTAATGTACTTTTTGGTTTTTGTATTAACTCTATTTCATTTCCTTCTGCTACTTTTTGTTGTACTAATTCGATAAATGCTTCTGTGTTTGGAACTATAGATTTCTTTTCTTCATCTACATTTTTCATTTTTACTTTTACTGATGTACTTCCAACTGACATTTCTATTTTTTCTACATTTCCATATGATATCTCTTTTATTAGGTCTGTATATGCTAATGTTTTATCATCTTGATTTTGATTTTTGCTAACAAAATACATTGATATACCTACCATTATTACTAGAATAACCCCTAATATTATTGATGATATTAGTATTTTCTTGTCATTTTTTTTGTTTTGGTTTTTATCCATTTATTTTTTTATTCCTTTCTTTCTTGTTTTTTACGCATTTGAGCCTTCTGGTTCTTCTCCGTCATTATCTTTTTCTTCTTGTTCTTTATTCTGTTCTTCTTTTTTCTTTTTGTCTTTTTTGCTTTCTGGTTTTTCTCTCTTTTCTTCTTTATTTTCTTCTTTATTTTCTTCTTTAATTTGTTTTTCTACTTCAACTATTTTTTGAACTTCACCTTGTTTCTTGTTAAATTCTGTTTTTAAAATAAATATTGCAGCCATTATATATATTGAAGCTATTAATGCATATAATACCTCAAAATATGATATTTGATATGGGTAAAATGCATTTATTGCTATATATATAATATTTAATAATGCAGGTAATGTTATTGCATATATTGCCATATTAAATATTGCTACATATCTTATTTTTAGTTTTAATATCATTGTTGCTAAATATCCAAAAATACTTATAATTATGATGTAGAATAGTAGGTTTATTAAATAAATCACAAATGAGTATATTAATAGTGATGCAAATAAACTAAAATATAAATTCATTATTCCATTTCCATTTAAATAATCTAATAGTGATTGTTTATTGAATTCTGTTATTCCCATTTGTCCAAACAAGTCTTTGTAACTATAATCTGTTGTTCCGTTTGTACCAGATTGTTTTAACATTAATTTGTTTTTTAAAATTATTACTGCATTTTCTTCATCACTTGTTTCTTCTATATATTGATTAATTTGTTGTTCATCGTCTGTTTTTGTATCTACTATAATTTTTCCAAAGTTTTCATTTTCATCTATTATTGCTTCTTCTGCTCCAACTTGTAATGTATCTTCTTTATATGTTAATTCTGGTATTTTTTTGTCTATATATTTTGCTACTTCTTTTACTTTTAGACTTGTTCTATATACAGTTGCAAATGATGATATTACTCCTATAATTAATACTAATGTCATTAAATATATTATCGCTCTTCCTAATCCTTCTGCTGATAATTCTGGATATTTTTCTATTTTGTTTATTGAATACCAAATCTTTTTAAAAAATCCTTTATTTATTTTTTCTTGAGGCTCTTTTTTCATTTCTTCACATTCCTTTCTTAGGTTCCATTTGAATTGTGGTTATTTCAATTCCATTCCCTTTTAACGCTACTATCAACGTGTTTTATGTTGGCATTAAAAATCACTTCATCTCCTATTTTTATATCTTTTCCAGTTATATCAACTGTAACATGATATGTTCCAACTCTTCCTAATATAGGACAATTTTTATTGTTTATTTTTACATACATTTGTTGTTTTTTTAATGCATCTTTTATATCTCTTACAATATATCTTATTTTGTCAACAGTTCTAAACATATCCCTTCCGGTTTGGATATTTATTCCGTCCATATATCCTGTTGGGATTATTGCAACTGTTGTGGTTCTTTTGGTTGTGTATGCATTTGAATAACCTACATTAAATCCTTTTGGTAATTCTTTTATTTCTGCTACATTTGATTTTAAATATCCTATTTTTTTTAGTCCCATTATGTTTTTAAATGATATTCTTCCTGTAAATGCTGAACCTATTCTTACTGCATTTAAATGCATTTGTGGGAATTTTATAAATGCTGATGTATTACATACATGCAATATTCCTGTTTCTATTTCATTCATTTTTAATGTTTCTATACAATCTATAAATCTATTAAATTGGGTTTTTGTGTATTTATCGTCATAGTATGCGTTTGAAAAATGTGTGAAAGTTCCTTCTATTTTTATATTTTGCAATGGTTTTATTGTTTTTATTATTTCTTCTCTATTACTATATATAAATCCATATCTTCCAAACCCTGTATCTATTTTTAAATGTACTTTTATTTTTTTGTTTAGTTCTTGTCCTACTTTTTCAACTGTTTCTGCTGCTTCTTTTGAGCCTATTGTTAAAATTATATTATTTTCTACAAGTGTTTGTATGTCTTCTTTTATTGCAGTTGAAGATAACATTAATATTTTTGCGTCTGTTTCTTCAATTCCTGCTTGTCTTATTTTTAGCGCTTCTTCAATTGTTGATACTGCTAAAAAGTTTATACCATTGTCTATTAAAAATTTTGAGTATTCTTCAATTCCTAAGCCATATCCATTTGCTTTTACTACTGCTATTATTTTTACTTTTTTTCCATTGTCGTCTGGTAAATTTGTTTCTGCATATTCTTTTATTTTTTGTATGTTATATCTTAAATCTTCTTTATTTATAACTACTGCTTTCACATTTTCCTCCGTTTTTTCAACCAATTGGGACGTTGTTCATTTGGTTGAAAAATTTTTGATTATTTTCAGCCATTACGTATACGTCCCTGATGGTTCTAATGGTCTATTTTTTTATGTTTCTTTTTATTTGTCTTAATGTTCTAAATGCCTTTTCTGAAAATTTGTATAATCTATATTTTACTTGTTTAAATGGTATGTATATTTCACCTATAAATTCTGTAAATTTTGCTCCAAATCCTTTTTTAAATCTGTATAATCCATATTGTGGATGATTTTCATCAACAACTCCTGATACACCTCTAAAATCATATATATCATCATGTCTTGTTATTGCCATTTTTATCATTTCCCATTGCAATAAATAATTTGGCATTAAATTTCTGTGTTGATTACTACTTGCTCCGTATAAGTACCATGTTTTGTTTCCATAGAATATTGGTATTACCCCTGATATTGGTTTTCCATCATAATAAGCCATTAATAATTTCATATGTCCACCTGGTACCATGTTGTCATACATTTTTTCAAAATATGATAATGGTCTTGTTATAAATCCATCCCTGTTTCCTGTTTCTATCATTATTTTGTGGAAGTCTTTTAAATCTTCTCTTGTTCCTTCTTTTACTGTTACGCCTTTTCTTCCTGCTAAACGGATATTATATCTCCATTTTTGGTGGAATCCTGCCATTACTTCTTCTTCTGTTTTATCTTTTATGTCTAGTCTAAATACAAATCTTGGTTGTATTTCGTCTTTGAAGTCTTTTGCATCATCTTTTATTTTGTATCCTAAATTTGTTACTATATCTCTAAATGCTTGGTCTTCTTTTTCTATATCTGGTTCTATTCTAAGTCCAATTGCATTATATTTTTTTGCTAATTCCTTTGCGCCGTCTGTTAGTTGTTTCATTACTGATATGTCATGTATGTCACACACTGGACCTCTTGATGCGTACATAATATTGCCAAATATTGGCATTTTTCTTATCCATACACATAGTGATCCTATTATGTTTTTGTCTTCGTCTTCTGCTAGTATTACTTCTGGTTTCCAGTTTGGTTTCTTTACTTCTGCCCATTCTAGTGATTGTTGAAAGTTACATCTTTCGTTTCCTTCTAAAAATTTTTTGTATTGTTGTTTCGATTCTTCGTCTTCTACAAATCTCATTCTTATTTTTTCCTCCTAATTTATTTGCAATTATTCATATTTTACACCAGACAAGGTTTTTTTACAAGTTATTGTTCTGTTTTTTGCAAAATTTCTTTTAATCTATCAGTTTGTTTTGTTAAATATAAATAACCTATCAACGCTTCAAATGCTGTTGAATACATATAATCTTGGACATTAGCATTTTTAGGTAAATGATGATTTTCTGCATTTCTTCCTCTTCTTACAATATCTTGTTCCTTTTCTGTTAAATCATCATATATCTTTTTTAATGTCTCGGCTTGTGCTTGAGCCTTAACATGTTTTATTGCCTCTATATGTAACGCATGTGGTTTTAATTTTGTTTCATTTACTAATTTTGTTCTTATATATAATTCATATACGCAGTCTCCGACATATGCCCAAGTTAGTGGTGGCATCATATTTACTTCTTGTTCATCTTTTTTTAATTCTATATAATCGTTCAATATTTTTATTCCTTTCATTTTTTACCGTTACAATTTACAGTTTCTTAAATTATTATTTGCTAAGTCATTCCAATTTAGTAATTATAACTATCTTCAAATATCTTTTTGGTTTGATTTATTGAATTCATTATATTGTTCATGTTCTTTTGTTTCTTGCTCAGTTATATTGCTTGAAAAATTATCTTGCTTATAATAATCCGTAAATTGCTTGTGCTTTTCTTTAGAATTACTTACCGGCAATGCTTTTGCTTTATTTTTTAACATCGTGTTTTTAAATCTACTTATAAGATTTATCCACTTATTTTTTCTTTCCATTTTTTTTAAATATTTATCTAAATTTTTATTAATTGGTTTTAATAGTGCATCAATTTCATCATCTCTTCTAAATAAAAAATTATTATATATTTCATCAAATGATTTTTTTCCACAAAAATTTTCTAAAAAATCTTCCATAAACTTTACATCATTATTAAGATATATTTTCATAAGAATATTAGAATCTTTAGTATATTTTATCATCATTGGTTCTAATTTTGAAAAAAGTCTGTTTCCTTGCCTATAATTTCTTGGCTTTTCTCCACTTATTTTGCACGCAATATAGTCTGTAATTCCTTCATTTATTTCATTAGAAAATCTTAGGCTTCCATCACCTGCAATTCCATTTACTGTTCTATGTCCGTTGCTGTCAAATTTGCTAGATAGTGTATGTAAAACTTCATGAATAACTGTATGTTTTGTAGCATATGGGCCAAGATAGCTTTCTCCATTACGATTAAATCCTTCTAATTTTTCATTGTCATAATCTGATTTTCCATATGCTTTTAGCAAATCTGTAATATAATCGTATATATGAATTTTTGAAAAAGCTTTTTCCACTCTTTCTGTAGTAGTATATTTCATTAATTCTGAATTATATATTTTACATTTTGCTTCATTTACTAAATCGTAATTCATCCTTTTTTCTCTCTAATCTCTTAAATTAACCTTTTCTATTGTTACTTTTCCTAATTTTCCATTTTTAAACTCATCTAATATTAATCTTGATGTCTTTTCTTCGTCTATTTTTCCTCCTGTCATCATGCATCCTCTTTTTTTGCCTATTTCTAGCATAATTTCATAAATATTAGCGTTTTCAGGTTGTTCTTTTTCTAGTGTTTGTTCTATAAATTTTTCGTCTATTTTATATCTATCACATAATTTTGTTCTATAATTTTCTAATAAAAATTTCGTTAATTGATATGCTATTTCTATCTTATCTAATATTTCTTCTTTTATTGAACCTGTAAAACACAAGTGTAATGCCACTTCTTCACTTTCAAATTTTGGCCATAAAACTCCTGGTGTATCCAGTAGTTCTATTTTTTCGTTTATTCTAATCCATTGCTTTTGTTTTGTAACTCCTGGTTTGTTTCCAACTCCTGCTGTTGTTCTTTTTGATATTCTATTTATAAATGATGATTTACCAACATTTGGTATTCCTAATATCATTGCTCTTATTTTTCTTCCTGTTCTTCCTTTTTCTGCATGAGCATCTAAATCTATTTGCATTATTTTTTCTATTTGTCTAATACATTCGTCTATTCCTCTTCCTGAGTTTGAGTCTACCAATACTGCTGGTATGTTTTTCTTTTTGAAATGTTCAACCCATAATTTGTTTTGTCTGTCATCTGATAAATCGCATTTATTTAGTACTATTATTTTCTTTTTATTTTTTGTTATTTCTGCAATATTTGGATTTTGACTTGATATTGGTATACGTGCATCTAATAGTTCTATTACTATATCTATTAATTTTAAGTCTTGTATTATTTGTTTTTTTGTTTTTTCCATGTGCCCTGGATACCAATTTAGACGGACCTTACTTTTATCATTATCATTATTTTTCTTTTCTGCTCTAATTTTTCTTTTTTGGTACATATCCATTTAAATCACTTCCTTTTTGTAATTTGTATACCCTATTTTATGGTATATTATTTACTTATATCTCTTGTATTTAAAATCCATAATATTTTTTCACATTGTCATATGATAGCTTTTCAAAAAATATTTTTCCAGTAATAGTTGGTTTTAGTTGTCGTACACTATCTATGTTAAATGAAATTAATCCATCTTTTTCATAGCAATCCCTAATATATACAAAAAATAAAGGATTTATTTTATATCCAGAAATTCTGCCATTTCCGCCTCTTTCTTTTCTTGATTGTAGTTTTTCTTTTTTTATACATACGGTGTTTTCTTCTATTGATGCACCCATATTTTCCAAAAATCTCTTTAGTGCTTTTGGAGTCCACACTTTATAATGATTTCTTCCGGCTGGGCGTATTTCACCTTCTAAATTTGCCCATATTGATATTTGATTTACAGGCATCATAACTAAATTACCATAACAATCTTCTGTGCATAAAACATCTGCATATTTTTTTCTATAATTATTTGTTACTGCTAAATTAACACTTTCTTCAGAAAATTCATTAATATTATGTCCCATTGATTCAAAGAAATTTAAATTTTTTTGTTCTAACAGCATATCTTTAAATTGTGGATATCTTTCAATAAAGTTATCAGTTATTTTTATTTTTCCATCTTCTCCATATTTTGGTAGATCAGGTTCACTTGCTTTTGCACCTTGCTCTTTAAATTCTATTGTATAAATATTTAAATCCATTACTGTTATTAAGGCACTATCAATACCATTGCATCCACCTGCTTGAATCAGCATACGGCTCTTATCACTGTTATAGTAGACATATCTTGGAACTAATGAATATGATTTTAGTAATGCTTTTATATTTTTATTTATCATATCATTGTTGTTGTTTAAACAAATGTGGAACTGGTTTAACTCAAACATATTCGCTAATGTTTGAGCATAAACACATTCACTAAATACTGCTGGTTGAATATTTTTTCCAGTTTCGTAGCTTTTTGCTATTTGATTTGCTAAAGCAGGACATTTTTTCTCTATTTGTAGTAAATCCATCAAATTTCTTCGTGCAATTGCTTTTTTCCACAAATTGTTTCTTGTTCTTTTATCATAAATTACTTCTTGCTTTTTTATTGTATAAAATTCTTTCATTATTTCTGATTGCAATTTTGTTAATGGTATTTCACTCATATTTTGTCTTATAATTAATCAATTATTTTAATTAGTTGATTAACCCCTTTCTTTTATTATTTTTTATTGTTCTTTATATTAAAAAAATTATTTGAATGAATATTGTCAAAAACCTCAGCGTTTTCATTAATTTTTAAAATATTTAATATCATGTTATTAATTTTATTTTTGTATTCTTCTGGAAATTTTATGTTTTCTTGTTTTTCTCCTGCATTTAATTTGAATTTTTTGTATTGACTTTCTTTGTTAATCATATCTATCGCGATGTTTTTGAATTTTTCTTTTTCCTTGCTATCTAAAAGATTTAATGGTATTGGCATTTTTTCCAGTAATCCTTTGGGATATGTTATCCCTCCATCATAAATTCTCCACCACCAATATGCAAAACTTGAATTTATTACGCAATATACAAAATAAAATGCATCCTCTTCTTCAAAATTTAATGTAATTGATCCTTTTCTAGCTAATTTTTTTGAGGAAGCCGTTGTGTTGTATCTGCATGTATTTGGCATATTAATTAAAAATTTATTTGCATCTTTGGTTATTAAATCTTTTATAGTATATTGAGAATTATTAATCCAACTTTTATATATTTGGCTTAATCTTTTATCTATTTTTTTAAATTCTTTATTTTTTTCATCAATAATTTGATATTCATTTGGAAGTACTTTTTCTAAAACTTTGCATTTTAGCAATTTATTTCTTTCTTCGTTTTTGAATCTGATCATTGGAGTAATTTTAAATCCTTTTTTGTCATCTGATTTTTTTAATAAAGTTATTGCTGCTCTAACCGAATTTGATGTATTAGTATTAAAAATGCCATGTTTTCTACCACAAAAGATATTTCCTGGTACATTGTCAAAATCAACTATAAATCCATTTCCATATTTGCACATATTTTGTCTTAATGAATAAAATTTGTTTCCCGAAATAAAACTATATGGTGTTATTATAACTGTTGATTCACTTTGTTTAAAAATCTTGTCCATGAAGGCTGAATAATATTCATGTGAATCCTCTATAACTTTTGATTCATTCCATTCTTTTTTTATCTCTTTGAAATTTGCGTATGGAGGATTTGCTATTGTTTTGCAATTATTTGGAAGTACTATATTTTTATTTAAAAAATCGCCACATATATCATGTATTTTGTTTTTTAAGTCATTTCCATATTTTTTTATTATTATAGTTTTACATATTTTTAGTGCAATTTTGTCTGAGTCATATAAATATACTCTTCCAGCCTTTAATACTTCTTTGGCTTGTTTTTCTCCTATGTATTCTAGATATGTTAGTATAAGTTTGCCTGTGCCACATGCAACATCGCATATATTTTCGCCTTCACATTTTGAAAGCCATTCACTCATTATAAGTGCTACATCATCTGGCGTATAATATTGTCCACTTTTTTTCTTTTTTATTTTATCTTCTATTGCTAGACCAATTTCATACAGTTCACCAAAGTTTTTTGTATCTAAGAATTCATTTTTTCCTTTTTTCAAAACATATTCACAAATTTCGTTCCATGTTTTTTCCAAACCTATTTCTTTTATGTCTTCAATATATTGTTTTAAATTGTATTCGCTGTATTTTTGCATATTTTTATTCATTTTTTATCCTTTCGTGCATACCTCTAAACTTTGACAAATTTATAAACAAATCCGAAAATTTTATATTTTTGTTTTGTTCTTACAAAGTTCTATAATTATTTTTGTCTGCCCTATCATCTAATTTTCTATCAAATTCTTCGTTTTTGTAGAACCAATCTGTTTTCTTATCTGTTGGATTTTCTTTTCTATTTTTATCTAAAAGTAAGTCTATTAAAACTGCTAAAGGTAATATTATTCCTATCATAGAAAACATTAAATCTGTACTTTGTGCAACTGTTAATGCATCATGTGACATTATACTTAATTTATTAGTTACATCATTTCCAAAATATAATGCATGTATTGTAAGATATAAAAGGCTTCCTAGCAATTTTCTTTTTACTATTAATACCAAGCATAATAAAGTTGCAAATAATATTGCAATTTCAAATCCTTCATTTATTGGTGTCATTCCTAAAAAGTCTTTTCCCATTTGTGACGCTATAGTTATTATAATTCTTATAATCCAGAATACTATCATAAACATTACTAATAAATATGTTGAAAATTTTTTCATAATTTTTTTCTCCCTTTTTATTTGCTTTTTTGAATAAATTTAAAGCTTTCATATGCAATGCGATTTTATATATTAGGAAAGTTGTATAACTTTTCTAATATATAAAAAAGAGCGGAGTATCCGCCCTATTCTTAAAATTAATCTACAAAATCAAAATCATCTTTAAATTTTTCTTTGAATATTTCAAATACTTTGTTTAATGTTTCTTCATCTTCTACACTTACATATGATTCTTCTTCTGAATCTTCGTCATCATTGTCTTCTACTTTTAGTATTACTACTTCTCCTTCGTCTTCCTCTCCATCTTCTGTTATAGGTAATAATACAACGTATTCTTCATCATCTAAATCAATTAAATCTAAGAATTCAAATTTTACCTCGTTTCCATCTTCGTCATTTAATATTACTATATTATCTAATTCGTCTCCTTCGTAATTTTCGTTCATAATTTAATTCTCCTTTCAAATTTATTATCAATATAATATCGTATTTTATGAATTTTTGCAACTGTTTTTTAATTTTTTTTATTTATATATGTTTCTAAAATATATACTGCAGATATAGTATCTACAATATCTCTTTTTTTATTCTTATTGACTTCTAAAAAATTCATTGTTTTATGTGCAGCTACAGTTGTTAGGCGTTCATCTATAGTTTCTATTTTCATTTTGTTGTATTTGCATTTAAGTTTATGTATAAATTGTTCTGTTCTTTCTGCTCTAACTGTTTTTTCACCTTTCAAATTATATGGCATTCCTACAACCAATGTGTCAACTTCATATTTTTCTAATATTTCGTCTAATCTTCTTAAAACTATTTTATCTGAATTATTTCTTTGTATCGTTTCTAAACCTTGTGCTGTTATATTTAGCGGATCTGTTATTGCTATTCCAACACGTGCATCTCCATAGTCTATTCCTAATTTTCTCATTATTCGTCCTCTAATCCTAAGCCAATATAACTTTTTACCATTTTTTCTAGTAATTCGTCTCTTTCTATTGTTCTAATTTTGTTTCTTGCATCATTATAACTTGTTATATATGTTGGATCTCCTGATAAAATATATCCAACTATTTGGTTTATTGGGTTATACCCTTTTTCTGTTAATGCTGCATATACATCTTTTAATATTTCTTTTGCCTTTGTGTTTTCTTCTCTTTCAACTTGAAAGCTCATTGTTTTATCAAAATCCATTGCTATTGCTCCTTTCATTTAACTATTTACAATAATATAAATAAAATTTATATTATTGTAATTAGATTATATATTAGTAATATTACTTTCGTTTGCATCACAATTGTCTAAGTATTCTTCTTGTTTCTTTAATACTTCTTCAAGTCCTGTTCCTTTGTAATATGTTGATAGTGTAAAGTTTAATTTTGGGCATACTTCCATTTTTTTGCTTTCCTCTTCTTCGTCATTGGTTTCATTTAAACTAATTATTGTATTTTCTAGTTTTTCTTTTAATTCGTTTATAAATTCTGCTACTCCGTTAAGTTCTACTCCTGAAAAGGCTATTACAAATTTAGGTCCCATATATCTTACATACACATATTGTGTAGATATATTTTGTTTTATGTATTCACTTGTTTTTTCTATTACTTTGTTTCCTAGTTCTCTACAATATTTGTAATTTATTTCTTCAAGATTTATTATTTTATACATACATATTGTTGATGTTGTATATTGGTCTATTATTTTTCTTCCTTCTCCATATAAATATTCTTCTGAATATAGTCCTGAGAATAAATCTTTTCTGACTATTGATTCTATTGTTTTTTGATGTCCTACTGTTTTTAGTACAGATACAATGTTGTCTTTTATTACTTCTAATACTGTTGTGTCAACATTGTCAAAGTCGTGTGGTGTTCCACTTTCTATAATCCAATATCCTATATAAACATTGTCTATATATAATGGGAAGAATATTGCTGATTTGGCTCTTCCAAATTCCATCTTTTGATATGGCAATCTTTCTTGGTCATTGTTTACTGTAACATATTTAGGAGTGGCTTGTGCTATACTGTCTTTAAACATGTCAACGTCTTGCAATGATTTTAATGCATCCCAATGCATTTCATCGACATTTGATGCTTTTATTTCATATTCTGCACCATTAAATACAACTATAGTAGAATATTTTATTTCATATTTTTCTATTAATATTTCATTTATTCTTTTTATTTTGTCATCAACTGATGATGTTTGTCCTATAGCACTCATAAAATCTTGCACTACGGAAAGGTTGTTTATTTTTTGATTAATATTTTTATATGTTTGTATTTTTTTATGTATATTTAGGTTATATGCTATTAATCCTAAAACTGCTATTATTAAAATTACTACTACTATTATTAGCACTTTTTTACCCTCCTAATTGTTATTTTAATATCTATTTTTCATTTGATTTAGCGTTGAGTTCATACTTGGTGAAAATACTCCACTGTTTTTGTCTACTGTTGGTGGTGTATATGTTGATTTTCCTGAAATTGATGGATATATCATGTCTGCTAAACTATTTAATATTTGTAAGATATTCTTTGGATATCCTTTTGTTGATACTTCACAATTTATTATATTTTCCATATATCTTGTATATACTTCTTCATTAAATGGAACTCCAACATATCTTATTGTGTTTTTATCAAATAATTCTGTCATAAATGACATTGCTGGATCATTATAATATGCCATTCCACCTATTATTGATTTGTCGTTTACTCCTCTTAGTTTTAATGCCTTATTTAATACTATTCTTAATTTGTTTTGATCTAAGATATTTTTAGATTTTAATTCTCTTAAAAATGCTGTTAATGGTTGTATTGTTAGTATGTCAAAGGTTTGAACTAAATATATTTCTTGTGTTTTTTCAAAATATTGAAGTGGTGTGTTAAAGTCACAGTCAATTAATACCAATGAATGTTTTTTTAACAATGTTTGTAATATTGTTCCTGCATTTTCTATTCCTTCTGTTTCTTCTGGTAATGATGTATATACTGTTAAATTTCTGTTTACTTGTATCCCGTTTGCAATTCCTTGTAATAAATTTGGAATAGAGTTCATTGCAACTTTTCTTAAATCTTCTTCATTTTTTGTATAAATATAGTATGAATTTCTATTTTGGGTTGTATCTAATATTGCTGTATCTATTCCCATTCTTGCAGTTATATCTGCTATATTGTTCACAATAAATGATGTTCCATTTTTACTTGTTCCTACAAAACATGCCACTTTTTTGTCTGATGTTAATAAATTTGTAATATCTACATTGTCATATTGAATATCAGTATTTTGTAGGCTGTTTTCATACATTGTGTTTGTACTGTTTGCATATTGAATGTCGTTTCCATATGTTGTGTTTGTACTATTTGCATATTGAGAGGTATTTCCATACATTGTGCCTGTATTGTTTTCGTATGTAGAATTCATATTATTAGTGTATGTGTTATTTATTTGTTCTTCTGTTTCCTCTACTTCTGGCAATACTGTTGTTTCTTTTTCTTCTAGTCCTGGCAATATGTTTTCGTTTTCATTTTCATTTTCTTCTAATCCCGGTAAAGTTATCTCTTCTTTATTTTCTTCTTCAAAACCTGGTAATACAACTTCTTCTTTTTTCTCTTCTTCAAGTCCTGGTAATGTTATATTTTCTTGATCTTCTATCACTGCATTTTTACGAGGTCTTCCTCTTTTTCTTTTTGGAGTTGCCTCTTCAGTTGCTTCTGGAAGTGGATTTTTACGAGGTCTTCCTCTTCTTCTTTTTGGTTCTTCTGTAACGGGTTCTTCTACTTTATTTTCTTCTTTTTTTGTTTCTTTTTTAATTTCTGGTTTCTTTTCTTCTTCGAAGTCGTCATCACTTAATAATTTATCTATTCTATCCATATCTTCTTTTTCAAACATTGGTCCTTTTTTGCTTATACTTGTTACTGTTTTTTCTGGTGCTGGTGTTTCTTCTTCATCTTCTATTAAGTCTTGGAACGCTTTAGCAGCCTTTGGTTTTGCTAGTTTCTTTGTGCTATTCATATTTACAGATGATGGAATAACAACTGGCCTTGAAAGTATTTTCTCTTTATTTCCTGTATTTAGTAATTTTTCACTTGGACCATCATTTTTTGTTTTTTTACCTTCGTTTTGTGCTCTTAAATTATCTGAAACTCTGCTGTTAAATGATATTATTTCTTGATATTTTGGTGATTTTTCCTCTAATACCGCTCTTACGTTTAAAGGTAAAAATTTGCTTATTATTCTTAATTGTACATCATTGTATTGTGAAGCTATATTATTAAAACTTTCTACGTATTTTTTTTCGTCTTTTCCCAGTCTTTTATAGTGTGCTAATATATTTTGTATCTCAACTTCACTTACATCATTTTCATTTTCTGTTTGATAAGAGACATCTTCTGAATCTATTTTATAATATATTTTTGCTTCTTTTTTTGAACGTGGTTTGTTTAACAATTCGCAAACTTTGTCAACACTTCTGTCATTTCCAAGTAGTGCATTATATATTCCTATTCCAAATAATTTTACTAACATTTCTTCTGATTTTTCTCTTCTGTCTGAGCATATTAATATTATTGGAATATCGTCTCCCCTCATATTTGATGCTTCATCACTAATACTATCTAATTTGTCAAATATAAATTTGTCTATTTGAGAATATTGTGTGTTTGAAAATGCTTCCAAATCTTCACTTATAACTATTCTGTCATAGTTTTTATCTTTTTGTAATTCTTTTAGTATTGCATTGAAGTAATATACATTTTTATATGAAATTATTTCTTTATAGTTTTTTTGATATCTTTTTACTATTGATTCTGATATCTCATCATTACTTACTGCAAATAAAACTTTCATTGGTTACCCCCTTCCAAATTTTACAAACATTGCAAATGCTAGTGGTAAAATCTGGCATATAATTAATAATGTAACAAATGTTACTATTAAGCCCATTCCTTTTTCTAATGTATCTAATTTTCTTATACCTATTACATATTGGTGTATTGCTCCTATTGCAATTCCTAAAAAGCAAAATGGAATACTGTATATTCTAACTATATTTAAAATATATGCAACTGTTCCATATGCGTCTGAGCCATATTTTTGTTTATAGTCTTCTAGTGATTTTGTTTGTGTTTCTTTTATTTCAACTAATTGACTTTCTGTTTTATTGTCTATTGCTTTTGTTGTTTCAGCATATACTGTATTGGTAAAAGTAAATATCCCTAATGTCATTACTAATATAGTGAATATTGCTAATACTTTTTTCATTTTTTTAGCCCCTTTCTTATTTTCTTAAAAGTACTTATTTTTTTACATTTTTTATACCTATATATCATACAATATCTTCAAAAAAATATCAAGGAATTTTACAAAAAATTTACAATTTGTTATATAAATACTGCATTTTAGAGTAAACTGCATTTGCCCAGTTTTTGTCTGTTGCATATTTTGTGTTTATTCCCTTTAGTGTTGGTCCATTGTAATATGTTCCTGCGGCCTTTTCTCCTCCATAAATACTTGTACCCGCAGGATTTAAATAATATTTAACAAATACTCTTGCTAATAAATCTATGCTTTCTGAATAATTTGTAAAATTATATGCTCCGTTATATGGATTTGAATCATATGCACCATATCCAAATAAATTATTTTTTTGTAATGCTATTTTTGATGTTCCCCACGCACTTTCGTGTATTCCTACGGATGCAACAAATATTCCATTTATATTGTATTGTTTTTCAATGTAATAAAAATATTCCGCATTTTTTTCAAATATTTTATTTGTATCTTTACTATCTGATAATGCCTTTTTAAATTGTTCTAAAGTTAATCCACTTGGTTTGTTTAATTGCATATTTATGCTAAGTGTTGATAATAATTGCTCTTTTGTTTTTGTTTCTGCCGTTGTTTGTTTTTGCTCTTCACTTGCATTTGGATTTATGTATATTGTACATTCTGCTTTAACCCATCCTGTTATATTTTGATATGATATTTTATACCAGTTTTGTGTTATCTCTAGTATTTTTAGTTCTTCTTCTTTTTTTAATGTTGTTATTTTTCTACTTTCTTCTGTTGCTTCCGCTCTTACTGCCAATTCGTCTGATGTTACATATATTTTGTCTCCAACTTTAACTTTATAATTGCTTGTATAGTTTGCCCCACCTATTTCTACTATTTTGTTTGCTGATGCTTTTGTTATTGTTGCATTTGTTTGTTCTTCTTTGATTTGGTTTCCGTCTTTGTCATATGTTGTTTTTATTGTAATTTCTTGTTTTCCTTGTCTTCCTTCCTGCACTACTACTGACATTCCTTTTGGTATTTCTTTATTTGTTCTATACTCTGTTAAATATTCTAATACTTCTTCTTTTTTTGTTATTTGTTCTGTCTGCCCATTATTTGTATTTTGATTTATTATTTGGTCTATATCTATTTTATTGGCTTGGCTTATTTCCTGATTTTTTTCTGTTGTATTTATTGTTTTGCTTGCATTGTCCGGATTTGCAACCGCTTCTTTTGCATATGATTTATTTGTTGGAAAGTACATATTGAAAAATATTATTATATATAATATTGTAAAAAATGCAAATGCTAATATTATTATTGTTTTTAATGTTATTTTTATTTTATTTTCTTTTGTTTTCATTTTTTCTTTTCCTTTCATTTTTCTATTTTATGTGAAAGTTTTCTCTGTTTTTCTACTATTATTTTAATATTTCTGTGCTTTTTTGTCAATGGAAAATAAGTAGCAAATGTCGAAATTTCTCATATAATAAAAATAAAGGAGGATACAAAATGTTTGGAAGAAGAAAATGTTATTGTATGAATAATAATTATCAAAACAATTCATGTGAAGAACAAAACGACATAATGGAAGACAAATGTTCAAATGTAGAAAATCTTAATTTAAGTTGTAATCAAAACAAATATATGAATTGTTGTGAATGTGGATTTGAAGAAGAAGACAATGTATTTCCAGAAAATCCAATGTTAGGTCAAAGTTATGTACCTATCCAATATATGGATAAAACATTTAAACCATGTGTAGGACTAAAAATGGGAACAATATTTCCAGAATTGGTCAGTCCTTATATGCCAGGTCAATCTATGAATGAAATAGAATATTTGGCAGCAACAAATACTGTAAAGGAGGGCTGTAACAAATGTCAATAGAAAAAGAAGAAATGTTACAACAAATAAGATGCTGTGATTTTGCAATAAACGAACTTGCTTTATATCTAGATACACACCCAACAGATGACAACGCACTTTGCTTACACAGAAGATATTGCAGAGAAGCAAAAGATTTGAAAGATAAATATCAAAAAATCTATGGTCCTTTAACAATTAATTTTCCATGTAATAAATGGAGATGGCTAGAAGAACCATGGCCTTGGGAAGGAGGAATGAATTAATGTGGACTTATAATAAAACATTACAATATCCAATTAATATAAAATGTTCAGATCCAAGATTAGCAAAAGTAATAATTTCTCAATATGGTGGACCTGACGGCGAACTTGCAGCGTCTCTAAGATATTTATCTCAAAGATTTGGCATGCCAGACCAAAATGCAAAGGCTATTCTTAATGATATAGGTACTGAAGAACTTGCTCACCTTGAAATGGTGGGAACAATTGTACATCAATTGACAAGAGGTGCTTCAATTGAAGAAATAGAAAAAGCAGGTTTAGGACCATATTATACTGATCATGGTGTTGATGTATATCCACAATCAGCAGCAGGCGCTCCATTTACAGCAGCATATATTGCATGTAAAGGTGACCCAATTGCAAACTTACAAGAGGATTTGGCTGCTGAACAAAAAGCTCGTGCAACTTATGAAAAATTAATTGATTTATGTAGAGATAACCCAGATGTTATTGACCCATTAAGATATTTAAGAGAAAGAGAAGTTGTTCATTTCCAAAGATTTGGTGAGGCTTTAAGAGGCGTTCAAGATAAATTGGCCGAAAAGAAATTTTATATGAATGATTGCAAATAATTAAAAAAGAATGATTTAAAACAAAAAAGTCAAACTTTTTATGTTTGACTTTTTTACATTTTTTCTGGCATTTCTATTCCTAGTAAATTTGCACCTTGTTTTAAAACTTGTGATACTGCATAAGTTAAGTAAACACGTGCATCCTGTACATCTTTATCATCAACAATAATTTTATTTTCATTATAAAAACTACTATATGCTTTTGCTAATTCAATTAAATATCTTGCAAGCATTGATGGTTCGTTCTTATCTGTTACTTGAATTAATATATCTTCGAAATTATAAATCAATTTTAAAATTGCCATTGAATATTCATCTGATAAATTGTCTATTTTAACATTTTCGATTTTTGGTAAATATCCTGCTTTTTCTAATACACTTTTTGTTCTAACATATGTATATTGAATATATGGTCCTGTTTCGCCTTGGAAGTTTAATATTGTATTCCAATCAAAGACTTCATCTTTAATTCTTGACGCAGACATATCATTAAATATAACTGCACCTATTCCAACTTTTTTAGCAACTTCTTCTTTATTTTCCAAATCCGGATTTTTTTGTTCAATTATTTCTTTGGCTCTAGAAATTGCTTCATTTAACAATTCTTCAAGTTTAATAATATTACCTTCTCTTGTTGACATTTTTCCTTCTGGTAGCAATACCATTCCAAATGACACATGTTCTAGTCCATTTGTATATTTTTCATCTAATCCTAAAAGTTTTGCAACTTCAAATACTTGTTTAAAGTGTAATACTTGTTCATATGATGTTACATATAATGCTTTATCAAAATCATATGTTCTAGCCCTATATAAAATTGCTGCTAAATCCCTTGTTGCATATGTTGTAGAACCATTTGATTTTTCTATTATACATGGTGTATTTATTCCTTTATCTTCCAAGTCTATTATTTTTGCTCCTTGTGATTCTACAAGTTTACCTGTTTTTTGTAATAAATCTATTACTTCTGGCATCTTGTCAGAATAGAATGACTCTCCATTCCAAGAATCAAACTTGCTTCCAAGTAAATCATATACTTTTTGGAATTCTTGTAAACTTAGTTCTCTAAATTTTTTCCAAATTTCTACGCAATATGAATCTCCATCTTCTAATTTTTTGAAATTATTTCTGCAATTTTCTAATATTTGTTCATCATTTTTGCATGCTTCATTTATTCTTATATAGATTTTTGTTAATTCATTTATTGGATCTTTTTCAATGTCATATTCTTCGCCCCACATTTTGTAGCCTTCTATTAATTTTCCAAATTGTGTTCCATAATCTCCTAAATGATTTACACCTGTAACATTATATCCTAAATATTTGTATATATTGTATAGTGTTCCACCTATTACTGTTGAACGTAAATGACCTATATGAAATGGCTTTGCAATATTGGGAGCTGAATAGTCTATGACAATGTTTTTTCCTTCTCCAACTATTGATTTTCCATATTGCTCTGTCTTTGATATTTCTCCTAATACTTCTTCGGCTAATGTTGATTTGTTTATAAAAAAGTTTAAGTAACCTCCTGCTACTTCTACTTTTTCTATTTCTTCTACAGGTTCTAATTTTTCTTTTATTTCATTTGCAATTGCTGGTGGTGCCTTCCTCAATTCCTTTGCTAACCTAAAACATGGAAAGGCATAATCGCCATTTTTGCTATCTTTAGGTGTTTCTATGTAACCTTCCAATTCTTTTGCATTTATTTCTATTGTTTTTGATATCTGTTTTGCTATTATTTGTTTAAAATTTTTCATTGAAACCTTCCTTTTATTTTTCTAACCTTTTTTCATTTTCAATAATAGTCATAATTATTTGAACAGTTTTTTCTAAATCATCATTTTTTATTACATAATCATATAAATTAATTTTAGATTCCTCATATTCTAGCCTGTTTAAACGTAATTGCATATCCGCTTCTGATAAATTATCACCACGATTTATAAGTCTATTTTTTAATTCTTCTTTATCAACTTTTAAAAATATTGTAACTAATTTCGTATCATTAGATAACATTTTGATTAAATTTTCTGTACCATTTACTTCTATATCTTTAACTATTATTTTACCACTCTGAATTTTTTCATTCATTAATTTTTTAGATGTACCATAATAATTTTCATGATGCAAATCATATTCATAAAATTCTCCATTATTTATTTTTTCTTTAAATTCTTCCTTTGATATAAAGTAATATTGTATACCCTCTTCTTCTCCTGGTCTTGGTCCTCTAGACGTAAAAGATGGAAGTGATATAACATTTTCCATCCTTTTTATTAATTCTTTTTTTATTGTATCTTTACCTGCTCCAGAAACTCCTGATAATATTACTAGCATTTTAATTCCCCTTTTTATTATTCTTCTATTTCTGTATCTTTTTTTGCTTCTTCATTATTTTGTTCTTCACTTTGTTCTTTGATTTCTTCTTTGATTTCTTCTTTGATTTCTTCTTTGTTTTCTTCTTTGTTTTCTTCTTTATTTCCTTCTTCTCTTATAATCTCAAATTTACCCTCTGCAAGTTCATTTGCCGCTAATGTTACAGGTGATTCTTCTTTAACTTTTGTCAAAGGTTCATCTCCCATTGCAATTTGTCTAGCCCTTTTTGATGTTGCTATTACCAATTCATATCTGTTTTTGGCTTTTTTTAATAATTCTGTAACCGTTGGTTTTACTATCATTTTCATTTTCCTCCTAAATTTTTAAAATTCAAATTCCTAAAGATTTAAATTTATAATTATTTTCTAATCATCTTCTTGTATTTGTGCCGATGTAGTTGTAATATCTTTATCTAATCTTCCAGCAACAGTCTCTGGTTGTACAGCTGACAAAATTATATGTCCAGAGTCAGTTATTATTACTGCTCTTGTTCGTCTTCCACATGTTGCATCAACCGCTGTTTTATCATCCTTTGCTTCTTGAACCATTCTTTTTATTGGAGCTGATTCAGGGCTAACTATTGCCACTATTCTATCTGCAGAAACAATATTTCCAAATCCTATATTTACTAATTGCATACTAATCCCTCCATTCTAATATTTCATCTTATTTTACATCATTTTAAATTTTTAGACTTCTATTTTTTATAAAATCTATTCTATATTTTGTACTTGTTCTCTAATGTCCTCTATCTCAGTTTTTATATCGATAACTCCATTTGTTATTTCAAGATTATTTGCCTTTGAACCTATAGTGTTTGTTTCCCTGTTCATTTCTTGTATAATAAAATCTAGTTTTTTTCCTATAGCTCCATCTTGGTTATTAGATATTAAATTTTCAAATTGAAATATATGGCTCTTTAATCTTGTAATTTCTTCCTCAATTGAACATTTATCTGCATATATTACAACTTCTTGTGCTAACCTTGATTTATCTACTTCATCGTTTTTTAATAACTCTTTTACTCTCTTTTCTAATTTTACTACATATTCTTCAATAAGTCCAGTAGATTTTGCAGATATTTCCACTATTTTGCTTTGAATGTTCCTTATCCTCTGCAATAAATCTTGAGAAATCTTTTCTCCCTCTATATTTTTCATTTCTAAAATTCTAGTTACTGCACCTTGTGTTACTTGTTTTATTTCATCTTTTATTTTTGAATTTTCTTCATCTACTTTTATTGTTAATACATCCGGAATTTTAGCAATATCCATAACCTCTATATTACTTTCTATTTTTTCTTCTTGTGCAAGTTCTTTTAGCTGTTCAATATATAATTTTGCAAGTTGCTTATTTATTTCTATTTTTCTTCCTTCTTCACTATTATTTTCAAAACTAACAAATACGTCTATTTTTCCTCTTTTAATTTTATTGGATATTTCTTTTTTTATGGTTTCTTCCAAATAACTTATTGCTTTAGGAATTTTTACATTAATATCCAGGTATCTATGGTTTACACTTTTTATTTCAATTTGGTATTCTCTGCCTTCTACACTAAGATTTTGCTTTCCATACCCAGTCATACTTCTAATCATTTTTCTTCATCAACTTTCTTTTTGGTTGTTTTCTTTTTTTTATTTTCTATTCCTTGTTTTTCAACTTTTGTTGTTGCCTTTTTCTTCGTTGCAGGTGTCTTTGTTGTTTTTGATTTTGTCTCTTTGTTTTCTGTTACGTCCTTTTCAACTTTTGTTGTTGTTTTTTTCTTTGTTACAGGTGTCTTTGTTGTTTTTGATTTTGCCTCTTTGTTTTCTATTACGTCCTTTTTAACTTTTGTTGTTGTTTTTTTCTTCGTTGCAGGTGTCTTTGTTGTTTTTGATTTTGTCTCTTTGTTTTCTATTACGTCCTTTTCAACTTTTGTTGTTGCCTTTTTCTTCGTTGCATATGTCTTTGTTGTTTTTGATTTTGCCTCTGTCTTTTTCGTTGTTGTCACATCATTTTTTAATTTTATATCTTCTATTTTATCTTTTTTTCTCTTAGTAGCCTCTTTTTTCACCGGTTCTTTTTCCTTAACAATTTCTTTAATATCACTCAAATCATCTGCTATTTCTTTTCTTCCTTTTGTATAATACCATATACATTTTACTATAAAATATATTGCAATTATATATGATGAAGCCAAAAAATAAATTTTAAAATTAAAATTAAATCTTTTCGTTATATACTGGCTTGTAAGTGTATATGCCGATAATACCAAAACTTCAATTCCTTGGACCGCTAAGTCATCATCATCTTTTTTATATGCTAATTCAAAAATAAAAATTGCTAAAAATAAAAATATCATTGTGCATATTTCAATTCCTCTTTCTAAATATAATGCACTAATCTTTTCGCTTACTAAATTTAAAGTCAAAAAATAAATAACTACCAATATTGCTTTTAGTATATTTAGATATATTTTTTTCATATGTTTCTCACTAACTTCTTTCATATATTCAATCCCTTTCTATTTCTCTAGTTCATACATTATAATGCTTAATACATTTAGTGCAACAGTCTCTGTTCTTAATATTCTCTTTCCCAATGTTACTATTTTTGCACCATTATTTTCTAGTTGTTCTACATCATTTTCTTCTAGTCCGCCCTCTGGTCCTATTACTATTCCTATCTTGATTTTGCCTTCTTTATATTTTTCTTTTATTTGCTTCAATTGTTCTTTTAATGTTCTATTTTGTTCATTTTCATAGGCTATTATAACTATATCATATTTTGGAATTAATTCATACATATTTTTTATATTTATTACATTATTTATATGTGGTATGATATCTCTTCCACTTTGTTTTGCAGCAACTTCAGATATTTTTTGCCATCTTTCAACTTTTTTACTTTTATCTTTTTCATTTAGTTTTACAACACATCTTTTCATTTCTACTGGAGTTATATCATATACCCCCAGTTCCACTGCTTTTTGAATTATAAATTCCATTTTATCTGCTTTGGGTAATCCTTGAAAAATTGTTACTTCTATATTTGATTCTACTTGCTTCTGAATTTTTTGTTTTATTTTGCATGTTATATTTTCATTTTCTATGTTTTGTATTTTACATAGAAAATTTTCTCCATTTTGATTGTTACAAATTTGTATTTCGTCTCCTATTTTTGCTCTTAGTACTTTTTTTATGTGATTTACATCTTGTCCGATTATTATTATTTCGTCTTTTTTTATTTGTTCTTCTTTTACAAAAAATTTGGGCATTTTGTTCTCCTTATTGGTCTTTGTTTTTTACAAATCAGATTATATCATACTTATTATTCTTTTTCAAATCAATTTTCAAATAATTTTATGAACTGTAACTTGTAACGAGTAAAAAAACAGAATTAAGATTTTGTACGCAGTGCAAACTGCTACAAAATCTAATTTCTGCCATATTTATCTTCTACAGAAAGTTATCATACTATGATAACTTTCCTAGAATATAAAAAAAGAGAGTATCATTTTTTTGATACTCTCTACGCTTTAATAATTTTCTGCTTTTATTTCAAAATAAGCCTTTGGATGTGCACATACTGGGCATATTTCTGGAGCACTTTTTCCAATAACTATATGTCCACAATTTCTACATTTCCATATTCTATCTCCATCTTTGCTAAATACTAACCCATTCTCTACATTTTCTAATAATTTTAAATATCTTTGTTCATGTTCTTTTTCTATTTTTGCAACTTCTGAAAATAAATAAGCAATATGGTTAAATCCTTCTTCTTTAGCCTCTTGTGCCATTCTATCATACATATCTGTCCATTCAAAATTTTCGCCTTCTGCTGCAGCTTTTAAATTTTCTGCAGTTGATTTTATTTCTCCACCTTGTAATAATTTGAACCACATTTTTGCGTGTTCTTTTTCGTTATCTGCTGTTTCTTGGAATATTGCTGCTATTTGCTCATATCCTTCTTTTTTTGCTTTACTTGCAAAATACGTATATTTATTTCTTGCTTGTGATTCTCCAGCAAATGCTTCCATTAAATTTTTTTCTGTTTTTGATCCTTTTAATTCCATTCTGATACCTCCTAATTTTCTTTTTATACTTGCAGTTTATATCAATTATATATTTTTGTCAATATTTTTATTTTATATTTTTATTTTATATTTCTTCAAATTTTGTTATTTAATGGTTACAATTAATGTTCTCTCTTTTTTTCTTCATTATCTTCTTTAATATTTCCAATAAACTTTCCATTTAATTTAATACCTCTTTGCATCGTATTTAAATCAATATATTCGTGTGTATACATTTTTGATATTTTTTTACTTTTTTTATTTATAAGATTTCCCAAATGTCTAATATAATTGTATTTTAAATCAACCGTGTTTATTGTTTTATTTTTAGCAATTATTTCTGATTCCCTTTGTTCTGTTAATGGCATATAAATTTTAGTGGTTAATCTTCTCCCCTTATACATCATATCTTTTTCACCCTCATAAATTGGTATAATTGCATCACTTTTTGTTTCATCAAAAAATTGTATGATATTTTTCTTTCTCATATGGAGTTTTAATGGCAAATTAAATCCTGGATAATCAATACCAATTAGTATAAAATTATCATCATTTATTTTGTCTTCGGGTATATAGCCCCAATTAGTTATTTTGCTATTATGATTTATTTGTAGCAATAGTTCTCTAATCATTGTTTCTTTAGTTTCATATATTAATTTTATATTATTTCTTATAGATTGACAACAATCTATGTCTTTCAAAAAATCATTTTCTATATCTGGTAAAATATTATCAAATTCAAATTTATAGTTTCCCTTAAAATCACTTGCTATATTTTTTTTATAATCATAACGTGCATATCTATAATTTTCGCTTTCATCATATTCTGTAATATTCTTTCTTGCTTTTTCTGCTATATTATCCAATAATTTCAATTTTAGAACAATTCCAAATAGAACTTCATCAGAAATTTGATCTATATTATTTTTATCTTCTATGTTATCCCAAAGATTTAGGCTATCCATTATAAATATTCCTTTTTTTATTTCTGATGCGCATTTTGAGACCCTATTTTGCCAAAACGCATTCAATACTGTTAATTGTTCTAAAGATAGTGTATCTATATATTCATCAGTGAATATGTTTTTTAATCCAATATCTTCATCAATTTTCTCTGTTTCATACTTATAACACATATTTTTTAAATCTAATCTTTTATAATCTTCATTTTGTTGTTGAATTTCTTCTTCTAAAAATCCATATTTTTCTAGAAATTTTCCTGCGATTTTTAAACTATTTTTTTCACATTTAATCAATTTCTTTTCTATTTCATTATGACCATACGGAACAATATCTTTTATCAAATCTAATTCATTTTCTATATCAATTTTTTTATCTTCTTTTATGTCTAATTTATTTTCTGCATTTATTGATTTTTTATTCATTAATTTTTTTTCAAATTCAAAATCGTCTTTTGCTAAAGTATTTTTTATTGCTCTTGACATCTTTACTTTTTCTCTTAATTCTGATAACATTAGTTCCATTTGAAACTCAGCACATTTTCTTACACCTTGTTCTAATTTTGCTGATTCTTTGTCAAAATCAATTTCTTCCAAATCAATATCTTTTACATCATTATATACTTGTTCTAATAATACAGGATTTGAACTCAAGATTTTTAATGCGTTTTCTTGGAGTTGTATTTTTTCTGTTCCTGCAACCTTTAAATAGTCATATGTATCTGCTATAAACTCTTGATATATTATATTTCTAATATTTTCATCTTCATTAAAATATTTTTTTAAATGCATTACATATTTTCGTAATGTATTTAAGGACTTTCTAGCACTAGATACTTCTAAAATTTTATTATTATTAGTTCTTTTTACAAAATTCATTTCTTCTTTGAAGTTTAATTTCATATTACAAAATCTCCTTCTTTTATACAGTCTTATGTTACCTATTATATCACATAAGCCTTGATTTTTCAAGGTTTTATTAGAATTGTCCATAAAAGGTGGAAATTTGTAGAAAAAAGTTATATAATATGTACGAAATATTTTTATGAAAGGAAAATTAAAATGATAGATTTACTTTCACCTGTTGGTGATTTTGATTGCTTAAAAGCGGCTGTTCAAAATGGAGCAAATAGTGTATACTTTGGTGCAGATTTATTTAGTGCTAGGGCCTTTGCATCTAATTTTGACACTACTACTTTAGAAAAAGCAATATTATATGCAAAAACAAGAGGTGTAAAAACAAATTTAACTTTAAATACTCTTGTTACTGACGACGAGTTTAACGAAGCATTTGAACTAGCAAAAAAAGCATATGAATTTGGTATAGATGCTATAATTGTTCAAGATTTAGGATTGGCAAAACAATTAATTAAATATTTTCCAGATTTAGACATACATGCAAGCACCCAAATGACTGCACACAATTTACAAGGAGTTTTAGAATTGCAAAGACTTGGTTTTAAAAGAGTTGTTCTTTCTCGTGAGCTTTCTCTTCAAGAAATCGAATATATTTGCAAAAATACAAATGTAGAAATCGAAGTTTTTGTTCATGGTGCATTATGTATTTCTTATTCAGGTCAATGCCTATTTTCTAGTATGGTTGGAGGCCGTTCTGGTAACCGTGGAAAATGTGCACAACCATGTAGATTACCATATAAACTGTTAGAAAATGATAAAGAAATTGACAAAGGTCATCTTTTAAGTACGCGTGATTTATGTGGATTAGATTGCATTCCCAATCTAATAAAAGCAGGCGTTACATGCTTAAAAATTGAAGGTAGAATGAAAAATCCTGAATATGTTGCAACTGTTACTAGAATTTATAGAAAATATATAGACTTGGCAGAAGCCTTAATTAATACGCAAAAATTTATAGATGGAGAGAATTTAGATATTTATGATTTTAAAGAAAATACCACAAATAAATCCGAATATATTATTAATGAAAACGATAGAAAAACATTATTACAAGTATTTAACAGAGGTATGTCATCTTCTGGGCATCTTTTAAATGAACCCAACAAAAATTTAGTCTTTAAAGACAAGCCTAACAATATGGGATTATTTTTAGGCAAAGTCCAGAAATATAACAAAAACAAAGGTTACATCACTGTAAAATTACAAGAGTCCATTGAAATTGGTGACACCATATCTTTAGAAAAAGAAAAAGGTTCTTATAATGTTTCTGAGTTAATGGACAAAAATAGAAATATCAAAGAAACCTCTATCGGCCAGACTGTAACTATTGGTAGAATGAAAGGTAACATCAATTTAGGTGATAACATATACAAAATGTCTTCTAAAATATTAAGCACGCTTGCTCAAAACAGTATAAATGGTGAACATAGAAAAATATCTTTAAATTGTAAAGTTACAATAAAACACAATGAACCATTAAAAATAACAGTTACTCCAACTACAGAGACTGCAAATAATTTAGATATATACTCTAATTTAAATATTACATATACTTCAGAAATTATACCTGAAAATGCGCAAAATAGACCCTTAGAAAAAGAAAAAATTATTGCTCAAATTAATAAAACCAATGATTCTATTTTTGAGTTTTCTAATATAGATGTTGAATTAGACCCTAATATCTTTTTACCAAGGTTTAGTGCTACTCTAAATGATTTAAGAAGAAAAGTTTTGGAATCAGTCTATGATTATGCTATTTCAAATATCAAAAGAACTTGCATTAAAAAAGTAGAACCAGATTCACTAAACAATGAAGTTAAAAATAGTTTAAACGATAACACTAAAACAATTTCAGTTTTATTAAATATTTTAAATCTTGACTTTGACTATTCAAGATTAGATGGATTTGATAATATTTATATTCCTTTAAAATATTTTTCAATAAAAAAATATGATGGAATTTTGAAAACTTTAGAGCAAAAATTTAATGTTTACATTTATATGCCTACAATAATAAAAGCAAATTACAGAAACCTACTTTTTAGTAATATATTTAATACTATTGAAAGCCATAATATAAAAGGATTTGTAATTTCTAATATTTCTAATTTATTGTTATTAGAAAATGTTTTAAAAAATCCTGATTACAATTTTGATTTAATTGCAAATTATACATTTAATGTTTTCAATTTGCATAGTGTATTAGAACTAAAAAAATTAGGAATTAATAAATATACAATTTCACCTGAATCTACTAAAGAAATTATAAATAGACTTTGTAATTTTGTCAAAAATTCAACTATTTCAGAAAATGGTACATCAAGATTAAGAACTCTTTTACCTGCTGAATTAATTGTTTATGGAAAGACACCTCTTATGAATATGAATTATTGTCCACTTGGTAAGACTAACAAATGCTACCCTACTTGTACATCTAAATGTATGACTGATAATTCTTATTTCTTAGAGGATAGACTTAAAATGAAATTTAGAATTTTGTTTGATAATATTCAAACTGTTTCTACAATTTATAATTGTAAAACTACTTCCATTTCTCCTAATGATTTTTCTGGTGTTAATTGTTATAGAATTGATATTCTGGATGAATCAATTGATGAAATTAATAATATTGTTAATACTGTTAAAAAAGGTGAACGTTTAGAAGGTAAAGAATTTACTAATGGAAATTTAAATAGAGAAATTTAAAAAATGTCCTTTTGGGATTATTCTGTTTTGGATTTTTATTCCAATCATAATATCGTATTCCAAAAGGACATTCTATATTTAATTAAACTTGTTTACTACTTAAATCAATTAATAAATCCATATTATCATCTTTAGCGGCTTTATTTCTTCTAATAGCTCCACATTTTTTGCATCTAAAAACAATAACATATCCTTTTTTTCCATCTATTTCCATACTAACTGGTTCTAAATCCCCATGGCATTCTTCTGCTCTATCTCCTGGATTTTTATCAACATGTTTTGAATGTAAACAATATGGGCAATGATTTCTACATGAATACCCTAATTTAGGTACCTTTTTGCCACAATTTTCACATATAAATTCTTCGTCTATTTCTGTAAATCTACTATCTTTTAACATTTTTCACTCCTATTAATGCAAGTCAAATGTTCCTCCACCTAAGAACTCTTTCAATAATGAATTGTTTGGAACATAATCTCTTGGTATTTCTCTAAAATATTTTAAAATATTTATTAATCTTTGTGCTTCCGCATATTCCTTATATTCAGGTGTAATTTCTTGTAATAATGGCATTGCTATTGGTTTTAATGCATTTAATTCATATATTAATGATGTATTAAAAATTGTATTTGCTGACTCTTGGAATGGGAATATATTTTTTTCCTCTCCTTCTGTTACCTTATGCCATGTATTTAATGTATGTAATGCAGAATAACTTCTAAATTGATAATCCCTTACAATTCTTCTTATTAAACGAGTATCTGTTGTTGAAATTCTATTGTATCTATCCATGTTTAAAACAGTTAATGCACTAATATATATTTTGTATTTTTGATCCATTGGAATTTGACTTGTTAATTTGTCATTTAAACAATGTATCCCTTCTATTACAAGGATTTCGTCATCTGCTAATTTCATTTTTTTACCATTATATCTTTTTGTACCTACAGCAAAATCAAATTCTGGAACTTCTATCTCTTCTCCATTCAATAATTTCACCAAATGTTCATTGAATAATTTTAGGTCAATTGCTTCTATACACTCAAAATTATATTCTCCATTTTCATCTCTTGGGGTATCTTGTCTTTCTACAAAGTAGTTGTCAACTGATATTGTAACAGGTTTTAATCCATTCAAACGTAATTGAATTCCAAGCCTTTGCGCAAATGTTGTTTTTCCTGATGATGATGGTCCTGCAATTAGTACCATTTTTACATTTTTTCTTTTTGCGATATCATCTGCTATATTAGCAATTTTCTTTTCATGTAAAGCTTCTGCAAGCATTATTACATCTTTTATTCTGTCTTCTTCTATTGCTTTGTTTAGTTTGTAAACTGTTAAAACATCTAATACAGAATGAATTTTTTCGAATTCTTCTAATGCCCAAGCCAATTTTTTAGTTTCTTGGAATTCTGGCATTTTTGTTGGCTCTTTTGAACTTGGATATCTTATTAAAAATCCATTTGCATATTTTACAACATCAAATATTTTTATAACTCCTGTTCTGTTTGCTAGTGTTCCAAAGCAATAGTTATAATATTTTTCGCAGTAATACATATATATTGGATCATTTTCTTCAAAGTCAAATTGCAATCTTCCTTTTGATGTGTCTGTTTCATCATAAAATTTTTGTGCTTCTTTTCTTGTCATTTCTACCTTTTTTATTGGTAAATCTTTTTCAATGATTTCTTGCATTTTTTGTTTTAGTTTTTCTGTAAATTCTTTTGTTATTTTTATATTGTCACATTTACAGTACATTGCATTGCCAAGTTGATATTCTACCATTAGTTTTTCTTTTGGATATAAACTTTCAAATGCTTTTCCCATTATATATACAATTGTTCTAACATATATTTTCATTCCTTCTTTTGATGAAATATCTATTAATTCTATGTTTGCTCCTTCTTCTATTTGTGTTTCTAAATTTCTGTAATCGTTGTTATATAAGCATCCTATTACTTCGTATTCACTGTTTTTTATTTCTTCTGCTAAGGCTTCTCTTACTGTTAAACCTCTTTCAATTTTTCTTGTTCTTCCTTTATATTTTATGTTCATTTGTTTTTCTCCTCCTTTATTTAAATTTATAAAATAAATTTTTTGTATAAATTTAAATTCTTTCTCTTGTTTATTAATTACGTTAATTATTTTATACTAATTACTTAAATAAGTCAATAAATTTTATTTCTCCAAGTTATATTTTATACTATTTTGGATATAATTTTATTAAATATATTTGTAGGAGATGGTAATATGGATTTACAAAGAGTTCATTCTATTTTAAATAATAAAGAAAAATCTGATGTTTTTTATGACGAGAGACCTGTTTGGATTCAAGGAGTTGATGAAAAGCGTGATATTGCTAAAGTAGGATTTGTTGATAATTTTGAAGAAAAAGATGTTTATATTGAAGATTTATATGAAAAGAATTTATTTAATTAATATTTGTACAAACAAATTATAATAGCCCAAAAGATATTTATACATCTTCTGGGCTTAATCCATTAATTGTTTAATTGAGCAATCATTTGAATAATCTCAACTCCGTATAGAGGTCTGGTTTGTTTTCGAATATCTAGCTGGTATTCTATTATAGAATTTAACTTTGTTTTTAACATTTCCAAATCATCTGTTGTTAAATTATATATACCAGTTGTATATCTTGGAAACCTTCCATTTTCTAATAACAGCACTCTTATATTAGAATAATCTTCATCTGAAAGTGTTTCAATTTTATATCCATTAACAATATTCAGTTTCATTGCCTTTTGAGCAAGCCTAACCCGTTCTTCTGAAGTTGTTTCTATTTCAACCTCATATATTTTCATTTGAGTTGCTAAATAATGGGCAATTATTCTTTTCTCTTCTTGTTTTGAAACTCTTTCATACTTTTCTGATGTAACATAAATTCCATCTTCAAGTATCTCCACTGTTAATTCTACTTCTGAATTTCCAAGATCCCGCTCTTCAACTTTAAAACCATTTCCATATCTTTCTAATGTCGTCAACATAATGTTTTCCTCCTTTTGCTCTGTCAATTAGTTCACTGGTTAAAATATTTTTTATATGTATTAACCTGTAAAACAGGATTATAAAAAGTCAATTAGCATTTGCTAATATTATGTAAAAAGTATATCACCATTTTTTCAAAAAGTAAAGAAAAATCACTGAAAATTCAGTCATTTCGACCTTTCCTAGTGATTTTTATAAAAAATATTTAATATTAAAATTCGATTTTTTCCGCTATCCAAGCTTCCAAGTCATCAATTTTAACTCTAACTTGTTCCATTGTGTCTCTATCTCTAACAGTAACTGATTCATCCTCTAAAGTATCAAAATCAACAGTTACGCAATATGGTGTTCCAATTTCATCTTCTCTTCTATAACGTTTACCAATTGAACCTGCTGCATCATAATCACACATGAATTTTTTAGCTAATTTGCTATAAACTTCTTCTGCTTTATCTGATAATTTTTTAGATAATGGAAGTACTGCAACTTTGTAAGGTGCTAGTGCTGGATGCAAGTGTAACACAACTCTTGTATCACCTTCTGCAATTTCTTCTTCATCATATGCGTTGCATAAAAATGCAAGGACTACTCTGTCTGCACCTAATGATGGTTCAATTACATATGGTACATATTTTTCATTTGTTTCTGGGTCTTGATATGATAAATCTTGTTTTGAATGATTCATATGTTGTGTTAAATCATAGTCAGTTCTATCAGCAATTCCCCATAATTCTCCCCATCCAAATGGGAAAGCAAATTCTATGTCTGTTGTTGCTTTGCTATAAAATACTAATTCTTCTGGTGAATGGTCTCTTAATCTGATATTTTCTTTTTTCATTCCTAAATTGATTAAGAAGTTTTCACAATAGTCTTTCCAATATTTATGCCATTCTAAGTCTGTTCCTGGTTTGCAGAAAAATTCAAGTTCCATTTGTTCAAATTCTCTTGTTCTAAATGTAAAGTTTCCTGGTGTTATTTCGTTTCTAAATGCTTTACCTATTTGGGCAATTCCCATTGGCATTTTCTTTCTTGATGTACGTAATACATTTTTGAAATCAACAAATATTCCTTGTGCCGTTTCTGGTCTTAAATATACTGTTGATGTTGTATCTTCTGTTACTCCTTGGAATGTTTTAAACATTAAGTTGAATTTTCTTATATCTGTAAAGTTTGTTTTTCCACATGATGGACATGGTATTTTATTTTCATTTATGAAATTGATTAATTCTTCATCTGTCATTCCATCTGCTATCATGTCTTTTCCGTTTTCATGTGCCCATTCTTCTATTAATTTATCTGCTCTATGTCTTGTTTTACATTCTTTACAGTCTATTAATGGGTCTGAGAAACCTCCAACGTGTCCTGAAGCTACCCATGTTTCTGGGTTCATTAATATTGCTGCATCAAGTCCTACTATATTTGGTTGTTCTTGTATGAATTTTTTTCTCCATGCTGCTTTTACATTGTTTTTAAGTTCATTTCCTAAAGGTCCATAGTCCCAAGTATTTGCTAATCCTCCATAAATTTCTGATCCAGGATATATAAATCCTCTTCCTTTGCATAGTGCAACTAATGTGTCCATTGATTTTAACATAATTATTCCTCCCTTTTTATATTATAAAACTTTTAAAAAAACTTCCGAGCCTAGCTATATATTTAGCTAGGGACGAAAGTTTAGTTCCGCGTTTCCACCCTAATTCTTAAAGTTTTGCTTTTGCATTACTTTAAGCACCTTAATTTTTATTACTCCAAAGCTCCCCATACTTATTTTATTACGAATATTTCAGCTTATTATTCGCTCTCTTTAATAAAATGTCAAGTACTTTTTCTTTTTCATTGTAATTTTCTTATTTAACTATATATTTTTATACTACAATTGTTTTTAAAAGTCAAGTTTTTTGGGCAATTTTCTTGAAATTGATAAATATGAAAAAGAAAGAAAAGCTATAATGTGTGAAAATAGAGAATTGAAAGAAAAGTGCGAAAATATGGAAAATGATTATTTTGTTAAACTAAAAAAGAATTACGAAAAGTTATAAATACATTTGAAAAAACAGTAGATAAATTCATACATTGGGTATGTACCAAATTTTCAGTTCCTTCTGAAAAAGAATTTATTCGAGATTTTCAAATTAAAAATGCTATTTATCTTGATCCAGAAAAAACAGATTGAATATGAGGAAGAATTAGAAAACGAATATGAAATGTAAATTTTACAAAAAGATGTCCCTTGTATTACCAAAGGACATCTTTTTGTAAAATTATGCTTTTTTTAGATGATAACGCTGTACATCATCTGAACACCATACTTCGAAACCAGTACCCGCATCTTCTCTCAACCCTTTACTAATAACAAGGTTGTTAAATTCGAGAAGTTCTTTCTCCAGCTGTGGATTGCTTTTAACCGCTACTCCAAAATTCCAGCCAATGAAATGATCAAGAAAGTCATTTAGAAAATACTTCTTTGCCTCAATGACTTGATCAGGCTTTACCTTATTGTTTCGAATAGCATCATCGGTAAGCACAAAACTTGCTTTGCCTGTATAGTCCGGACATACTTCATCATCAAGTCTGATAGCAAATCCAGCAGAAGCAATGCACATATCATCATCGATGTATTTGGCATACAATCTAACCATCTGCAATATAATATCACTTAAGTTAGTAATGTACTTAAACGATGATTAATTATCCATTATCATTTTGTTTTTTCCATCAAACTTACCGTACCATTCAATAGGACAAGTAGGCATTCCATCATTTGCAGGATGTAACAAGATATAATTGCCTTTTACAGCATAAACTTGGTTTACATACTTTTCATTTGAATGGAGCTTTTTACCTGTCGCTTTTGAAATATATTCGATACCATTTTCAGTAGCAACCTTCTTCGCTGTAATTTTTTGAAAATTATCATTGAAGGTCTTGGTTGTAACTCCTGTTACTTTCCGTTCTTCTGTTCCTTTTGTCTCTTCAGCTTTTACTCCGAAAAGATTTGAAAAAATTTTGCTAAGCATAAAATTCCTCCTTACAATTGTTATATGAGAATTATTTATTATTTGCTATTTATATCGCATAGCTACGAATTATGTTTATATTATACCACAAAAAACTCTAAAGTACAAACGCAACAAGATTTTTAGTAATTTGAAAGGAGTTTTTAATCATGAAAAAAGAAAGAACAAACAAAAATGTAAAAATTAGAGGAAATGGAGAAGGAACAATTTATTTTAGTGAAGCTTTAAATAAATATGTTGCACAATATGTCGAACCTTCTACTGGCAAAAGAAAAACATTAACACAAAGGAAAAACGAAGAAAAAAAAGAATTTAAAGATAGATTTACTAAAGGCTCTACTTATGCTAGAGATATTGATACTTTAAAACAAATTGAAAAATGCTGCCCTGATTTCATTAATAAGTCCATACAAAATGTTTCCTTATTTGATATTCAAAAATCAAAAGAAAATATGAATAAATATGCAAAATCTGGGATAGATAGAATGTAGCGATTACTAAATAAAGCATTTTCTATTGCTTCTTCTTCTATTGGTTTAATTAGAGTATATTAGATAATGAAGAAAAAAATCATAAATATCGTAATATAGTAAAAATAGAATGGTTAACGGGAATGAGAATTGGAGAAGTTTTATCTCGTTCTGTCAATGATATAAATTCAGATAAAACAAAGTTACATATTCATAATACTCTTACTAGAGCTGAAAAAAAAATACATCTCCTCTGAATAAAAACTATCTTAAATGAAGAATTATCTAATAATATAACAAATATATATGGACTATTATTTTGGGACTTCGAAAAAAATACTTTTATAAGTGATAAAGAAATAAATGCTTGGTTAAGACGAATAAATAAAAAATATAATATAAGTAGTTATCTACAACTTTTTTCGACTCTCATAACGACCGATACAAATATCAATCAATTTATTAAAGTATATCACATTTTTGACAGATTACAATACAAATAATCAAAAATTTTGAAAATATTTATCAATATATGATAGCCAATAATCCACTTACGCAGACCATTGGCTATCCATTGATTTAATCAATCATCATCTTCATAATCATGAAGCATCTCTATAGTCGGAGTTTGTGCCCAAGTGTTTTTTGGAAGGGCATTTTTTAAATATTCTCTGACTTCTTCTGGTGTATTTTCATTATGTGCGACAAAATATCTAATTCCAAAATCATACTGTTCCATGCTTAATAATTCAAGAGTTTTAGGCAGAGTATTTTTATTTATAGCTACATTTCTTCTAATAACTGAATGCTCATCGTAAGCTAAATAATTTAATGTTTCACTTAATGTGTTTTCATTTCGTGCGACTTCAAATCTTACACTATCAGATTCATCATGCGATAAATACTCTAGAACTTTACCTGAATTAGATGGATTTTTAGCAACATTTTGTCTAACATATGAGTCCTTATCTTTTGACAAACTATCCAAAATCGCATCAGTTGCCTTTAAGTTAGAAGCCACTTTTGCCCGAACCCTACAACTTTTATCCTTAGATAAAAATGTAAGAACCTCTGTTGAAACAAAAGCAGAGCTTGCAATTGCTTCTTTTACTCCATTTTCGAGTTTGCTTAAATCAATATTCATTTTTTCCTCCTTAACAAATTTGTTTACAAGTGTTACTTAAGTTTTACAATTACTGTCACAAATTGTCCATTTTTTCTCCAATCTTTCAATGTCAACAGGCATAGATAATCTTGGACTTGTGTCATAGCACAATTCTAATACAACTTGAATCTTTTTTCCTACAATATAATGGTGTATTTTATCATATTGCAATTTGCCAGATTCTATTGTTTTCAAAATTGTTCCAATCTCATATGGCAGACTGACATGCATTGTTTTTCCTCCTTTACAATAATAATTGTTAAAAGTTACTATATTTAAAACTTGCATATTTGCAAGATAACCAAATTATGAAAATATTTTACCATAAGATCTTGAAATATTCAATAATCTAGATGATTTATTTCAATTGATTTTTATTCAAATATTCTTCTAATTTTGATATTTTTATCCTTTTAGTTAAATTAGAAATATACTCATCATTTGAATAATTGAAAACTAGAAATGTATTATTCTTAATAATTTCCAATCTTTGTTTTAGACATTCCTCAAATTCTAGTTCTTGCTTAATTATCTTCATTTTCAACGCCATCCTTTCATTTGGATGATTTTAATATTGTTTTAGGCAAAAAAAATCAACCAGATTTTATTTTCTGATTGATTTTTGTATCTATCTGTTCTATTAGTTCGAACAGAAACATCATTGGTGCAGATGGCCGGAATCGAACCGGCACGGTTTATCCAACCGCAGGATTTTAAGAATTTTAAGCCATCTGCTTTTTACCATTAGATAACCT